>Ga0187890_10003185_pt1 | contig 11365 bp, 8 predicted proteins | sample June2016WEW_21_1_FD_133005 | JGI IMG/M metagenome (GOLD analysis project Ga0187890, IMG submission 133005) | Peatland microbial communities from SPRUCE experiment site at the Marcell Experimental Forest, Minnesota, USA - June2016WEW_21_10 | ecosystem: Environmental > Terrestrial > Soil >...
CGCGCGATGACGCCGTTGGCCGCCACCATGAATTCTTCGATGAGCGAGGTGGCGCGGTTCTTTTGCAAGCGCGCAATTTCGACTGCCTGATCGGCCAGCATCACGGGACGAGTCTCGATGGTTTCCAGATCAAGCGCTCCGTGCTGGAAACGCCCATCGACCATGCGCTGAGCGGCCGCGTCCTGAAGCTTGAGCTGCGCGGCCAGATCAGCGCTGGCGGCAACCTTGGCCGGCGCAGGACCTTTGCCCTCTAGCCACGCTCCCACGCTGTTGTAGGCCAATTGTGCGCGATTGTGGACTAATGCTCGATAGGCCTTGCCGTCGGTGGCCGTTCCCGCCTTGTCGACTGCATACTCGATAACCAGCGCCACGCGATCCTCGTTCTCATTGAGCGAGGTGATGCCCTCGGAGAGCTCGGCAGGCAGCATGGGAAAGACTTTGACGCCGGTGTAGACCGAGGTGGTTTCGCTTTTGGCGTGGCCATCGATAACGGTGCCTTTCGCGATGCGAGCGTCAACGTCAGCCACGCCGATGAGCACGCGGGTGCGGCCATCGGACAGCGACTCGGCCCACTCGATCTGGTCCAAATCTTTGGAGGTGTCATTGTCGATGGACGACCAGAGCAAGCCGCGCAGGTCCTGAATTCCGGCTACGGCAGGAGGCTCGGGATGGGCCTGAATTGCGCCCAGTTCCTTGTCGGTTCCGGCGGGAAAATCGGGCTGGAAACCGTGCTCGATCATGGCGGCATGGGCCGCGACTACAAGATTGAAATGGAAAGGATGGCTGGAAGACATGAGATATCTGGCTCCTTCAAACTGACAAGCCAGCCTACCACATCGGGGTTGGGGTCCGTACCCTGTGGGGGAACGGAAAGCAGTCTGCTGGGAAACGAGGTAGACTGGCACGAGAATGGGAACGCGAGACACAAAGTCTCAGCTACAGGGAGATTCCGGTCATCCCAAAGGGGGACAGTCCGATGATTTGGTCGAGCAAGTTGATCCGGTTCTGCGGTATTGCTCCGATTGTGATGTCGCTGATTTCCTTAGCGCTCGTCATCGAAGGCGCCATTGAATTCAGGCTCCACCCGCAGGCCGATGAAGGCTGGCAGGCTCATATTTTCCAGATCCTGATGGTCACACAGCTGCCGATTATCTTCGCGTTCTTAGTAGTAGGTTCACACTCGCTTAAGCAAAAGTTGCCTACGCTCGGAGTGCAAATTTTGCTTTGGGCGGTCGCGCTCGGCGCCGTGCGATTCTTTGCGCTATAGGCACTGCCGAACGCTGACCGGATCCTGGGTTGCGCTGTTATTGAATGCCGAGATCGGAGAGGACTTTGGGCTTGGATTCGTCCACGGCCAGAAGGTTGTGGCAGACCGCGCAATCCTGAGGAATGGCCGAACCATCCTTGGCAGCGTGATCGCCATCGTGGCAGCGGAAGCAGCCTGGATAGCTCATGTGTCCGATGTGGTTGGGATGCGTTCCCCACGTTACCTTCATATAGGGAAAGACATTCTGGTTGTAGAGGGTCACGAGTTGGTTGCCCGCGGATTTGACCAGCGCCGCCTTGGTGGTTAGCACCTCGGGATGCTCGGAGCGATAGAAAGCTTCAAGCTGCGCGGGAATCTTCGTGCGCGCCTCGTCCTGGCTGGCGTAAGTGGCCTTCAGCAGCACCAACCCTTCTTTGTGAATCCAGGGCAGCTCCGGACTCACTGGGCCGTCGGCCATAGCCTGATTGAGGGCTTCCTCCGCAGTCACAAAGGTGTGCGCCGCGCGATTGTGGCAGTCTATGCAATCCATCAATCGCCGCTCGCCTTTGGGAGTTGCGCCATTCAGCGCGGACGCGGCATAGACCGTCTCTGAGCCGTCGGCGTTCCGCTTCTGCACCCAAGGTATGGCGGTTCGCGTAGGATCGGTAGCGATGTACTCGATGTGGCCGAGGTGAACGCCGTGAATTCCGGTGAGATGCGAGAGTCCATCGAGACCGCCAAGGTGCAGCACGACCACAGTCTGGGTCTCGGTATTCTTTTCGTCGTCGGCAAAGCTCGACTTCACCAGCAGCTTTTCGCCAACGAACCGGGCCGGCGTGTGGCAGCCCTCGCAGATGTAGCGCGCCGGGCGCAGGCTCTCGACCGGCGAAGGAATCGGCGTGGGATAACGATCGAATGTGACCTCAAGAAGCTGCTTGCTGCCGTTCACCTTCGCGGCAAAGTACGAAGCCGCGCCTGAGCCGATGTGGCAGGCTACACAATCCACATGCGAGTGCGCAGAGATCTTGTCGGCCGTGTACTCCGGGTGCATCACGTGGCAGGACTGGCCGCAGAACTGTGGCGAATCCATATAGGCTGCACCGCGATAACTGGCGACTGAGACCACCAGCAGATTGATGATGGTAGCCACCAGAACGATATCCAGCCCATGGCGGAAGATTCGGTCGTTCAAATCGATTTTGGGAAATTCGGCCGGAATCTGCCCGGCCTTTTGCAGCTTTCTGCGGCGCACCCACACGCCTATGGGGATCAGCGCCAGTCCAGCTATGAACACACCCGGCAGAAGCAGGAAGAAGATGATGCCCAGGTAAGGGTTGTCATTGGAGCGGCCAAAGATCTCCACCAGCCAATAGGCGACCATGGTCACGCCGGAGGCTGTGGTGATGGCTCCGCCGGCCAGGCTGATGGGATTGTTGCCGAAGAACAGCGCCGGACGCACCCAACTCTCGCGGAATTTCTGAAACACTGGCACTTTGCCTCCACTCTCAAATGGACGGCCCGCCGAGGATGGCGGGCCTTGTCTTGACCTTTCGTTCCGATTGTAACCTTACTTCAAGCCGCGATAGTAAGCCACAGCGTCCTTGATCTGCGCGTCGGTGAGCCCGGCAATGGGCTTCATCTTGCCTTTGCCGTTCTTAACGGCAGTAAACATCTCGGCCGCGGTCAGCTTCTTGATAGCCGGATCGGAGACGGGCAAGATGCCCATCGCCTTGGCCATCCCCGCGCTGGGGACGCCCGTGGCTCCATGGCACATTGCGCACTTAGCTTTGTAGGTTGCTTCGCCGCCGGATTGGGCGGAGCTCACGGCGCCAGCCAAACACACTACTGCGGCCAACACCAACAGGAAACGGTTCATCTTTGTCATTGCAGATCTCCTTGATATTCTGTCGGCGGGTCGCGCGGGAGAATCCCCTGCCGAGTGCTTGCTTACTTCTACTTTAACTCCGGCGGCCGGCGTTAGCGCTGGAACGGCCAGCGAAACTTCAACAAGATGGCATCTCGCACAATCGGCGCAACCCCCTTGCATCAAGGGAACTGCGCCGGTTGCGCCTTAGTCGATCAACACTCGGAATCAGAACGCGAAATGAATACCGAAGGTCAGGTTATTTGCATGGAAGTCTCTGGGTGCGGTCGCACCGGCTGGTGATTCGGTGAGGCCGGTTGGAGCGGTTAGTGAGGTACATGGAACAACTGTCGGCGGGGTTCCCGGCGTCGTTTGGCCTGCCGTCACCGCATAGCCCGTGGACGTGCTGCAGTACTGCGATCCGGAAGGACCGCCCTCGCCGTAGTTGAAGTAGTTGTATTCCGCTTTCAAGACCAATCCGGTATGAACCGTCCATGCAAGATTGACAAAGGGAGTCTGATAGGCCGATACCAGCGATCCATTGACATCGCGGGCATCGTTGAAGAACCGAGTACCGTTCACTGAGCTGATGCGATAACCGATGTTGGAGTGGAGCTTGTCAATGGGAGAGAGCGCAACTGCTACCGAACCGGACTGGGTGGGAGCATCCGAGAAGTCCCTGCCGAACCAATCCGAGAGCGCGGAGTCATTGACCTCCGTAATGCCCGTAGCGCCTCTTCCGTATACGTATGGGCATACGGTACTGGTGGCACTTTGCACTGCTCCGGGTACTGTGGCCGTGGCGCCATTTAGGTAGCAGATGTTGGTAGATGCATACACGTCGCTATAGGCGTAATCGAAATCGAGCCCATAGTGCTCGTTTGGCGCCAGCACCGCGCCCAGACTGTAAACCCTGCTGTGATCCTCATGCTGGAGCGGGCCTTCGAACGGGGTACCGGTTGACGCGGTTCCGTTTGGAGCTGGAGTTGCTGAAGGAAGAGTGAACAACGCCACAACGGCCTGATTGTTGTTTGTGTTGTTGTGCCGTTCCAGGTCGTTGAACGCGCCAGACAGCGTCGCCCAAGGCCTTGGTTTGTACATCGTGTGCGCCCTGTAGTGCCGCGATTGCCTCGGACCAACCGGGGTGAATGCGTTGTCAAAGTAGAGAATCTCGGCTGTGCCGTTGACATCCCAATTGTTAGCGGGACGCAATGCGACGTTGAAGATTCCACCGTCTTCGTTAATGGTAATCACGGAGCTGGCCGCGCCAGTGGCAGCGCCTTGAACAATTGAATGCGTGCCGTAGCGATAAGTGGCCGAGAGCGTGGCGCGAGACGTGGCGTCCCAGGTCGCAGTCAGGTTATTGGTCAAGAACTTCTGGCCAAAGTAGTCGGGCGAGGCGACACCGACAGTACCGCTGCCTTCAAAAGTGGAAGCTCCGGGAGCGGCGTAAATCGGAATCAGCGTGCCTGTGTAGTTGATACCTGCATTGCCAAAGGACGCCGCCGTATCGGTGGGCGTCGTCTGCGAGGTCAAAGCCGTCATGGTGGTGGTTCCCGGCTGGTGGACGTTGGAGAAGTTAATCTGATCGGAGAGACTAACGGTCTTCGTCGCCTGCCAGGTGATGCCATAGTCGAAAGCTACGACGTCGCGCTGTGCGTTCGCGGCAGCCGTATACGTAGCCGAGCGGACGCCATAATAGCCCGCCGGCGGGCCTTTCACGGCCGTCTCACTTAGACCCTGGTAGCTGTCGGAGTAGTTGGGCAGTTTCATGTTTGCTTTGGTATAGCGCAAATCACCGTTCATGCTGATGTTCTTGATGCTCGTGCTCTGCAGCCGGAAAGTCTCCGTGGGATAGAGAACGCGGGTCGGTTGCGTGCGCGAGTAGCTAGATACAGCGTTGCAGAACGGGCTGATGACGGGCAGGCCACCGGGTTGCGCCGGCGATAAAACCGCATTTGCTCCCAAAGCGTATGTGTCGCAAGTATCCTTAAGAGGCGTCAAGCTGTCAAAGTTGTTCAGCGCCACTTTAGTTCCATCCCCCTCCTGCACGATGAAGTCGCTGGGGGCGAGCGTGAAGTAAGAGTCCGCCTTGTAGTGGTCGATTTCCTCTTCAAAAGTCAGCTTGGTGCCCGCGATTGGCTTCCAGTCGACCGCTCCCGTGAAATCATCGGTGCTGTTGCGCTGGAACTCCGAGAGAATGGCATCTCCCGTGGCGAACTGATATCCGCTGGGGCTCAGAGACGGTCCCTGCATGATGCTCTGCGAGTATCCCACACGAAGGGTCAACTTCGAAAGCGGAAAGAGGGTGAGGTCGGTGTCCGTCATCCGGCGCACCGCATTGAACATCACCGGCGATTGCTTGACCTGCGGCCAGGGTAGCGAGCCAACGGGCGCGGCCGTGGTTCCAATTAGAATCGACTGCCCCGAAGGAATATTCGGGTTGCCCAGCAGATCGTAATCGAAATAATCGCGGTCGCGGCGGAACATCCCCGAGAACTCGTAAATCTTGCCCTTGTGGAAGTCCAGCTTGTTGTAGCTGTCCGGATCGCCGCCGAACCCGGTGCCGATGGCGCTCAGCGAATCGAACAGGGGGTTCTTGTTGCCTGGCAGCGCATGCATCTCAAAGGTCTCGCCAAGCACGCGCGGTCCGGACTGAATATTGACCAGCGTGTCGTACATGGCGTTGCTGCCCTTGATGGCGACCTTGTGTCCGCCCAGGTCCACGGTCCCGTGGGCTGAATACCCATCAGGAATGGACATCTGTGAATCCGGCGTCGCAACTTGCGCGGTCGGATTTTGGGCGATAGCCATGTCCGTCATCATCAGCAAAACGGCTACTCCAACGCCCCCAGCTATGCGCTGGATCATTGCGGTTGCGGGCTGTTGATTGAACAGCCGGAAAAACCAGCCTGTGTTCCTCATATGAAGCCTCACTTGAAAAAACGCATTGTCGCTTACATCGAAAATCTTGAACTCGTGTCCCAAAAGATCCTTAACCTTCGTGCCAGGTTGTCGCAGGATCCGGCCGCGCCACCCGATGGATCTGGATGACGTGGCCGAGCTCCATTACCTCAGGAATGCGGCGTTGATATTGGACCCGTGAATGTAGGTGTGGCAGCTGATGCAGGGCGTGATTTCTGCCGATCCTGCGCTCATTCCGTGAACCGTACCAGCCGAGACCGGGCTATGGCACTGGTTGCACAATCCGTTGATGTTCGGCATATTCAGCAGCCGCGCATTCTGCGAGCCGTGCGGTGTGTGGCAGGCCAGGCATCCCTCTGCCTTGACCGCGGCATGTTCGTACACGAAAGGACCGCGCACATCCGTATGGCACTTGGTGCAGATAGCATTCTGATCGGCCGTAGACCTTACATTGTTGTTCCCAAAGGTGCCATGAACGTCATGACAGTCGTTGCACTTGACGACACCTTCGTTCACCGGATGGTGGAACGGCATACCGAACGCCGGCTTCACGTCAGTGTGGCACTGAAAGCAGAGCGTGGGCTCTGACGCCTTCAGCAGGAACTCCGGTGTGGCGCTCTTGTGGACGTTGTGGCAACTGATGCAGCTAACCCCCGCCTTGGCATGGGGCGAACGATCAAAGTTGGGGTGCGTGCCGGCGTGGCAACCCAGGCAATTAGCATTGACTTCACTGGGTGTAGCTTTGGCAGGGTCGAAAATCTTGGTTATGTCGCCGCCGCCCTCAACGTGTCCCTTGCCTGCTCCGTGACAATTCTCACAGGTGACCCCATTCTTGCCGTGTTCAAGGGCCAGCTTGGTGTGAGGATTGTTGGCGAACCCTTTCGCCACTTCTGCGTGGCAGGTCGCACAGGTTTCAGTGCCCACATAATCCGCGGCCGCAGTGTCTTTGGTCTGCGCGGTAGCCGGCTTGGCGCCGGGCGCGGGAGCCGCCAGCACCGGGACGCACAGCATACCTGCGCCCAGCAGTAACATGAAACCAACTCGCAACCCCGGCCTCTTGCCCGGAGCCGCACTTATCGGCAATTGCGTAACAGGCCAATTTCTATGCATTGAATACCGCCTCATGTGCTCTCATAGCTACTTCTGCAAACAATCTTACCGGCGCTCATCCATTCAGAATCAAGAGGCCCCTTCTCGGGACCGCCGCTCTGGCGGCAACTGTCTCATCCACCCTGTCGCGGAAGCTGCATTTTGTGCGGAGCATCACTCATGACCGAGAGATTACGTCTTCCTCACAAGGGCTTTCGGTGATGTCCGTCACGTTCGTTAACGTGGGGTTCCAGGGGTTGAATCTCTTAAACTTAAGTGATGTAGGCGACCGGAAGCAATCGAATTTCCGGGTGCGGCCATTAAGTGCCAACGGTTCGGGCAACGATAAAGCCATCCCCTGAAACCAGAAATGCAAGGATGCAACGGAACTCTCCTCGCGTAAGCAGAACATGAATATGGCCTTTCCGCTGAGCAAAATCGGACACTTGGCCCCCTCGCAGACGGAGCAGCGCCACAGTTTACTGCTTTAGGCCCTTCGGCCGTCAAGGAATTTCACAATTGGCGTCTGGCGCTCTATCGACATCCGGAACAGAACAATTCATGGTCTTGAAGGCTAGGTGCCGAGTCTAGATCACATTTTCCGAGCTCGGTCATATGCGTGAGGACCGTCACATCATTAGCGCGACGGCTGCGGCAGACTCTCTATAAGATATGTGTCTCTTCCCCCAGGGAGGCCAGGGTAGTTTTCACCTCGGGATCGGCTTTCCCTCTGCGTGGAGGGTTCGATTCAAGGGCCGAGCTGGAGAGATCGAACCAGCGGCAGACGGGGCAAGGCCATGGCGCACACAGAGATTTCGGCTACAGTACAAGGACGGCAAAAGCACATCGCCCGCCAGGTTCCGGTGGGATGCGCGGCCTGCTCAAATCGTCGCCCGGGCTGGTTCTGCTCGCTGGGCAGCGCCGTGCTGGCGGATCTTGAACTTGCCACCAGCACCATCGCGCTTCCTGCCCAGGCCCCGCTTTTCACACAGGGCGAAGATGCGCGTTGTCTCTACCTGATTTGCGGCGGCTATCTCAAGCTCACCGCCGGACGCCTTCAAGATAAACAAATGATCGTACGCGTGGCGGGGCCGGGTTCAATGCTGGGCTTGTACGCGGTTCTTTCGCATGGCGTCTACGAGGTTTCAGCCGAATCATTGACCGCCGCGCAGCTCCGTCCCGTGGAGCGCGACCGGTTTCTCGTCTTTCTGCGAACTCACAAAGAGGCCCAGATGCGCGCCGTTCAGTGCATCTGTCAGGAGTACCGCTTTGCCCTGCAAGACGCCTGCCGCATAGCCTTGGCCGAGACCGTGGCCGCCCGCCTGGGGCGTTTGCTCCTTGAACTGGCCCACCAGATCGGCGAGCACCTGGATGGCGGCGGCTTCCGCTTCCCACTGCTGCTGACTCACGAAGAGATGGCCTCCATGGCCTGCACCACCCGCGAAACCGTCACCCGCACCCTGGGCCAGTTCCGCAAGGAGGGCTGGATCTCGATTGAGGACTCGCTGGTTACACTTCACGAACCTGAGCGGCTCCAGACGCTGTGCTAAGGTTCAGTGATTTTCACTGTTTTGGTGCTCCCCAAGTCCTTTAGGCCGAGTCCAAGAGCTATCATCGAATGAAAGGGCATAGGGAACAGGGAACAGGCCTCCCCCCAAGGTGGCCGGATTCACGGCAACTGACCCCTGATCTCTCACAACTGTTTGGCTGGAGTTCATGGTGCTTATGACCCGTCTCGTGGCTGTTTTTTCTGTCTTCCTGCTTTCTTGCTGCTTTGTTGTGGCCCAGAATCCGGCTTCGACGCCGGCTGCGACCGCGCCCCAATCTGCCGCAACCTCGGCCGAAAGCCCGCAGATACACGAGTTCCAGAAGATTGAAGACTCCTGGTCCACCGCCATCAACATGCGCGATCAGTATGGCTTGGAACTGGTGCTCTCTCCCTTGTTCGTGGATGTTTCAGCCGGCGGCGACATCACCACCCGCAACCAGCAACTGGCCCAACTGATTACCCTCGAAGACAAAACCCTCCATCTCGATCAGAAGGTGATTGCGGTGCGCGCGGTGGGCGACATCGCGGTGGCTAACGGCACTTACGTGCTGCATCACAAAGCCGGGTCAGGCGAAGTGGACGAAAAGGGTGTCTTCACCCATGTCTTCGAAAAGACTCACGGCGGCTGGGTGTGCATCAACTCGCAGCGCACCAAGCTCCCACTGGATGTCGGTGGTAAGCAGCACAAAAAGCCTTCCCAAGACGAGATGCCTTTCCACATTCCGTTTTTAGGCAAGAGCGATAAGGGCACTCAGTAGCAATTGCCCTCCGCGCTTTCGGCCACGGCGCCAGCTTGCTGCGCCGCCGGACGGCGTGCTCCCTGCAGTCGAATCGACACATGCACCAGGCTGAGCGCGGCCGGCGTTACGCCGGAGATGCGGCTGGCCTGGCCTATGGTGCCGGGGCGCACCCGCTCCAGCTTCTCGCGCATCTCCCGCGAAAGTCCGCTGATGATGCCGTACTCAAGCCACCCCGGAATCGTAACGGCCTCGGCGGCCTTCAGCTTGGCGATGGATTTCTTCTGCTGCTCCAGGTAGCCGGCAAACTTGATCTCGGTCTCCACGGCGCGAGCTTCATTGCGCAGGCTGCTGCGCAAGACGATGGCTTCCGCTTTGGCGCTTTCTCCGCAGTCAGGGCGGATAGTAGCTGCCATCTCCTTTAGAAGCGGTTCGACTTCAAGGTCTTCACGAAGCGCTCCAATCACCGGCTCGATTGTGACTTCGGGCCGCTTGAGCAGCTGCGCCCAGGTCAGGCCGGCAGTCGCAGTCAGCTCACCGAGGCCTGCGGCAGACAACCTGGCGGGATCAACCTTGCGTGTGGTGAGCAGCTTTTCAAACGCCATCATTCTCGTTTGTTTTTGTTCAAACTCCGCCCAGGCCGAATCATCAATCAGTCCGAGCCTGCGGCCGTAAGGGGTCAGACGCCGGTCAGCGTTGTCGATGCGCAGATGCAGGCGGAATTCGGCGCGCGAGGTGAACATTCGGTAGGGTTCGTTGATTCCTTTGGAGATCAGGTCGTCAATCAGAACGCCGATGTAGCCCTCGCTCCGATCCATGGTAAAAGGCGGATCGCCCTTGAGCCAGAGCGCGGCGTTGATGCCGGCCATGATTCCCTGGCCAGCAGCCTCTTCGTAGCCGCTGGTGCCGTTAATCTGCCCGGCCAGGTATAGGCCTTCGATGCTCTTGACGCGTAGTGCGCGATCCAGTTCGGTCGCGTCCACGCTGTCATACTCGATGGCATAACCGGGACGCAGCATTTCGGCCGCCTCCAGCCCTGGAATGGAGCGCACAATCTCCCACTGCACAGCCATGGGCAGCGAGGTGGACATGCCGTTGACATAGACCTCGTGAGTGTTCAGCCCCTCCGGCTCCAGAAAGAACTGGTGCTGCGTCTTGTCGGGAAACTTGACGATCTTGTCCTCAATGGACGGACAATAGCGCGGCCCGATGCCCGCAATCTGCCCGGAATACATTGCCGAGCGATGCACATTTTCGCGAATCAAGCGGAGAGTCTCCGGCGTGGTGAAGGCGATGTGGCAACTGATCTGCGGCTGCACAATTCTCTTGGTTCTGAAGCTGAAGGGTGTGGGGTCCGCGTCGCCCGCCTGCTCCTCGAAGGCTTCCCAACGTATGGTGCGGCCGTCGAGCCGCGGCGGCGTGCCGGTCTTGAGCCGGCAGGTCCGCAATCCCAGCGCACGCAGCGCCTCGCCCAGCAGAACAGAGGCTGGTTCACCGCTGCGCCCAGCAGGATAACTCTCTTCTCCGCAGTGGATTAGCCCGTTCAGAAACGTGCCCGTGGTGATGATGGTGGCCCCGGCCAACAGTTGGCGACCATCGCGCAGCTTCAATCCCGAAACCCGACGCTGACCGCCGCTCATTGTCCTCTGCTCATTGTCTTCGACAATCAGCCCCACCACTTCAGCCTGCCGGATATGCAGACCGGGCTGACTTTCGAGCACCTCGCGCATCTTCACACGATAGAGTTGCTTGTCGCACTGGGCACGCGGACTCCACACCGCCGGCCCGCGCGAGGCGTTCAGCAGACGAAACTGAATCCCCACCGCGTCAGCCACTTCGCCCATCACGCCGCCGAGAGCGTCAACTTCACGAACCAGGTGCCCTTTTGCCACGCCGCCGACAGCCGGGTTGCAGCTCATTTGGGCTATCAGGTCCATATTCATGGTGATGAGCGC
>Ga0187890_10003186_pt1 | contig 11365 bp, 13 predicted proteins | sample June2016WEW_21_1_FD_133005 | JGI IMG/M metagenome (GOLD analysis project Ga0187890, IMG submission 133005) | Peatland microbial communities from SPRUCE experiment site at the Marcell Experimental Forest, Minnesota, USA - June2016WEW_21_10 | ecosystem: Environmental > Terrestrial > Soil >...
AAAACATGGTGCGCCCGGAGATCCGCCGTGGTGGACGAACTCCCGACCTAACGCCTTGAGGGAAAAACATGGTGCGCCCGGAGATCCGCCGTGGCGGACGAACTCCCGACCTAACGCTCCGAGGATAAGAACTGGTGCGCCCGGAGATCCGCCGCGGCGGACGAACTCCCGACCTAACGCCTCGAGGGGAAAACATGGTGCGCCCGGAGATCCGCCGTGGTGGACGAACTCCCGACCTAACGCCTTGAGGGAAAAACATGGTGCGCCCGGAGAGATTCGAACTCCCGACCTAACGCTCCGGAGGCGTTCGCTCTATCCAGCTGAGCTACGGGCGCGCATCTCCAGCATACCGCACTTCCCGGTCTGGATGGCGCGTCTCCGAGGGTCACTTCCGAAGGAAGCCCTATTGCTGGGACGCAGGAGCAGATTCGCCCTGGAGAAGCCTTTGCAGTTCGTCGCGTCCCTTTCCGGATTTCAGAAAGCGCTCTCGACGCAATGCCTCAGCCATGGTCGAAAACTCTTCTCGATGAATCAGCGTCCAAGGGCCGCGGTGCTTCGTTGAACGGCTTTGATCCGAGTTGTGCTGCGCCAGCCGAACTTCAAGGTCGGAGGTCGCTCCTGTGTAGGAACGGCCCGTCGCCAGATTGCGGAGAACATAGACCACTGGCATTTCAACAAAGCATGGCGCGACCGGCAGCGGACGAACTCCCGACCTAACGCTCCGGAGGATCGCCGCGGCGATCTCTATCCAGCTGAGCTACGGGCGCGCATCTTCAGCATACCGCACTTTGGATTGCTCCGGCAGCGTCGGCCCACCGGCTCGTTTGCCGTCCGATCAGCTCCGGAGTGAGTCCCAATCCGCGAACTCCGATCACCGACCCGTAGTCCCTAATCCCTAACCCCTGCCTTCCGTCACTCCCCCAGCATGATCCGCTGAATTGCGGAGGCGCGGCCGGTGAGCGGATCGCACGTGACCAGGGCCGCGCACATCTTGGGATTGCCCTTGGCGGCCTCGAACTTGCCCGGCATGCCGGTCAGGAACTTGTGCAGCACCAGGTCCGTTTCGACGCCGATGATGCTGTCGTAGGGGCCGCTCATGCCCACATCGGTCTGGTAGGCGGTTCCGCCCGGCAGTACGCGCTCATCGGCGGTGGGCACGTGGGTATGCGTGCCCAGCACCGCGGTGACGCGCCCATCCAGATGCCAGCCCATCGCCACCTTCTCGCTGGTGGCCTCGGCGTGGAAGTCCACCACGATCACCTTGGCCTTGATGCCGGCGAGCTGAGCGTCGGCCGCGTGGAAGGGGTCGTTGGTGGTGTTCATGAAGACGCATCCCTGCAACTGGATTACCGCGTAGGCCACGCCGCTCTCCGTGGTTCCCTCATAGGCTCCGTAACCGGGAAGGCCGGGTTGCAGATTGGCCGGGCGCAGCACGCGGCGGGGGCGGGCGTGGCTGTCGGCAGGCACGGATTTCAAGTAGTCGATCAGTTCGCGCTTGTCCCAGACGTGGTTGCCGGTGGTCAGCACGTCCGCGCCCATATCGAAGATCTCCTCGGCCAGCGGCGGGGTCACGCCGAAGCCCCCGGCGGCGTTTTCGGCGTTGACGATGACCAGATCGACCCCGTGCGCCTGGCGCACATGGCCGATGTGCTCGCGCACGATCCTGCGTCCCGCGCTGCCGAAGATGTCACCGACAAAAAGAATGTTCACGGATGCTCCAGGGACTAAGGGACTAAGGGACTAAGGGACTAAGGGACTAAGGGGCTGAGGGGGCTGGGACTGCTTCAATCGAATCGACTTCATCAACGCCCCAAGAAGCCGGCCAACATCGTTGCAGAGGGACTCGGCTGACTGGAGATTCTGAGGCGCGCCGAATCCCAGCTTTTTAGCAATAACAATCTGTGTTTCAAGCTCCGAGCACGAACCGCGAGCATGGCCCAGAAACTGAACATATTCGCCCTTAGTTGAGCGACCATATCCTTCCGCGATATTGCTCGCGATCGAAACGGAAGCTCTGCGCATCTGGTTCGTGAGGCCAAAGCGTTCGGAATCCGGGAACTTTGAGGTCAACTGATAGACATCGACTGTCAATTCGATCGACCGCTGCCAAACTACGAGATCTTTGAACGATTGTCCCACGGGCATTCACCTCAGTCCCTAGTCCCTAAGTCCCTAGTCCCTGTTCTTTGTTTCTCATCAGCGGGAACAGAATCACATCCCGGATGGACTTCGAGCCGGTCAGAAGCATCACCAGCCGGTCGACGCCGATGCCTTCGCCGCCAGTGGGAGGCAGCCCGTAGGCCAGCGCCCGGACATAGTCCTCGTCCATCTGGTGGGCCTCTTCGTCGCCGCGGGCGCGCTCGGCTAGCTGCTGAGCAAAGCGCTTGTGCTGCTCCACCGGATCGTTCAACTCGCTGAAGGCGTTGCCTAGCTCAAAGCCGCCGGCAAAGAACTCGAAGCGCTCGACATGCGCCGGATCGTCCGGCTTGGCTTTGCTCAGCGGAGAGACTTCTATCGGGTAGTCGTAAATGATCGTCGGCTGGATGAGAAATGGTTCAACTACCGCTTCGAACAAGTTGTAGACAGACTTGCCGATGGGCGCATTCTTTACTGCATCGTGGTAGACGGCGGTGATGGCGCTGTTGATGGTTCTGAGTTCGGCGAGGCGCTTTGAGAAGGAATCGTCGCCACGCTGTACCAACATTTCCTTATCCCTGATCGCCGTTTCCAGCGAACTCATGGCGGTGTGCAGATTTGCCCAAAGAACGAGTGGTTCGGTCCAAATCGAAGAGTCCGCCCGTAGCGGGTCGCCAGCCTCTTTTGGCCAATACTCAATAATTGCCTCCCGCATCGTCAGGCGCGTCCACTTACTAAGGTCAATCTCGACATCGTTGAAAGTTGTCACGGTCGTGCCGTTGACCTCCCGCGCGACAAACGAGATCAGCTCCTCCGTCATATCCATCAGGTCTTTGTAGTTCGCGTAGGCCTGGTAGAACTCCAGCATCGTGAATTCGGGATTGTGCTGAGTGCTCACGCCCTCGTTGCGGAAGTTGCGGTTGATCTCGTAGACGCGGTCCAGGCCGCCGACCACCAGCCGCTTCAGGTAAAGCTCCGGCGCGATGCGCAGAAACAAATCCATGTCGAGCGCGTTGTGGTGGGTGGTGAAGGGCCGCGCCGCCGCGCCGCCGGCGATCTGCTGCATCATCGGCGTCTCGACTTCGAGGAACCCGCGCTCGTCGAAGAACCTTCGCAGCGCCTTCAGCACCTTGGCCCGCTTGACGAAGACTTCGCGGCTGTCGAGGTTGGCGAAGAGGTCCACATAGCGCTGGCGGTAGCGCAGCTCCACATCGGCCAGGCCGTGAAACTTCTCCGGCAGCGCCAGCATGGCCTTGGCCAGGAAGGTCAGCCGCTCGACGTGAATGGTCAGCTCGCCGGTGCGTGTGCGGAAGAGATAACCGGTCGCCCCGATGTGGTCGCCCAGATCGAGCAGCTTGTAGAGCGCAAAGCCCTGCTCGCCCACCGCATCGAGGCGAACGTAGATCTGCAGGCGCTCGCCACCCTGCTGGAGCGTGGCGAAGCCGGCCTTGCCCTGCGCGCGGATGGCCATGATGCGCCCGGCCACGGCCGCCGTCGCGCGGCTGGCTTCAAGAGCTTCGCCCGTCGCCTCGCCCCACTTTGCCCGCACCTCGGCGACGGTGTGCGAGGCCGCGAACCGGTTGGGATAGGCGGCCTGCCCCAGCTTCTCGATCTCTGCCAGTTTTGATTTGCGCAACTCGAATAGACTGCGCTCGAACTCCGAATCGAACACGATGCTTCCTTTGTGAAAACTGCGTCAACGGTGCAATTGCCAGTATATCGTTCATTGCGTGGGAGGTGATTGGGAAGTGCGGCGCGGGGATGAACATGAACCTGTGATTGCTGACACAGGTCGATTGACCGGGCTGGCATCGAGCCGTGTAGGATGGTTGCAATGAAATCCAGACTCGTCTTACTGCTCCTCTGTGCGTCGCTGCTCGCGGCGGTGCAAGCGCGCGCCAAGACCATCCTGCCGGATGCCTGTGGCGACGACAACATCAGATTCGATGTCAAGGTCAAAGCTTTGGCTGAGGGCAAGCCCAATCCAGCGCCCGCCCCTCCCGAAGCTGGCAAGGCGCAAATCATCTTCATTGAGAACTTAGACACGAATGGAGCATTTTTCACTACCCCTACAACCCGTTTCGGCGTGGATGGGAAATGGGTCGGGGCCAACAGAGGCAATTCGTACTTCGTTGTGACGGTTGATCCAGGTCTCCATCATGTCTGCGCAAATTGGCAGTCGGGCACTGATAACGAGGCCAGGCAGGTCGGCCTAGAGAAGTTCGCGGCCGAAGCCGGCAAGGTCTATTACTACCAGGTCAAATTAGCCAGGCATAGATCGATCATAAGTGGGGCTTCTGGACCGGGAGGCATCGGTGGGGGCGGTGGCACGATTACGGACAAGTCGTTCTTTTTTTCGCAATTAGACGATGACGACGGCAGTTATCGGGTCAAGGCTTCGCCACCCAGCAGTTGGAAGTCGCACGTGGAGCCGCCGCCGCCGCCGCAGTATTAGGCCGCCGCCCTTTCGCGCTGACGGGCGCTCATCGTGTATAACCACGAAGGATGCCCTTCAACCGTCCCATTCCGGAGTCCCTGCCGCCGCGTAAATCGTCCCCTGCCGTCGATGCCTGGGTGCAGGCTGAGAAGCTGATGCAGATTGCGATTCTGCTCCCGGTCGCGGCCTTCATCGGCTGGCTGGCCGGCGCCTGGCTTGACAGCCGCTTGCATCAGGGGTGGATTGCAGTCTTCGGGGTCGCGTTTGGAGGCATCTCCGGGCTGGTGGGCGTGGTGCGCATGGCGATGGCGGCGGAGAGAAATTCCCGTCCGGATAGCGATAGCCAAAATGGGACCGGAAAGGGAAGCTCGAACCTCGAACCATGACGGAAGAATCCCACTCCATCGTTGACATCGGCGAAGAAGACCAGCAGGCTCTGCTCCAACGGGCCATGCGCAACACACTGATTGTAGGCCTGTTGTCCTCTTTGGCGCTGCTGATTGGCTCGGGCTGGCGCAGCGCCGCCATGCTGCTGACCGGCACTCTGATCTCGGCGGCCAGCATTCTGGAATGGCGGCGTCTGCTGCGGGTGATCAACGCCAAACTCAATAACCGGAAGACTCCCAGGAGCACTCCCGCGGTGGTCCTCTTCTTTGTTCTCAGGCTCACCGTTTTCGCGGGGGTGATCTATGGTAGCCTGAAATGTTTCCAGGGTTCGGTAGTGGCGCTTCTCTGCGGCCTGGGTCTGGCGGCGTTGACCATAGGCTGGGAAGTTGTTGCGCTGCTGAGGGACTGACAAGCTTCCAGTGATGTGTTGAATCCGCCCCAGGAACAGAAAGAATCAAGTTTTCATGCCGGAATCTTTTGCATTGGTCCGTTTGCTGAACGCCCTCTTCATGGGCCTCGAGGTCAAGGGGTTTCGATCCATTGGGCTGCTCCCGGCCGACGCCGCGCAAACGGCAGTCGGGGTCAATCGGGCGCTGGGGTTGGAGCTGCTGGTGGCCGGCGGTCTGATTGCCTTTTTCCTGATCGTGCGCCTGACGCTCTCGGTGGAGAAGCCCAATCCGGCGCAGCAGATTGCCGAGATGATCCACGAGGCCGGCGGCGGCCTGGCCGACCAGATCATCGGCCACGGCTACCAGCGCTTCCAGGCCTTCGTTACCTGCATCTTTCTGTTCGTGCTCCTTAACAATCTGCTGGGGCTGATTCCCGGCATCAATGCGCCCACCACCTTGCCGTCGGTGCCGCTGGGCCTGGCCGTGGCCGTTTTCGTCTACTACAACTTCAACGGCATCCGGGCGAATGGGATTGTCGGCTATCTGAAGCAGATTGCCGGACCGATCTGGTGGATCTCCGGGCTGATCTTCCCCATTGAGTTGATCTCGCACCTGGCCCGCATCCTGTCGCTTACCATCCGTCTTTACGCCAATATGTTTGCCAGCGACATGGTGTCGCTGGGCTTTTTCTCGCTGGTCCCGGTGGGCGTTCCGGTTATCTTCCTGGGCCTGCACATTTTCGTCTCGCTCATTCAGGCTTTCGTTTTCATGCTCCTTTCCATGATTTATCTCTCCCTGGCGGTTTCGCACGAGCACTAGAGCCTTTGGTTTCCATAGTCGCGTCAATGACGAAAAAGATTCCGCCGGGGAACGCTTCCGCCCTGGGCAAACGGACGGTCGCAAGCGTGAGGGGGCCAAAAGCATTTTCGGAAACACCGCATCCCGAAGCCTCGAATGTAAAGTCAACGCGACCATCAGGGAGCGGCGACCTAGCAAAGAAGCGAAAAGGACACGCAATTTCCGAAAATGCCGGCACGGTGAGCCTCAACCACCCACTGGCGGCCAATTCAAGGGAAGCAGGAGAAATATGCGCATACTTCAATCTGTGTTCATGGCCCTGGCGGTTCTCTGTTTCGCCATTCCGGCCTTCGCGGATGGCGGCTCAGCCGCCGTCAACCTGGTGCCCATCGGCGCCGGCATCGGCATGGCGCTGGCCGCCGGTCTCTGCGGCCTGGGTCAGGGCCGGGCAACCGCTTCAGCCTGCGAAGCGCTGGCCCGCAATCCCGGCGCCCGTGGCGGCCTCATGATCTTCCTGGTTCTCGGCCTGGCCCTCATCGAGTCCCTCACCCTCTTCACCCTGGTCATCATCCTGATCAAGGTGAAGTGACTTGGTTCCAAGACAACGAAGCGGCCCTGCCCGAGCGGGTGGGGCCGCTTTGCGTTTCAGACCGCGTTACTCTATCGGCTGGGCTGCCCCGCGCTCCACGCTTCGCCGCGCAGCATCTGAATGGCCTGCCGGTAGTCGATGCCCACGGGCGCTGGCGCATACCCGGTCATCTCTTCCACGGTGTCGAAGCTCCTGGTTTTGAACAGCACGCGCAGGTTCATCTTCATCTGGAAGCGCGCGATCCGCCACTGCCCCTGGCCCACGTTGGCCTGCTCGATGACGATCCATCCCCCCTTGTCGAGCTTGCCCAGGATGCCCCACCCGTAGTCTGTGTCCTGCTGCAAGTGGCCCTCCAGGCGCGTCACGCGCTCCTCCGCGGCGTCGATCCAGATCTCACCGCTCATAGCGGTCAGCGCTTGGGTCTCGAAGTCGGGGGGGCTGAAACCGGGGTTGGGACGGAAGGCGAATTTCTCCACCCTGCCGGCAGGCCCCGCGCCGGCGCCCGCGTATTGGTATAGGAATGCCTGGGGCAGCATGCGCAGCAGCTTCAGCACGATCCGCATGTCCCCTTCCTCACTTTGCTTGCGATGCCGCTGGCGGTTTGGATCGCTGAGCAGCGCATCCAGGCGCGCCTGTTCAAGCTGCTCATCGGCCTGGCTGAGCGGCTTGTCGAAGATCGATACCAATCGGGCCACGTCGCCGTCGCGGGTTTCAACAATCTCCTTGGTCGAGGTCAGGCGCGGGCTTCGCTTGCGCAGCCGGTACCGCATCGGATGGTTTGCATCCTCGGCGGTGCGCAATTCGGTGGCAATCGCCCGCTCCACCAGCGCCTGCGCCTGGGCGGGCGTGAGGGTGGACTGGGTGGCCGGAACGCTCTGGCCCCCAGACACGACTGGGGAAAGAACGGCCCATGACAGCAGAACGAGGAGGGGAAAAAACCTGCGCACAACCATCAGTCTAGCGGGCATTGGCCCCCCGGTCGAGTGTTGCGCCGCACCATGAAATGTTAGACGCGCAGGCGCTCATCCGGGTTCTCCGATTGAAGCAATGCGGCCGGTTTGCGTATAGTTCGGGCAGGGCCTTGTTCTGGCCCGCGGAAGGAACAACACCATGGCTGTGGAGAACGCTCCTGCGCGCATCGGCAAGACCGTTGTGATTTTTGGGCAATTGCAGGGCAGTGAAGACTTGATTGTGGATGGGCGCATCGAGGGGACCATTAACCTCTCCGAGAGCCGGTTGACCATTGGCCCCAGTGCCAAAGTCTCGGCCGACCTGTTCGCCAAGGATGTGCTGATTCTGGGCCAGTTGAAGGGCAACGTGGTGGCCAGCGGCCGGGTGGAGCTGCGCGCCGGCTGCAGCGTGGAAGGCGATATTTGCGCTCTCCGCTTCGCGGTGGAGGACAACGCGGTTTTCAAGGGCAAGGTTGACCTGACGCAGGGCGCGGCCAAGCCGGCCTAGCGCGTCGGGGGTTGGCGCCTCGGCACCGGCGTTTGGCGCGGCGCCCGGTTTCCGGTTTGCCGGGCAGCCATCCGGCTGATGTAAAGGGGATTTTGAGTTGTTCAAGCGTTGGTTCGACAAGAAGCAGGAGAGCGGTCCCCCCGCTGCGGCCACGGGCTTTACCGGGCCCAGGGTGCCGCGCCACTCCAGTGGCTGGGCGGCGCTGCGCAAGCGGCTCCAGACTGAGTCCGGGCTGCGCATCGTCGACACTGGCTATACCTCGCCCTCGAACATCAACTACCTCACGGGGCTGGGCCATAGCGTCTTCATGGCCGATCCGGTCCAAGCCGCCTACAGCGGCGCCTGGCAGAGCGGCGCGGACGAGAACGGCGATCCGGTTTGGGACATCGCGGGCTTTCAGGAGCAGGCTCTCAGTTTCTCCGGGCGCACCTTTGACGTGGTGCTGTTGTGGACGACGCTCGACTACCTGCCCGAGCCGCTGGTGGCGCCGGTGGTTGCGCATCTGTTCTCGGCCATGAATCCCGGCGGACAGGTGCTGGCTTTGTTCCACACCCGGACGCAGGGCGAGGAGACCGTGCACTGCCGTTTTCACGTTACCCCCGGCGACGAGGTCGAGGTGCAATTGGCACAGCCGTTTCCCATTCAGCGCGCATTCACCAACCGGAGCATAGAGCGCCTGTTTGCCGGCTGGTCGGCCCACAAGCAGTTTCTGGCCAAGGACAGCGTCTCCGAGGTCATCATGACCCGGTAGAGCGTTCGGTGCTGCAGATTCTCCAAGACTTCCCAGGGAGGAAAGACGATGTCATCGACGGCAACGCGCATCACCTGGCTGGGCCATGCTACGGTGCTGATCCAAACCGGCGCGGGCACTAACATCCTGATCGATCCGTTCATCGCGCAGAATCCGAGTTACCCCAAGGATTTTGCGCTGCCGGCAAAGATTCATTACATCCTGCTTACCCACGGCCACGGCGATCATATCTCCGACGCGGTCCCGGTGGCTGGCGAACACGATTCCACCGTGGTGGCAATCTATGAGCTGGCTGCGTATCTCGCGGGTCAGGGCGCGGCCAAAACCATCGGCATGAATCTGGGCGGAACGGTGCAACTTGAGGACGTGGCGGCAACCATGGTCGAGGCCAAGCACTCCGCGGGAGCGCAGGATAAAGATGGAGTTCACTACGTGGGCGTCGCGGCCGGGTATGTGTTGAGCATCGCGGATGGCCCAGTGCTGTACCATGCCGGAGATACAGCGATCTTCGGGGATATGAAGCTGATTCGCGAGCTATACCGGCCCAGGGTGGCCATGCTTCCCATTGGGGGCCACTTCACCATGGGACCCAGGGAAGCGGCGCTGGCGGCGCGCTTTCTGGAGCCGGAGATCGTGCTCCCGCTGCACTGGGGCACATTCCCGATACTGACGGGCACGCCACAGGAACTGGCTCCCTTGGTCGATGCCGGCGTCCAGGTTGTGAGCTGGTCCCCAGGGGATGTCTATTCAATCTGAGTTGTTTCCGGCATAGAACGCAGATGGGCCATGGGCTAGCTCTCAAACTCGCCCATGGCCCGTCTATGGTTCCAGTTACTTTCCAGCCGCTGCCTTCTTCTGCGCCGCCCAGCGCCGCTTGACGGCCTCGGCAATGCGCTTCCGTCCCTCAGGGCTAAGATTCCTCTTCTTTTTCTTGACGGCGAGTTTGCGTTTCTTTGCGGCGGCCGCCTTCTTGGCCTTCTTGGGCGCGGGCGCGGCAGCGCCGCCCAGCAGGGTGCGCGCCTGTTGCAACTGGGCGATCTCAAGATCGATCTGTGCCAGAATCTCTAAAACTCCCACGGTTCCTCCTGTTAGGTCCTTGTAAGTGGCCCAAATTCCCGTTGTGCTAAAGTGAAAAAACGCGCACGGATCAGCCACTCGTTCTTGAAACACGATACGCAACTGCAGACTCTTTTACAAACAAAAAATGCGGAATGTTACCCAGGACGACACTTCTGGAGGGCGCAACCTCCTTCTTTGCAGAGATGGCACGGGCGGCGGAACGCGGGCTGAAGCTATGCCGCTGAGATGCCGGGATACTAGATGGAACGCGGAGCCTTGGAAGGGAGCGGGGGCAATTCGGACGGAGGCGCGGTGGGGGGATTGCCGGAAAGGTCCGGGCCCCCGAGGCGCAGGGCGGCTGGCGCTTCGGCCGCGCGATAGTTGCGCAGATCGCGCAGTATCTCCTGCTTTTCACGGGCGTATTGGCCCGCCAGCCGGGTGAGGGCATAGGTGATGATGTCGCTGTGGTGCAGGTCGGGCACGGAGGGATCGCGGCGCATGTTCACCCACAGCCGGTGCACCAGCTGGACGTCGTCGGGACTGAGGGCGGGCGCGTGCGGCCCGATGTAGAACACCTTGACCTCGCCGCCGGGACCGATGATATAGAGGTTGAATTGCCGCTTGGGCGCGGGCAGCGCCTCCCACGCCTGTCCCATGTGAAAGGCCTGGTCCTGGACGGTCATCCGGGTGGAAGCTCCGGAAACCACCGAGTCAACTTCCAGCGAGTTTGCGCCCTGCGCCAGCGCGGCAAAGACATCCCCGGCGGGAACCACAAGCAGCGACACTTTCTTGCCGAAGCTCTCCGCAACGGAGACGGCCTTGGTGAATAGCATCTGCTCGTGCTCGCTGAAACTCTGCTGCTCGGCGCTCAGAAACTCCGGTCCGCCCACGCCCACCATGCGCACGCTGATCACCACCACGTCCTGATCCTCGGTGCTGGTGTGGGCGAGCGCCCATTTCAGCGCCAGGGGATTGGCAGCGTCGCGCATGCTCACCATTACGCCTCCGGGACGGATGGCCGCCGACTCCCGGCTTACGGTGTCCTGGTGTTCGAGCTGGAACAGGTCCTTCATCTGCCGCGCGGTCACCGCGTGCTTGCGCAGGTTCTGCCGCTCGGAAACGAAGAAGATGATGAAGAAGCCGGCCGCAAACACCAAGCCGCTCACCGTGGCCACGGACTTGGTGAACAGGTTGACCACGGCGGTCGATAGCAACACCAGAAACACCGAGAGCAGCCCGATGGGAATCTCGAATTCTCCGATGCGAAGATTGGGCGGAACCTTCCAACCGCGCTCGCCGTGGTACTTCCAGCGCAGCACCAGTATCGCCAGGCTGTTGAAGGTGAACGACCAGATAACGCC
>Ga0187890_10003187_pt1 | contig 11362 bp, 11 predicted proteins | sample June2016WEW_21_1_FD_133005 | JGI IMG/M metagenome (GOLD analysis project Ga0187890, IMG submission 133005) | Peatland microbial communities from SPRUCE experiment site at the Marcell Experimental Forest, Minnesota, USA - June2016WEW_21_10 | ecosystem: Environmental > Terrestrial > Soil >...
CTGGATGCGCGCGCCGCCGGAGTCGTTGATGCCGATCACCGGGCAGCCGATCTTGGCGGCCAAGTCCATGATCTTGCACATCTTCTCGCCCATCACCTCTCCCAGCGAGCCGCCGAACACGGTGAAGTCCTGGCTGAACACGCATACGGTGCGCCCGTCGATGGTGCCGTGGCCGGTCACCACGGCATCGCCCCACGGCCGATTCTTCTGCATGTCGAAGTCGTACGTGCGGTGGCGCACGAACGTGTCGAGCTCCTGGAAGGAGCCGGGGTCGAGCAGCTTCTCGACGCGCTCGCGCGCCGTGTACTTGCCGCGCGCGTGCTGCTTCTCCTCGGCCTCCGGCGCCGAGTGCAGCGCCGCCGCGCGCAACTCGTGCAGCTGCGCGAGCTTCTCCTCGTAGGTCTCCGGCGCCTTCTGGCGCGGAGGCTTGCGGTGCCCGCTCGAGGCCGCCAGGAGCGCCGCGTCGGTCTGCCGGTCGTGGGGGCTGGTGGACATCGGCGCGAGATGTTATCTGCGCCCAGCGTCTCTACGCGTGCGGCAACTGCCTCGGGGCTACGCGACGGTCGCTGCGAGCGCTAGCCCGCGCTGGCGAAATGGGCAATGAGCGTCGTCGTGGATCTCGCTTGCGCCTACATAGGTCGCGTCGATGTTAGGCGCCAGGGCTAGGAGGAACGCACGAGGATCATCGTCTGGATCGACCGAAACCCTCGAGCAGAGATAGCTCCACATCTGCTGCTCGTCGGTTCCGTCATGCGCGAGGTCCATCTCGAGGCCGGGCCCACCGTTGAGAATCACCCGTGCCAGAAGGCGGGGCTCGCTAGCCAGTGGCTCGTTGCTGACTATGTCTACGTGAGAGGCCATCTTATATCAATCCCCTCGGCACGCTAGCAATAAAACAGAACATTGTATACCCCCTATCGGATTGTCAGAGTCTTATGCTTGAGGATTCTGCTGGCGCGGTCGAACACCGCATCGCATTCCGTTCCGTCAAGGACATTTCTCAGGCGCGAATGTTCCTGACCGGCGCTAAAGCTCTCGATCTGCCTGAGCAGCCCCCTTGGGACGGGCTGGTCACGATGTATCTCGACGAACACGCTCTGGCTGTCCGCGGCCTCGAAGGCGTGACCGTGATCGATCAGCACCGCGCGAGGCAGGCCGTCGATCGTGCCCCAGTTGTCCGCCTTGCGGTCCGTGTTCGCCAGCAGCAGGTCGAAGACAGCTATCGGCCACGAGACAGCCTTCGAACAGGACTCCGGCTTGATCGGGTCCTCGAGGGCCATCCGAAAGCGCGGCCATAGAATCTGTACGCTGCCTTCGAGCGTCGGGGTTGAGGGGTTACCCGAAGTGGGTATCTGGCGCAACACCGTCGCCGGGACCAGACGAGCCAGCCCCAACTCGACCGCGAGTAGCCAGGCAGCAACCTCTCTGCGTGCCTGTCTCATCATCTGCTCGCTGTTGCCGAGCTTTGCGACTACACCCACGCCGCCGCGGAGGATGAGTGCCAGCTTGTACGGGTGGCCTACACCGCCATCGAGTGGCCGGACGTGCTCAACTGGCGCCCCCAGGAGATACGACTCCAGGGCCTCGACAATGGGCATATCCATCACGACAAAGCTATTGCTGGTAGCGGATCGATCATCGTGATTCCGGGCCCGCGGACACGAGGTGGCTGGCAGCCCTCCAGCCCCCGGGTTCGCGTCCAATGCTTGCGATCGCCATATTGGCGGCAGGACCCTACACGATTCAACGAGTTGAGATCGACTCGAAGGTTGGCCCCATGCCTGGATTGCCGGGCAATCAGTCGACGGATCTTTCGACTACGCAGCCGAGGTAGCGGCGCCGCGCGCGCCCACCAGCCCGCGCTCGTGCAGCAGCTCGGCGAGCTGCACGGCGTTGGTGGCGGCGCCCTTGCGCAGGTTGTCGGCGACGATCCACATGTCCAGCGCGCGCTCGTGGCCGGGGTCGCGGCGGATGCGCCCGACGAACACCTCGTCGCGGCCGGTGGCGTCGATCGCGAGCGGGTAGATGCCGGCGCCGGGGTCGTCGAGCACGATCACTCCGGGCGCCGCGGCAAGCAGCTCGCGGGCGTGCTCGGGGGACAGGTCGCGGCGCGTCTGCACGTTGACGGCCTCCGAGTGGCCGTTGACTACGGGCACGCGCACGCACGTAGCGCTGATGCGGATCGCCGGGTCGCCGAGGATCTTGCGCGTCTCGTTGATCAGCTTGCGCTCCTCGTCGGTGTGGTCCTCGCCGGCAGCGAACGAGCCGGCGTGGGGGAGCGCGTTGAACGCGATCTGGTGGGCGTAGGCGCCCGGCGGCTCGATCTCGCGCTCGTGCAGCAGCGCGTGAGACTGGTCGAGCAGCTCGTCGACGGCGCGCTTGCCCGTGCCCGACACGGCCTGGTAGGTGCTGATCACGAGCCGCTCGATGCCGGCCTCGTCATACAGCGGCTTCAGCGCCACGACCATCTGCATGGTCGAGCAGTTGGGGTTGGCGATGATGCCGTGGTGGCTGTCGAGCGCCTCGGGGTTGACCTCGCTGACGACCAGCGGCACGTCGTCGTGCATGCGCCAGCGCGAGGAGTTGTCGATCACAATCGCGCCCGCCTGCGCGAACCGCGGCGCCCACTCGCCGGAGGTGGAGCCGCCGGCGGAGAACAGCGCCAGGTCGAAGCCCTGGATCGACTCGTCGTCGAGACCCCGGACGGTCAGGTCGCCGCCGTCGGGCGCGGCGCCCTCGAGCACGCGTCCGGTCGAGCGCTCGGAGGCGAACGGCACGATCTCGCTCACCGGGAACGAGCGCTCGCGCAGCAGCTCGAGCATCAGCGTGCCGACCTGCCCGGTGGCGCCCACGACCGCGACTCGGTATCCGTTGCTGTCCATCCGCTCAGGGTACCGGGGAGACGATCTCGATCAGCTCTGTGAGCCCGGCGAAGTCGTCGGGGCTGCGCGTGTAGAGGGGGATCTCGCTGGACAGGGCAACGGCGGCGACGAGCATGTCGACGGCGCGGCGTCCGCGAGCCTTCCGTCCGGCGACGGTGACCGCGGCGTAGATGCGACCGTAGGCACGAGCTGCGGCTGCGTCGAACGGAAGCGGCTCGAACGTTGCTTCGGTCTGCTGAAGCCGTTCTTGCCGGCGCGCTCGCTCGGTCGCGTCGGTCGCGGCATGAGGGCCGGCGGCGAGCTCGGCGAGCGTGATCGTCGAGATGGCCAGCTCGTCGGGCAGCGAAGCGGAGTCGAGTCGGTCGAGCTCGATTACTACGGAGGTGTCCAGCAGTCCGCGCGTGGGCCGCTGCGGATCAGCCACGAGGCGCGATGCTCTGGTCGAGCAGGCGATCGATGTCGGCGCGGAAGCGCGCAGGGTCGATCGGCGCGGCGCTCGCGAACGTCTCCAATACGGCTGCGGCTGGCACGAACTGTCGCCGACGCACCGGGCTCAGCTCCCCGACCGGCACGCCATTGCGTGTGACCACAAACGATTCGCCGCGATCGAGCTCGCGCATTATCTCGCCGCTGTCGTTGCGTAGCTCGCGTTGTGTGACCTCGCGCCGCATCCCCCACACTGTAGCACGCGTGCGACGCTCCTGGTTGCGGCGACCGCGCGCGGGAAGTACTCCCGCTGCTCACGCACCCACGTGCAGCACCATGATCGCGATCGTGGCGAGCACGAGCACGCTGAGCAGCGTGCCGACGCTCGACAGGCGCCGCACGAGCGCGCGGTACTCGTCGCTCATCTCGATCTCTCCGTCTCCAGCCGCCGCGATGTCGCGCTCGGCGGCCTGCTCGGCGCGTTTGCCCGTGGGGATCATCACCGCGCCGACGAGCCCGCCGATCACGATCACCACAGCGAGGCCCCACTGCACGAAGAACTTGCTCCAGTGGTGCCCGTCGCTGGCGAGGAAGATGCCGGCCGCGAGCACCAGCACGAGCCCGCCGTTTACGAGCGTGCGCTCGACCGTGTACTCGATGCGGTGAAGCAGCGGCAGGCCGCGCGGGTCGCGCCTGGCCGCCACCGCGAACATGATCGGGTAGGCGAACGTCACGCCGAAGGCGACCACCACGGCCATCACGTGAATCGCGAGAACTACTTCATACAGGGACGCAGCGGGGTAGGTGAGCATGCCACGCACCCTAATCGCTCACCGCGCGAATGTCGTTGATCCTCGCCGGCGTCGCCGTGAAGGTCAGTCCGTGATCGCGAACAGCGAGTTGGCATTGATCGGCGCTCTGCTCCTGCGGACCTCGTCCCAGATCGCCTTGAGCGGGTCGGCTGCTTGGTAGAAGCTTCCCCGTCGTGCCCCGAAGCGCTCGAGCAGGCCCGCCTGCACCATTGCGCGGAGGTCATCCGTCGCTGCCTGGTTTGTGATCTCATCGTCCGACAGCTTGAGAGCGCTGCGGTAGGAGGAGTTGCGGACCTTCATCCCGATCGTGGCGTCGAACAGCGCGCTGAGCATGCGCGGTGCGAGGCGCCTGTCGCTGCACATGGCCTCGAGCCTGGTCCAGATCTCCTCGGACTCCTTCACGCGCCGCAGCACGCTGCTCGCCTGGACGAAGTGGGCCTCCAAGCAGAACCTGATCCATGGCCTGGCGTCGCGCTGCGGCTGCCAGGTGAGCGACCCGACCTGCTGGAGCACCCGGTAGTAGGTCTGCGTGTTGCGGCCCAGGTACTCCTCGATGCTGGAGAAGGCCGGCGCCAGGATCTGCTCGCGGGCGAGAACGAGCGTTTGCAGGCACCGCGACATACGCCCGTTGCCGTCGCGGAACGGGTGAATCATGACCAGGTTCAGGTGCGCCATCGCGGCTCTGATCAGGACCGGGGTCTCGTCCTCGCGTGAGAGGTCGTCGGTCAGCTCCTGCACGAGTCCCGGCACCTCGTCCGCCGGCGGGCCCTCGTAGACGACTTCGCCCGTCGCGTCGTTGCGGATCCAGATGGGGCCTGGCCGCCACAGCCCAGGGCTCGCGTCGAGCGTGTACTCGGTCATCATGAAATGCAGGCTGCGAAGGATCTGGGGCGAGTACTGGAAGTGCTCGTCGTGGGCCAGCTGGAGCACGTACGTCATCGCGCGCCGATAGCCCGATACCGCATTCCAGTCATCGAGCCGGGCATCCGCGGGCTCCTCGCCGCCGATCGCCGCCATCGCATCCTCGACCGACACCTCGTAGCCCTCGATGCTGTTGGAGCCCTGGATGGCGCGAGCCCCGAGCACGCGCCTGACCTGGCCGACCCACCTGCGTGGCTGGGCGACCTGAAACCGGAGCTGGCGGCGCAGCTCGTCGATCTTCTGCAGCGCCGCGGCCTCTTCAAAGCTCATCGGGGGTGTCTGGAAGATCATCGATCCTCTTCCAGTCGCGATGATGGAAAGATTGAATCAATCACAAATGTCCATGATAATATCATGGAAAGCCATGAGGATATCATTCCCGGGCGTGGAGCTTATTGACGAGGCGCGAACGCTGTAGAACTATTGCTATACACAACTCGTGGCGAGACACGATGTGTGCCCGGCGACAGCCGCCATCGCAACCTGCCGGACGCTCGTGACGCGCTTCAGAACGTCGGCGCGTACTTGCCGAACACATCCTGCATCGCCGCGCACACCTCGCCCAGCGAGCAGCGGTCCTTCAGCGCCTGACGGATCGCCGGGAGCAGGTTGTCGGTGCCGCGCGCGACGTCGCGCAGCTCGCCCAGGCGGCGCTCAACCAGCGCACCATCACGGTCGGACTTAAAAGCTTTCAGTCGTTGCAGCTGTTCGCGCTCGGACTCCGGGTCGACGCGCAGCAGGTCCGGAACCTCGACGCCCTCTTCCTGGTAGGCGTTGACGCCCACCACCACGTCCTGGCCGATGCGGTAGCGCTCCTGGTAGCCCCACGCCGACTCGTCGATCTCGCCCGTGATGAACTCGATCGCGTTGACCGAGCCGCCGAGCGCGTCGACCTTGGTGATCAGCTCGTTCGCGCGCGCTTCGATCTCGTCGGTCAGCGACTCGACGAAGTACGAGCCCGCGAACGGGTCCACCGTGTCGGTCGCGCCCGACTCGTGCGCCAGGATCTGCTGCGTGCGCAGCGCGATTTTTGCCGCGCGCTCGGTCGGCAGCGCGAGCGCCTCGTCGAAGCCGTTCGTGTGCAGCGACTGCGTGCCGCCGCACACCGCCGCGAAGCCCTGCAGCGCCACGCGCACAATGTTGTTCTCCGGCTGCTGCGCCGTCAGCGTGACGCCGCCCGTCTGCGTGTGGAAGCGCAGCATCGTCGCCTTCGGGTTCGTGGCGCCGAAGCGCTCGCGCATGATGTGCGCCCACATGCGCCGAGCCGCGCGGAACTTCGCGACCTCCTGGAAGACGTTGTTGTGGCCGTTGAAGAAGAACGCCAGCCGCGGCGCGAAGTCGTCCACCGACAGGCCCTTGTCGATCGCCGCCTGCACGTACGCGATCCCCGAGCACAGCGTGAACGCGACCTCCTGCACCGCCGAGCAGCCCTTCTCGCGGAAGTGATAGCCCGAGATCGAGATCGTGTTCCATTTCGGCACGCGCTCCTGGCAGTACTCGAACAGGTCCGTCGTCACGCGCATCGTCGGCGCCGGCGGGTAGATGTAGTTGCCGCGCGCGATGTACTCCTTGAGCACGTCGTTCTGCGTGGTGCCGCGCAGCTGCTCTGATGGCACGCCCTGCTCCTCGCCGACCAGCTCGTACAGCAGCAGCAGGCACGCCGCCGGCGCGTTGATCGTCATCGACGTCGACACCTGATCCAGCGGGATGCCGTCGAAGGCCGTGCGCATGTCGTCGATCGTGTCGATCGCCACGCCCGTGCGGCCCACCTCGCCGTTGCAGCGCGGGTTGTCCGAGTCCAGGCCCAGCTGCGTCGGCAGGTCGAATGCCATCGACAGCCCCGTCGAGCCCTTCGACAGCAGGTAGCGGTAGCGCTCGTTGGACTCCTTCGCCGACGCGTAGCCCGCGTACTGGCGCATCGTCCACGGCTGCTTGCGGTACATCTCGCGGTGCACGCCGCGCGTGTACGGGAACTCGCCCGGCTCGCCCAGGTCGAGGTCCTGCGGCAGATCGGCCTCGGTATACAGCTCTGAGACCTCGATGCCGGAGTCCGTGAAGCGACGCGGGTCGTCCGGGCCGACGATCGGCGCGACTGTCAGGTGCTCCTCGGTCGAAGCCATATCGCAGATGATAAGGACCGCACGGTGATGGAACTCTCGACCGGCGCACAGCGGCGACGCGCGCGGCCGCTTTCGACACGGGTATCCTCCCCGCATGTCCACATGCCTGGTCACCGGCGGCGCCGGATTCCTGGGGTCGCACCTGTGCGACGAGCTGCTCGCGCGTGGCAACCGCGTGATCTGCGTCGACAACTTCGAGACCGGCTCACTGGCCAACATCGAGCACATCCGCGACCCCGACATGTTCATGCACGTGGGCGTGGACATCATCGAGCCGTACTTCGTCGACGAGCCGATCGACTTCGTCTACCATCTCGCCTCGCCCGCCTCGCCGATCGACTACCTGCGCCTGCCGCTGCACACGCTCAAGGTCGGCTCATACGGCACGCACCACACGCTCGGGCTCGCCAAGGCCAAGCGCGCGCGCTTCCTGATCGCCTCCACCAGCGAGGTCTACGGAGACCCGCTCGAACACCCGCAGTCCGAGAGCTACTGGGGGCACGTCAACCCGATTGGCCCGCGCGGCGTGTACGACGAGGCCAAGCGCTACGCCGAGGCGCTGACGATGGCCTACCACCGCCAGCAGGGCGTCGACACCGCGATCGTCAGGATCTTCAACACCTACGGCGCGCGCATGCGCCCGCATGACGGGCGCGCGATCCCCACGTTCCTGCGCCAGGCGCTCGGCAACCGGCCGATCACCGTGTTCGGCGACGGCAGCCAGACGCGCTCGTTCTGCTACGTCTCAGACCTGATCCGCGGGATCATCGCGCTCGCCGAGTCCGGCCACCACTACCCCGTGAACATCGGCAACCCCGACGAGTTCACGCTGCTGGAGCTCGCGGAGATCGTCAAAGAGCTCACCGGCTCGACCGCCGAGATCGTCTACGAGGCGCTCCCCGAAGACGACCCCAAGCAGCGCAAGCCCAACATCACGCTCGCGGGCGAGCTGCTCGGATGGGCGCCCGAGGTGCCGCTGCGAGAGGGCCTGCAGCGCACCATCGACCAGTCTGGCGTCGAGCTGCTGATCGGTGGCGGCGCCAGCTGACGCTCCGCGCGGCCGTGGCGGCCCCGCCGCGCGGCCGCGCAACCAGGCGTGCAGCGGCCACGCTGACAGGCCGTGCGAGCGCTCCATCTGCGAGGCTGCAGTGTTGTGAGCAGTGAGATGGGACCACGCGTGTCGGAAACGTCCGCTCCGTCAGCTCCGCCAGCCCCTCGTACGCCCTCGACGCTGTCCGCGGCGACGCGGCGCATCGAGCGCTCCGAGCACGACATTCGCCGCAAGCGCCCGCCGGCGCTGCAGCTGCTGCTGCGCATGGCCACGGTGTGGCGCGTCGCGCGGGTGGCGTCGCTGCTGGCGCTCGACTTCGCGGGCGTCGCGCTTGCGATCTTCACCGCGCTCGTTCTCAAGGAAGCGGTCCACGGCCGCGTGCAGGCGGTGCATTCGCGCGAAACCACCGAACACTTCCTGCCCTTCGCCTACCTGCTCACCGCGCTGCTGTTCGCGCGCTCGGGGCTGTACGCGCAGCGCGCTCTGCGCCCCGGGCTCTCGCGGATCGTCGGGTCGCTGTTCCAGGTCGCGTTCGTGGCGCTGATCTACGCGGTCGTCAGCGGCGAACACTTCTCCAGCTACTACCTCTTCTGGAGCTCGCTCGCGTTCGCGATCTTCTACATCGCCTCGGCACGCGCGGCCTACGAGCGGATCACGGCGGCGCTGCTGCGAGCGGCCGGCTACCAGCGCCGCGCGGTGCTCGTGGGCAGCGGCAAACACATAGCCGACGTCGCTCACGCGCTCGCGGACGTGCCTCACTCTCCGATCGAGGTCGTCGGCTTCCTCTCGTCCAAGCAGCTTCCCGCCAACGGCCTGCGTCCGCTCGGCTCGCTCGAGCGCTTGGAGGACGTGCTGAGCGCAGAGCGGGTCGACGAGGTGATCATCGCCGACCCCGAGTTCCCCCAGGACGACGCCGTGGAGCTCGTCGACAAATGCCACCAGCGCGGCGTGCGCGTGCGCCTGGCGCCCTCCACGATGGAGATCCTGATCCACCGCGCCGAGTTCGTCCCCGGTCAGTCGGTGCCGCTGTTCGAACTCGGACCGCCCGTTTTCGAGGGCATCGACTTCGCGCTGAAGCGCACCTTCGACATCATCGGCGCGACGCTGCTGCTCATACTGCTCAGCCCGCTGCTGCTGGCGATCACGCTCGCCGTGCGCCTCACTTCGCGCGGGCCGGTGCTGTTCCACTCGATGCGTCGCGGCATCGGCCAGCGCCCGTTCGCGTGCCTGAAGTTCCGCACCATGCACACGGACGCCGAGGAGTCCCAGGCCGAGCTGGAAGACCTCAACGAGGCCTCAGGTGCGCTTTTCAAGATCCGCGAGGACCCGCGCCTGACGCCCATCGGGCACCTACTGCGGCGCTTCTCGCTGGACGAGCTGCCGCAGCTCGTCAACGTGCTGCGCGGTGAGATGTCGCTCGTGGGCCCCCGCCCGCTGCCCGAACGCGACTACCAGATGCTCGAGGACTGGCACCGCAAGCGCTATCTCGTGCTCCCCGGCCTGACCGGCCTGTGGCAGGTCTCAGGGCGCTCCGAGCTCGACTTCGACGATCTCGTGCACCTCGACTTCATCTACCTCGAGAGCTGGTCGCTCGCGCTCGATCTGACGATCCTGCTGAAGACGATCCCCGCTGTGCTGACGCGGCGCGGGGCCTACTGAGGCTCGACCGGGCGCCCGCCGAGGCGCGGCGGGGCGCCTACTGAGGCTCGAGCCCGTCGATTCCCGCGGCTCCCGCGGGGCGACGGCGAAGCGGCCGCGCGGCCGGGCGCGGCTGCTCGGTGGGCGCGGCGCTCGCGTACACGCCCCAGGTCGCCCGCGCCGCGTCCTGCCAGCTCCACGCCGGCGGCGCCGGCGCCGGTCGCCGCGCGGCCTGCGCCGCCGCGATCAGGCCCTGCATGTCCCCCGGCGCAACGAACGTCGCCCGCTCACCCAGCACCTCGCGCAGGGCAGGAGCCTCGCACGCCGCGACCGGTGTGCCGCAGGCGAGCGCCTCGACCGCCGGCAGGCCGAAGCCCTCGTCGGTGGAGGACAGCACCAGCGCGTGAGCGGCGCTGTAGATCGCCGCCAGCTGCTCGTCGGAGACCTGGCCCGTGAGGATCACGTCGGGGAGCTCCCGCGCCCACGGACGGGTGGAGCCGACGAGCACCAGCGGCAGCTCGCGGGGGGTGGTCGCGAGCTTGACGATGTGCTTGCCCGGGTCGGGGTGGCGCAGCCCGCCCACCCACACCAGGAAGCGCTCCGGCAATCCGAAGCGCGCCCGCACGGCGGCGATCGCCTGCGGCGTGCGCGGGTACATCGCGGCGTCGGCGGCCTCCGGGATCACGACCACGCGCTCGCGCGCCAGCTTCAGGTGCGTCACCGCGTCGCGCGCCACCGTCTCGCTCGGGACGATCACGCGCGCGGCGCGCTGGAGGGCGAGGTTGCGCAGGCGCAGGCGCAGTCCGCCGCGCAGGTGCTCGCTGCGGCGCTTGAGCGCCGCCAGATCGTGGACCGTGACGACCATCGGGCACGGGCTGTGCAGCATCGCCCCGTCCATCCACGGCGAATGGAACACCTCCGCGCTGCGCGAGCGCGCCAGCGCTGACGGGCGATGCGTCTCGAGGATCTCGTCGCCGGCGGCGACCGTCTCGCGCAGCGCCGCCAGCAGGCAGCGCGAGTAACGCCCGACGCCGTCCGGGTCGGAGACGGGACGGCTGTCGAACGCGACCCTCACCGCTGTCCGTTTCGCGTCACTCGATCCCCCAAACGTGCATTGCGCCAACACTAGTCGCTCTGCCCATCGTTGGGTAGTTATGAGAGCCTTGGTGCAGTGCCTTCGCGCGAGCACTACGAAGCTCTCTGGCAGGCGGTGCCGGAAGGGCTCGAGCCGTCCTGCTTCGCGCTGCGCAAGCGCTTCCTGCTGGATCGCGTGCGCCCCGGCGACCGCGTGCTCGACGTCGGCTGTGGCGAGGGGCGCTTCACGGCCGAGCTGGCGCGCGCGGGGGCGCTCGTGGTCGGCATCGACGTGGCCGAGGAGCCGCTGCGCCGCGCGCGCTCGCGTCACCCCGAGCTCGACCTGCGCCTCGTCGACGACGAGCGACCATGGGAGCTCGCGGACGCGTGCTTCGACGTGGTCTGGGCCGGCGAGGTGATCGAGCACGTCGCCGACAC
>Ga0187890_10003188_pt1 | contig 11361 bp, 15 predicted proteins | sample June2016WEW_21_1_FD_133005 | JGI IMG/M metagenome (GOLD analysis project Ga0187890, IMG submission 133005) | Peatland microbial communities from SPRUCE experiment site at the Marcell Experimental Forest, Minnesota, USA - June2016WEW_21_10 | ecosystem: Environmental > Terrestrial > Soil >...
CGTTCCTCCCATCCCGGGCTCTGCTCCGAGCCAAGACTAGTGAGCCGGGTCCGCGCCGTCGACCGTCCGTCCTCCGGGGATGGTGGCCGATGGCAATAATCTGTGGTCGTGCCCGTACGACGACGACACGTTCTCCACGTCGGTGTGATCGTCGCCGTGCTCTTGCAACTGGGCTTCGCGGCCGCCTTCTTGGTGGATGCCAGCCAGACCAACCGCACCTATGACGCGCTGTCGGCACACCGCGTCACCGCCCCGGCCCACACGATCGGCTGCGCGTTCGTCGGCACCGTGGGAAGGTCGGGGAACTATTCCGGGCACGTCTGTCAGGTCGGCTACAGCTACCGGGGCCAGCAGTTCACCGCCTACATCCCCTACGGTCAGGACGAGACGTTCTACGTCGATCCCATCGACACCTCGCTGCGGATGAGCAAGACGTCCTTCGACAAGGGGCCCGAAGAGACGACCGGCGACATGGTGATCGCCGCCTGGCTCTTGTCGGGGGCCGTCATCGTGACGGTGCTGCACCAGCTCCACATCCGCAGGCCCGCCCGCCGATAGCGGGTATTTGGGGCGGCCGGGCTCAAGGTCGCCGGCCTGGCTGTCGAGGAAGACATCCATGGCGGGAAACCTCCGGAGTAAAGAGCCCGATTGGCAGTCACTGCGCGTCCGTCAGGTCGCAGTCCGGCAACGGGCCGAGAGGCTGCCGGGCGTCACGCTGCGGCAGCGATCGGGGCGCTATTGGCTCGACGGCGTCGAGGGCAACGTGATCACGATCAGCCCGGCCATGACCCTCGACGAGCTCGAACGGGAGCTCACCCGGCTGACGAGCACCCACGTCGACGGCTGCCAGGGATAGGAACGCCGCTCACCCTTGGGGCTGTCGCTGGCGCGAGATCACACGCTCCAGGGGCCTGGAGAGCAAGAGGAGCAGCAGGGCCCAGAGACCGACGGTCGGGACCGCCACCACCGACACGAATACCAACGCCATGATGCCGGTGGAGAGCAGTGCTGCTGTCAGGGTGGCCTCACCGCGCACGGCGTCGTCTTGGAGGTCGGGCCATCGCACGATGGCCCATTGCTGGATGAGGCCGGCGATGGTGGCGACCAGCAGTGTGCCGATGTAGATGGCGTTGACGCCGGTGCTCCCGTGCTTGGCCGCGCCCAGCAACTCGGTGGGAAAGGGGAGGAACACGATGCTGAGCAACCACAGGAACATTCCCCCGACCAGCACCGCGTTGTACTTCTTGACCCGCTCGAACTGCTGATGCTGCGCCCACCAGAAGTTGCCGATGACGGCGAAGCTCAACGCGAACGCCAGCAGCTTGTCCCTGTTCACGTCCAGGAAGTGCCCGACACCGGTGGAGCCGATGGCGCCGGCCACGTCGACGAGGGGCAGGATGAGCAGCGTGATGGCGATGGCCACCACCGCGTCGCTGAAGTTGACCAGGCGCCGGAGGCCCGTCTCGCTGCGCATGGCTCATTGTCTCAGCTGACCCACGGTGGGGCGCACCGTGGGGGGGCGCCCGGTCAGGGCAGCCACGAGACGTGACCATGCAGGAGGACATATCCCACGAAGGCACCGGCGTCGATCAGGGTGTGGGCCAGGACGAGGCGGGGCAGTCGACCCTGGCGTTGGTACAGCCGGCCGAAGATCAGCCCCATGACGAGGTTGCCGAGGAATCCGCCGAATCCTTGGTAGAGGTGATACGCACCTCGCAGCACCGCACTGGTCACCAGGGCCCGGTCGTCGCTCCACGCCAGCTGCTTCAGGCGGTGCAGGAGATACCCGCACACCACCACTTCCTCGAGCGTGCCGTTCTGCGCCGCCGCCAGCACCAGGACAGGGATCCGCCACCACACCGCGGGCAGCGTGGTGGGGACGACGCGGACGTTCAATCCGGCGTGGTAGGCGCCGAGGTACAAGAGCAGTCCGGCGCCGCCGATGACCGCCGCCAGGCTCACGCCCCACGAGACCTCCCGGCCGGGCTGTGAGCCGTCGAGCCCCAGATCACCGAGGGACTCGTTGGACCGGACCAGGAGGTAGGCGACGAGCACGACGGGAACGACGGCCACGGCGATCCCCACGAGTTGATAGGCCAGGTTCAACAGCGAGCCGTCGGCGCCGGCCGTGGGGTTGAGCACCGCGGTCTGCGCCCGCAGGGATGTGCCCGAGGACAAGGAGCGGATCAGGTCCAGGACGGCGTAGACGGCCGAGGCGCCGAGCGAGAGGGCCAGGACCAGCCATATCTCTTGGGAGAGCGCCCGCCTGCTGACCGGCAGGGCCGTGGGTCGAGGCCCTTGCCCGGTCGGCTCCTCGCTCACTCGGGCGAGGCTACCGGCGTACCGATCTCGGCTCGGGGCGGCTCACACCCCCGGGAAGATGGCGCGCAGATCGTCGACGGTGATCCCCGGCGCCTCGAGCCGCACCGTCCGGGCGTGGGCCGGGTCGAGGCGCCCGTAGACGAGCCGGAGCAACTCCTCCGACGACAGCTCCAGCGTTCCGGCGACGTCGCGTGCCGACCACGGCTCGAGCGCCACCCCGTCGGTGACGAGGGCGAAGCTGCGTTGCGGGGTGGTGGTCGACACCCGCACCGTGGCGGGCTCGGGGCGGGGCTTTCCCACTCGGGGCACCATGTCCCCCAGGCCGTCGACGACGAGCTCCACCGCATCAGGGGCCACCGTGGCGGACGGGTCGAGCATCACGGCAATGTCCCAGCTGTGGATGGCGTGCTCGGGGAGTCGCAGGCGGAGAAACCGCACCGCGTCGAGCTCCATGCCGAAGGCGGCGAGCGCGAAGGAGCTCCACTGTGCGTCGTCGAGAGACTCCAGGCGAGCCACGAACGCCTCGTTGGCGGCGACGGACTCCGCCACCTGCTCGTCGGGGCTCCGGGCGTTCCACGCATCCCAGATCGGGGGGAAGGACTCAGGGGCGGGCGCCTCACCACCGCTCAGCCCGGCGTCGAGGAGAAGGCCGAAGATCACCGCTTGGCTGCCGAGGTGCGAGAACACCTCGGCGATGCTCCATTCCGTGTCGTACGACGGGGCCCGCACGCCGGCCCCGTCCAGTCCCGCCGCCAGGGCGGCCAGGCCATCCTGGGACCGCCGCAGCGCACTCACCCAGCGAGATGGATCGGTGGACACAGACGCTCCTCTGTTCTCGGGTTCTACGACGCTTGTTGGAGCTCGGCCATGGCCGCTCGCACCCTGAACGACGCCGGCGCGAGCTCGCCTGCGGCCCGACCTTGGGCCAGAAGGGCCGCCCACCACGCCAGGTCGTCGAGCATGACGGTCATGGCGATCTCGGTCATGGGGTCGACCGGGGCACCTTGCTCGTTGAACGCCGTGTCGACCTTGGGGATCAAGACGGTGTCGCGCAGGGGAACCATCTCCGATTCGATGGCGACGTGCATCAGGTGCTCGACGGCCCGGACCCCGGCCGCGATGCCGATGCTGTAGCCCACCGCCGCCAGCGGCTTGTTGCGCAGGGCGAAGCTCACGAACACGCTGTCCAAGGCGTTCTTCAGAACGCCGGGAATGGAGTGGAGGTACTCGGGGGTGACGATCAACAGGGCGTCGGCCTCCTTGATCGTCCGGTTCCACTGCCGGACCACGGGATCGGAGTAGGTGGGGTCGGAGAAGTCGCCGATGGTCCCGACGTGCTCCTGGAACATCGGCAGCGCCCAGTCCCGGAGGTCGAGGACCTCGACGTCGAAGGCGCCATGGGCGCTGGCCCGCTCGAGGACCCAGGGGGCGACGCGATCGGCGGCCCGCGTGGGCCGGGTGCTCCCGAGGAGGATCTTCAGCTTCACGTGGGGCTCCCGGTCCGAGGGGGTGACGGGCACGCCGGCCTTATTGCGCCGACGACTATTGACCTCCTCAAGTATTCTCCTGATACTTGAGCAAGTCAAGCTTTTGCTGAGAGACTGCGGCCATGTCCGATTCACCGTCTCGTGGGGAGCTCGACGAGGTCGTCGACGGGCTCCTCGAAGTGACCAGGCGGACCCACGAGGTGCTGGCGGCGGTCGCGGCGCGCCATGACCTCACCGCCCAGCAGGTGGGGCTGCTCCGGCTCCTCGACGAACCCGTGTCCATGCGGGCCTTCGCCGAGGAATTGGCCTGCGACCCGTCCAACGTGACGGGCCTCGTCGACCGGGTGGAGCGCCTCGGCCTGGTCGACCGGGTCCCCGATCCCGGCGACCGACGCATCCGGATGCTCACCCTGACGCCCAAGGGCCGGCGGCTGCGCGACCGGATCAACGGCGAGGTGGCCGGCGATCTCGCCGCCGCCCTCGGCCTGAAGTCGCAGGACCACGCTCGCGTCCTCGACCTGCTCGCCACCCTGACGTCGCCACCCTGACCGCCACCACCCAGACGCCACCGCCCTGACCGCCACCACCTGAGCTCCGCCGCCAGGGTTGCTCAACTATTGACCATCACTTGGATGGGAGTTGATGGTCCGGGAGCACTGTGACCCGTCACGCCAATTCTCGTGACCACTGAGGCGGGGGGACACGTGGGAACAAACGCTGAGCTCGACGGCGAGGGCGAGCCCGAATGGGTATTCGAAGCCCCCGTCGAAGAGGCCACCGACATGGGCCCGCTCGGCGTCAGCGGTCCTGACATCTTCGTCCGGGCCAGGTCGAACCGCCGGGGAGGGCGCCCGGCGAGGTCCAACCGCAAGGACCGTCTGCCCCTCGTCTTCTCGCGTCAGGGACGCCATTCCATCGACGAGGCCAGTCGGGCCCGGGCCCGGGCCAACCATCCCTGTCAGGGACCGCGCCGGCTCTACCTCGTGGATCCCGATGGTGAGGACGAGACCACTCGCATCGAGTTGCGGCGCCGGTTCGAGGACTCGGTCGCCGGCTGAGCAGCCGAGGAGGGCGGCGGCTCAGGTCCGCTCGAACTCCCACCACTGGAGCTCGCACATCATCGGGAGCACGTAGCCCAGATAGATGGAATGGATACTGATGGGGCCGCGATCGTCGACGTGCAGGTCGATGAGGTCCACGCGCCCGTCCTGCTCTTTGAATTCGAGGGCCCGGTCACGGGCCCCGATCAACTCGTCGAGCGCGCCCACGGCAAAGCCGAAGTGGTCCATGCGGGGACATTTCATGGGATCGTCCTCGGCGATGAGGAAGATGAACTGGTCCCAGTGCACGCACGACAGGATCAGGCGCTTGCGATCGAGGGTCATGGTGGGCATCTCGTCGAACCCCAGCACCTGACCCCAGAAGCGACAGATGTCGGCCCGGTTGGCCTCGTCGAGAATCTCCGGGGGGACACTCAGGGCGACATGGTTGAAGCGGGGGTTGCCCGAGGGGTAGTAGGGATGTGGCATCAGTCGCCCTCCGCCCCTTGTCGGGGTTGGCTCGGTCCCGGAGCGCCTCGCCCGGGAACGACCATGACCTTGCCGGCGATTCGGCCCTCGGCGAGCCCCTGCATGGCCTCCCCGAGACGCTCGAGCGACACGTCGTCGGGGTCGATCAGCACGTCGACCGGCAATCGACCCGATGCCAGGAGGTCCAGGGCGCGCTCGAACCCGTCGGCGTCGTAGACGAAGGAGCCGGTCACCGACAGCTCGTTGAGGATCATCCGGTTGGGGTCGAAGCTCGGGGCCTCGATGCCCGCGCCCACGAGGACCAGGCGGCCGCCCCGCCGGAGCTGATGGAAGCCGCATTCCATGGCTGCCTTCTTCCCCGAGCACTCCAACACGACGTCGACGGCCCGGGGCGACTGGCGCTCGGGCTCCCAGGGGGGGAAGGTCTCGAGCTCGGCGGGGTGCAGGACGTCGGTGGCACCCAGGTCGGTGGCCAGGCGCCGGCGGGCCTCGCCCGGTTCCACCACCACGACCGGGCCCAGCCCCTTGGCCACGAGGGCGGCGATGGTGAGCGCCCCGATGGGACCGGCACCGAAGACCATGGCGCTGTCACCTCTGACCATGCCCGACCGGGTGATGCCGTGCAGCGCCACCGCCAGGGGCTCGGCCAGGGCCGCCACCCGGGGCGACATTCCGTCGGGGAGGCGCAACAGGGAGCGGGCGTCGTTGATCACGTACCTCGCGAACCCCCCGCCCGTGTTGGTGTCGACGGGAGCCGAGCGGCGCTCGCACTGCGAGGGTTGACCCTCCCGGCACCGGCGGCACTCGCCGCAACGCGGCGACTCCCCGCCCACCACGGCATCCCCGGGCGACCAGGCCGTCACGCCCTCGCCCACGGCGGCCACGGTCCCGGTGTATTCGTGTCCGCCCACGGCCCCGGGTTTGCCCCACCCTTCGATCATCATGTGGAGGTCGGACCCGCAGATGCCGCAGTAGCTCACCTCGACGAGGACCTGGCCCGGGCCCGGGGAGGGCACGGGCCGCTCCTCGACCCCGATGTCCCCGGGACTGCGGTACACCGCGGACCGCATCACCGGCGGCACCCCGCCGGCGGCTCCGGCGCGGTCGGCATCTCCGCGGTCGGCACCTCCGGCGGCATCTGCGCGGTTCGGAGTGGTGTCGGTCACGGGTGCCTCAGCGCACCGCTTCGGGCACGAGGTCGCGCTCGGGGGCCACGACCGGAGGCCGGTACCCGTCGCGCCGGCGCGAGTAGAAGTCCTTGCGCCGCACGAGCACGGCGAAGACGGCTCCCACCCCCACGGTGATCGCCCCCACCAGGACGACCTCGTTGATCCCGTTCACGAAGGCGCGATGCGCAGCCATGCCCACCGTCGGGCTCCCGCCCGACATCTTGGCGGCCGCCTGGGTGCCTCCCGCCGCGATGGCCTGGGCCAACGCCGGGGCCTGGTGGCCGACGACGGGCACCAGCGTGGCCTGGATCTTGTGCTGGAAGACGGCCCCGAGCGCGGCCACACCGGTGGCGACGCCCCCGATGCGGAAGGTGTTGCTGATCCCCGAGGCCATGCCGGCGCGCTGGGGAGGGACGACACCGAGGCCGATCTTGGCGATGGCGGGATTGGCGAGGCCGATGCCGACGCCACCCACGAGGAGTCCGGGGAGCAACGTCTTCCAGGTCGAACCGACGGTGAGGTCGGTGAACAGCCAGATGCCCGCGGCCGAGATGGCCAGCCCCGTGCACAGCGAGAGGCCGGCGGGGACCCGCTCGGTGAGGGGCCGGGACAAGAGAGGGATCACGAACGACATGGTCGTGAGGGGAAGGAGACGCTCGCCCCCCTGGAGCGGTGACAGCCCGAGGTCGTTCTGGAGATAGAGGGTGAGATAGGGCAGCAGGGCGAACATCCCGGCGCCGATGCCGAAGGTGGCCACCGACACCCCGGTGAAGGCGGGCTTGCGGAACAGCGACAGGTCGAACATGGGCCGTTCCTGGAGGAGCTCGACGACGACGAACACGACGAGCAACGCGCCCGCCGCAGCCAGGATGGCCAGGATGCGATGGCTCGCCCACCCGTCGTCGTTGCCCCTGGTGAGCCCGAGGATGAGCAGGAACAAGCCCCCCGAGAAGGTGACGAGGCCTCCCCAGTCCAGTCGTTTGGCCCCGGGATCCTTGACGTTCTTCATGCGCCGGCTCACCAACAGGGTCAGCACCCCGATGGGGACGTTCACGTAGAAGATCCACTGCCAGCCGAAGGCGCTCGTGAGGGCGCCACCCACGAGGGGGCCGATGGCCACCGCCCCACCGACCGTCGCCCCCCACACGGCGATGGCGGCCGATCGGGCCGAGCCCTGGAAGTCCTGGGCGATGAGGGCCAGGGAGGTGGCGAACATGGCCGCCCCCCCGATGCCCTGGACGGATCGGGCCGCGATGAGCACGGCCGGGCTGCGCGCCATCCCGCAGGCCAGGGAGGCCAGGGTGAACACGGTCAGGCCGATCATGAAGATGCGCTTGCGCCCGAACAGGTCGGCCAGTGATCCCTGGGTGAGGATCAGCGCCGACATGCTCAGGGCGTAGGCCGAGATGACCCACTGCAGGTCGCTGAAGCTGGCATGCAGCGACCGCTGCATCGTGGGCAGGGCCACCTGCACGATGGTGATGTCCACCAGGAGCATGAACGTCGCCCCGCACACCGCCACCAGGGTCCACCAGTGACGCTCGGTGCCGCTGTCACGACCGTGGTCGGAATTGGGGAGCGATCCCTTGGCGGCCACCTACCCTCCTCCCGCCGTCGGGCTCGCTCTCCCCGTGGCGACTGCTTGCGACTCGAAGAAAGAGTCTCGTTCGTGCCGGGTCCGGTGTCCAGGACCAGGCGTAGCCTTCTGGCGGTGCGGGACATGTGGACGTCGAGGCGTGCGATCTCGCTCCATGTGGCCCTGGTCGTCTTCGTCCCCGGGTGTGTGGCCCTCACGTGGTGGCAGGTCTCCCGGGCCCTGGGGGGCAACACCTTGAGCTGGGTCTACACCTTCGAGTGGCCGCTCTTCGGCGCCTACGCCGTGTACATGTGGTGGAAGCTCGTCCACGACGTCCCCGGCGCCCGGCCCGGCCACCAGGCCACGCCCGACGCCATGCCATCGGCCGGCTCCGAGACCACGCCCGACGCCACGCCATCGGCCGGCTCCGACGCCACGCCGGATGGCGATGACGGCCCCGAGGACGCCGGCGACGACGAGCTGGCGGCCTACAACCGGTATCTCGCGGACCTCAACGCCAGTGGGAGGCGCAAGCGGTGGTGAGTGGACCCGGGGCCGAAGTCGCAGAAAATTAACACGCAGGGTCTTGCGCAAGGCGACCGCGTCAGCATCTATTAGAGACATGCAGTTCGAGGGGGGCGGTACACCGACCATTGGCGCCACACGCCGCCACACCTCGCGTGGCCGGCGCGGTCGTCGAGGCCCGCGGTGAACGACCGGCGTCCCCCCCGGCCCGCCGTCGAGGTGCGGACCAGCGCGCGTCGGCGCAAGACCGCCAGCGGGTTCTGGCAGGACGGCCGGGTGGTCATCCTCGTCCCCGCCCGGCTCAGCAAGGCCGACCGGGTGGAGCTGGTCGAGGGGCTCGTCCAGCGGGTCCTGGCCCAGCGCCCCAACGTCACCACCTCGGACAGAGACCTCGAGCGCCGGGCCGCCGCCCTGGCCGACGAGTACCTCGACGGCGTGCGACCCGCGTCGATCCGGTGGGTCGGCAACCAGCAGCACCGGTGGGGGTCGTGCACGTCACGGACCGCCGAGATCCGCATCTCCGAGCGCCTCCGGTTCGTGCCCGGGTGGGTGCTCGACGCCGTGCTGGTACACGAGCTGGCGCATCTCATCGAGCCCACCCACTCGGCCCGGTTCCGCCGGTTGGCCCACCGTTACCCCCGGACCGAGGAGGCCGACACCTTCCTGGCCGGGTACACCCTGGGCCTCGAAGCTTCCTGACTCAGCCGTCGAGCACGGCCGAGGCCACCAGCTCCTCGAGGTAGCGGGTGTCCCACCACGACACCTGGAGGGCCTTGGCCCGGCGGAAGTAGAGCTGGATGTCGAAGTCGACGGTGAAGCCGATGCCCCCGAAGACCTGCTGGGCCATGGCCGTGACGTCGCGGTAGGTCCGGCAGGCGAAGAGCTTGGCCATGGGCGCCAGGGTGGCGACGCTGCGACCCTCGGCACGGGCCCAGGCCGCCTCGTGGACGAGCGTCGTCCCCCCGTCCACGGCGGTGACGGCGTCGGCGAGGTAGTGGGCGATGGCCTGGAAGGCACCCAGGGGCTTGTCGAACTGCTGGCGGTCCTTGGCGTACTGGACGGTGATGTCGAGAGCCTGGTGGGCTCCCCCCATGGCCTGGGCGGCGAGGAGGATGCAGCCGTCGTGCATGACGGCGTCCCACGTGGCCCAGCCCGACCCCGGGGCCCCGATGCGGGCCGACTCGGCGACCCGGACGCCGTCGAAGGTCACCTGGAATTGGGCGTCGGAGGCCACGGTCAGCTGCTGGTGCACGGCCAGGCCTTCGGTGACGAGGTCGACCAGGAAGAGGTCGACGTCGGTGGGGCGCTCGCCGGTGCGGGCCAGGACCACCAGCGCCGCGGCCGAGGAGGCGAAGGGGACGTGGCGCTTGGTCCCCGTGAGGCGGTAGCCGTCGCCGTCCTTCTCGGCCCACAGCTGGACCCCGGTCGGCCCGCAGCTGTTCTCGGGCTCGAACCAGGCCGGGGTGAGGATCGCCGCGCCGCTGGCGATGGCGGGCAGCCACTGGGCCTGTTGCTCCACCGAGCCCGCCCGGGCCAGCGCCCCGCCGCACAGCACGGCGGTCACGAAGTGGGGCGTGGGCGCGAGGGCGCGGCCCAGCTCCTCGTAGACCACGACGCCCTCGAGGGCGGTCATTCCCGACCCGCCGTGGTCCTCGGGGAGGAGGAGACCGATGAGGTCGAGCTCGCCCATCTGCTTCCACAACTCCGTCGAGTAGCCCACCGGGTCGTCCTCGAGCTCGCGCACCACCGAGAGGGGGCTGGAGGTGGCGCACACCTTGCGCATGGTCTCGCGCAGCATGTCCTGCTCCGGGGTGAATTCGAGGTCCAGCACGTCCCAGCTCCTCTCAGGGCTTCCAGCGGTCTGCACCGCGGTGCCAAGGGTTGTCGTCGTCGTCCACGGGCAACGCCACGCGTGCGGTGCACGTGCTCTTCACATCTCCGTCCACCGACAAGGTGATGTCGAGGCCGACCCACCCACACCCCGTGTCGTCCACGGCGACCGCCGACACCACGCCGTCGAAGACCATGGTGTCGCCGGGGAACACCGAGTCGCGCATGCGGAAGGTGACCCGGCCCATCCGTCCGTGGGGGCCGGTCCAGTCGGTGATGTAGCGCTCGAACCAGGCCGCCTGGTTGGGGGTGTTGAGGAAGATGTCGCGCGTCCCGTTGCGCTCCACGGCGAAGTCCTTGTCGTGGTGCATGGGCCGCCAGTCACGGGTGGCCAGCGCGCCGAGGACGACCGTGGTGGCGGTCACGTCATGGGAGAGCGACGGCAGGAGGTCGCCCTCGGCCACGTCGCCGAACACGAGCAGCGGTGCGAGGGCGCTCACGACGCCGCCCCGTCGGCACCGCGCCGGTAGCCGAAGCCGGTGTAGCTCTCGACCCCGACGGTGTCGCCGTGCTGGTTCGTGTACTCCACGTCGATCACCCAGAAGCGTCCCGTGCCGAGCTTGGTCTTCTTCTCGTCGCTCACCGAGCGGAGGATCTGGCGGGTGGTGAGCACGTCGCCGGGCCGCACCGGCTCGTGGAAGACGATGGTGTTGTCGGTCATCACCGCTTCGGGGAGCCCGAGGCGTTCCTTCAGGTCGAAGTGGACCTTCAAGGGGAGGTGCTCCTCGGTACGACCCGGAGCCCAGTGATGGGGGCGGAACCACACCGAGAGCATGGTCGGGGGGGCGATGGGGCCGTCGGTGATCTCGGCCGCGACGGCGTCGTCCCAGAAGAGCGGGTTGCCGTTCTCCACCGAGGCGCAC
>Ga0187890_10003189_pt1 | contig 11360 bp, 8 predicted proteins | sample June2016WEW_21_1_FD_133005 | JGI IMG/M metagenome (GOLD analysis project Ga0187890, IMG submission 133005) | Peatland microbial communities from SPRUCE experiment site at the Marcell Experimental Forest, Minnesota, USA - June2016WEW_21_10 | ecosystem: Environmental > Terrestrial > Soil >...
CCTTGTCATTGGCGAGACGACAGCATATACTTGCCCACAGGGAGGAGTTCACTACGACTGCTCAGGGGGCGCCGTCTTTTCGGCAACACGGACAATTCCCACACCCGACACCGGTCATCAACGAGTTGCTCTTGCCGATGGAGTTCCTGTTTCTGCATGTGTCGCTCCTGTATTACGGGTTCGGCATACCGCATGGCGACGGTTCTGCCGTCGTATTGGTTCCAGGCCTCGCCGGTACGGATGAATACATGCTGCCGATGTACCTGTGGTTGGGCCGCATCGGCTACAAGCCGTACTTTTCCGGAGTCGGGTTCATGGCCGACTGCCCGCGGGAGCTTTCGGGGAAGCTGCATGAGACCATTTGCCGGGCTTATACCGAGACCGGACGACGGCGCGTACATCTTATCGGGCACAGTCTGGGGGGAATCTTCGCCCGGGCAATGGCTACGCGCAAGCCGGAGAAGATCGCTTCTGTGATTACCCTGGGGTCTCCCTTTCGTGGGCAGGTCGCCCACAAGAGCGTGTTCACAGTTGCGGGTTTGGTACGCCGGTGGATGCGCGAGCGCAACCCGGATCTGCCCGGAGAGTGCGGCACAAGCCACTGCCCCTGCTCCTTCGGCCGATCGCTCACGGGACACTGGCCGAAGTCGGTGCTCCAGACTGCCATCTATTCGCCCAACGACGGGTTGGTAGATTGGCAGCACTGCCTTACGGGCAGGGAAGGTGTGGACGTGGAGGTTCAGTCAACGCATCTGGGGATGCCAGTTGACTCCGGCGTCTATTGGCAGATTGCCCATCGTCTGGCGCTGTCGTGCCGCATTGGACGGAAACGGCCCGAGGGCAAAAGTCGCGCCGCTTAGAGGAGCGGCCTGAGAGGCCGCTGCAGGCCGAGGGCCTGCCCCACTTTTTTCTGCGGCGCAATACAATATGCAACATGGCATCCACACGGAGGCATTTTCTGCAGGCGGGCGGCGCGGCGTCGCTCGCGCTCGGCGCGGCGGCGCGCGGTCAAGGTCAGACCGCGGCCAACGATAAGATCCAGTTCGCGACCATCGGCTGCGGCATCATGGGCCAGGGCGACACTGACACTGCCATCAGCGTGCCCGGCACCAAACTCGCGGCGGTGTGCGACGTCTACGAAGGCCGGCTCACGCGCGCCAAGGAGCACTGGGGCGCCGATCTGTACACTACGCGCGACTATCGCGAGGTGCTGGCACGCAAGGACGTCGACACCGTGATCGTCGCCACGCCGGACCACTGGCATGCGCGCATCGCCGCCGACGCCATGGAGGCGGGCAAGGACGTTTACGTACAGAAGCCGATGGTGAAGCAATGGCAGGACGGCCACCGGCTGATCGAAACGTCGCGGCGCACCGGGAGAGTCTTGCAGGTGGGCAGCCAGCGCGTCAGTTCCGTGATCTACAAGAAGGCCCAGGAACTCTATCGTGCAGGCTCGATCGGCACGCTCAACGCCGTGGAGGCATGGATCGACCGCAACTCCGCGATCGGCGCATGGCGCTACTCCATTCCGCCCGACGCGAGCCCTGCAACCATCGATTGGGACCGCTTTCTGGGCGATGCGCCGAAGCGCCCGTTCGAACCCCAGCGCCTGTTTCAGTGGCGCAACTGGAACGACTACGGCACCGGCGTGGCGGGCGATCTGTTCGTGCATCTGTTCAGCGGCATCCACTTCGTGCTCGGCTCGCTGGGGCCCACGCGCGTGTTCGCCGCGGGCGGGATCTACTTCTGGAAAGGCGACCGCGACGCGCCCGACATCATGGTCGGGCTGTACGACTATCCCAAGACGGACAGCCACCCCGCGTTCAATCTGGCGCTGCGCGTGAATTTCGTTTGTGGCGGACCCGAAACCAGCCGCTTCCACTTCACCGGCAGCGAGGGCGTGATGACCGTCGGCGACGGCGTGAGCCTGAGCAAGCCACCCCGGGAGACCGAGCCTGGGGAAAGCGCGGGCGGCTTCTCGAAGGAGACGGCGGAGAAGATCATGGCGCAGCACCGCGCGCGTTACCCCGAGCATCCGGTGACGGCGGCTACCATGCCCGAAGCGGACGAAGAGAGTTACCTGGCGCCGCCGGACTACTCGGACGATTTCGAGCATCACACCACCTTCTTCAACGCGGTGCGCTCGCGCCAGCCGGTGGTCGAGGACGCCACCTTCGGGCTGCGGGCCGCCGGGCCGGCGCTGATGGCGAACTTGAGTTACTACGAGGGCCGCATCAAGCATTGGGACCCCGTCGCCATGCGCGTGGTCGAGGACTGAGGAGGAACTACGATGGGAACGGCCAATGACAAGATTCGGATCGCGCTGGTTGGCGCGGGTGGCATGGGACAGGGCGACGCGCGCGACGCCGCGCGCATCGCGGGCGTGGAGATCGCCGCCGCCGCCGATATCTACGACTCGCGCCTTCAGCGCATGAAGGAACTCTATCCCGGCATCGCCACCACGCGCGACTATCGCGATGTGCTCGCGCGCGCCGACATCGACGCCGTGATCGTCGCTACGCCGGACCACTGGCACGCGCAGATCACGATCGACGCTCTGGCCGCGGGCAAGGATGTCTACTGCGAGAAGCCGATGGTGCAGAAGATCGAGGACGGCAAGCGTGTCATCGCCGCCGCCAAAAAGAGCGGGCGCATTTTCCAAATGGGCAGCCAGTACGCTAGCGCGCACTGTTTCGAGAAGATCGGCCAGTTACTCCAGTCGGGCGCAATCGGCGAGCTGAACATGGTGGAGGCCTGGCTCGATCGCAACACCGCCATCGGCGCGTGGCAATACTCCATCCCGCCCGACGCGAGCCCGCAGAACATCGATTGGGACCGTTTTCTGGGCTCTGCGCCCAAGCGTCCCTTCGAGCCCATCCGGTTGTTCCGCTGGCGCAACTATCGCGACTACGGCACAGCGGTGGCGGGCGACCTCTACGTACACCTGTTCACCGGTCTGCACACGGCGACCGGCGCGCTGGGCCCCACGCGCATCTATTCGACCGGCGGCCTGCGCTATTGGAACGACGGCCGCGACGCGCCCGACATGCAGGTGGGCGTGATCGACTACCAGGCCTCGCCGCGCCACCCGCGCTTTCAGTTCGTCATGCGGGTGAACTTCAAGAGCTCCAAGGCCGACGAGGATTTCGGCTACCGCTTTATCGGCAGCGAGGGCGCCATCACCACCGATATCACCAGCGTCACCCTCAGCCGCGTGCCGCGCGAGAAAGAGCCCGGACACACCGCCGACACGTTCTCCCGCCAGATGGAGGCCGACTATATCCGCGCCTACCGCGAGCGGTACCCGATCCTGCCGGCGACTACGACCACGCTCCGCAAGCCCACCGTGCAGCGCTTCACCTCGCCGCGCGACGCGCACGAGATCCATATGCACAACTTCATCGACGCGGTGCGCACGCGCAAGCCGTTCTTCGAAGACGCGGAGTACGGCTTCCGCGCCACGGGACCCGCGCTGTTGTGCAACGTCAGCTACTTCGAGAATCGCGTGTGCCATTGGGACGCCGCCACCATGACGGCGTCCTGAGTTTCAACTGCGGGGCGCACCACCGCTCCGTTGAAGACGGGGAACCTGCCGGCCTTCGGCCGGTGGACCGGCGAGGGCGCCGGTCCGCGGGCGGGGGCGCCCGCCCCACTGCTCCGCGCGTCTTCGTTACTCTTGGTGGCCAGCAGAGCCATGGGGCGGTCCCTAACGGTCGCGGCTCGGTAGAGTCGCGTTGATTTCGCAAGTCTGACTGAGCGGCGACAGGCTGAGCCGCGATCGTCAGGGAGCGGGCCCACGCGGGTGATATCATTTACCCTATGAATCGCCTCGTTTGCGCCTTGCCCTTCTTTGTTTCCGCGGCCTGCCTGGCTCAGGGCAACTCACCCTTGCTTTTGCAAAAGCCGGCGCTCAGCCGCACACAAATCGTCGTTGTCTACGCGGGCGACCTGTGGACGGTGCCCCGCAACGGTGGGGAAGCCCAGCGGCTCACCGCTGGCGCGGGTGTCAAAACGAACCCGGCCTTTTCGCCGGATGGATCGCAGATCGCTTTCACCGGCGAGTACGACGGCAACGTGGATGTGTTCGTTATCCCTGCCGCAGGCGGCGTGCCCAGGCGCCTGACCTGGCATCCCGCTCCGGACATCACGCTGGGTTGGACGCCGGATGGCAAGCGCATTCTGTTCACTTCGCCCCGCACCAGCTATTCCCGCTTCCGCGAGCTGTTCACTGTGGGCCTGGAAGGTGGCATGGCAGAGAAGATCGATCTACCCATGGGCTTCGAGGGCGCATATTCGCCGGACGGCACGCAACTGGCTTACGTGCCGATCTCGCGGGCGTTCACCGCCTGGAAACGATATCGGGGAGGTGAGGCCACGCCGATCTGGATCGCCACGCTGGCCACCGGCCATATTGAAAAGATCCCGCGCGAGGGATCCAACGATTTCAACCCGATGTGGGCCGGCGACAAGGTCTACTACCTTTCCGACCGTGACGGACCGGTTACCCTGTACAGTTACGACACCCGTTCGAAGCAGGTCAAACGGCTGCTCGAAAATGGTTCGCTCGATTTGAAATCCGCCTCGGTGGGGCCGGGCGCCATCGTTTACGAGCAGTTCGGCGCGTTGCATCTGTACGACCTGAAATCCGGCAAGACCAAGGCCGTCGACGTGCGCATCAGCGGCGATATGCCGGAGGTGCGGGAACATTTCGTCAACGTGGGAAAGAAACTCCACAACGCGCATATCTCGCCCACTGGGGCGCGGGCGGTCTTTGAAGCGCGCGGCGACATCATCACCGTTCCGGCCGAGAAGGGCGATGCGCGGAACCTGACCAACACGACTGCGGTGATGGAACGCGACCCGGCCTGGTCGCCCGACGGCAAGACCATTGCGTATTTCTCGGATGAGTCCGGCGAGTATGCCTTGCACCTGCGGCCGCAGAACGGCCTGGGCGAGGTCAAGAAGATCGACCTGGGATCAGGCTTTTATTTTGCGCCGCGCTGGTCGCCCGATAGCACGAAGATCGCCTACGTGGACAGCCACCTGGCGCTTTGGTACGTGGACATCGGCACGCAAAAACCGGTGAAAGTGGACAAGGATCGTTATTGGGGCGTGGCGGCGCTGGTTCCATCCTGGTCGCCGGACAGCAAGTGGCTGGCGTATTCCAAGCGGCTGGAGAGTCACTTGAGCGCGGTCTGTCTCTATTCGATTGATCCGGGCCAGATCACGCAGCTTACCGATGGAATGAGCGATGCGCGCGATCCCGTGTGGGACAAGGATGGCAAATACCTTTATTTCACGGCCAGCACGGATTCGGGCGCGTCCCTGGAGCCCGATATACACAGCGCCATCCGCCCGGTGTCGCGCAGCGTGTATCTGGCGGTGCTGGCCAAGGACGTGACTTCGCCTCTCGCGCCCGAAAGCGATGACGAGAAGGCCGCGGACGAAAAGAAATCCGACGAGAAGAAGGACGAGGCCAAGAAAGACGATGCCAAGAAGGACGAGGCCAAGAAAGAGGACAAGCCTAAAGTCGTAGTCAAAATCGACTTCGACAACATCGGCCAGCGCATCCTGGCGCTTCCGCTGCCGGCGCGGCGGTACGTCGACCTGCAGGCGGGGAAGGCCGGCGTGCTGTTTGCGCTGGAAGCGCCGCCGCCCGGAGCAGGCGAAAATGCCGCGGTGACCGTACATCGCTTCGATCTGAAGACCCGCAAGTCAGACGTAGCCATCGGCGGCGTGCGCTCATTCGAGATCTCGCAAGACGGCGAGAAGATGCTGTACCAGCAGGGCGAGAAATGGGCGATTGCGGCGCCGAAGCCCATGGCCACAGGTTCCAGCCCGGCTCCTCCGCCGCCACCCGCGGGCGATAGCGAGAAAACGCTGAAGACCGACGGCATCGAGGTTCGCGTGAACCCGCGGGAGGAGTGGAAACAGATGTATCGCGAGGCGTGGCGCATCGAACGCGATTTCTTCTACGATCCCAGATTCCACGGCCTCGACCTGGCGGCCACGGAAAAACGCTACGCGCCGTATCTGGACAACATCCAATCGAGGGCCGACCTGAATTATCTGTTTTCTGAAATGCTGGGCGAGCTAACAATCGGCCATCTATTTGCAGGGGGCGGCGATTTTCCCGACGTGAAGCGCGTGGAGACCGGTCTGCTCGGCGCCGACTACAAGATCGAGAACGGCCGCTATCGCATCGCGCGGGTCTATAACGGCGAGAACTGGAATCCGGAAATGAAAGCCCCGCTCACGCAGCCGGGTGTGAACGTGGCTGCCGGCGACTACCTGTTGGCCGTGGGAGGCCGCGAAGTGCGCGGCGCCGACAATGTCTACAGCTTCTTTGAGGGCACGGCAGGCAAATCGGTGGTGCTCAAGGTGGGGCCGGATGCTTCCGGCGCAAACACCCGCGAAGTGACCGTGGTCCCGGTGGCCGATGAAGGCGGCTTGCGTAATCTGGCATGGATCGAAGACAACCGGCGCAAGGTGGACCAGTTGACGCACGGCAGGGTCGCCTACATTTATATGCCGAACACGTCCATGGCGGGGCTCACGAATTTCAATCGTTACTTCTTCGCGCAGGTTGGCAAGGAGGCGGCCATCATCGACGAGCGATTCAATGGTGGCGGCGCGCTGGCTACCGACATCATCGAATACCTGAAGCGCCGGCTGATGAGCGTGGTGAGCACGCGGGACGGCGCCGACGAAATGCAGCCGCAAGGCGCCATTTTCGGTCCGAAGGTGATGATCATCAACGAATTTGCCGGCTCGGGCGGCGACGCCATGCCCTGGTATTTTCACCGCGCGGGCGTGGGCCAACTGATTGGCAAGCGGACTTGGGGAGGGCTGGTGGGCCGGGCCTTCGCTCCCGAGCTGATGGACGGCGGGTTTGTTTCCGCGCCCAGTTCCGGCGTGTGGAATCCGGACAAGGGCGAGTGGGAGGTGGAGAACCGCGGCATCCAGCCGGACATCGAGGTCGAACTCGATCCGGAGGCCGTGCGCGCGGGACACGATCCGCAACTGGAGAGGGCTGTGGAAGTGGTCATGCGGGAACTGGAGAAGAATCCCGTGGCGCATCCCAAGCGGCCCGCATATCCGAACTACCACCCGCAGTGACGGCGCCGCCCAAAATGGGGTCTGATCTAAAGATCGCGCTGATCTCCGGCGGCATGTACGACCGTTTGTACGCGCGCATCCCGCAATTCGAGCAGGCCGCCGGCGTGACAGTTGAGGTCGAGTTCACCGGTACCCATCCGGAGTTGAACGCGCACCTGGCCGCGCTGGATCATGTGCCTTACGACCTGGTCAGCACGCATACCAAGTATGCGCCCTCACAGCAGCGATTCCTTGCGCCGCTGGAGGGCTTCGACACGGCCGACTTCTTTCCTTCGTTACTCCGCATGGCCGAGATCGGCGGCGCGCTCTACGGCATCCCGCGCAACATCGATCTGCGCCTGCTGCACTACCGCACGGACCTGATCGAAACGCCGCCCACGAGTTGGGACGAACTGGTCGCACTGGCGCGGCGGACTACGCGGGCGCCGCAACCTTACGGGTTCGTATTCACCGGCTTGGAATCGGGCCTGTTCGGAACCTTCTTCGAACTCGCGGAGTCCGCCGGAGCGCGGATTTTTCCGCCGTCGCTGGTGGCGGAGGTCGACAACGAAGGCGGGCGCTAGGCGCTGGGAGTGCTGCGCGAACTCTATGCGAGCGGTGCAGTGCCGGAGGCGGTCGCCGGGTGGCACTACGACGAGGTCCACCAATTCTTCCGCGCGGGGAATGCGGCGATGGTGTGCGACTGGCCAGGCTACTACGGCTCGTACCGGGAGACGTCATCGGCGGTGCGCGACCGTTTCCGCCTGGCGCGCATGCCCGCCGGACCCACCGGACGAGTCTGCTGCTACGCCGGCAGCCATACGTTCGCGCTCACGCAGTCTGGTGTCGAGAAGGAGCCGGCGCGCGAGCTGCTGCGCTTCCTGACGGCGCCGGAGCAACAGGCGCTGGAGGCGCGGCACGGGTCGGTACCCGTGCGGCGGCGGGTGATGGAGCAGCAACAGCAAGCGGCGCAGGGCGACGAGGCTGACCGCATGGCGCTGCTGGCACGCGCCATCGAGCACGACCTCATCATCCCGCCGAAGCTGCCCTATTACCCGCATATCGAAGATATCCTCTGGCGCAATGTGCGCTCGGCTATGACGGGTGAGACGGCCATCGCGGACGCTCTGGTCGAGATAGAACAGCGCATCGGGGAATGTGTGACGCATGCTGTTTAAGAACCTGCTTGACGCGAATGCCCCCTGGCCTACGCCCGCGAAGGCGCGCCGGTAGTCGTGGCGGATGTCGTCACGATGTTCGCGTTACCTTGTCCGGCCAGCGAAGCCCGGCGCCGCGCCGTGATACAGGACCGGCACGCTCACTCCGCCGACGGTCACGGTGATATTGGCGGCTTGCGGTAGCAGCGCGGGTGAAAAGAGCAATTGTAGATACGGGCGGCGGAAAACTGCTCCCTTACGGTCGCGGCTCGGCAACAGTCGCGTTGCAAATGGCGCGGCGCTCGCGGCGCAACGGTTAATTGGGACCCGATTGAACTACAATAAACTGGCACGCCACTGGCCAACTCATGACACCTCGCGAACGCTGGATGGCAATGTTTCGGGGCGAGCGTCCCGATCGGGTTCCCTGCGATTACTGGGGCACCGCGGAAATCACCGATCGGCTCAAGCGCGACCTCGGCTGCGCTTCCGACCGCGCGCTGTGGCAGCGGCTGGGTATCGACAAATGCGTGTTTCTGGGAGCCCGCCACCCGCGAGCGAAAGAGGACACGTGGCACCTGCCGTCGCTCTTCAGCCTGTTCGGCATCGAAACCCGCCCGATCGAATACGGCGACGGCCTGGGCGTGTATGAGGAGATCGCCAAAGCGCCGCTCGCCAACGCCGAAACCATCTCCGCTATCGATTCCTGCCCCTGGCCGGATGCGCGCGATTTCGACTATGCGGGCCTGCGCGCCGAGTGCGCCCAGTATCATCCCGAGTATCCCGTGCTCGGCGTGGCCTACGAACCTTTCTATCTATATTGCCGTCTGCGCGGCATGGAGCGCGCGCTCGAGGATGTCGTGGCCAATCCGGATTTCGCCGACGCGCTGATGGGCCGCATCCACGCCTTGTTCGAAGCCATCGTGTGCAACAGCATCGAGGCCGCCGGCGACCTGTTTGACTTCGTCTATGTCGCCGAGGACCTGGGCACGCAGGAATCGCTGCTGATGAGCCCCCGCGCGATCCGGCGCTTCATTCTGCCGTGGCTGGCCCAAATGGCCGAAATCGCGCACGCGGCCGGAAAGCTGGTCTTTCATCACGACGATGGCGCGATTCGGCCTTTGCTGCCCGACTTGCTGCGGATCGGCATCGATGTCCTGAACCCTATCCAGTGGCGATCGAAAGGTATGCAGCGGGAAGCACTGGCTCGCGACTTTGGCGCAAGCGTCGTATTCCACGGCGGTGTCGACAACCAGCACACGCTCCCGTTCGGCAGCCGCGAAGACGTGCGCCGCGAGGTCGGCGAGAACATCCGGATCTTCCGCCAGTCGAAAGGCTATGTGGTGGCGCCCTGCCACAACTTGCAATCCAATACCCCTACCGAAAACGTGGTGGCTTTGTACGAGGCCGTGGAGGAGTTTGGCCGATGCTGAAGCTTCTTCTACTCGGTTGTGTCCCTTTCCTTGCACAGGGACAGCACGCGGGCGCCGTCGTCACGGGCCATAATCGGAACCTGTTCGCAGAGGCCGGCGTGCCGAAGAAGAAAGTGGCGAAGAAGCTCGACGCCGCCTTCCAGCAACTATTCCACGGCGATCCGCAAACCGAGGCGATCTACTATGCCGCCGGGAGCAACGCGAACGGCGAACTCGCCTATGTGACCGACGTGGCGCACCACGACGTGCGCACCGAAGGCATGTCGTACGGCATGACGATCGCCGTCCAAATGGGCAAGAAGGCCGAGTTCGACGCGCTCTGGAACTGGTCGAAGACGTATATGTATCACGCCGGAGCGGACCATCCGGCGCGCGGTTTCTTCTCGTGGTCGATGAAGACGGATGGCACGCCGAACGACGAGACGCCGGCCCCGGACGGCGAAGAGTATTACATCATGGCGCTGTACTTCGCCTCCGGGCGCTGGGGCAACGGCGCTGGGATCTACAATTACCGGGCGGAGGCCGACCGGCTGCTGACCGACATGTTGCATCGCGAGGTTGTGCGCGGCCGGACCAGGCGGGGGCCGTATGCATGCGGCAACATGTTCGATGAGAAGGCCAGGATGGTGCGGTTCGTGCCGGGGTTGGACCGGAATGGCTTCACAGACCCGTCTTACCACCTGCCCGCTTTCTACGAGTTGTGGGCGCAATGGGGACCGGCGGCTGACCGTAAGTTCTGGGCCGAAGCGGCCACGGCCAGCCGCGATTTCTTCCAGAAGGCGACCAATCCGGTAACCGGCCTGGCGCCGGACTATGCCAACTTCGACGGCACGCCGTACAGCTTCAGACGGAACGCCGGCGCCTCCAATTTCCGCTACGATGCGTGGCGTACGGCGATGAACTGGTCGGTGGACTGGCGTGGTGGGCGAAAGACGAGCGCGAGCGGGAACTGAGCGACCGCCTGCAGGCCTTCTTCGCGTCGAAGGGCATGGAGACCTACGGCAGCCTCTACACGCTGGCGGGCGAGCCACTGAACGCGGCGCACAGTGCGGGCTTGATTGCCACCAACGCCGTGGCCAGCCTGGCCGCGACCAATCCGCGTGCCAAAGAGTTCGTTAAGGCGTTGTGGGATTCGCCCATCCCTTCGGGAAAAGAGCGCTATTTCGATGGGACGCTTTATCTGCTCTCGATGCTGCATGTGAGCGGGCGCTTCCGCGCCTGGGCAGCGAAGTGATTCGTCCGGAAGCCGGCCAAAAGCGGCATTAATATAGTTGATGGCACCAGATCCACCCGTTGAACGCCTGCCCTGGTGGTAAAATAATTGGGTAGTCACGCTATGGCCTGAAAAACCTCGAAGACGCAAGTCCCATTGGCAATAGAAGGAATTGATCGGACGGGTTTTGGCGCGCGTTATCGTGACTGACATGTGTTACTCCTTGAAGAACCGAGCAAATGGAGAAAGAACAGATACACAAGGCGTTCACGCGATTGGGAGAAATTCTTCGTGATCGCCGGGTAACTGGAGAAGTCGATGTGTTCGGGGGCGCTGCGATAGTACTGGCCTTCGAGTTTCGGAGAGCAACGCAAGATGTAGACTCCTTGGTAACTAGTGGCCACGGGCAAGTCATGCAAGCGGCGCAGGAAGTAGGAAAAGAACTACACTTACCTCCAA
>Ga0187890_10003195_pt1 | contig 11351 bp, 9 predicted proteins | sample June2016WEW_21_1_FD_133005 | JGI IMG/M metagenome (GOLD analysis project Ga0187890, IMG submission 133005) | Peatland microbial communities from SPRUCE experiment site at the Marcell Experimental Forest, Minnesota, USA - June2016WEW_21_10 | ecosystem: Environmental > Terrestrial > Soil >...
CGACGGGCCCGAGCGCGCGTCGCTCACCGCCCTCGCCGCCCAACAAGACATCGCCGACCTGACGACCTTCACCGGCCACCGCAATGACACGCCCGCACTTTACGCCGGCTTCGACCTGTTCGCGCTGACCTCCGATACCGAGCAGATGCCGCTCTCGGTGATCGAGGCGATGGCCAGCGGCCTGCCCGTCGTCGCCACCAATGTCGGCGACATGCCCACGATGCTGGCGGCGGAAAACCTGCCTTATCTGAGCGCTCGTGACGATGCCGCCATCGCGCAGCTGCTGGCGGCATTGCTGGCCAGTCCCGATGCGCGGGCTCGTATTGGCGCCGCCAATCGCACCAAGGCGGAACGGGACTTCGATCAGGCCACCATGTTCAAAGCCTGGCGCAGCTTGTGGATCGGGGCCGCGTGACCGGTATGACAAGCTTACACCGGACCGCGAAGGAAGGTCCGGGCAGGGGCCCATCGCACGGTCCCACGGACATCATCGTGTCCGACGTCCAGGATTTCGCCGCCTTGGAGTCGAAGTGGCGGGATCTGGAAGCGCGCTCCAATGCCTCGTTCTTTCAAAGCTGGACCTGGACCGGTTGCCTGGCGGAGCAGCGCTTCCCTGACCCGGTCCTGGTGGAAGCTCGCGACCAAGGCCGGACCATTGCACTTGCTCTGTTCAACCGAGTAGGGCGGACGCTGTATCTTGGTGAAAGCGGCGATCAGGTGCTGGACGACATCTTCATCGAATTCAACGGCGTGCTGGCGGAGTCCGGCAGGGAAGCCGAATTGACACAGGCATGCCTGCGAGCCGTTCGCGACGCCTCTGGCGGCCGAGGTTTCGGCCTTCGGCGATGGCGTCTGGTGCTGAGCGGGGTCAACCCCGCCATCCTTGCCGCGGCGCAACAGATCGGCGCGGTGCGTCGCACCCGCGATCGGCCTGCGCATTTTGTGGATTTTGCTGCCGGCCACACTGGCTTTCTGGAACGTCGAAGCGCCAACACACGCCAACAACTGCGTCGCTCTGATCGCGCCTTTGCGGCGGTCGCGCCCATCACGATTGAACGAGCGGCAAACCTGGCGCAGGCGTACGAGTTTCTGGATGGGTTGGCCGCTCTGCATCAGGCGTCCTGGGTGGCGCGGCGGCAGCCGGGTGCATTTGCCAATCCGTTCTTCGCACGATTCCATCATGCGCTGATCGCGCGCGGTCTGGAACGTGGAGAAATCGATTTGTTACGCGTTGCGACCGGTCCGCAGACCATTGGATTTCTTTATAATTTCCGATATCGCGGGCAATCGTTGGCGTATCAGAGTGGGTTTGACCATGGCAGCGCGGGTCGCCACCAAAAACCTGGTCTGACCTGTCATCACCAGGCGATCCAGCTCGCTGCACAATGGGGGGCGACGCGATATGACTTTCTGGCCGGCGATGACCGCTACAAACGCAGCCTGGCGGATCGCTCGGCCCGTTTGCACTGGATCGAGGTTGGCAGCCCGTATGCGCCGCGGTTTCTGCTGCTCCGCCTGAAGGACTATGTGGCCTGCTGGCGTCATGCGGCGGTGGCTGTTCGGAAGTGCGTCCCAGGCGGATTCGACTGAACGCGCGTGCTACAACGTTTGAACGTTGGTGTGTCGGGGGATAGACTGTGTTTCGTCGGCGGCTTCTGTGGCACGCTGTCAGGTAGGTTGGTGCGAGGCGTGAGGTATTCCCTGATCTCCGCGACGTCGATTTTTGCGTTGGCTGCGGCCAGCGCCGCCCACGGTTATGTTCACGACCCGGCGCCCAGTGAAACCAACCTTTACGATCTGGTGCATGACAGCGACAGCAACGTGGCCGCCCCGGATCCGCGAGCGACCGCAGTCATGGCGCTGCAAAGGACGGAAATTGATCGGCAGGGGGCCAGTTTCACCGGGCCGATCGATGTTTCGACTGCCGCAGGAACCGCCTTTCCACTGGTCCCTTTAGGCGCTGCTCCCGGCACGCCTCCGGATGAGGATTTTGCCACACAATATACCGGGGCGTGGCATTGGAACGCGTGGCAAAAAGCCCTGGCGATCGGCGTGGCCCGGATCGCTCCGTTGATCGGAACCATTGGCAACGGTTTTTCACCGAACGACAAACCCGCCAGTACAGTTTTTATCGCGGAGGGCAACCACACCGGGTTCAGTGACGGAGGGGTCCTGGGCAGCATGCGGCGTTTGACGGCGGTGAACGGCTTTGGCCCCAGCAGCACGAGCACAGCAACCATGACAGTCACTGGGCCGGCCAACATTCCGCAGCGGGCCGGAAGCGGGTTCTCCGCACCTGCGCCCACCGGCGCAGAGCCCCGGCCGGCGGCGAGCCAACCGGCGCCAGTGGCTACCGAGCCGCCAACGCCGTCCTATCACTATGCCCCGCAGCCGAGCCCAGGGGGGAAGAGCAACATGGTAGCGGCCAGCTTTAGCAATGCGATCACGGCCTCCGGGTCCGCGGCACTGGTCTACAAGCCGGTCGTACCTAGCAACGACCAGCCAGGCACTGGTTCAGGCGGGTCAAATTCGCTGCCAACCAACGAGGAAGCCGCTATCTACGCCAGGCTAATTGTTGTGACTTTGCCGGTCGATGGCCAGGCCAATACAATTCACGCGGATGGCACACGGGCGTTTCTCTCTGCTTCGGTCAGTGCAAACCCAGAGGCCGCGGCCACTTCCTACGTTATGAGCGTGCTCGATGCAGTACGCGCGGGTGCTTCTGTGCAAACGATCGAGGGGTTTCAAATCGGCCAGGTAAACGGGGCTCGCACCCCGGGTGGAGCGGCGACCCGCGTGGTCGACCCGCTACAGGGGAAGGTCATGGCCGGCGTTGGCCCTTTGGACAACTCGCTGGCCCTTCCTTAGCGCACTGTACGTGCCCATTCCGGGGTTGAGGCTGACGCCCGGCCGTGGGATTGGGGCGCACGGCATCGGGCCGGATCCGGCCGCGTTGACCAGATGCTGCAACCCAAACCGGCGGCCCGGTTCCGATCGGTGATCCTCCGGCCGCGAGGCACGCTCATGACCGACCCCTACGCGAAGTATACCCGCCTACGCTTCGATCGCCCGCATCCACGCGTGCTGCGGATCACCATGGACAACGGCAAGATGAACACCGCGGATAATGCGCTGCACGGCGAGCTGGTGGAGATCTGGCGTGACGTAGATCGCGATCCCGAGGTCAACGTGGCAATCCTGACCGGTGCGGGGACAGTGTTCTCCGCCGGCGGCGACTTTGCCATGATCCAGGAGAATATCGCGGATTTCGAGACACGTGCCCGGCAATGGCGGGAAGCCAAGGAAATCGTTTACAACCTGATCAATTGCTCCAAGCCGGTGGTCAGCGCCATGCGCGGTGTGGCGGTTGGCGCCGGACTGGTTTGCGGGATCCTGGCGGACGTTTCGATTGCGAGCAAAACCTGCCGCATTATCGACGGCCACACGCGGCTCGGGGTCGCAGCGGGCGATCACGCGGCGATCATCTGGCCGCTGTTATGCGGTCTGGCGAAAGCGAAATACTATTTGCTGCTGTGCGAGCAGGTTCTCGGTGCCGAGGCAGAACGGATTGGCCTGATCAGCCTCGCGGTCGAGGACGCCGAACTCGATGCCAAAGCGGTTGCGGTGGCGACGAAGCTGGCGGAAGGTGCCCAGTCGGCCATCCGCTGGACCAAGTACGCGCTGAACAACTGGCTAAGAAGTATGGGCCCGACCTTTGACGCGTCGTTGGCGTTGGAATTTCTGGGCTTCTCTGGGCCGGAAGTGAAGGAAGGCGTGGCGTCGCATTTGGCAAAGCGCAAACCGGAATTTCCACCAGGTTCGGCAGTTTGACGCGGATCAACCGTTGTTCAATTATCACGGCTTGGTTATATCTCGACACCCTGCCAACTGACTGATAGCAAAACTGAACAACCGATCGCGGCCCAGGAGAAACACCCGCCCGCCGCGAGGAAACAGCCGAGCGATCGCCGAATCCCGCACATCCAGCCCGCCTGTATAAGCGCCGAATGCCGGCATCATCAGTCGCCGTGCATCGACAACAAAGCAGGGCCGACTGACGTGGCCGCCGCGTGCCGGAACAGAGGCCTTGGGATGATGATGGCCAACGACCTCGCCGGCATCGGCGCGCGGCACCGCCTCGTGGCGAAACAGGATCGGATGCGTGACGAATTCCTCGACGAACTGTCCGCCGATCCCGTTCGGTGGATGCGGATCGTGATTGCCGAGCACCCAAATGAAACGATGCGCGTCGGTCATGGCATTCAGACGCACCAGCTCACCTCTCGGCAACCTTGCGGCACCCTCCGGATCGTGAAACGAATCACCCAGAGTGACTACAATCCGCGGCCGCCAGCGCCGCAACAACAAGCCCAGACGGTCCAGCGTCGCATGGGTATCCCACGGCGGCAGCAAGCTACCTTTGCGTGCGTGCGAAGAGCCTTTTTCCAGGTGGAGGTCGGAAACCGCCAGCAGGCCGGTTTCCGGCCAAAACAGCCCGCCCAGAGGATCCAGCATCAGCCGTTCGCCGGCCAGATGAACCGGGGCCGCGGTCATGCGTCGAACAACGAGGCCTGCACGGGCCGCCTCCGTCCGCGCGCAGGCGGTGGTTCACGTTCTCCAGTCGCCTCGGCGATGATCGCCTCAGCTTCCGCCAACATGGCTTCCTCGGTATCCCCCGCGCGGACATTTTCTCTCCCGATCTCCAACAGGATCGGCACCGCGAGCGGCGAGACCCGTGACAACACCATGTGCACAACCCTTCCTTTGATCCGCGCCAGCATGCCGGCGACGCGGTTCAGATCGATCAGCCCGGAGGCAGCATCGGCGCGCGTGGCACGCAGCAGAATGTGATCCGGCTGATGTTTACGGAGTACTTCGTAAATCAGATCGCTGTTGACGGTCACCTGCCGTCGGGTCTTTTCGGCTCCAGGATGATGCCGGTCGATCAGTCCAGCGATCACTGCGACATTCCGAAAGGTGCGCTTTAACATGGAGCTGTCGGCCATCCATTCCTCGAGATCGTCACCCAGCATGTCCTGATCAAATAAGGCGGCGACGTTCATGGGACGATTGACCGACCAGATGCCGATCACGTAGTCGGTGGCAACAAACCCGAGCGGCGCGAAGCCTGCGCGCTCCATTCGTTTCGTCAACAACATACCGAGTGTTTGGTGGGCGTTGCGGCCTTCGAAGCAATAGGCCACGAAATACCACCGGTCGCCGCGCGGAAACGTTTCGACCAACAGGTCGTTGCGCCCCGGCAGGCGAGACACGCCGCGCTGCATGTCCAGCCATTCGTGCACCGGCTCGGGAAACGAAGCCCAGGATGACGGTGTGCGCAGAAGATCACGTACCCGATCGGCGAGGTTGGTAGTCAACGGCAGCCTGCCGCCTTCGTATGCCGGCACCATGGGGTCGCCATCGCCGCCTTCCTGACATTCGATCGCCATGTCCCGCAGTCGCACGAACCGCAGCAGCCGGCCGGCGAACATGAAGGTATCGCCGGGCCGCAGCAGGCCAACAAAGTACTCCTCGATTTCGCCAAGTATCGGGCCAAGAGAACCGCGCTTGCCGACCAGCCGGACCTTGATCATTGGCGCTGCCACGATGGTGCCAATATTCATGCGATGCCGCAGCGCCACGCGCTCCGATCGCACATGCACCAGCCCCAGACTATCGCGAAACAGCTTTCTCCATTGATCATAAGCTTCCAGCGCATAGCCGCCATTCTCGACAAAGCGCAGCACGTCGTCGAACACTTCGCGTGTCAGGTCGGCATAAGGCGCCGAACGCCGCACCTCGGTATAAACGTCATCCGGGCGGAACGGTGCGGCACACGCGAGGCCAAGCAAATGTTGCGCCAACACATCCAATCCGCCAGGCCGCGGCGGATCGCCATCGAGTTCTTTCTCGGCGACACCCTCGATCGCTGCCTGACATTCCAGCACCTCGAACCGATTGGCTGGCACCAGGATGGCCTGGCTCGCTTCATCCATCCGGTGATTGGCGCGGCCCACGCGTTGCAACAGCCGGGACACGCCCTTCGGCGCACCGACCTGGATCACCTGATCGATACCTCCCCAATCGATGCCAAGATCCAACGACGACGTGGCCACCACCGCGCCTAGCTTGCCGGCGGCCATTGCCGCTTCGACCTTGCGCCGCTGCTCAATCTCCAGGCTGCCGTGGTGCAAACCGATCGGCACCATCGGATCGTTCAACTTCCACAGCGCCTGAAACATCAGTTCCGCCTGGGCGCGTGTGTTGACGAACACGATCGTCCTGTTAGCGTCACGAATGCGCGCCATCACCTGAGGCGCTGCCTCCAACCCCATGTGGCCGCCCCAGGACAGCCTTCCCTCGGGCAACATGATCGACAACGCCGGCGGCGCACCATCGGCCACCGCAATGATCCGCGATGCGCCGGTGAAGGCGCGGATCGCCTCGGGATGCGCAACCGTCGCCGACAACCCGATGCGGCGCACCGAGGGCGCCAGTTCAACCAACCGCTCCACACACAATGCCATCTGATCGCCACGTTTGGTGCCGGCCAGCGCGTGCACCTCGTCCATCACGATCACGGACAGCGACCCAAACAACTTCGTCGCATCGGGTGAAGCGATCAGTACGGCCAAACTCTCCGGCGTGGTCAGCAGCAAATGCGGTGGTGCCAGTTTCTGGCGGGTTCGGCGATTGGCGGGGGTGTCGCCGGTGCGGGTCTCAATGCGAATCGGCAAGGACATTTCCGTGACGGGAGCCATCAGGTTGCGCGCAATGTCTGTGGCCAGCGCCTTCAACGGGCTCACGTACAGCGTATGCAACCCCTCCCGCGGCGTTTCGAAGAGTTCCACCAGACTGGGCAGAAACCCTGCCAGCGTCTTGCCGCCGCCAGTGGGCGCGATCAGCAGCACGCTGTCTCCGGCACGCGCAGCGTCCAGCATCGCGAACTGGTGCGGACGAGGGCTCCAGCCTCGTGCGGCGAACCAGCCCAGAAAGGGTTCCGGTAATGTTCCTGCCATGGCGGCAGTTAAACCGGGGCGGGCGGGAGGCACAAGGGCTGGACTGTGAGACCGTATCCTGCTGTGTAGCGTCGTTCCGATCCGTTGGAGGGACCGTGATCCTGACCGACCGCTTCAGTCTCCCCGTTTCCACCAATTCGCACGCCGCGCGAGACGAATATGTGTTGGGCTGCGATCTGTTGCTCGCCCGCTATCCGGGCGCAACCGAGGCGTTCGACAGCGCCGTCGCCGCCGATCCCAACTTTGCCCTCGCCCATACCGCAAGGGCGCTGGTTCGGCAACTGAACAGCGACATGCCGGCCGCGCGGGGATCGATGGCGACTTCCAACGCCTTGGGAGAAAAACTGCTGGAACGCGAGGCCAGTCACATTGCCTGCCTTGGCCGGTTTCTTTCTGGCCCGCCCGATGTTGCGCTCGCCGTCATTCGCCCGCATCTGACCACGTGGCCGCGCGACGCGATGCTGCTGACCACCTGCGCTCACACCGGTGGGCTGATCGGTGCCACCGGCCGGCCCGGGCGAGAGCGCGATCTGTTGGCATTTCTGGACAGTATCGCACCGGAATACGGCGACGACTGGTGGTTCACCTCCCATCACGCCATGGCACTGAGCGAGAGCGGACAATTCGATGCGGCTCGTGCGAAAATCGAGCGTCCCTTGGCGCAGAACCCGAACAATGCCTGGGGTGCGCACACGTACGCCCATCTCGGCTACGAATCCGGGGAACGCGATGCGGCGCGTGCCTGGCTGTCCGCATGGCTCGCTACCTGTCCCCGCGACGGCCTGGGCTTTGGACATCTAAGCTGGCATCAGGCACTATTTGAACTTGCTGCCGACAACGTCGGCGAATCGTTCCGCCTATATCTCGAGCGTTTTGCACTCGGGGTCAATCGCGGGCCGGCGCTTAGCACTTTCATCGATACGGTATCGTTCCTCTGGCGTGCCGAACTGGCTGGCTGTCCGCGAGATACCGAGGCCTGGAGCGCGATGCACGAATTCGGCCACAAAATGTTTCCTAATCCGGGAAATGCGATGGCGGATTGGCATATGGCGCTGACCGATGCCGTCACCGGCGATACCGCGACGTTGGAGACGCGGGCACAACAGATCGACGATCTGGCGCAAGCCGGACGTTACGGTCCAGGAGACACGGTGCCGTCATTGTCACGCGGCTTCGCGGCGTTCCTGCGACAGGATTACGACGCCGCCGTCGCGGCAATTGAGCCGGTGGTGACCCAGATCGAACGCATCGGCGGCAGTCGCGCGCAGCGCGATCTGGTGGAGTTCACGTTGCTCAAAGCCTGCGCGAACGCCGGGCGGCCTGGCGACACGCGCCGGCTGATCGCCGCGCGACGGCCCGGCCCACCGGCGAGTCCGGTGGCCGGTTTGCCGGCGCTGCACTGACCGGACTGCAGTGCCTCGAAAGTTCTGACCTTTGCACAGATCGCAGCGTCAGCGGCAATTGCCGGCAGCGTGAAACGATCGTCCGTGGATGCCGCACTCGGTTTTCACGGTGTGGCGCCAACGTCCGGCACGCGGCGCTTCCCAGGCTTTCGCCTGGCCGGTGCAAGGCGCACAGCCGATCGAGGGGTAGCCATCGGCCTGCATCGCATGGCGCGGCAGATCATGCGCCACGAAGTAGGTCGAAATGTCCGCCGGCGTCCAGTTTGCCAGCGGATTGATTTTGACCTTCCCACCGTTGTCGGACTCGATCGTGGTAAGCCCGCCGCGCTCGCCGCCCTGGAAGCGCTTTCGGCCAGTGATCCACGCATCGAAACGTTGCAGACCACAAGTCAGCGGCAGCACCTTGCGCAAATAGCAACAGCGGCTCGCATCGACCCGCCATAATTCACCGTCGCGGTCCTCCGCGTCGAGCGACCATGCGTCAGGGCGCAGCACCCGGATATCGGTCAGGCCGAGCCTTGCCGCTAACGCATCGCGGTAGCGTAACGTTTCCGCGAACAGGTTGCCGGTATCCAGGAACAGCACCGGCGTCGCAGGATTCACCTTGGCCACGAGGTCAAGCAGCACAGCCGATCCCGTTCCAAAGGACGAGACCAATGCGATACGGTCGCGGAAAACCTGGCACAGCATCAATTGGATGAGAGCCGCGGCCGGTTGATCGCCGTACTGGGCGTTTAAATCGCACGCGCGCTGATCGGCGGACGCGGCCGGGCAGTCTGCCGCCGCCGCCGCCGCGCCTCCGATGCGACCTGCTGCTGGGTTCCCGTCGAACATACCTGCCCTCGCGCGCTCGCCATGATCCGCCGCGAACGTCGCCTGGAACGGTTAATGCTTCTACAACGCAAGCCTTGAAGGCCACGCTGCCGGTCCGAATGTCCGCTTTGCAGTCCCGGCCAAACAACCCAATCTGCATGCACCATGCCCACAAGACGGGCGGCCCGAACTCATGCTAGAAGCCTGGTGCGACATCGAACCGATGCAGATGCCCCAGATGCACGAGCCATGACCCATTGGCAGTGGAGGACACCATGAACGAGCCCGAAACTTTCCTGTTCGAAGACGACGGCGCCGTCCCCAATTCCACCTTACCGCTGCTGGTCTACCGAGCCGCGGTGCCCCCCGACCCGCGCGCAATCGAACAGACCTTCGCCGCCAACCGCTGGCCGCCCGCCTGGCGAGCCGGCGTGCACCCGTATCATCACTTCCACGCCAATACCCACGAAGCCCTCGGCGTCGCCCGAGGCACCGCCACCGTGCTGTTCGGTGGCCCCAACGGCCGCGCACTGCAGGTCAGCGCCGGCGACATTGTCATCGTTCCGGCTGGCGTCGGTCACTGCAACAAAACCCAATCGGCGGATTTATTGATCGTCGGCGCCTACCCCGACAATGCGCCGCGACCCGACCAGTATCGCGGCAAACCAGCCGAACACGATTCGGTCGTGCAGAAAATCGCCGTCGTCCCGTGGCCCGCTGCCGATCCTGTCACCGGCGGCGATGGTCCGTTGCGCCGCCTCTGGGGAACCGTCGCTGCGTGAACGATCCGACCCGCGAACACGTCATCGCACAATTTCTCCAGGCCAACGGCTTCGCCCTGCGCGACGCCCGGCCGCTGGCGCAGGACGCGAGCTTCCGCCGCTACCTGCGGCTGCCAGGCGCCGTGCTGATGGACGCGCCGCCGCCCGAGGACGTCCGTCCGTTCCTTCACATCGCCGCCCATCTGGCTGGTCTCGGCCTGTCAGTGCCGCGTATCCTCGCTGCCGACGCAACCGCCGGCCTGGTGCTCGAGGAAGACCTCGGCGACGCGTTGTTTTCAACCATCCTCACCGAGGCTACCGTCGCGCCCTTGTTCGACACTGCGATCGATGCGCTGATTGTTTTGCATCGCGCCGCCCCACCCGTGGGTCTGCCGGAATGGGGCAAGGATGCGATGCGGGAAACCGCCTGCGGGACGCTGTTCGATTGGTGGTGGCCGGCGATGTTCGGCGCCCCACCGCCGCCGGATGTCCGCGCCGAGATCGCCGCCGCGCTCGACACCATGCTGACCGCGGTCGAGAGCGACCCGCGTTGCCTCGTGCACCGCGACTTCTTCGCCGGCAATTTGCTGTGGCTGCCGCGCCGGAATGGCCCTTGCCGGACGGGGATCATCGACTTCCAGTCCGCCGCGATCGGACATCCGGCGTACGACCTTGTGTCGCTGTTGCAGGATGCGCGGCGCGATATTCCCGCCGCCCGGGAAGAACGCGCGGTCGCGCGCTACCTGATGGCGCGCCCGGAATTCGATCCCGTAACGTTTCGCGCCGCCTACACTGTTTGCGCCGCGCAACGGCACCTCCGGGTCGCCTGCCAATGGGTGCGACTGGCTCGACGCGACGGCCGACCGCAATACCTCGAACATGGCCCGCGCACCTGGCAGCTGCTGGCCCGTGCTTTGGCCGAACCCGCCGCCGCACCGCTCGCCGTTGCACTGGACCGCTTTGTGCCGCAAGAGCAACGCCGCAATCCGCCAGGACTGACAGCATGACCATCCGGCCGCACAGCGCCATGATCCTTGCCGCTGGGCTGGCGACCAGGATGCGGCCGTTGACCAACAACACCGCCAAGCCGTTGCTGAGGCTCGGCGGCAGGACGTTGCTGGATCATGCGCTGGATCATCTCGCCGATGTGGGCGTGGCGAAGGTGGTGGTGAACGCGTTCTGGCGCGCCGACAAGGTCGTCGCGCATCTGGCGCAGCGCCGCCCACCGCCACAAACCGTGGCAATCCGGGAGACCGCGTTGCTGGACACCGGGGGCGGCGTCCGCCACGCTCTGGCCCAGATCGGTCCAGAACCATTCTTTGTCATCAACGGCGATGCGTTCTGGCTGAATGGCC
>Ga0187890_10003196_pt1 | contig 11344 bp, 10 predicted proteins | sample June2016WEW_21_1_FD_133005 | JGI IMG/M metagenome (GOLD analysis project Ga0187890, IMG submission 133005) | Peatland microbial communities from SPRUCE experiment site at the Marcell Experimental Forest, Minnesota, USA - June2016WEW_21_10 | ecosystem: Environmental > Terrestrial > Soil >...
AGCGGGTTCGAGGACGCCGGCATCCAGGTCCTTAGCAGGCTCGATGCGCGTGGGCTCTCTTTTAGCAAGATATTCATTCCCGGCCTGGTTTCAGGATCTTTCCCGCAGCCCGTGAGATCGCTCCCCCTGCTCAGCTCTTCGGAACGCCCGAAAGTGCTTGGCGGGACTATCGAGAGCCAGTTCGCCTTTGCGGGCCGCCTTTATGCGAATTTTCTCGCCGTTGCTCCTCAAATCGTCCTCAGCCGCCCCGCTGCAAAAGATGGTGAAATCTGCATCCCGTCGCCGTTCTGGACAGAAGATGGCGAGAAAAAGATCGATGCCGTAATACCCTGGAAGCATAGGCTTCCAGCTATGCAGCGGGCGCGGTGGGTGCGGCAGAGTATTTCGAAAATCAGGGGTTCGGCTCAGATCGAAATTGGGAAGGCATGTTGCGAACCCGATCGGTCCCAGTTCCAAATACAACCGCTCCCGACAGCCGACCAGATTTCGGTCAGCGAACTGCAATCAGCGTTGCTCTGCCCGGCCCGGTATTTCTTCCGCCATGTTCTTGGCCTTGAAGAGCTTGACGAATTCGAACCGGGCATCCCGGCACTGGAACGGGGTCGAAACGTCCATTCGATCCTGGCTTCTTTCGTTTTACGCGCAACAGAAAGACTCGGAGAAGCCGAGGTGGAATTCGAAGCTTTGTCAGATCTTTTGAAAAAAACTATAACTTATGCCATCGGACCCCGTCTGTCTAATGCAGTCTGGAAAGTTGAGTTCGAGCGGCTGATAGGAAAACCCGGCCACCCCGGTCTACTTCTAAAGTGGCTGGATGCCGAACGGGAGAGAATGCTGGACGGCTGGTCATGGAAGGCGGTTGAGCGGCCATTCGAAGGCATGGAAATAGATGGTTGCCAGGCCCGCCTCAAGGGGCGGCTCGACAGGATCGATTCACACCCCGAACGGGGCGTCATCTGCTGGGATTACAAGACCGGCAGGCTTCCCCGCAGAACCGAGGTAATCGATAAGAATAATGAACCTCAGCTCCCGGCATATCTCCTCGCGTTATCAAGGGGAAATGTCACGGGCGCGCCAAAAGCCAATGATAAAAGCGGGGCCGGCTTCATCGAGCTTAGATCGCCGGGAAACATGAAACACCAGGTCATGTTCGATCCCGCCGAGCAACACGGCTCCTTTTTAAAAGAGTGGGAAAAAGGGGTCGGCGCCGCGCTGAATTCCATCTTTGCCGGGGACGTGTCACCACTCTGGCTCAAGGAAGGCCGGGCCTGCGAAGAGCATTGCGTATACAGAGGCATCTGCGGGTCTGCCTAAACTGAGAGACTGACTTTCGGCTTACTTTTTCGATCATTATATGAATTGCATAGACTGAGTTAAGGAGGCCCAAATGAATAGAATGCTCACGATTGCGCTTTTAGCCGCCGCCGTTTTGCTAATAAGAGCCCCCTCGCCCTCGGCGGCCGCGATGGAGCTTTTATCCCCCGCATTGAAGAACCGAGGGGCCATTCCCACCCATTATGCGCGACCTGCCGTCGGAGGAAATAATATTTCCATTCCCTTGAAATGGACCGGAGCGCCCGAAGCGACGAAATCATTCGCGCTCTCTATCGTGGATCAGCACCCGGTTGCCAGAAAGTGGACACACTGGATGGTGATAAATATTCCTCCGGATGTATCCTCTCTTCCTGAGGATGCCTCTGGAAAGAATATGCCGCCCGGAGCTATCGAGATCAGGAATTCATTCGGCGAGGCCGGATATGGCGGGCCGCAACCTCCGAAAGGCACGGGCCCTCACGCGTATGTTATAACTATCTACGCCCTGAAAGATACCAGGCTGGACCTTAAACCCACCGCAACTCTGGCCGACTTTCAGAACGCAATAGAGGGAAAGACGCTTGATGAGGCCTCAATGACCGGTTTTTTTGAGCAATAGAAACGGCGGATTTCCCCGACGCCGCGCGCCGGGCAAAGCTTTTCACAAATGGGTGTTTCCAGCCGGGAACCCGGCTAGAGCAGCTTTTCAATCGAACTCAACAGCTTGTCCCAGCTCAGGGGTTTTGCCAGCATCAGGTCCACGCCCCGGCTGGCAAGGTCTATGTCTTCATATTGCGCGCCCCACCCGGTTATCATTACCACCGGCAGTTTGGGATTTTTTGCCTTGGCGCGCTTGGCCACTTCCCAGCCGCTTGTCACCGGCATTCCGAGGTCGGTCAAAACCAGATCGAAATGGCTCGAATCTATCAACTCCAGGGCCTTTTCGCCGTCGCTCGTCGCCACAACCCGGTGCCCTTTGAGCCGCAGCATATCTCGGAGCAGGTTGAGGATCTCCGGGTCGTCTTCGACCAGCAGCAAGCGATATGAACTTGACCCTTCGCCGGTTTTCGAAACGAGCTGCGCCTTTGCTGCTTCGGCCCTGGCGAGCCTGATTATGAAAGTTGTGCCTTTGCCCGGCTTGCTCTTTACCTGGATGTCGCCTCCATAGCGGCTGATGAGGCTCCATGACACGCTCAAACCAAGGCCGGAGTTTCCGATTCCCTTCGTAGTAAAAAAGGGATCGAATATTTTTTCCGCGACATCCTTGCTCATACCGATACCAGTGTCGCTGACCTCGAGAAAAATCTGCTCGCCCTGACAGTAAGAACGGAAGGTGATGATACCCCCCTGGGGCATTGCGTCGATAGCATTGAGAAGAAGATTGGTCAGGATTTCCCTCAGATCTGACGCATTGATTGCGGCAGGGCAGCTCTGCTGAAGATTCATCTGTATATCTATCGTGCGCCCGGATCTTTCCATGAGATTTTTCCAGCGCGGCCTGGTAAGTTCGACAACATCCTTGACGGCTTCTTCGGTGTCGATGGTAGATGGGGCCGCGTTGGGGTCCCGTTCCCGCTCGGTGAACCTCTGAAGCCGCCGGACGGTATTTGATCCGTCATATACCGCCTTTTCCATGTTCCGAAGCCTTCGCTGGATCTCCTCGTCTTCGATTTGCGGCAAAATGAGCTGAATGTGACCCAGGATCGCCATCAAAAGATTGTTGAAATCATGCGAAACGCCTCCAGCCATCGTTCCAAGGGCCGCAAGCTTCTCGGACTGGATGATTTTGTCTGAAAATGCTTTTTTCCTGGTTATGTCCTCTATTACCAGAAAGTAGCCGACCGACCGGCCCTTTTCGACCAGCCGGACGAGATTGATATCGGCCAGATAAGTCTCACCCTTTGAGTTCATCAGGTTCACATCTGTTTTTTCCACCTGCCCGGCATCGGATTCCGATGCCCTTGCGAGGAGCTTTTCGAAATTCGCCGGATCCTGGAAAAGCACAGCGGGCGATCTGCCCGTAATTTCCGAAAGTTTTTCGCCCTGTATTTTTTCGAGACACCGGTTGATTCGGACGATTCTGCCTTCCGTGTCGAGAATGCAAATGCCCTGGGGCATGAAATCGAGGACCAGGTCGGAAATTTGGCTGGTCAGAAAATTTTGGACCACTGAGACCGAGGTTTCGGGTCCGGCCAACTCGGCCACCACGTGCCGGCCGGCGTCTCTGGCGCATTGCAGCCCAACAACCAGGTGGCCGATAACATTGCCGATTATCTCCCAGTTTCGCCTGAACTGGGGCATGAATTCCTGCGGATGGTAGGAGCTAAGGTTAAGCACGCCCAAATGGAGGATCGGAATACAGGCAAGCGAAACCGGCGTCACAACCGCATCTTGAAGCTCCGGGATTGGGTGCTCGGCGGTGTTTTCAATGAAAACGGGCTTCCCAGACGAAAAAACCTGGCCCGAAACGTTCTGACCCGATCCAAAGCGCAGATTTTGCCTGTAGCGGCGGGAAGCCGCCTCGAGCTGATCATCCAGACCGTATGCGGCAACCAGCGAAAGCTTACTGGTATGCTGGTCCCAGAAAAGGATCGAACAGTTCTCGAACCCTGTTTCCTCTATTATGATCCGTACGAAATGCCGGCATGCCGTGGTTGTTTCCTGGTCCAGGGACACTGCCTCGGCAAAGCGCTTGATCAAGGCCAGAAACTGGCTCATTTCATCACCCCGCCTCTTTGCGTCAAGGAGGCCCATTTGCATCATTTCATTAACCAGATGGTCCATCCTCTTCCCTCTTTGTTCATCTTTGCAATTTGCCCTTCCCGCTCAACGAACTCATTGTCCTCCCGCACGCAGCGAGGCTACGCAGGATTCCGGCCGAGCAGATTCCATAACTGGTCAACCTCAGGCCAGATCCTTTCGACGCTTTCCTGATATTCCTCCCACTCCTCCTCGGAAATATAGAGATCCCGGCAATGGGAAAGAGTACTCTCTTCATTGACCAGTTCGGGATACTCACGCGAATGGCTCAGAACATTGACCAGGTGCATCAACCTGACCTCCGTTTTGAAGTACCTGCTCTTTTCAGGAGAGTGATGGAATTCAATCACTGCCTCAAATTCTTCCGGGAAAGCCCATCGGGCAGCAAGGTACTTGCCAAGCAGGCAGTGTTCGAGGCCATACTGCGTTTCAACGTACCAGGGGGGAATATTCCTTCTTGCTGCGGTTTCAAAAATGGCTGTGAACTGCTCGTTAAAGTGCGTTGCCATCACGATCCAGCCTAGATCGTGAACGATGCCAAGTACGGCCGCTTCTGCCCCATTCATCCATGGGCGTCTCCTGGTCATCTCCGTAGCAATTCTAGAACAGGCGAACGCGTGTTTCCAGAGCTTTTCCCGGTGAACCGCACTAATTACATTCCCGTTGGAAAGCAGACTCATGAGCAGGGAGCAAATGCAGATCGACTTTACCTGGTCAGCCCCTACAAGCGTTATTGCTTTTGAAACCGTCTTCACCTGGCGGCGGTGTCCATAATAGGTGGAATTGGCAATCATGATAATCTTGGCCACGAGCAAAGGATCGTAGCAGATAATGCTTTCGAGCTCTCCCGCGGTTTCGATCTCGGAGTGAATTATTTCAATGAGCCGCCTCAGAGACTGGGGCAAAGGAGGAAGGTCTTTGATTTGTGAAACCTGGAAGCGGATTTCTTTCTCATCTAACGGATTGATAGGCATCTCCCCCATCCTTCGCTCAAATCGAAATTCGCTCGCGGGCTTGTTCTATCTGCACGAAGCTTATAACACGAACGGACTGAACCTGTAACCAAGAATAAGAAGCTGTCTTCATGGCTGGCGCGCCCCTTCCATCTTAGCATAGTTTATTCGAAACGGCAGATATCTGCGCGTCAATAACACGAACCGATCAGCGGCTTCACTGGATGTTAAACAAATTAACGGCAGGCACGATGAAAATGTTAAAGTTTTTATGAAATAAGTATGCCCGGACTTGACGACATGCGCCGAGAGACCTACCTGAATAAAAGAACGGTCATTATTAGAATTGAACCATTTCTGTCGGGGAGATCGACATGGAAGAAAAACAAGAGCATACTCACGACCATAAACACAGGCATGCTCATAGCCACTCTCATCAACACCGGCATGGTGATGCCGGGCACTCTCACGAGCACGGACACGAACACGAACATGCCCACGGACACAAGCACGAACACGGAAGAGGATACGAAAGTCATTCCCACGACGGTGAGCACGGAGAACACGATCACGAGCACCCCGGTCATGAAAAGTCTCCGGGTGAACACGTTCACGAGCATTAGAGATCATTTCACGGATAATCAGTTTCCGTCCGTAAAAGGTCCTTTTCCGCCCCCGGACCCCATTGGCAGGCTCTGGCGGTACAAAGAAGTGTGAAAATGTCACCCTTCTAACCTAACCCTTCATACTTCAGGGTAAGCCTCCGCGCTAAAATTCCCTCCGGCCCCCCCTTCAGGAACGGGGGGAGCATGTGGATTTCCTTTTGTTTTTTTCGTTTATTGTGTGTATGATTTTTAGGCTTTATCCCCGCTCTGTGCCGTTTAGTTTCAGGGCAAAATCGACACATGCCTGGAGGTATCATGGAAGAAAGGTTTATTCTTGAAAAAGAAAAAGTCATCCTGGACAGGCAAACCGGTCTTATGTGGCAGCGAGGCGCGTCCATCGACAGGATCGTCTGGAAAGAAGGTTTTGAATATATCGAAAAGCTCAACGCTGAGAGTTTTGCGGGATACAACGATTGGCGCTATCCCACCAAAGATGAATTGGCCAGCCTCATTCTGCCCGAGGAGAACCGAATAAGCGGCCTCTATATTGATCCAGTATTTGAGAAACAGCGCAATTGCTGGTCCTCGACACAGTTCGAGGGCCATGGACATCAGGCATGCTATGCCGATTTTTATTACGGCGACATGTATCTGGTAGAGGAAAATTACGCCAACCTCTTCGTGCGGGCAGTTCGCAGCCGGAACGGCGATTGATTTTCGACGCCTTCAATACGCACCAGAATCCCGATGATGTGCCCGGTCGCGATATTTCGCGTTCGTGCGAAAGGCTCGGCGTGCTTCTTTACCAGCCTGAGATACCGCAGAACACCGGGAATATTGCGCGGACCTGCGCCGCGACCCACACGCCTTTGTACCTGGTCGGGCCGCTTGGTTTTCGAATTACGGACAAGCACCTCAAAAGGGCGGGCCTTGATTACTGGCCTTATGTCCGCATGAAGCTCTATTCAGATTTCGACGCCGCTCATTTGGATATGCGTCATTCGCGCCTGGTTTACTTCTCGACCCACGCTTCCATGCTCTATTATGATTTTTCTTTCCGGACCGGAGATTGCCTGGTTTTCGGGCCGGAGACAAGAGGTCTGCCCGAAGAATTGCTTGCTTTCTACCCTGGAGATGTGGTAAGGGTACCAATTGACAGGGCCAGGGTTCGCAGCTTGAACCTTGCTACTACTGTGGGAATTGCTCTTTTTGAAGCTTTGAGACAGATGCGTCACTAAAGAATTCACTTTCTGCCGGCGCCAGCTATTTCTGAACCTGTTTCTCCACCTCATTTTCGATTGGAACCTCCATGATGCGAATTGACGAAATCAAGTCCAGCCTGTATGAACTTTACCCTGAGATTCAGAAGTTGGGAATTCATCCAGTTGTGCTCCAGAAAGGCAAGCGCTTCTGAATCCTGCTTTTCGAAAGCATGGACTGCTTGAAGCAAGACCCCCCTCTTAGTTCTTGCGTGGTTGTTCAGAGCGAACAGAGCGATTCCTGCCATTTCAATCCTGCATGGGAGCCATTGGTGCGCCGTGCGGTATCGGCGGCCCAAAGCAAGATGAGCGGCCCTGCGTTCAAAGTTATTCCGGAGAAATTTTCCACCCGAATTTCAGGAGCTCGCTCAGATGGCAAGTGTCGAATGGAAAGACGCCAAATGGGAGGCATACTACAGTAGCCTCTCCATTCCGGAATTACTCACTGTCCTGAAGGGCTTCGGGCAGATGGAGGTCCTGCGGTTTGAGGTCCCAGGACGATTCAAGGGAGCGTTGAGCCTCTGTCTCACTGACGATGGGAGCAAGGAAATTACGCTCTATCACCTGGAGGTCTCCGGCAAGAAGCGATGCGGTACGGGAAGGGAAGCTCTCAAGTGGCTAAAAGAGATATTCAAGGGAGCGATATATCTTGAATTTCCTGATTTGCCGGACCCTGCAACCGGGTTTCACCCAACAATACTGTTTTGGTTTCAGATGTATCGGGAAGGGCTGATTTACGCCCTAGATTGTGAAAACTTTTGCTTGGGTCCAGGCGCAACGAGCGAGCAGGTCGGCCAGGCTCAGGAGTATGTCGAGTCAGTCATGGGCAACAGGCTGGAAGTTCTTTAAAGAGATAGAAGGCAGACATGCAAAAAAATCCCTTTTCCGAAAGACTCGAGCGTTTTCGCAGTCTCATGCTGCAGGAGGAACTTGACACTTTTCTCGTGTCGGTCCCGGAAAACCGCTACTACCTGAGCGGGTTCGAAGCCGAGGACCTTCTGCTGACTGAAAGTTCCGGTTGTCTGCTGATAACCCAAGCGGCGCAATACCTGCTGACCGACCCACGATATGAAGAGGCCGCAAAGAAGGAAGCCCCGGATTTCAAGCTCGCAATTTACTCCACGGGGCTTAAGCAGCTTCTGCCCGACCTGTTCTCGGCGCTGAAGTCCGAAAGGCTGGGAGTGGAGGAGCATTTCCTTACCGTCAAAAGGTTCAGGGAGGTGGAGGAAGCCCTGTCCAAAGTCCGGCCCTCTGCTGAGGTTATCGCTCGTGAAGACCTGGTTGAGCGACTCCGGGTAATAAAAGACGATGCAGAGATAGAGAAAATCCAAAGATCGATCAGGCTGACTGAAAAGGCGCTGCAAACGGTGTGGGACGCTCTGGCCCCCGGCAAGACCGAAAAAGAAATGGCCTGGCTGATTGAAAAGACGATCCGTGAAGGTGGAGGCCAGGCGGTCTCGTTTCCTCCCATTGTCGCCACCGGTCAAAACGCCGCTCTTCCCCATGGGGTCCCTACCGGCAGGAGAATTGGCAGAGGCGAAATGGTAATCCTCGATCTGGGCTCCAAACTCGACGGCTACTGCTCGGATATGACCCGGACGTGGGTTTCCGGCGCCCCAGATCCCAAACTGGTGGAGATATACAAAACGGTCCGTCAAGCTCAGCTTGCAGCGCAGGATAAAATACGTGAGGGAATCGATTCGGTTGCTGTGGATTCGGCAGCCCGTGACCTCATAAGGGATGCCGGATATGGCGACAATTTCGGCCACGGGCTGGGACATGGAGTTGGGCTTGCAGTGCATGAAAAGCCCGGCCTCAGAAAAGTTGAGCCCACACTGCTGGAAGAGAATATGGTCGTTACTGTAGAACCAGGAATCTACCTGCCCGGATTTGCAGGAGTGCGGCTCGAAAATATGGTTCGGGTGACAAAAACGGGGTGTGAGCTTCTCACAAGGGAAGAACTTTTCTACACCTGGTAATCCGGATCCGGTGATTCAGTCGTTTCGAATGAACCGTTTTTGAGGGAAAGGATGATCCTATTTGTCCTTTCCTCGACTTCGGGGATCATTTCGACGAGTGCCTTAAGAGAGGTCAAGATTTTCTTGGTCTGCTGTTTGTGGGGAATTTTCAGGTCAGGATGGTCAAGGAATTGAAGGATCTGATCGAGCGTCATCAGTTTGTCCACGGTAAAATCGACATAGGCAAGCTTGGGCCATATTGACCTTATATCTTCCGGCAGATGCTCGATCCTGTTCGCCAGTTCCTCGTTGGTCCCAAGCCACATCGCACTTCTAAGGCGACTGAGAAGCGACTGGATCTCTTCGCGGCTTCCCTCCCATGCGTCGCTTTCAACCATCAGTTCCTGCCATTTGGGCCAGATCTTGTTGTCCACCCATTTTTCGCCAAGGCCGGGCATGAGCGGCAGGCCGGCAAGTTCGCTCTGTTCGGCAATGAGCTTTTCGCAAAGGCGTCCGAGCCTGGTTGGAACATTTTCCGTGGGAAGGTTCGATTCGATCAGCCGGCTCAGCCGGTTCAATATGACTCCTTTGTTCTCTATGCCCGGGCACGCCAGGGCGATCTCCGACTCCCATTGCTCCCTCAGAAAACTGATCTCGGCGTTTATCGCCGAGAAGATGAACCCCAGCTTAATGAGCGTATTTCTCAGCTCGTGGGCCAGAACATTGCAGCTCTGGAGGCGCTGGCGCGCGAGATCTTTCTGCGCTTCGGACAGAGTTTCACGGATGTGGAGCGAAAGCAGTTGAGTACCAAGAGTGCGAGAAAGTTTTTTGATGACCTTTGTGGAGTAATCCCCTCTTTTTATGAGGCCCTTTTTGAAGTGAATTTTTACTACGGCGATGACTAAATCTTCACAGTCTTTCCAGATCGAATTTCCCCAATGGTCGACAGGATATTCCAGCTCACCGATACGGTCGCCGTAGAGATAAGATTTCCTTATCAGGACCGGTTCCATGTGATGATAGTCTTCGACTTCGTTTGCGAGCTGTTTTCGCACGCTACGGCAATCCTGGTAAGGATCGTCCGCAGTCCAGCTCTTGCCCTTCTCAACGCACCAGGCCATTGCCTCCAGTGCTCGGCCCGGCCTGTCCTTGTAGTCCTCCCAAGATTTCCCAGGGAAATTGTAATCAGAATATTCCTTGACACCCCACAAGATTTCTCCGGAATCTTCATTACGAATGCCGGATGTAACGCGAACCGAGCGCAAATGGGGCATAGGGCCAATTCTGTATATTGTTCCCTTTGTAGCATCGCGCAAACAAAGGAGGATGGTTTCAATCATATCCTTGCAGGTTCGCTCAAGGATATCATCGTTTATAATCATTCAGTGCCCCCTCGCAGACCTCTTTCCCAAAAATTTTGTATCCCGAAACCGGCACGGGGTCAACAGTCTTTTTGTCGGCCCGAAAGAGAGGATCTGCCCGTTTGCCATTAACTCGGCAAAAGCGTAAAATTCATTGTATTTTATCACATTCCACCGAGTGAGGGAAGCGTATGCGATTTGTCAGAAGCATTTCATCTTTAGGGCTGGCGTTCGTTTTTTTGTTCCATTCGATTCTGCTTGCGGCGCCGGGTCCCAAGAGAGAAAGCAACGGCCCCCGGATGCTCTGGGCATTTGGAGCAATCCGCGCATCGTCTAATCAGGCAAAGGTCGAGCCGGTAGGGACACAAATGGTCCTTTCGTCCGGGGATAAGCTCAAAATGATGATCCAACTCAGGGGAAAATGCTTTGTCTACCTGATCCACAGGAACTCCCAGGGAGATTTTGCCATGCTTTTCCCATACAGTCTCAAGCAGTTCGATACAGACTACCAGACTGGCCGTAATTACTACGCGCCCAAAGGAGAAGCCTGGTTCCAACTAGACAGCAGGACCGGCAATGAGACCTTCTATCTTATCGCCTCAGACCAGCGTCTGCTCGATATCGAATATACATACGAGAAGTATGCATCTTCCGAAGAGTCCAAGAAGCAGGGCCTGGCCGCCCAGATGCTCTCCGAACTCAACAGGATCACGGAAAGCTACGTGGCCTCATCGGGGGGAGCTGAAAAGCTGGCCGATAACGAGTCTGTACTGCGGGGCTTCGAAAGGGCAACGGGCGCAGACCCGACTGATATTGCGGGACTGGCCAGAGAAATTTCATTCGACAACATTTATTCCGAAACATTCGTAATCGACCACAGGTAGGCACCGATACTTGCTCCATGCCGCCGCTTCACTTTTAGACCCGCGACCCGTTTACAATAGTTTCCCGCCCAGTTCGGCCACTTTGGAACGTTCCCCTTTGGTTAGGACCACGTGACCGGATATATTTTCGTTTTTTATTCTTTCAACGAGGTAGGTTAATCCATTGCTGCTGGCGTCGAGATAGGGATGATCGATTTGCTCCGGGTCACCCGTAAGGACTATTTTTGTATCTTCGCCCACCCGAGTGATG
>Ga0187890_10003197_pt1 | contig 11339 bp, 11 predicted proteins | sample June2016WEW_21_1_FD_133005 | JGI IMG/M metagenome (GOLD analysis project Ga0187890, IMG submission 133005) | Peatland microbial communities from SPRUCE experiment site at the Marcell Experimental Forest, Minnesota, USA - June2016WEW_21_10 | ecosystem: Environmental > Terrestrial > Soil >...
GCAAAATCGCGTGCTCGATCCCGCCGATATATTGATCGACCGGCAACCATTTCTCGACCACGGAAGGTGTCGTCGGCGCGGATGCGTTCCACGGATCGGTAAACCGCACAAAATACCAGGAGGAATCGACGAACGTATCCATCGTGTCGGTTTCGCGGAGCGCCGGGGCGCCGCACGCGGGACAGGCCACATGTTTCCAAGTGGGATGCCGGTCGAGCGGATTGCCTGGCTCGTCGAAACTCATATCGCGCGGCAATTCGACCGGCAAATCACTGGCGGGAACCGGCACCGCACCGCAGGCCGCGCAATGGATCACCGGGATCGGACAACCCCAATAGCGCTGGCGAGAAATTCCCCAATCGCGCAGCCGGTACCGGACCTCGCGCCGTCCTTGCGGCCGGTTGCCAAGCAACTTTGACTCAAGCCGCTTGGCGGCTTCTTCCTTCGCGTCCTTCGTGGTCATCCCATCGAGAAAGCGCGAATGGATCAGCATGCCATCGCCTTCATAAGCGGTGGTCTCGATCGTGAACGTCGTGGGGTCTTCGCCCGGCGGGCAGACGACGGGCGTATTGCCGAGGCCATAGGCGTTGGCAAAATCAAGGTCGCGCTGATCATGCGCCGGGCAGCCGAAAATTGCGCCGGTGCCATAGTCCATCAACACGAAATTGGCGACATACACAGGCAGATGCCAATCCGGGTCAAATGGGTGCCGCGCCTTGAGGTCCGTGTCATAGCCCTTCTTTTCCGCCGTCTCGATCGCCTCGGCCGAGGTGCCGCCATGGTGGCATTCGGCAATGAAATCGGCGAGCTCTGGGTCTTTGCGAGCGATTTCTGCTGCCAAGGGGTGATCGGCGGCAATCGCCAAAAACTTGGCGCCAAACAACGTGTCGGGCCTTGTCGTATAGACTTCGATCTCGCGGGCCGTGGTCTGCGGCGCAGGCTCCAGCTCGAAGCGGAGCGAAAGCCCCTCCGAGCGGCCGATCCAATTCGCCTGCATGAGACGTACTTTTTCTGGCCAGCGGGGCATATCGTCGAGGGACCGCAGAAGATCCTCAGCGAAATCGGTGATCTTGAAAAACCATTGGGTCAGCTCGCGCTGCTCGACCAGCGCGCCGGAGCGCCAGCCACGCCCATCGATCACTTGCTCATTGGCAAGCACGGTATGATCGAGCGGGTCCCAATTGACCTTGGATTTCTTGCGGACAACGAGGCCCGCTTTCAGGAAATCCAGAAACAACCTTTGCTGATGCTTATAATAGCCCGGATCGCAGGTGGCGATCTCGCGCGACCAATCGAGCGAAAGCCCCATCGCCTTCAACTGGGTGCGCATGGACGCGATATTGGCGTAGGTCCAATCGGCCGGATGGCTTTTGTTGTGCCAGGCGGCGTTCTCGGCTGGCATGCCGAAGGCGTCCCAGCCCATCGGATGCAGCACGTCGAAGCCGCGCGCGCGCTTATAGCGGGCGATCACATCGCCCATCGTATAATTGCGGACATGGCCCATGTGGATGCGGCCGGACGGATAGGGAAACATTTCTAGGACGTAATATTTTGGCCGGGACTCATCGTTCCCGGTCCGGAAGATTTGCCTATCCTCCCAAATCCTTTGCCATTTGGGTTCCACTTCGCGGGCGTTATAGCGCTCAGAGTCCATTCTGTTTTCGTCGATCGCTTAGAGCCTGTATCAAAACCGCCCCTGATCCTGAGGAGCAGGCGCAGCCTGCGTCTCTAAGGATGGGGTTGCACGATTGCCCGGGCGCCTTTCGGCGCCTCTTCACCATTAGGGCTTTGGGTTCTGCCCAGGCACTTGAAACAGGTTCCTAGGTGAAACGGGCACTTTATCGAACTTACACAGCATTAATTAACGGATCGGGTCAATCTCCCCGCTCCCGAGGTGTGGACCGGTTTGAAGTTCGGCTTTGCGCCCGCGGGGTTACGTGAGCTTGAGGTGCCTCCAGTGCCCGCTCAGCCGGTGGAATCCGTCTTCCCCGATACTAAAGTAATTGCTTATCTATCCGCGCTATGATACTAAAGCAAATGCTTAACCAATTATCCCCGCTCGACCTCGCCCTTCAAGCCCTCGCCGATCCAACACGACGGGCAATGGTGGAGCGGCTCACACGCAGTCCGGCCTCGGTCGGCGATCTTGCGCGTCCGTTCTCAATGACCCTGCCTGCCGTGCTGCAACATTTATCCGTCCTCGAGGGCTCGGGTCTGGTGGCTTCTGAAAAGATCGGCCGCGTCAGGATGTGCCGGATCGAACCCGAGGCGCTGAGCCTTGTGGAACAATGGATCAACGCCCGCCGCATCGAGTGGGGACGCAGACTCGATCGGTTGGGCACCTATCTTGAAGAGCTGAAAAACGAAGGAGACGGCGATGGTTCGCACGAATGACGTTAAGCCCCCCATAAAGCCCGGACCCCTGGTGATTTCGCGCAGCTTTCCAGCCCCGCGCGAGCTGGTGTTCCGAGCATGGAGCAGCGCCGACCATATGAAACGCTGGTTCAGCCCCGAAGGTTATAGCGTGCCTGAGGCCGAGATCGACTTCCGTCCGGGCGGAGTCTGCGCCATCTGCATGCGCTCGCCCGAGGGGCAGGACTTCTGGTCGAGGGGCTCCTACATCGAGATCTCGCCACCGGAACGGCTGGTGTTCACCACGGGGGTCGCGGTTGGCGACTCGCAGAAGTTCACCGCTCATACCACCGTCATTTTCGAGAACGACGGGGCAGGAACCCGTATGACCGTGCACCAGGCCTATGACATTCACGATGAGGCATTCCTATTCGCAGTCGAAGGCGCCCCGGAAGGCTGGCGCACCACGCTCGACAAGCTGGAGCGGGAGGTGGCGCGGATCAAGGCCGCGGAGGGCCGCTCCATCGTGCATGCCACCTTTTCGCTGGAGCGCATTTATGCTGCCTCGCCGGCGCAAGTGTTTCGCGCCCTCTCGGACAAGGCCGCCAAGGCCCGCTGGTTTGGAGATAGCGAGGGCTACGAGGTGCTGGAGCGCAAAATGGATGTGCGCCCTGGCGGGCGCGAACGCTTGAAGGGACGATGGGCGAGCGGCATGGTCTCGACGTTTGACGCGATCTACTTCGACGTCGTGCCGGACGAGCGGCTCGTCTACGCCTATGAGATGAGTCTCGACGATCGCAAAGTTTCTGTCTCGCTGGCCACCATCGAGCTTACGCCGGTGGGCGCCGGAACCCGGTTTTCGATTACCGAACAGGGCGCCTATCTCGACGGTCTTGACGATGGCTCGCGTGAGCGCGGCACGGCGTATCTGTTGGACCGGCTTGGCGCGTCGCTCCAACGATGATGTGTGCATAGCCTTCCGCGCGCTCGGCCGGCGCAGTCTTGCCACGCCGCCCTGCCGATCCTCACGATTTTGTATTGATGGCGACCCAGTTTGCGAAGGCCTCAATGAACTGTTGCAAGGACTTACGTGTTCCGTCGTTGGCGAGTTTGCCGCGTGCATCAAAGAGTTTGTCCGCACCACCGATATAGGCCTCCGGCTGTTGCATCGCGGGCACGTTCAAGAACACCAGCGACTGCCGCAAATGATGGTTCGCCCCGAATCCGCCGATGGCACCGGGCGACGCGCTGATCACGGCGCCGGGCTTGCCGTTCCAGGCGCTCTGTCCATAGGGCCGCGAGGCCACGTCCAATGCGTTTTTCAAGGCCCCCGGCACCGAGCGGTTGTACTCGGGGGTGACAAAAAGGACGCCATCCGCCGCTCGTACCCTTGCCCGGAATTCCACATAGACCGATGACGGATCCTCATCAAAATCTTGATTGTACAAAGGAAGCTGACCAATCTCGACGATCTCCAGTTTCAGCGAAGACGGTGCGAGTTCTGCGAGCGCCTTCGCCAATTTGCGATTGAGCGACTCTTTGCGAAGACTGCCAACGAAAACGGCGATGTCACGAACCGCGCTCATCTGATCTCCCAGTGCACGAAAATTCTTTCCCCGGCAGGAAAACTCGTCCATTTGCTGAGTTGGGAAATTAGCACGCTTGCCGGGCTCGGTCTCGGCTGCGCCACCCAACCGCCAAAAATACTGATTTTCCGCGCGAGCCCGAAGGCTCAAACCCTTGAAGTGTTCTCTTTACTTCTTTCCATTCTGGAATGTTAAACTTCCAAATCTTTTGGCAAAGGGAGAGATCATGCCTCGATCCGTTCACACAGGTTTTTTGATCGCAATCATGTGGGCCGTGACGATCTCGCCTATGAGCATGGCCCGTGCGCAGGATGTTAAATCGCTATGCGCGAGGGTAACCAACGACGATCGGGTGAGACCCATACCGATCACCCTTGTTCCACCAGCACGCCAGCTTTTCAGCTTTTCGGATAGCGCCCCTGACAAATACATTCAGAAAAGCACATCGTTCCGGTGCATGGCAGGCAAGGTTTGGCTGTGCAACACTGGTGCGAACCTCGTCTGCAAAAAAGCGGATACCAGCCGCACGTCAGCAGGCGCCGCGGATTTTTGCAAACAAAACCCGGGGTCGAACGTTGTTCCCATGGCCGCCACGGGTCACGGCACAATCTATGAGTGGACATGCCAGGGAAAGATAGCGGTTATCTCCAAACAGGTTGAAACCGTCGATCCTCGCGGCTTCATCACCGAAAACTGGAAGCAGCTGGATTAAGGGCCAAATCTTTGCAACAAAGTAAAAAACCGCGCGGAAGCGTCCTCGATCGCCTTGCCTTGGTGCGCGCCCGCATTGATCGCGCGGCGCGCGATGCCGGGCGCGATCCGCAAGACGTGACCCTCGTCTGCGTCTCCAAGACTTTTGGCGCGCAAGATATTATGCCCGTGATCGACGAAGGAGAGTGCGTGTTCGGCGAGAACCGGGTCCAGGAGGCTTTGGAAAAATGGCCGATGCTCAAAGCCAGCCACCCCGGTCTCGAACTCCACCTCATCGGCCCCTTGCAATCCAACAAGGCGCATGAAGCGGTTTCCTTTTTCGATGTGATCGAGACAGTCGACCGTGACAAGATCGCCAAGACGCTCGCTAGCGAGATCCAGAAAACCGCTCACCATCCCCGCCTTTACGTCCAGGTCAATACCGGCGCTGAACCGCAGAAGGCAGGCGTGCTTGCGCAAGAAGCGGATCATTTTATCGAAAGCTGCCGCAAGGACTACGGCCTCGAAATTTCGGGCCTCATGTGCATTCCGCCGGTTGACGATCAGGCCTCGCCGCATTTCGCGTTGTTAAACCGGATCGCCGCCCGCAATGGGATCGCGGTGCTCTCGATGGGCATGAGCGGTGATTTCGAGCTCGCCATTCAGCTCGGCGCGACCCATGTCAGGGTCGGCAGCGCTATTTTCGGAGAGCGGTAACTCTGCGCCTCACCGGATCGTCAGCACCGCTTTATTGGCAAGGCGCGGCAGCAGCCGGCGCAGATCGTCCGGGTGAAGCGCGATGCAGCCCTCGGTCGGCGCGAAATCCGGCCGCGCCCAATGCAGAAAAATCGCGCTGCCGCGATTTTTGCGGCGCGGGCGGTTGTTGTGATCGAGCACTATCACCAGATCGTAAAGATGATCCTTACGCCAGAGTTTTTCATGTCCCACCCGGCAAGGCAAAGTCACGTGCCGGTTGTAGACGGCACTCTGCGGATCATCGCACCAGCCATCGTTCGGCCGCATGGGCCGCATCGGCAAAGACCAAGCTCTGCGCAAAATTCTGTCCGCCCGGAAAAAGCCAGCAAGAAGGTGAAACTCTCCCGCCGGCGTCGCATGATCACCTTCCCTCTTGGCGTGGCTGATCCCGGCGCGCCCAAGTACGCAGGCAATCACGAGAGGCCCGGCGTGCAGCCTGCCAAGCAAGACCTGCTGCGCCTGAGCTAGGCGCGGAATAGGGACGACCACAAGACGGCTTAGGCCGCGCTTGACCTCATTTTTCCCGCGGACCAGAGAGTTTGTCAGTTTTTTTGCAACAGGTTTCATGCAAGTCTATGGTTTCGCCCAGCTAAAAGCGATTCGTTAGAGCATGTCCCGAAAAGCTTGCTCGACTTTTTCGATGAGGACATGCTCCAACTCTTTGAACCCGAGTGATTCCTTTTAGCGCGTTTGGGAGCCGCGCGGCGGATGTATCCCGGTTGAAAATGCTCTGGCTTTCCCTGAGAATGCTTTCCCTTCCGCTTTGTGATCAAACCAAGGAGTTTCGATTAGAACCATCGAAGCCCTATCCGGGAGAAGGAGAGGATAAAGGCAGCTCCGCACGGCCAGCGGAACCAGTGTGAATCCCCACCGGTTATTGAACCCGAGGAAGCCCACTTCATCAAGGACAAGTTCATGACCACGGCACTTAAGATCCTGATCGCCGACGACGACGCAGATTTGCGTGCAGCCTTGGCCGAGCAGCTCGCCTTGCACGAAGAATTCTTGACCGTCCAAACGGATACGGCGCGGGGGGCGCTCGACGTGGTGCATGGACAGACGCCCGACCTCATTATTCTGGACGTCGGTCTGCCGGATATGGACGGACGCGAGGCAGTCAGGCAATTGCGCCAGGAAGGGTTTAAGAACCCTATCATCCTGCTGACGGGACATGATTCGGAAACCGACACGGTCGAGGGTTTCGATGCCGGGGCCAATGATTATGTGACAAAGCCGTTTCGCTTCGCCGAGCTGCTGGCGCGGATCCGCGCCCATCTGCGCCAGCATGAGTCGAGCGAAGAGGCGCTGTTCCGGATCGGCCCCTATACGTTCCAACCTGGCGCCAAACATTTGATCGGCGAGAAAGGCAATAAGCTACGCCTGACGGAAAAGGAAACCGCTATTCTTCGGTTCCTCTATCGCGCCGGACAGTCAGTCATCTCCCGGGAAGTGCTGCTGCGCGAAGTCTGGGGCTATAATTCGAATGTCACGACGCACACTCTAGAGACACATATCTATCGGCTCCGCCAAAAGATCGAACGCGATCCAACCAAGGCGCAGCTATTGGTTACCGCGGCCGGCGGGTATAAACTGATCCCGTGAGTGTTTGGTAAGCCTTTTCCGGCCAGGAGAAAGGTTTGAGGCTGGGGAAGTGCCCGCATGGGATTGGACGACAATATCGGTAGACTTGCGTGCAATCCGACATTTGCCATGATCGAGCCGGATGCGCTGCGGCTGCTCGCTTTTTCGGGCGACACGCTCATTCTGCGCGCGGGCGACGTTTTGTTCCGCCGGGACGAAATCTCCAATGGCGGCTACGTGGTGCTCAGCGGATCAGTCGCGCTGGATACCTCGGGCCACGGCGCCTCCACGGCACGGATTGTGCGGCCGCCGGGGCTCATCGGTGAATATGCATTGCTGACCGAAACGCGGCGGCCGGCAACGGCGATCGCGCGCGAGCCATCGACCGTTCTGCGGATTTCGCGGCCGCTTTTCCTTCGAATCTTGCAGGAATTTCCCGAGAGCGCGGAACGGCTACGGCAATCCTTGAGTGAAAGACTGGGTCAGTTCATCGGCGATCTTGGCTCCGTGCGGGAAGCGTTTGAAGCGGACGATGAGCCAAAATCCGAATGATATCGCCGACATATTGGCCGGCCGCGCCGGTCCTCAATGCGATTCTGCCCCACGTGCAAGACCCTGCCGGTAAATCGCCAAGACATCTTCGATGAGCGCGTCGAGTTTGTCTTCCTCGGCGAAATCCGGCGGAAACTGATGGTCGGCGATGAGATGCGAAAGCCCGTGGACCAGCGCCCAGGCGCCGATCACGGCGGCGCGGCGCGCCTCTACCGGCACAATCGCTTCTATCGCCTGGCGCAAAACCTCGAAACTGCGCTCGGCCACGGCTTTTAGGGCCGGAAAAGGGTCCTTTACGAGCTCGGGCCCAAACATCAACAGATAGACCGCCGGTTGCGCCCTGGCGAAAGCGATATAGGCAATGCCCAGCGCGCGCAGACGCTCAAACCCGGTTCGTCCCTTCGCCGCCAGCTCCATAGCCACGCCTAGCGCCTCAAAACCATCGGCGGCGAGCGCCGCCAGAAGCGCCTCGCGGCTATCGAAATGCCGGTATGGCGCATTGTGGGAAACGCCCGCCACGCGGGCCACTTCGCGCAGGCTCACCTGCGCCGGGCCACGTTTTTCGAGCAGGCTCAAGCCCGCCGCGAGCAAGGCGCGCCGCAAATCGCCATGATGGTAAGGCACCAGCTGAGCCTTGATTTTTGATGTTGACAACGGCAACATTCCTTCTAATGTAGACGCTGTCTACATTACATGTTCCGTTCGGCTCAGCAAGCTGAGAAAGGGCAAAGCAATGACAAGCATTGGCTACTTAGCGGGTTTCAAGACGCTGGACACTGAGACGCCCGGCGTGGAACTCGCCTGGCAAGGCATGCCGCCGCCCTGGCTGAACGGCGTTTTGCTGCGCACCGGCCCCGCCAAATTCGAAGCGGGCGCGACCGCCTATAGCCATTGGTTCGACGGACTTGCCATGCTGCACCGTTTCGCCTTCGCGGGCGGCAAGGTCCGCTACGCCAACCGTTTTCTGCAAAGCGGCGACTATCGGGACACCGTAAAACATAATGCTATTGCGCGTGATGAGTTCGCGACCAATCGCGCCGGGCTGTTAGGCTCGCTATTCGCCACGCGCCTCACCGGCAAATCAAGCGACAACGGCAATGTGAATGTGCTTCCCTACGGCGAACACGACATGGTGGCCTTGACGGAAACGCCCTATCCCGTGCGGATTGATGCAAAAACACTCGAAACCCTCGGCCCCTTCGAATGGTCGGATAGGCTCGACTGCCAGGTCACGACCGCGCATCCGCATTACGACGCAACAAGGCAACTCATTTATAATTTCGAAATCAGCTTCGGCCGCAAGACCCTCTACCGATTTACGCGCATGGCGCCAGGCTCGCATAGCCGCAGCGTCGTCGCCGAGATTGAAACAAACGAGCCCGCCTATACTCACAGTTTTGGGATGAGCGAGCGCCATTTGATCCTCGCCGAATTTCCGCTGGTGACGAAGCCGCTGCGGGTGTTGTTAAGCGGGCGCCCTTTCATCGAAACCTACCGCTGGTCGCCCGAGCGCGGTGTTCTCTTCACCGTGATCGACAAGGAGACGGGCGCGATCGTCAAGCGCGCGGAGGCCGGCCCTTGTTTCTCCTTCCATCATGTCAATGCCTATGAGGGGGATGGCGCGATCGTGCTCGACCTCGTCGCCTTTAAGGATGCGCGCATCATCGACGCTCTTTATCTCGCTAGGCTCCGCGCCGGCAACGCCCTACCGGAAGGTCTTTTGACGCGCTTTGCGATTCCGCTGGGTGAAGGCCCGGTCACGCAAAAGGTCCTTTCATCCCTCACCACAGAGCTGCCGCGCATAAACTATCGCCGTTTTGCCGGGCGCCGCCATCGCTATGTGTGGAGTGCTGGCGCGGCAAGCGGCGGCTTCTTGGACTGTCTCGTCAAGCAGGATGTTGAAGCCGCGAAACCCGCCACCTGGAGCGAGAAAGACAGCTTTCCCGGTGAGCCGGTGTTCGCCGCGGCGCCAAACGCCGGGGCCGAGGACGAGGGCGTCCTGCTATCGGTTGTGCTCGACGGCGAAAAGGGCCGCTCTTTCCTTCTCGTTCTCGACGCCGCGACCATGCAGGAACGCGCGCGGGCCTATGCGCCGCATGTCATTCCTTTCGGCTTTCATGGCAATTATTTCGCCAACGCGGCTTAGCCGCATCGCGCGACCTTTACGAGGAAGATCACATGTATCATGCGATCGTCGCCGCGCGCATACGCGAGCTGTTCCGAAGGCTCGGACAAGAAGACTATACGCTCGTTCTCGATAGCCTTGCGCCAAGTTGCGAGCACAGTTTCTTTGGGCAACATGCGCTTGGCGGAACCCGCTGGACGCCTGCGGCGATCAAACGCTGGTATGAGCGTTTACCGCGCGTGCTGCCTGGCCTTTCCTTCGAAATCAAACGGCTTGTCGTGACCGGCGGGCCCTGGGCAACGACTATCGTCGTGGAATGGCGGGATTTTGGCCGTGCGGGCGACGGCACCGCTTTCACGAACCAGGGCGTGCATGTCATCAGCCTGCGCTGGGGCAGGACCACCGCGATCCGCATCTATTGCGACACCGCGCTCCTCACACAAGTGCTGGAACGCAATGCCGCCTGCGGCGTTGCCGAGGCAGTTGCTGCGCCCATTGTCGATGAACCCTGAACAAAGGAGCGATCCGGTGAATGAAGTGCCGGAGTGCAAACTGGTACCCGCACGAGCACAGCTTGTGATCGAAACTACATTTGCTGCCCAGCGCGAAACCGCGATCGCGCTTCGCACTTCAACCGCCGCGATGCGCATCGAAAAGCTGAAAAGGCTTGGGGCGGCAGTCCTTGCCCATCGCGAGGCGATCGCTCGCGCGCTTGCTGTTGATCTGCAGAGACCCGAGGCCGAGACCGATCTTTTGGAGATTCTTCCCGTGATTGCCGGGCTCCGTCATACGTGCCGGCATCTGAAATCCTGGATGAAACCAAAACGTGCCGCGCCGACCTTGACGCTCTTAGGCACCAAGGCCCGCATACGCTATGAGCCGAGGGGCGTCTCACTCATCATTGCGCCTTGGAACTATCCGGTGAGCCTCTTGCTCGGACCTTTGACGTCCGCCATCGCCGCCGGTTGCCCGGCCATCGTCAAGCCCTCGGAAATGAGCGCCGCGTGCTCGGAGGTCATGGCAAAGCTGATCCGCGAGACTTTTGACTCGCAAGACATCGCCGTGTTCGAAGGCGATGCCACGGTATCGACGGCACTGCTCGATCTCCCCTTCGATCATATCTTCTTCACCGGCAGCCCGGCGGTCGGCAAAGTGGTCATGGCGGCAGCGGCGAAACATCTCACCTCTGTCACGCTGGAACTCGGCGGCAAATCGCCCGCCATCGTCGATGAAAGTGCCGACATCGCGAAAGCGGCGCGGAGCATCGTTTGGGGCAAGCTTACCAATTGCGGCCAGACCTGCGTCGCACCGGACCATGCCTATGTGCATGAGAGCCGCTTGCCGCAATTCGTCGCTGCGGCGCAAGCCGCGATCCATAAATTCTACGGCGATCCGGCGAAAAGCCCGGATTACGGCCGGATCATCACCGACCGGCATTTTGAGCGCATCTCGCGCCTCATCGACGAGGCAACTGCTAACGGCGCCACCATCGCTGTCGGCGGCGAACGCGACAAGGCGCAAAAATTCATCGCGCCGACGCTTTTGACCGGCGTAGACGAGAGGACCTCGATCAAGCAGGAAGAAATTTTTGGCCCCGTCCTGCCGGTCATCGCCTATCGCGATTTGGCCGGGCCCCTCGCCGCGATCAACGCGCGGCCAAAACCGCTCGCGCTTTATGTCTATGCCAAGGATCAAGC
>Ga0187890_10003198_pt1 | contig 11338 bp, 11 predicted proteins | sample June2016WEW_21_1_FD_133005 | JGI IMG/M metagenome (GOLD analysis project Ga0187890, IMG submission 133005) | Peatland microbial communities from SPRUCE experiment site at the Marcell Experimental Forest, Minnesota, USA - June2016WEW_21_10 | ecosystem: Environmental > Terrestrial > Soil >...
GAGGACGGTGAAGCCCGAGACATCGGCGAAAAGGGTCGCCCCCATTATCGGAACGGCCTCGGGTGCTGTCAGGGGACGAGGATCCGCGACAAACCGGCGCACGACCAGCGCTGGCACATATTCCGATGTCGGATCAGACGTAGGAATGGGGCCGCCTTTCCCACTTACTCCTGGCGGCATAGTAAGCCATTGTGGCGCCCCTCGCTAACCCGGCCTCTAGTTCGGCGACACCCCCTCCGATGGCGACGAGGAGCATCGCGAGCGGACTGGAGTGGCCCCGGATCCCCCGGACACCTGACCGCTAGGCGAGCATGTCTCTGGCCGAGAGAAGTCCCTCATGTCTGGGAGGGTTCGGCCTCGGTATCCGGAATCAGCCGCGAGCCCGGTTCGCCGTTACGGGTCCATGCAAATCGAACTCCTCAAACGGCAACGCTGGCGGGCCAACCTCGGGCTCGCCATCGCCATGGCTGGCGACATCGAGCACTTCTCCAAACGCGGCACAGCGATACAGCGCCCGCGGGCTACCTCACGCCGGGTGAATTTGAAACCCCACAGTCAACGCCCGTCCAGCCCGCCCACCTTGTCCCCACCACGACCTCAACATTCTTGGGATGGAGGTACTGTCTGCCCCGTCGCGGCGACTTCAGGATTCGTTGATGCCCGAGTCCCGTCGTACCCCGATCGTGGAGTGAGCCTCGTCTCCCCCGTCCATCAGCCGGCTGGGTCAGATCGCGCCCTCGGCCCAATTCAGATCACGAGCCCCGACTGGCGTGTCCCTTTCGCAATGGCAATCCCGGCTCGCTCATGTGTACCCGACCGGAAGTGCCTGATCCGCGGTGCGACCGAGCTCTCGCATAACACGATGTCGCAGTGCCTCCGGAGGCGCGCATCGCGATGCATCAACCGGGTCCATGCGCCTGCGACGCCGACACCCTCAGCGCTGGTGTGGTGGTGACCTGAGCTCCGCCTGCAGAGCCCGGCCGGACTCCGGCGCGGGGCGGTTCGGTGCTCCTCCGGAGTCCAGAGGCAGACCCGGCATGACTCCAGGAGCCGAGCGTCCCTCAGGCCGATAGGAGCAGACGACCCGGCCGCGGTCGATTCCGTACACCATATCGAACGCCTCCAGCTCACCACAGCGGTGCGTGACATAGATCAGGGTCGTATCAGCAGTCGCGGCGAGGACGTCACCAAAAAGGCGGGACGCGGTCTGTTCATCCAAGCCGGAGGTTGGTTCATCGAGGATCAGCACCGGTGGGTTTGTCAACAGGGCCCGGGCCAGAGCGATGCGTTGACGCTGGCCACCCGATATACGCGCTCCATCTTCGCCGACCGGGGTATCGAGCCCCTCCGGCAATGAGTCGATCCACGGGGCCAGCTGCGCGACCCGGACGGCTTCTCTGATTTCGGTCTCAAGCGCATCGGGCCGGGCGAGGGCGATGTTCGCTCGGATCGTCGTGTTGAAGAGGTGGGTATCTTGAGCCACCCACCCGAAAGCGCTCCGAGTGGTTTCCTGGGTCAACCCGGCAGTGGATGTCCCGCCCAGCGTGACCTGACCCCGCGACAATGCCCAGAAGCGAAGGAGGGCGTTGACGACGCTACTCTTGCCCGCACCGCTCGCACCCATGATGGCCGTCCGGCTCCCCATCGGGAACGACATGGAGAGACCGTCCAAAGCCCATGGGTGGTCTACCTCGTAACGGAGACGGGCGTCGTTGACTGTGAGGTCGACGTCGCTGGGTGCCGGGACGGGATGGACTGGGTCGATCACCGGAATCGGCAGGTCAGCAATCGCCAGCAGGCGACCGGCCACCTCGATGTGATCAGCAATTCGCGACACGGCGTCAGCAGCAGGCGTCACCACCTCAAAGGCGCCGAACGCAACCAATGGCAGAACGGCCAGCATGAATCCGGGGAGCCTATGGGTACCTATGGCGGGAATCGTCACCGCCAGCAATCCGACAACGGTGGCCCCCAAGAAGAAACTCGATGCGCCGCTGATAGCCCCCGCTGTCCAGGACCGCCGCCGAGCTAGCTGGCACAGCGCATCGTCGGTGCTGAGGGTCCGCTTGAGATACTCCTGGTCCCACCCGAATGCCACTAGATCGGGCGCTCCCTGGAGGAGCTCGACGACGTCAGCGGCCAGCTCCCCCCGCAGGGTGGTCTCCCTCGATCCGAGCCGGTGTTGGCGCACCCACGCGAGAGCTGAGGTGAGAGTGAGGGCGCCAGCAAGGCCGACGGCGATGACAAGCCCGGCGGCGGGCAGGATGAGAACCACGAGGGTCACCGCCAACGCCGAGGTGACCGCCGCGACCAGTAACGGCGACAGGCCCCGCACGTAGAGATCTTGCAACGCCTCGATGTCACCGGTGGCTCGGGCCAGGAGGTCGCCGTCACGCCACTGGCGTAGACCGGCGGGGGAACGCGGCTCGATCTCGTCGTACAGCCAAAGCCGCAGGCGACCGAGAACATGCAGGGCGGCGTCATGGGAGACGAGACGCTCACAGTAGCGCAGCGGGCCCCGACACAATGCCAAGATTTGCACTGCCGCTATGAGCACCGTGAGTGTGTAGAGCGGGGGTCGCAATGCTGCCTTGTCGATGAGTGCACCCGAGCAGGCCATGAGGCCCACCGTGGCGGCGGCGGCGGCGATTCCGAGGCTCGTGCCGAAGAGGAATCGCCCCCGAGGCACGGCGCCGATGCGCGTCACCTCCCGGTATGTGGCCCACGCCGATCGCCTCCGTACAACAGGCGACGTCACAACTGCACACCGACCTGCGTCAGCTGGCACGAGGCAGCGGGGACCTCGATGAGCTGGCCGCCGACAAGAACGACACTCCGGTCCACGCGCCCGACCAAGCCGCCTTGATGGGCAGCCAAGACAACGGTTCGGCTCTCGAGCCACGGGCCAAGCGACTCACACAACGAGGTTTCTCGAGCGGCATCGAGATGAGCGGCGGGCTCATCGAGCAGGATCAGTGACGCATCTCGCATGACGGCGCGGCCAAGGGCGACCCGCTGGCGCTCCCCGGCACTCAGCGTCAACCCGCCCTCACCAACTTTGGTTTCGATCCCGCGCGGCAGTCGCGCAACGAGCTCGGACAGTCCTGACAGCTCGACGGCGTGCATCAGGCACGGCGAGTCGGCATTAGGATCGCCGAGGCGAAGGTTGTCGGCGATCGTCCCGTCGATGAGGTACGGACGCTGGGGCACCCACGCAATCTGGCGTCGCCAGGCGCGTAGGGAGAGTCGCCGTAGGTGAATGCCCCCAACGGTGAGTGTCCCGCTGTCCGGCTCAACAAAGCCGAGCAACACAGAAAGAAGCGTGGACTTCCCGGATCCCGATTCACCAGTCACCGCCAGGTGCTCGCCCGGGGCCACCACGAGATCTAGGCCGGCCAGTACAGGCACTGATCGACCTGGGTATCGGACGACCACGCCGGACGCTTCGATGACGCTGCGGGAAACGACCGGACAGGCCGGTGGACGCGAGCCGGGATCCGCTCCCGGCGACGTGGTCGCGCTCTCGGCCTCATCCAGAAGGTCGAGTATCCGTCCAGCCGCGGCCTGGCCCTCAGCGCTGGCGTGGAACTCAGCCCCGGCCCGACGAAGAGGCAAGTAGACCTCGGGGGCCAACACGAGCACGGCCAGGGCGAGTCCCAGCTGTACCGTGCCATCGAGCAATCGGAGCCCCAGAACGAGGGCGACCAGTGCGGTACCCACCGATGCGAGGATCTCGAGAGCCATCGAAGAGAGAAAGGCGATCCGCAGCGTGCTCATCGTGCTCAGCCGGAAGTCGTTGTTGGTGACCTCCAACGTGCGGCGACCCGAAGGTGCTCGATTGAAGGCACGCAAGGTGGGAAGGCCCTTGAGGAGATCGAAAAAGGTCGCGGCAAGACCCGAGAGATGTGCCCACTGGTCCTGTGCCTGACGCTTTGCTTCTAGTCCCAGAAGGATCATGAAGAGTGGTACGACCGAGACGGTGACAGCGAGGATGACGAACGAGCTCCAGTCCAACCACAGGATCCACGACAACACGCAGATCGGGGCCAGCGCGGCCAGGACGGCAGTTGGCAGGTAGCGCGCAAAGTAGACATCCAACGCGTCGATGCCTTGGGTGGCCGACGCGACGAGCTCGCCCGTGCGCTCTCGCGATAGCCACGAAGGTCCGAGGGCAATTGATCCGGCGAGAAGCTGACGGCGCAGGGTAGAGGTCACCTGGGCCGAAGTGCGATGCGCGGCGAGCTCTCCACCCCATGACAGCACCGCTCGCGCCCCAAACGCGCCTCCCAGTCCGACGATGAGAGGGGTGAGCTTGTCCAACGGGTCGTGGTTGACCAAGGCCCGCTGAACGATCATGCCGAGCAGCACAGCCTGGGCGACCATGCTGAGCGTGGATCCGACGCCGATAATGACAGCGGCGACCAGGTACCTGCGGGTCACGACGACCCGGCGAGCAAGACGGTGGTTGATGAGACCCCGCGACCGGTCTTCGGATCGGCTCAGGGCGTCCTGCCCTCAACAGCTGCCGGCGGAGCATCGTCGGAGACGATCGTGGCTCCGCCCGACTGAGGAGGCCGGCTGACCCTGGCACGGAACACCCAGTACGACCAACCCTGATAGACGAGCACCAGGGGCGTGAAGATCAGGGCCACGATGGTCATGACCTTGAGGGTGTAGGGCGCAGACGCCGTATTGGAGATTGTGAGGTCATAGTGCGAAGAGATGCTCGAGACCATTACCCGGGGGTAGAGGTTCAGGAAGATCGTCGCCACCAGCCCCACGATTCCGATCGCGGTCGCCACAAAGGCCCAGCCCTGCAGCTTCTCTCGCAACAGCCATCCCACTGCGGCGACGGCGGCGATGGCGAGCACTGGGACAAAGGGGGGCACGAGACCTGTGTCGTGAATATGATGCGCGTTCACATACGTCCACGCCAAGAAGGCCAGAAGCGCCGCGCCAGCTACCGGCGCCAACACCTTGGCCGCTCGTGAGGCTCGCTCGTGCATCTCGTCGGTTGTCTTGAGAGACGCGAAGACGGCGCCGTGGAGAGCAAACAGAGAAAGCGTGGTGATTCCGCCCAGCAACGCATACGGGTTGAGAAGGTTAAAGAACGACCCAAGATAGGACTCGTTCGGCCCGATGGGCACACCCCGGAGGATGTTGGCGAACGCCACACCCCACAGCAAGGCGGGGATGACGCTGCCCCAGAAGATCGCCTGATCCCATGCGGCACGCCAGGCCGGAAGAGCACGCTTGGCCCGGAACTCGAAGGCCACCCCCCGAAAGATGAGGGCGGCGAGAATCAAGAACAACGGCAGATAAAACCCACTGAATAACGTGGCGTACCAGTTGGGGAAAGCGGCGAAGGTGGCGCCACCCGCCGTCAGCAACCAGACCTCGTTGCCGTCCCACACTGGTCCGATGGTGTTGATCAGGACCCGGCGATCAAGGTCGTCACGACCGAGAACGGGCAGCAGCATGCCGATGCCGAAGTCGAAGCCCTCCAGCACGAAGTAGGCCGACCACAAGATAGCGATGACGGTGAACCAGAAGATCTCGAGGCCGCTGGAGGCGGGAGTAATACTGACAAGAACAAAGTTCACGTCTTCCCTCCGCTCCTAGTAGATGAGCGCTGGCACCCGGTCGGCCCCAGGCTCGCGCTCTTGTGGATCGTGGTCGTCAATATCGTCGGCGCCGAACCGGGCGAACTTGGCCATGAGACCGAAGTCGATGGCGGCCAGCAGGCTGTAGATGCCGGTGAACCCAATCAAGGTGGTCACCACATAGCCGGTTCCGACATGTGACACAGCTTGGGACGTCTTGAGGAGTCCGAATACAACCCAAGGCTGCCGGCCCATCTCCGTGAAGATCCACCCACTGGTATTGGCCAAGAATGGCAACACGATTGCATAGACCGAGAGTCGGAGGAACCACGTTGACCTCTCCAACCGTCGCCGTCGCATAAGCCAGAGTCCGATGGCCATCATGAAGAACATGACGATGCCGCAGCCGACCATGATCCTGAAAGTCCAGTAGGTCACCCACAGCATCGGCTTGTAGTTTCCTGGTCCGTACCGGGCTGCCTCGGTGCCCTGGATCTGGTTGATGCCCTGCACCGAACCGTCCCAGCTGTTGTCGGCGAGCACGGAGAGCATGTGTGGCAGGCGAATCTGGAATACAGGGTTTCCGGAGAGATCACCGATGGTGAGCAGGCTGAAACTGGCGCCCTTTTGCGTGTTGTAGATGGCCTCTGCAGCGGCCATCTTCATGGGCTGCTGCTTCTCCATGAGCCGAGCTTGGTTGTCACCAAAGAACATCGTCGCAACGATGGCAATCGAACCCACGACCATGGCGAATTCAGCCGAGGTCGCGAAAACCGGGTGAGGCTTGTTCCCTGCTCGAAGGTCTTTCAGGAGATGCCAGGCGCTGACTCCGAGGACCAGCATTGTGGTCGTCACAATCGCAGCGGAGACGACGTGGAGGAACGAACTGATCAGCGTGCTGTTGGTCATGACGGCCCAGAAGTTCGTCATGACGGCCCGGTTGCCAACCACCTTGTAGCCGACTGGATGCTGCATCCAGGCGTTGGCGGAAAGAATGAACAGGGCCGAAAGCATTGTGCCTACGCTTACGACCCAGATCGCGGCCAGATGGATGCGCGCAGAAACACGGTCCTTGCCAAAGATCCAGATGCCAAGGAACGTGGACTCCAAGAAAAAGGCCAACAACGCCTCCACCGCCAGCGGTGCCCCGAAGACACTTCCCACGTAGCGCGAGTAGTCCGACCAGTTCATGCCGAACTGGAATTCCTGGACGATGCCCGTGACCACACCGATGGCGAAGTTGATGAGAAAGAGCCGTCGCCAGAAGAGGGTCATCTTTGACCACTTCTCGCACTTGGCCGGATCGTGGCGGTTGCGGTAGGCCGTCGTCTGCATGATCGCCAACAACAATGCGAGCCCAATGGTGAGGGGGACGAAGATGAAGTGGAAGATCGTTGTGATCGCGAACTGCCAGCGAGAAAGGTCGAGCGTCATTGCTCCGGTCTCCAGGAGTTGGTTGTCTTGAACCCGAGCGTCCAAGGACTCCGACGTCGATCGGTTCCCGACTCAGACACGCCCACCTCCCATCAGGACTCGACAATCCGGTCAGGAGCCTAAAGGAGGCCGGCGCGCGCAGCGCGGACTCGATGTCGGCCATCGAGACATCACCACCGGGCATCCGGCTTCACTGGAGGTGATGGCTTGGGCGAGACTCCATCGTGAGCGGTCCGTCTTACTCCCCCGGCGTCTTGACCAGGCACGACGAGCTCGGCGAGCCCCGGCCGTGTAGCGGGGCCCGAGGTCAGCCCGGGGGCTCTCGTATATGTCGCCGTCCGCGTTTGTTCAGATTGGTGATCCTTATGCTCACTGACGACGCCAAGGGGATCGAGCTGCTCGCGCTTCGCCATGCTCCGGTTCCATGCGAGCGCCGGTCCTTCGAGCCGCTGACCGTGCGCTCCTGGCTGGCCTGAGTCGGCCCCTCCCCCGGTCGGCTCAGTATTCGTGGAGATACGCCAAGAGTTGGTCGCCGGCGAAACCTCCTTGGACGATTGGTACGGGATCGAGGACGGCCGTGCCTGCTCACCAGGCATATGCAGCGTCATGGGAACAGCACCGACGATGACCGCCATCGCAGAAGGCCTCCGAATGACGATGCTGGGAGCCTCCTCGGTTCCAGGCCGGCAACGCCCATCAGGTAAGTCGGGGTCCTGGACCTCAGGGGCGTGCTGCGAACTGCGCCAGGGCCCCGAGCTGCTCGGCCGTACCCACGCTTATCAAGACGTCACCCGCGTTGATCACGTCTTCGGGCGATGGATTGGTGACGAAGGCACCGTCGGGTCGGCGGATGGCCAGCACCAAGGCTCCGGTGCGGTCGCGTAGCTGGGCTGAGCGCAGGGTGCCGCCCGAAAGCGGCGAGGATGCGGAGACTGCGAGTTCCTCCAGCCGGAACTCGAGCGTGCCGTCGTGCATGACGATGTCGACGAAGTCCACCACATGGGGCTGGGTCACGAACGATGCCATGCGGTCCCCACCGAGCTGCTGGGGGTTCACCACCCGGTCGGCGCCGGCGCGCAGGAGTTTCGGCTCTGACGACTCGTTACGGGCCCGGGCGATGATCTGGAGGTCGGGACGCATCGACTTGCCAGCCACCGTCACATAGAGGTTATCGGAGTCGGTGTCGAGTGCAGCCACCAGCGTGGCCGCCCGTTCAATACCAGCCTGGTGAAGGGTTTCGTCGTCAGTCACGTCACCGTGCACCGAGGCGTATGGCACCTCGTTCAACCGCTCGGAGACTCTGTCGACCACCACAACCTGCCGGCCCGCGCTGGTCAAGAACTGCGCCACCTCACGCCCGACCCGTCCCCAACCACATACGATCACGTGGCCGGACATTCTGGCGATGTCTCGCTCCATCTTGCGCCTCCTCACGAGGTCTCGCATATGGCCCTCGATGAGCACCTCGAGCACGGCCGAGAACGTGTAGAGCGCTGTACCCACGCCCACCAGGATCAGGATGATGGTGAAGACCTTGCTCCCTGCCCCGAGCGGATGCGGCGAGTTGAACCCCACCGTGGTAACCGTCGTAACGGTCTGATAGACGGCGTCCAAGAGCCCAAATCCGAGCAGAAGATATCCGGTAGTGCCCGCCACGAGCACCAGCGCCACGGCGCCCAAGCCAATCCTCACCCTCCGGAACGGGTCCCGCATCCGGTTCATCATGCCCGAAAGGGAGGTTCGGGCGACTGAAGGTCGACCGGTGCTTCCTGGAGGCGGGGTAATCAGCGGGGCTCGATCCGCCCTCTGACCGATGGACCACGCTCAATGTGTAGGACTGTGCGAATACCGGCCCCGCTCGCGGGACAGGTCGAGTGAACGTTCCACGACAAGCACTCTGACCGTCGTTTTCGAACCGACCCTCACAAGTCGAAGGTCGACGAGCGCGCCAGGAGGCCGAGATAACCCCGCTCCTGCGCGGTGAGCCGTGCATGCTGGGCGAGCTCTCGGGCGCGTGGGACGTCACCAGGTCCCTGGCGCCTGACGAGCATGTCGCAGATGTCGAGGAACGTGCATGCCGTCCAATATACGGGGCATGGATTTGCTCATGGAGCTCCAAGGCGGTGCAAAAATGCAATTCGGCATCGCCGTTGCGTCCGAGCACGGATGCCAAACGACCAAGATGTCGGGCCACCGCACCGGATACGGTGGCGTACACAGCGGCGATTCGTCTTTCGTACGGGAGCAGCCGGTCGTAGAGGACGCGACTCGCATCGTGATCGTGTAACACCGCCGCACTAGTTGCACAACAGAGCATGATCGTCAGCCACCCGTCGTCGAGCGGGACCTCGCCGAAGTCCGTCGCCACGTCCTGGGCGAGCAACACGCGCGCGTCATCGAAGTGCCCCACGTCGCTGTACACCGAGGCCAGCAATCGGCGGAAGCCGATGGTCGTCAGGCTCTTTCGGCGCGATCTCCGAGGAACCCAACCATCTCGTCCAGTCGCCCCTGGTGGCGGCGGATCTCGATGAGCTGCACCCCGTAGGCAAACGTGGCCTCCGCGTGGCCTCCCGCCGTGCCGACCTCGAGCGCCGCGTTGGCCTCGGTCTCGGCGTCGTCGCACCGTCCGTCGACCAGGGCGCGAAACGAGTTGGTCATCTGCAGCTGCCAGAGGTGCAAAGGCAACGCCGTCGACTGAGCAAGCGTCGAGAGCTCCGCCAGGCGATGACCGGCTGAGGCCACACGTGATCCCGGGCGGGCCGGTCAAGTCGCAGGCAGTCAATGGGTGGCCTGTGAGTTCAACTTGACCTCCATCTCAGCCCGTGTTTTCCCGATCGCTGGCGGGGGCGGCAACCGCAGGGCACGACGAGCCGTGCCAGGATCTCTCTCATGGCTATTGGAGGGACCGCCGCTTACATTGACGAACACGACCTTCCAGACCTCGTTGTTCGAGCCGTCGAACTGGCCCGGCGACTCAGCTTCGAGTTCTCGTGCCTACCGGCACAAGGCAGGCTGCTCCAGCTCTTGGCTCAAGGCCGGCCCGGAGGCCTTATCGGCGAAACCGGAACCGGATGTGGTGTTGGGCTTGCTTGGATGGCCAGTGGAGCGGATCCTTCCACCCACCTTTTGAGCATGGAGGTCGACGCCGACCGGGCCAAGGCTGCTTCGGAACTCTTCTCGGGGATTCCGAACGTGACTGTTGTCGGTGGGCCTTGGAAGGGCATCGTCGAGCACGGACCCTTTGATCTTCTCGTCCTCGATGGCGGAGGCACGGGAAAGGCTGCCGAAGTTGACCCCGAACGCGCCGATCCGATGGCGCTGCTCAAGCCAGGGGGAAGCGTCGTCATCGATGACTTCACCCCCTCTGACTGCTGGCCACCGCGAATCGGCGGTCAGATCGACAAGCCCCGGCTCTATTGGCTTGAGCACCCTGGTCTTGCCGCCACGGAGATCCGCCTCTCGCCAACGCTGAGCACCGTCATTGCGATACGGCGCTGACCACCGTTCGGCGAGAGATTCTCTGCCCACAGCCCGGCCGCACCGTGCTTCGGTCTCGAACGGATCCTGCGAGCAGCGGCGTGAGCGGTTGGGGACCGGTATTCGGGGATCCCGAGCGAGTCCAGGTCAAGAATTGCCCGAGCGGGATGTGCCGGTACCGGATACCGAACGCGCTCTGATCCCTTGATGCTGACCGTCCGGTAACGAGCTTACGTTGTAGTGGGGTGAATATCGAGGTAAGCCTCGACGACAGGTTCGATGAACACGCGTAGGCGGCATTGGGCTCATGGTCTTTGTCTGCTCCGGAAGAGCTCCAAGATCTGAATCCCGACGTCCCGGCCCGCTGCGGCGTTGACGAGCAGATCAGCGAGCTCGCGATCAAGCGGAGGGATGATCTCTCTCCCTCGATGCCGTTTCGGTCGAGGGTCCATTGGCCAGCAGCATGGCCGTGCGCTTGTTTCCTTCGGAGAATCCCTGGGCTCGCGCCACCCGGTAGGCCAGGGTCGAGGCGACCTCGATGGGGTCCTCGAGACCGCGTACAGCCTCAAGAGCGGCACTAACCCGATCCAGGTCGTCCGGCTCGTCGAACCACTCGTCACTCTCGCGAATGGAGTGATTGAAAGCGACGGCCAAATCGAGCGAAGGTCGTTTCAATGCTCGCGAAGATAGGTGAGCAGATTGGCGTAGCGCCGGAGTTGCTCGTCGAGCCAGGTACGATCCTCGGCGTCGAGCACGGGAATCGTCTTCTCGGTCGCCCGGGTGGCATCGCTCATGGCACCAATCGTACCGTCGGAGCCGATCGA
>Ga0187890_10003200_pt1 | contig 11337 bp, 14 predicted proteins | sample June2016WEW_21_1_FD_133005 | JGI IMG/M metagenome (GOLD analysis project Ga0187890, IMG submission 133005) | Peatland microbial communities from SPRUCE experiment site at the Marcell Experimental Forest, Minnesota, USA - June2016WEW_21_10 | ecosystem: Environmental > Terrestrial > Soil >...
CTGCGCGAACGGTCCTGCGCGGCGGCCAGCGCATCAAGCGTGTCGATCTTTTCGGCAACGGCGCGGAAGCTGATGGTTTTCTCGGTGTTGCGCATAATGCCAGAACGATAACATGTATTATTGCATATTACGATGATTTCCTATCCCGCGACCGCAGTTTTGCCAAAGAGACGCGCCTATTAACGGTAAGCTGGAAACGGGGAGAAACTAGGGCAGGGCGGATCACGATACTCGCGTTCCTTCCAAAGTTTCCACGCCCACTCCAGGGAGCTTCATCGCATCTGGGCCCTCATCTAACCTCTGACCGATATCAAACTAGAAATGGTCGAAAGAAAGAATTAGTAGCTTCATTTCGCAAAGCCATCTTCTGAGCGATCTTTGTGCGAAGCTAAAAGATTCGTCCAAACCGCAGTGATTACGTTAGGAACCACCCTTCTGTCCGAAATTTTCCTCTTGCAGGGGCCGCATTGGTTTCGTTTCGCTTTTTGACTTCATCCAGAGCGGTCCGACCGGAGGAGTCCGCCTATGCCGCCGAAGTTCAATCGTCGCCGAGCCCTGTTCGTACTGAACAAGATTGACGAGATTCTGGCTTGGGAGCGGCGCAAGGATACAGAGAGGGACACCAAGTTCGTCGAACTCGGACGCTACCTATGTGAGGTGCGGGCGGGACAGTACTGGAGGCTGGAGGATCTCAAGTGCTTCGATGAGTTCCTGGAAAGGCGGTTTCCGGGGTCGCGGCGGAAGGCGTACTACCTGATGTCGATCCACGAACACCTGCCGCCGCAAGCGAGAAAGCAGCTGAAGGAAGTGGGATGGACGAAGGGATTGGAACTGGCCAAACTGGCACGGAGGGACCGGCAGCACTTCGATTGTGCAACCTGGTTGCACCGGGCACGAGAGATGCCCAAAGAGGATTTCAAGCGGGCGGTCGAAAGGGAACTGACGGGAAAGGAAACGGAACCGTGGAGATCGTCTACTTCAAGTTGTACGAGAGTCAGATGCCGGTAATCGAGCGGGCGATTGAGACGGCGGCTCTAATGCTGGGCAGCGACCGATCCCGCGGCTACTGTCTGGAAATGATCTGTGCGGCTTCCTGGCGGGGGCCAATCTGGACAACGGAGATCCCGAGATGCTGCTGTTTTCGATGACGAGATTCTTCAAGTTTCTGCCCGGAGAGCAGCAGCAAAAGTTCCTGTCCTACCTGGATCAGAAAGCGTCATGACCGGAAGTCTTCCGAAGCGCCCACGCTTGGAGTTAGATCCCCACTCCTACAAGGAGCTTTGTCGCCAAGTCTTGGAGCGAGACAACTGGAGATGCCAAGTCTGCGGCTCAAGAAGCAATCTGCAGGTTCACCACCAGCAACTACGCAGTCATCAGGGCTCGGATGAGGATTCTAATCTAATCAGGCTGTGCGCGGGCTGCCATGCACCATTGCATGGCAGCCGCAGTGAAAATTATCGGCCACGGGAATGACAGAAAAGTCCTAGGTAGTAGTCCCTTCCATCGACCCCGGCGTGGGCCCTATGGGCCTTCAATAAGTCGCATGTCTTCTTGCCTTCAGTAAACCATTAGAGAAGAAGAACGTCAGACTCTGATGAATTGGGAGTGGCCGGGAAATGCAATGGAATTGCAGAACCTCATACGCAGAACCTCAATACAACGATGCATAATTTTGACGACCTCCCAAATCCTGAACGTTCCGGTTGGCGAACTAAGAATTAATGCAAGGGCACATTCTTCCCTAGGCGCGGCCGGCGGCGCGGCGGACGCAGCCAACAGGCTTGGGATGAAGCGCACAACCCTCCATTCGAGAATGAAAAAGCTTAAGATTTCTCCCCCTGAACCTTGGACCTAGGCCGCACTGGTGTTGCTGGCCCGGGGCGTAGCTGTCCCATCTCTCGTTAAGGAACCCGGCGCCGGCTTGTTTGGCCGGCGCCAGGTCTGTATCGGATCTCGATCCGACATTTTTGAGGAATACGGTTTGCGATTTCAGCGCGGGCACTCCATGGCCCCTATTGCACCGTTATCACAACCTTTGTGGTTTGTTGCATCCCGCCGGCACTCCCGGTCACGGTCACCGTGTACGTGCCCTGCGGTGTTCCCGGATTCGATGCGACAGACGCATTGCTTCCACCACATGCCGTCTGCGCCACGCAACCGGAGATGATCAGCATGGCGATTCCGAACCCGAGGAGTTTTCTGCGATTCGGACGGCCGATCCCAAACGCGCCGAGACAGAGGCCCGGAATGCAGACAGCCAGCAGGAACAACTTCGCCGGCCCCGACTTTCTGTCAGCCAGCCGTCGCGCATTAGCTTGAGACGCCGTGGTGGAGACGCGCAGCGTCGCAGTGCCGACTCCAGCGGACACAGAGACCGAACTCACCGAGCAAGTAACCGGGTCACCGACGACCGGGGTAACTGCGCAGTTCAGGCTTACCGTCGAAGGATTGAATCCGCTCGACGGGTTGATGGTAATGGTCCACTGTGCCGAACCTCCGGCTGGCGTCGTCGTGGGCGTCAGAGCAGTGGAGGATAGGCTGAAGCCGGCAATGCTGACCACTTCATTTACCGGGCTCGAGGTGCTGGGGTTGTAATTGTTGTCGCCGCTATAGACGGCGGTGATGCTGTGCGATCCAGCAGTCAGGGTTGAGGTTGAGACTGTAGCCGATCCGGCGCTCAGGCTGGACGCGCCAATCTGAGTCGATCCGTCGAAAAAGCTGACGGTCCCGGTCGGTACACCGGAAGTTCCCGGAGTAACGGTTGCGTTGAAGGTGACGCTCTGACCGACATTCGCTGGATTCGGAGCTCCGGTGAGCGCGGTCGTGGTGGATGCATTCGTCACCACCTGGGTGAGCGCGGTGGAAACGCTGGCGGCATAATTCGAGTCGCCGCTATAGGAGGCGGTGATCGAATGCGAACCGATCGCCAACCCGGACGTCGACAAGGTAGCCGTGCCTCCGGACAGAGTCGATTGCGCGAGTTGTTGCGATCCGTCGCTGAAAGTGACGGTTCCGGTGGGAGTGCCCTGGGTTTGCGGGGTAACCGTGGCGGTGAAGGTCACGGATTGTCCGAAGCCGGATGGATTGCTTGAGCTGCTGACCGCACTCGTAGTTGAAATCACGAATCCATCGGAGATGTTCAGCAGAATGGTGACTCCGCCGACCGCGAGGTCAGGCCGTCGATCGCCGTTGAAGTCGGCGATCGCCGTGCCGATGCCGACAGCTCCGAGCGACACCGGCGGTTGAAGCGTTCCGTCCCCGTTGCCCAGCAGGAACACACCGGATCCTCCGGAGGCGACATCGAGTTTGTGGTCCCCATTGAAGTCTCCCACCACGATCGTGTGCCAGCCTTCGCTTTGGGGTATGTTCGTCGTGATCGCTGTCTGGAAGGTGCCATCCCCGTTTCCCAGCAGGACGGAAATCGCCCCGGTCGAGCAATCGCTGGCGCATCCATTGTCGACAACAATGTCCAGCTTGCCATCGCCATTCATATCCGCTGCCTGCAGAGAGATAGCATTGATGCCGCCGCTATTGTAGGTAACTGCGGATTGGAAGGTGCCATCGCCGTTGCCCAGCAGCACGCTCACAATACCATTCGAGCAGTTTTGGGGGCTTAAACATTCGTTGGCAACCATGATGTCAGGCTTGCCATCGCCGTTTGTATCTCCTACCGCCAATCCGAGCGAGTAAACTCCTCCCGAGTCGTAACTCACTGCACTCTGAAACGTACCGTCGCCATTGCCCAGCATTACGCTTATCGAGCCGCCCTCGCTGGCCAGCACGATATCGAGCTTGCCATCGCCATTCACATCTGCTAGGACGACGGACTCGCCATCGTTGTTGGTTGAGTATGTAACCGGCGCCTGAAACGTACCGTCGCCGTTGCCGAGTAATACGCTCACCACGCCCTGGGAACACTCGTTGGTGTTGTTGCACTCGTTGGTCACAACGATATCGGCTTTGCCGTCTCCGTTCACATCCCCGGCGGCAAGCCAAAGCGCGTACGCACCGCCTGAAGGATAGCTGCCTCCGGCTTGGAAGGTACCGTCTCCATTGTTTAGCAGGACGCTTACTGCTCCACTGTTGCAGGTGGTACTATTCGCGCATTCATTGGCCACGATGATGTCGGGCTTGCCGTCCCCGTTCACGTCTGCGGTGGCAAGTCCATACGCGTCCCAACCGCCGGATGAATAGATTACGCCTGCTTGCAGTGTGCCATCGCCGTAGCCCAGCAGAACGCTGACCGAGCCCGTGCTGCAAAAAAACGAGTTGCCAGCACAGGAATTTGTGACCAGAACGTCAGGGTTGCCGTCTCCATTGACATCGCCCAGGATGACGGAGGTGACGGGTGGTGGTCCCTCAAAGTCTTCGAAATTGTTTGAGCCGGAGGAATAGCTTGCGCTCAGCTGAAACGTTCCGTCTCCATTGCCTAGAAGAACGCTCGCCGAACCGCCATTCTGGCAACCGGAGTTGGATTGGCACTCGTTGCTAACCACCAGATCGGGTTTGCCGTCGCCGTTGAGATCGATGACGCCGACGGACTGAGCGTACTGTCCACCGGATGTGTATTGAACTGCTGTTTGGAAGGTTCCGTCACCATTGCCCAGCAATACACCGACCGCGCCATAAGTGCAGTTTGATGAGTTGTTGCAGCGATTCGCCACAAGAAGATCGGCATGGCCGTCGCCATTGACGTCTCTGAGAGCTACGGAGTCGGCATATGCACCGCCCGAACTAAAGGTGACGGCGTTCTGAAAGGTTCCGTCACCATTGCCCAGCAGCAGGCTAACGACACCGCTCGAGCAATCACTGCTGCTGGCGCACTCATTGACAATCGCGACGTCGAGTTTGCCGTCGCCGTTGACATCGGCCGCTGCGATGCCTTCTGGCGACTGCCCCCCCGAATTATAAGTGACGGCCGTTTGAAAGGTTCCATCTCCATTGCCCAGCAACACGCTCAGGGCGCCGTTCGAGCATGAGTTACTGCTGGCGCAAACACTGGTTACAAATAAATCGAGTTTGCCATCGCCGTTGGCGTCTGCCACCGCCAGGAAGTTGGAATTCGCCGCTCCTGTGTTGTAGGCCACGGCTGGTTGAAAGGTCCCGTCACCGTTGCCCAAAAGCACGTTCACAGCGCCAGAAGAGCAACCGCTATTGCACTCGCTCACCGCCAGGATGTCGAGCTTTCCATCTCCATTGACATCGCCGAGTGCGACAGATTCCGTGTCCTGCCCGGTTACATAGCTGACCGGCGTCTGATATGTGCCGTCGCCATTGCCCAGCAAAACGGTCACAACACCATTGGAACAATTATTTGTGGCGCACTGGCTCGCTAGGACTACATCCAATTTGCCGTCACCATTGAGATCTCCTGTGGCACCTCCGAGCGTGTTCTGACCGCCGGACGACGAGGTGATTGCCGCCTTGAAAATCTGCGTCGTGGAGGTTGGTAAACCCATCATAGGCCGCATCTTCCGGTTTTTCTGCGCGGCCGCAAGCACTTTCTCCCCCGGAGTCATGGGGCGGAAAGATACCGGCTTCTGTGTGCCGAACGAAGATGGCACCGGTCCGACAGGATTTGCCGTCAGATGAGGATTTCTTGAAAGAGTTTGGGCTGCGGCGTTAGGTGGGCCGAATTCATAAGCCAGGACTGCTGCGAGTACAATCAGCAACAAAATGACGCGCTTCGAAAACATTGAGTCTTCTCCGCTAGTGGAAATTGAATTGTTTTTGATCCCATGAAGTAGCTGTTCTTCCTCCAGGGGATGAATGTCAGCCAGCAACTTGCGCAGGAACTCGTCTCGAGAAAATCCATAATGCTCGACCGCAGCATCATTCGCCTCGAGACAGTGGAGGGTTTTCAGATCGTAGACCCTCATCGGTTCAGGGTGATTGCTGAACAGCGTGCGGAAGCTGACTTCGTTTCTCCGTACGATATGGGTCTTTCGTGACGCGGCGGGTGCAGCGCCAGGCGAAGCTTGCGAAGTTACTCGCACTTCTCTGGAATGCGACATCTAAGGTCCTCAGTGTTCGGTCGACGACAGACTGCGGTTGACTTGATCAGGAACCAGAAAGACAGAGGCAAAGATAGAGACTAACGATCGGGAGTTGTATGGAACCGCCAGAGGATTCGGCCCTGCCTGTTCAGGCTGCTATGACGACCGTAATTCCATGTGCAGTTGACGCGTTTGCTTCAAAAGTCTCCCGTGTCACAGGAGACTCCAGAAGCGGCTTCAACATGTCGGCGATCGTGTAATAGTGTTGGCGATTATATGTTTCGGCATCTGCTCGCAAAGTCCAGAAACTGACGCAGACCAGTCTCTCGGGTTCGGACTTGTCGGAAAGCGTAAGGAAGTCGACAAAGCCTGGTTGCTTCTGCAATCGGCAGTACGTCCTCCTCTAACTTGGTGCCGACTTGCCCACTTTGTCCAGCTTTCGATTGGCATACCACGACACGAGCAAACATAGCAGTGGCCTCCTTCACTTTCTGTTGCGTTCGGATGCTGCGTAACTCAGGCCGATGATTCGTCAAGCGCCCTCAAGTAGTAACGCCTGGTGATCCGCGTCGGAAAGAAATTCCAGCAGACCACCAGACACTCGAAGCGCTCCCAGGGGAGGGCCAACGTATGCGACGGTGCTTCTCGAACGCGAGCGGATAACGCCGCTGACCCCGTCCGCGACGAATTCGCGCTGAAGAATGTCACACATCCACGGCTGCCCCCGCCGCGTGCCATCAATTGGTGCACGCGTCGGTCCATCTCCGGATAATCGCTAAGTCGTAGAAAACACGCCGCGGCGATCTCACTGCCTCGTGTCGACACTGTCGAAAGACAGCCGAGTCGACACTTGATTCGATCTTCCCAAGTTTAAAGCTAATCGTCGCCATCCCTCCTGCACTAACGGCTTGACACCATCGCTCGCCTTTACAGTTCTTCCGGCTCGGAAGTTCGATGCTGACTCTTACACGGCTCGCGCGGCCGAATGTGATCCGCCGAGCAACTTTGGGCTTGTGTATATCCTTTGATGCAAGGAGATTCTTGTGAAGTGAGTATGTTTGTCGTCCATCATCTGTCTGCACCATGACAGCTTCGGGGATGTATTTCCCGATTGCCCTGTCGAAGTGCTCGATGCTCTCCCAAACGCCGATGTTGACAAAAGTCGAGTAGAATGGGTCGCCCAGACTGCAAGGTGTGGAATCTAGGATTTGCAGGCTCTCGATCTGGTTCTGTGAGTATTTCCCGATAAAGGCCGGAATCTGAACCATTTCTCGAAATTCCCGATCTCAATCTCAGGGTCTCGACCCCAAGGCGGTCCAGTTTTCGGCGGCTACGTCAGGGGACACTAAGCACAGTCAACAAGTAGAATTGTGGACAGTTTGCGTATACGTAAGTAACTCTTCCCCTCATTCCACCTCATTCCAGCACAAAGCACATAAGTTATGAGTTCTGCATCTCGGATAACGGAATCATGTCCACCTTTGCACGCAGGTCCTTTGTCATAAACGGCGCTCCGTTCAGTGTCGTTTCCAATGCCTCTGGGACCATCTACGACTATTCATTGGGGTCTCTCAATTTCTCAGAGGGTAAGAATAGCTGGTCTGGGACGCTTTCCAATATTGTGTTCTCTCGTGGGGCCAATGGTGTCATTCATTCAATTCAAGAGCTTCAGGCCACCTCCCGGTTTGCCGGCGGTCATTAAAGGTTACCTCCAGCAAACCCGCCCCGAACCTCGGGCTTGGAGCCTCCCCCACCCGACATACCACCTTGGTAATCTCGACTCCCAATGAGGATTAGAGCACCTTTATTGTGAGTCCAATCACACACCGAACCGGTCCTTTCGCCGGTCCTCCCCGTTTGAAACAAGAACGACCGCAACACAAAGTGCTGTCCCGCCCTTCGGCGGGCCCTGTGCAGTGCTTTCCCGCAAGTTGGGATTTGGTGTACGCGGAAAAGCAAGTGCTCGACCTGAATTCAGCCTGCGGTTCGACAGCGTTTGCGCGCACCGCGGGACTTAGGGGGTCGTATATGCGCGGGATCATCACGCGTTCTTGGCCGCTGGCCTTCTGCCTGGTGTGGGCTGCTGCGGCTGTCGCCCAGAGCGACTACAAAGTTATCTCCGTCACTGATGGCGAAACCATCTCCGGCACCGTAAAGTGGTCGGGCCCGGTGCCCCGCCAACTGGCTGTTCCGGTCAACAAGGATCCGCAGATCTGCGATCCGGACTCCAAGAAAACCGCCGATCTGGAGCGGCTGATCGTCGGGCCGGAGGCGGGCGTGGCCAACACCATCGTCTACCTGAAGGCGATCTCGGCCGGCAAAGCGCTGGATCTCCCGGAGCAACGGCGCCATCTAGATCAGAAACATTGCCATTACATCCCACACATCCTTCTGGTTCCCGAAAACGCCGTGCTCAGCATGCAAAGCTCAGATGCCACCTTGCACACCATCCACATGGACGGCGCGGCCAGCTTCAACCTGCCCTTCCCGTTCGTCAACAGGGTCACCGAGCGCACCATGTCCACGCCCGGGCTGGTTCATCTTCGCTGTAACGGCGGTCACGTCTGGATGAATGCCGAGATGATGGTGGTTCCTCACCCCTACTACGCTGTTACGGATGAGAGCGGCCGCTTCGAGCTCCTAAACGTGCCGCCGGGAACCTACCAGATCGTCGCCTGGCATGAGGGCTGGATTCTGACCGGCAAGCAACAGGCCTACGATGTTCTGACCGAGCGCACAGTGGAGCGCCCCATCTTCACCGAACCCAAGATCTGGGAGAAACCTGTCACGGTCAACGCCAATCAGCCCAGCGTGGTGAATTTTGTGATTTCCAGCAAGTAAGGACTGGCTGCGTCGATCTGCGGTTCGGTATCGTAGTTCATGCCATGCAGCAGAATCACCACCGGCGCAATGGCTGTTCCTGAGCCCGACGACGCAGCACCGGCTTTCCCAGAGTTCGACCGGGGAGCGGGACGCCGCTTCATTTTCTGGCTCCTCAAATTGCGGGATGGCGAAAAAATCCGTCGAGACAGACACCAATTGGAGGTGAACGGGCGGGAGCGCGAACGTGAACGTGAACGTCTGGCACGCCGTGATGCATACGATTGGGACGTGCAACGCCGCGGTAAAAAGCGAAAGCAAGGATGAAGCTTGACCTACTCCCCGAAAAGGGTGCAAATCTAGATCGAATGACGCGACATCGGACGTAATGTCCACGAAGAAGCACCAGCCGCAGACCAAGCGCAAGGCGAAGACAACGGCGGCTCCTGGACCGATCGCCATCGCCCACGACATAAGCTGGGTGACGGAGCAGATCGCAATCGGAAGCTGTATTCGGGATGGCGCCAAAATGGCCGAGGCGTCCCGGCAGGGCATTACTCACATCCTGAACCTGAGCCGCTTCGATAACACGAAACTCGCCAAGCTCCACGGGATACGCATTCTCTGGAACTACGTCTCCGACGACCTGGCGCCAAAGTCACCAGAAGTGTTCAGGCGCGGCGTGAAGTTCGCCAAACCGGCGTTGGCTAAGAAGGAGAACAAGCTGCTCATTCACTGCGCGGCGGGCTGGTACCGCGCCCCGATGATGGCGCTCGCGGTTCTTGGTTCGATGGGATGGGCGCCGCAGGACGCCAAAAGGAAGATCAAGAAGTGTCGTCCGGACGTCGGCTTCCCCGACGTGTACGTCGAGAGCGTGCAGCGCTATCTTCGGGAGGAATCAGGGCGACCTGTGAAATCGCGACGAAAGTGGTCGTCGCATCACTGCCAGCCCGTTTCTTATTTTCCGCGCGTCGCGGGGATTCCCATTGGCTGGCAAAACTGTCCTTCAGCACGTCGCATGTTGGCTGCAGAGACGACATTGGTCGACCCTACTTCAATCCGTCCACTACATAAAGGTCTGACGTGATGCGCTGGTAGGTATACACGTAACTTCTCAGGTCGCGCGAAAACTGCGGAGGCGCGTTGGAAAAAAGACCTGTGGGATCCGCGGGAGAAAACGTTCTGAGCAGCTTGCGCTGTCCAGTTGCCAAGTCGATCGTTAATATCCTGCTGGGTACCTCCCGGCGCCCGATTAGCAAAGATTTCCCGTCCTGTGTCCACTGCACTGGAACATCTCCTGCTTGGGTATTCGGGACGATCATCGATGTCCCGCCGGCCACGGGGTAAATGGTAATCTTTCCTTCCGGATCCTGCGCTGCCACCTGCTTGCCGTCGGGTGAAATACAACTGCGATAGGCGACGCTCACGCCCTCTGGCGTGAAGGGTCGGGGCGTGGCTTCGTTCATATCCTGCACCCATAGTCTGAGTCCATGGCCATCGGGTACGCTGCCCAGTTCCAGGATATGTCTTGCATCCGGAAAGAAAAAAGCTTGGTGGACCCGAACGTTTCCAGTAGATATCGTCCGTGACTCACCAGCGCCGGTCGGCAGTTCGATCAGGCCACGCTGGGTCGTAGCGTTGTTGAGGGCCAACGCCCAATTCCCATCGGGAGACAACGATGGGCTTCTACCATCACCCAACCGGACTGCCGGCGAGCCGTCCGTTCCCCGAACATACAAGCCTCCGGTCTCACCGCCCGCCTCACCTGTCTCGTCAAAGGACACAAGCTTTCCGTCATCGCTGATATCCCGTGGCACCGACCAGTCGTGCCAGCTCAGGTCGCGTTCCTTGGTTTCTCCAGGCGCGAGGGCAATCATTCCCGCGCGTAAATCGTCGCGCGAGAAGAGCACGCGTCCGTCCTTCGAGATGTCCTGCAGAGTCAGAGTACCGGTTCCCAGATATACGAGCCTCTCTTTTCCCGAAAGCGTAACGGCGCGCAGCTCGCGACTTGATCCCGATGTTGTTCCGGTAAACCAAACCTCACTTCCTCCCGGCCACCACGCAAGGCCTTGGGCACTTACGAACTCACCGGTCAGCGTCTTCTTAGCGCCGGTCTGGTCAACCGTTGCAATTGTGCCGTCATCGTCCCTCTGGTAAGCATGATCGACGAATGCCACCAATTTACCGTCGGGCGATACTCGCGGGTGGCTGACCCACCCCGCTGTCTCATACAACACTTTGCCGACTGGATATTCCAGCCTTACCTTCCCGCCAACCCGACGCACGATAGCAATGCTTGCGCCGTCAGGCGACCAGTCAGCGTATTCCACGTCATCTGCAATGTCTCGCGGGGCGCCGCCTCCTCGCGGGGAGCGAGCCAGCATCCCGGCCGACTCAAAACCCATTACGAAGTGGCGATTGGTGGAGACCGCCAATTCTCCCGAGCTAGAGATGGCCAGTATGTCGGTTGTTTGCAAACCAAGGGGCCGTGATTCGGTGCTTCCGTTTTCCGCCACAAAAA
>Ga0187890_10003201_pt1 | contig 11336 bp, 4 predicted proteins | sample June2016WEW_21_1_FD_133005 | JGI IMG/M metagenome (GOLD analysis project Ga0187890, IMG submission 133005) | Peatland microbial communities from SPRUCE experiment site at the Marcell Experimental Forest, Minnesota, USA - June2016WEW_21_10 | ecosystem: Environmental > Terrestrial > Soil >...
CACCTCGGCGCCCACGGTGCCCTCGATCGCCCCGGTGATCGCGGTGGCCGGAGGCGGGTCCACCTCGACCACGGTGCCGCCCACACCCACCACCACCAAGGCACCCGCCACCACCCCCACCTCGGGCGGCGGCGGCGGGGGTGGCGCCACCCCGGTGGCGGCGAAGTCGTCCTCGCTGGCCTTCACAGGCGTGGGACCGGGCGTCGGGATCCTGGGCATTCTGGGAGGCATCCTCATTCTCCTGGGCATCGGTCTGCTCGTCCTGGTCGACGCTCCCCGCCTGGCGATGGCGCAGTTCGCAGCGATCGGGCCTGCTACGCGGCGCCGGCTGCGCACAGCCGACGTGGCGGAGAGATTGACTAGTCTCAACCCGATGCGGTTGCGGCGTTCGCACAGCGAGGGCGTTCCCGACACGTCGATCACGGCCTCACCGGAACAACCGGGGGCCGAACCACAGGCAGAGCCGGTGGCGACGCCGGCGGCGACATGGGCCCCGCCGCAATCTCGGAGCACGGGTGACCGCTTCTCGCGGGTTCCTGTGGTCGGTCGCGAGCTGGCCCAGACAACGGCTCGCCATGCGGTGCGAACCGCCCAGTGGCTCTTGGGCCGCTAGCGACAACACGCGCGGGGGAACCGTCCTGAGTGACGGCGCCGCCTGGAATCGGAACGAACTCGGGGCCGTGGCACGGCCCCGAGTTCGCGTCCAGGGCCGGTTCTGGCGTCGGTGTTGTGGAGGCATTGCTCCGGTCGGCTGCCGACCGTGACCGATACCCCGGCACAGGGAGGCGTCGGTCGCGTCCCAGCGGCACGAGGGGGTCTGCGCGATGCACCAGTCGGGTCACCGGGTCGAGATGGCGGATGGCTATCGGTCACAAGGCAGCCGCGGCCCTACCTTCGGGCCCAGAGGCGCACGCTTGCGGCCGACCGGGATCGTGGTCTTTGCCACCCTCGACCGCGACGGGCGCGCCCACGGGTGCACATACGCTTCGGCGCCGCCCTCCGCCCTCCGCCCCGTGGCACGACACCGAGGCAGACGTCGCCGATGGCTGGCGCCGACGGGTGCTGCGACCCATGACGTGGTTGCTGGGGCGGTGAAGGGGAGCCGGCTCCCGTCGTCTCTCATGTCCGCCGAATCCTCATCGGGACCAGGCGGTCCACACCGCATCGTCTCCCGGTTCTGACCCCCTCACGCACGGCTTCCCCGGGTCCGAGACGCACCCGTATCCACAACCCTGTCTGCCATACTCAGGCCTCGGCGAAAGAGGGGGTAGGCGGTGCGCCTGACGGCACCGAGCGCAGGGGGAAGGCTCCCGCCTGCTCAGCGGAGGGCGGCACGGCTCGAATACCTGGCCCTCGCCGTCATCGCCTTCGTGCCCCAACTGTGGTCGAGGCCCGGGGTCGTCACCTCTGACACCAAGACCTACCTCTACATCGATCTGGGGCGGTTCCTGCGCCAGTCGGTGTCGATGTGGGACCCCTACAACGGGTTGGGGACGGTCACGCACCAGCGGATCGGGTTCCTGTGGCCCATGGGCCCCTTCTACTGGGCCGCACAGGGCCTGCACATCCCGGTGTGGGCCGCCCAGCGGCTGTGGGTGGGAGCGCTGCTCTTCGCCGCCGGAGCCGGGGTGCTCTACCTGTGCCGGACGGTGGGGCTCCAGGGACCGGGGCGCTTCGTGGCGGCCTTCGCCTTCATGGTGTCGCCCTACTTCCTCGAGTACGTCGGGCGCATCTCGATCCTCCTGCTGCCCTGGTCCGGACTGGGTTGGCTGTTGGCGATCGTCATCCGGGCGGTGCGAACACCGGGGTGGCGCTATCCCGCGCTCTTCGCGCTGGTGTGGGTGACCATCAGCGGGTCGAATGCCAGCGCGCCTTTCTATGTCGTGGTGGCGCCGGCCCTGTGGTTGCCCTACGCGGTGCTCGTCACCAAGGAGCACACCTGGCGAGAGGTGTGGCGAGCGGCGTGGCGGATCGCGGTCCTGAGCGTGGCGGTCTCGCTGTGGTGGGTGGAGGGGCTGCTCGTCGAATCCAAGTACGGGCTGAACCTCCTGGCCTACACCGAGCAGGTGTCGCATGTGGCGGCAACCTCCTTGGCGTCGGAGGTCGCCCGCGGCCTCGGCTACTGGTACTACTACGGGTCCGATCTCGGTCGGCTGCAGTGGGCCAACACGTCGGTGGGCTTCACCCAGGACCCGTGGTTGTTGGGCCTGACCTTCGCCGTCCCCGTCCTGGCGCTGTTTGCCGCCATCGTGCTCAGCTGGCGCCGCCGGGCCTTCTTCGCCCTGCTCGTCGTCGTCGGCACCGTCCTGGCCGTGGCCACCCACCCCTACGCGGCGCCTTCGGTGGTGGGTGCCCGGCTCAAGGCCTTCATGGTCCACAGCACCCTCGGCGCCGCGCTCAGGTCCACGGACCGGGCCACACCCATGGTGGTGCTCGGGCTGGCCATGTTCCTCGGCGGCGGTGTCACCGCCCTCGCCCTTCGGAAGCGTTCTGCGGGTCTCGCCGCCGCCGTGCTGGTCTTGGCGCTCGTCGCCGCCGCCAACCCGCCGGTGTGGAACGGGTCCACCGTGCCCACCCGGTTCACCCAGCCCTCCTCGCTGCCGGGCTATGTCACAAAGGCCGCCGCTGCCCTCAACACCGAACACCCGGGCACCCGCGTCCTGGCCATCCCCGGCGAGAGCTTCGCCGCCTACCGCTACGGCGACACCATCGACCCCATCTGGCCGGGACTGCTGACACGACCCTTCGTGACCCGTGAGCAGCTGCCCCTCGGATCCCTGCCCGGCTACGACCTGCTCCTGGGGCTCGACGAGCCCATGCAGACCGGCACCACCAACCCCGCCGCCATCGCGCCACTGGCCCGCCTCATGAGCGTCGGGGACATCATCGTCCAGAACGACCTGGAATACGAGCTCTACAACCAGCCCCAGCCCCAGGAGCTCTGGCAGAGCCTCACGCCATCGCCTCCGGGGCTCGGGCCCGCCACCGGCTACGGCACGCCCCGGCCCAACGTGCCCACCGTGGCCGACGTCGACCCCGAGGCGCTGGCGGCACCGGCCTACCCGTCATGGCCCTCCCCGCTCGAGGTGATGGCGGTGAGCTCCCCCCGCAAGATCATTCGGGCCGAGTCCACCACCGGATCGGTGCTCCTCGCCGGAGACGGCGTCGGGCTCAACGAGGCCGCCGGGCTCGGGCTCCTCAACACCACCGCCCCCATCTTGTACTCGGGCGCGTTGGACGGCCATCCCACGCAACTGGCCAACGCGCTGGCCGGCGGGGCCACGCTGGTCGAGACCGACACCAACCGGAAGCAGATCTTTCTCTGGAGCCGGATCCAGGGCAACGAGGGCCTCACGCTGCCGGCGGCGCAACGCCAACCCAAGTACCCGTTGGACCTCTTCCCGGGCGCTCCCGCCAACGCCCAGTCCGTGGCGCTGTATCAAGGAGCGGCGTCGGTGATCGCCGAGCCCGAGATCCCGACCCATGCACCGGTGATGGCGATCGACGGGAACCCCGAGACGTCGTGGCAGACCCCCAACGGGTCCAACTCCCTCGGCAAGTTCTGGCAAGTCACGCTGAACGAACCGGTCACCACCGACCACATCACCGTGAGCCAGCCGGTGGTGGGGGGCTACAACTACGACCAGTGGATCACCAGGGCCACGTTGCAGTTCGACGGCGGAGCGTCCATGAACGTGACGCTGGGCCCGGCGTCGCGTGGCGCGGGGGGCCAGACGATCTCCTTCGGGGAACGCACCTTCCGCACGTTGCGGATCACCATCACCGGCACCAATCTCACCGGGAAGTCCTACGCCATTCGCTCGGGGGCGGCCCCGGTGGGGCTCAGCGAGGTCGGCGTGAACGGGGTGAAGGTCCAAGAGATCCTGGACATGCCACGCGACCTCCTGGCCAAGACCGGGGCCAAGTCCCAGAGCCACCAGCTCCTGCTCGTCATGACCAGAGAGCGCAGCCCCGACGCCGTCGACACGCCGGCGTCGGACGCCGAGGCCACCCTGGCTCGGGCCTTCACCTTGCCCACCAAACGGACCTTCACGTTGTCGGGGACAGCGCGGCTCAGTTCGCTGCTCCCCGACACCAGAGTTGACGCCATGGTGGGACGACCCGGTGTAACCCAGGGGGCCGTGACGGCCTCCTCGTCGGACCGACTCCCCGGTGACCTGGGGGCCACCGCCTCGGCCGCCCTCGACGGCAACCCGTCCACGATGTGGTCACCCAACCTGGGCAAGGGCGCCCAGCTGGGCAGCTGGATCCACGTCGACCTCGCCCATCCGGTCAGCATCGACCATCTCGACCTGCAGGTCGTGGCGGACGGGCGCCACTCGGTACCGACGGCCATCCGCATCACCACCGAGAACGGGTCGAGGGACGTGGCCCTGCCCGCCATCGTCGACAAGCACACCGACGACGCCACGGTGTCGGTGCCGGTGAGCTTCCCCGCCATCTCCGGGAAGCACGTCACGGTCACCTTCACCGGTGTCCGCTTCGAAGAGACGATCGGGTACTCGACCCGCCAGCCCGTCGCCCTCCCCCTCGGCATCGCCGAGCTCGGCATCCCCGGTGTGCACGTGGCGCCCGCCGCCGCGTCGATCCCGACCTCGTGTCGCGCCGACCTGCTCATCATCGACGGCCACCCGATATGGACCCAGGTGGCCGGGTCCAGCGCCGATGCTCTCGCAGGCCAGGGGCTCACCCTCACGACCTGTGGCCCCGACGCCAAGGGCATCACCCTCGGAGCCGGCTCTCACGTGGTGGAGAGCGCCCCGGGCCAGTCGGCGGGGTTCGATGTCGACCAACTGGTTCTGGACTCGGCGCCCGGTGGCGGCGCCCAGGCCGGCCTCCCGGGGACCGGGACGTCCCTGACGGCGGACTCGACCCCCGCCCCCGCGGTCCGCGTCCTGTCACAGACCGCCACGGGGATGCGGTTGCAGGTGACGGGAGCGAAAGCGCACACGCCGTTCTGGCTCGTGTTGGGCGAGAGCATCAACAAGGGCTGGAAGGCCACGGTGACAGGCGGGCCGACGCTCGGGGCCTCCACCCTGGTCGACGGATTCGCCAACGGATGGCTCCTCGATCCCGGCAGTCGCAGCACCTTGTCGATCACCTTCACCTGGGCGCCCCAGGCCACGGTCAACATCGCCCTGATCGTCTCCCTGCTCGCCGTGGTGCTCTGTCTGGCCCTGGCGCTGTGGCCTCGGCGCCGACCCACCCGCGCCCAGCGGCGGGGCCGCGCCGTCGCTCTGAGCGCCGCCGGTGTCTCGGAGACGGCGGGGGTGCCCATGGAACCCGCCACCGTCGGCACCCGGGGCGGGGAGGCCCTGGAGCCCACGCTGCTGAACCCGTTCGGGGCGGGCGAGACCGTGCCGATGTGGATCGTCCTGGCGGCCGCAGCGGGAACCGCGCTCGTCACCGCGGCCATCGTGCCCCCCGCCACGCTCCTTCCGGCCCCCCTCGTGGGTCTGGGGGTGGGGGCGGCCATCGTGCTCGCCCTCATCTTCCCCCCGCTGCGGGGGTTGATCGGGCTGGTCACGGTCGGCTTCGCCCTGGGCGCCGCCCTCTACACCATCGTGGCCCAAGCCAACGGCCATTTCCTGGCCTCGTCCTGGCCGTCGCACTTCGAGCGGGCCAACGTGCTGATGTGGACGGCCCTGGCGTTCCTGACCGCCGACATCGTGGTGGGACTGGTGCGAAACCGGCGCCATTGACCCACACCGGGCCGCCGCCGTCGTCGGGCTAGGTGGCCCCGTCGGGGCGGGCCGAGATCGAGCCGGGGACCCGTTCCAAGGTGCGGAACCACTCCACGGTGACCCGGAGGCCCTCGGTCAGAGTCACGGGCTCGACGTCGGGGAACAGCGCTCGCAACCGGGTCTGGTCGGCCTGCGAATCGCGCACGTCGCCGGACCGGGCCGGGCCGTGCGACATCGCCAGCGGCCGACCGAGGACGTCGCCGAGGGTGGTGGCGAGGTCGAGGAGCGAGCACCGCCCCCCGAAGGCCAGGTTCACGGGCGTCGGTGCGGTGACGGTGCGGTCGAGTGCCGCGGCGAGGACCCGCACCACGCTCCCGACGAAGGTGAAGTCCCGTGTCTGGCCGCCGTCGCCGTGCACGGGGAGCGGGTCACCGGCCAGGGCGGCGGCCACGAAGGCGGGCACCACCGCCGCATAGGCGTGCCCGGCGCGCTGGAGGGGACCGAACACGTTGAAGAACCGGAACACCATGATCGGCAACCCGAACGAGCTGGCATAGGACAGGGAGTAGGCCTCGCCCGCCAGCTTGCTCGCCGCGTAGGGGCTCAGGGGGAGTGGTGCCAGGTCCTCACCGGCGGGCAGGGACCGGTTGGCTCCGTACACCGAGGACGACGAAGCCACCACCACGTGCGCCCCGCCGGCGTGGCGCACGGCCTCGAGCACGCGCAGGGTCCCGGTGGCGTTGACGTCGTGGGTGGCGACGGGGTCCTCGAGCGAGCGCGGCACCGAGGCCCTCGCCGCCAGGTGGACCACAGCGTCGGCGCCGTCCATCACCCGGCTGAGCAACCCGGTGTCGAGGATCGATCCTTCGACCACCTCGACACCGTCGACGCCCGTCAGGTTGTCGGCCCGGCCCGTCGAGAAGTCGTCCAAGACGACGACCCGGTCCGTCGGCCCGAGTTGGCGCAGCGCCCGACAGAGGTTGGCCCCGATGAACCCGGCCCCCCCGGTCACCACGATGTGCCTCGGACCCCTCCGATGGCCCCGGGGCGACTCGGGGCCCGGCGCGCCCCGGCGTCGCATCGTTCAGAGGAGCTCGACGTTGGGCCCGGAGAGCCGGTTGCGGGTGTCGAGCACGAACCGGGCGTGCTCGCACACCATCTCGTAGTCGAAGGCGTCGTGGTCCGTGACGAGCACGACGGCATCGGCCGCCGCCACGTCGACGGTGGACGGTTCGACGATCACGAACGGGACATGGTCGGTCTGGACATGGGGATCGGCCACCTGCACCTCGGCACCGAGATCGGCGAGAGCCCCGGCGATGGCCATCCCCGGTGCCGTGCGGGCATCGGCGGTGTTGCGTTTGTAGGCGAGGCCGAGGACGAGCACCCGCGAGTCCCGGACAGGCTTGCCCATCCGGTTGAGGGCGCGCACCAACCGCTGGACCACGTAATCGGGCATGTTGGCGTTGACGTCGTTGGCCAGCTCGACGAACCGGAAGGGCCGGCCCAGGCTGCGGCGCACGCTCCACGACAGGTAGCTCGGGTCGATGGGGAGGCAGTGGCCGCCCACACCGGGCCCCGGTGTGAAGCGCATGAACCCGAACGGCTTGGTGGAGGCGGCGTCGATCGCCTCCCAGATGTCGATGCCGAGGTCCCCGGCGAACATGGCGAGCTCGTTCACGAGCGAGATGTTGACATGGCGGAAGGTGTTCTCGAGGAGCTTGGTGAGCTCGGCCACCTTGGTGCCGGCCACGGGGACCGTCTGGTCCACGATGCGGTCGAAGAATCCCCGCACCGCCGCCAGGGAGGCGTCGTCGATGCCCGACACCACCTTGGGGATGGTGACCAGGTTCCAGACGGGGTTGCCGGGGTCGATCCGCTCGGGGCTGTATCCCAGGTGGAAGTCGGCGCCCGCCGTCAGTCCCGAGCCCTCCTCGAGGATCGGCGCCACGAGCTCTTCGGTGGTGCCGGGGTAGGTGGTCGACTCGAGCACCACGGTGGCCCCGGGGCGGAGATGGCGGGCCAGGATGCGAGCAGCGTCTTCCACGTAGGAGAGGTTGGGGTTGCCGTCGGCGAGGGGCGTGGGCACGTCGATCACGGCGACGTCGAACCCTGCGCACTGGCCGGGGTCGTGGGTGGGCCGGTAGCGACCGGTGGCCAGCGCGCCCGCCAGGGTGGCGTCGCTCACGTCCTCGATGTACGAGCCCCCCGCGCTCAGGCGCTTGATCCGGTCTTCGTCCTGATCGAAGCCCACGACATCGAAGCCGACCTCGACGGCGCGCATGGCCAGGGCCAGGCCGACATATCCCTGGCCGACGACGACGACCCTCTGGGGGGTACCCGTGGTCGTCACGATGCGGCCATGGTCACGACCGGGGACGGACGCGGTGCCCTCGCCGGGCTCTCACGACGCGGAGACAGGATCCGGATCGGCGTCCACGGCGTCGCGCACGCCGATCGGCGAGACGACCGGCCTCGGCGTGGCCAAGGAGAAGAGCAGGTCCCGAACGACCGGGGCGTCGCGGCGGAACATCGCTTCGCTCAATTCCCTCATCCCTTCGGCGACCTCGTCCTCGGGGGCACTGGCCGGGACCAGGCGGCGGATGAAGGGGTGCGAGGTGGGGCAGACCTCCTCGTCGGGGCTGTGGAGCTCCTCGTGGAGCTTCTCCCCGGGCCGGCGCCCGATCATCCGCACCGGGATCTCGGTGCCCTCTTCGTGGCCCGAGAGGCGGATCATGCGCTGTGCCAGATCGAGGATCCGCACCGGCTCGCCCATCTCGAGCATGAAGATCTCGCCCCCCTTGGACAGGACCGAGGCCTGGAGGACGAGTTGGACGGCCTCTTCGACGCTCATGAAGAACCGGGTCATGCGGGGGTCGGTGACCGTGATGGGGCCACCGGCGGCGATCTGACGGGCGAAGGTGGGGATCACGCTCCCCCTGCTCCCGAGGACATTGCCGAAGCGCACCACGGAGTAGGCGGCACCGGCAGGAGCATGGGCCAGCACGACCTCTTCGGCGACCCGCTTCGAGGCACCCATGACGCTGATGGGGCAGACCGCCTTGTCGCTCGAGATCAACACGAAGCGCTTCGTCCCGGTCGCCGCGGCGGCCTCGACGATGTTCTCGGTCCCGTAGACGTTGACGTTGACCGCCTCGATGGGGTGGGACTCGAGAACGGGGACGTGTTTGTGGGCCGCGGCGTGGAACACCACGTCGGGGCGATGACGGAGGAAGGCCTCGAACACCGCGGCCCGGTCAGAGACGTCCAGGAGGAGCTGCTCCGACGACCCGGGGAGGATGACCGCCACGTCGTGGAGATGGGTCTCGTCGTGGTCGAGGAGCAGCAGCCGGGCCGGATTGAATTCGGCCACCTGTCGGGCGATCTCCGAGCCGATCGAGCCGCCCGCCCCGGTGATGAGGACGCATTGGCCCGTCAGGGACCGCCGGACCGTGTTGAGGTCGGTGCTGACCGTCGTCCGGCCCAAGAGGTCCTCGATGCGGGGCTCCCGGGCCTGGCGGATCGGGGCGGTGTGCTCCTTCCCGGCCACGAGGTCGCGCGCCGAGGGAAGGATCTTCATGGTCACGCCGGCGGACTCCGATGCACGGAGGGCCCGCTCGACCAGCTCGGGGGCGGGATTGGGGATGGCGAGCAGTACCTGCTGGATGGTGTAGCGGTTGGCCGCGGCGGGGATGTCGTCGATGCCGCCCACGACCGGGACGCCGATCAACGACAGCCCGTGGGCGTGGACGTCGTCATCGAACACGGCCACGGGGACGAGTCCGGCCACGGGGGTACGCAGCATCTCGCGGATGGCCTCTGCCCCCGCGTCGCGACTCCCGATCACCGCCACGCGCAGTCCGACCCGGTGGGTGCCGCGCTGCCACGCGAACAGCCTGGAGTGAAAGCGCAGGGCGCCCATGGCCATGGTGACGAAGGCGCACCCCACGAAGACGACCCGAAGCGGGACGCGCTCGAGGTCGATGTAGCGCCACAGGGGACGGAAGGCGGTCAACACGATCAGCGAGGTCACCGCGGAGAGCAGGACCTGGCGGGCCTCCTCGATCCCGGCGTACCGCCAGATGCGTCCGTACAGGCCGAACACCCAGTTGGCCACGAGGTGGACGAAGAGGGCGAGCACGAGGAACATGCTGAAGTGCTGCCAGTAGATGGCCGGGGCCCGGTCTCTGAAGTAGGCCACCTCGGAGGCGCCGTAGGCGGCGGCCACGGCGATGACATCCAGGAGCATGAAGACGAGGCGGGCTCTGACGTGCGACGCCCGGGACGCCAGGCGGTCGCCCCGGAGAGCGGGACGGCGCAGACCCCTGCCCTTTTTCGAGTCGTGCCGCTCTCGCCGAACCGCCATCGCCATGCGATCTGCCCCCCTGGATCGAGCCCGAAGCGCCGCGCGAGAGCCCGACCCGATGTCCCCTCTGAGCACGTTATGAGACCGTCCTCACACTCAGCATCGTCAGGATTGACGATTCCGGCGGCCGGGAATTCTCCTTTTGCAAGACGCTCGGCGCGAATACGCTACCTCAGGGCGGCATCAGGGGTTACGTGAGCACGCGAACAGGGGTAATGTGCATTAGCCGGCCCTGACGCCAGAACGACGGTGGGCCGGGGAAAGATGGCAGCGATGGACTTCAGGGGGGCACTGGTTCGCGGCTGGCGCCTGCTCGTCGTGCTGGGGCTCGTGGGGGCGGTCGCGGGTTTCTTCTCCACGCCGCCGGCCCCCGCAAAAGGTGCCGCCGCCACCGCGAAGTCGTCCCTCTACGTCGCCACCGCCGTCGTCGGGCCCGTCGGGACCCGCCACACCCTGAGCCTGGGCCAGATCTTCCTCGACGTCCGGAACCCCACCGTGCTCGCCAGCGCGGCCGCCACGGCCAATGTCGGCGTGACCGCCGATGAGCTGACCAACGACGTGGGCGTCGAGAACGGTCGCGAAGTGCTCGGACTGGGGAAGAAGATCCACAACGTCAAGGTGAAGGCTCTCGGCATCTCGGTGACGGGGTCCGACCCCACCAGTCCACCGATCTTGGTCAACGCCCTGGCGCAAGCCGTGTTCGGGTATATCGCGCAACAGGCGCAATCCCAGTACGCCCAAAACGTGAAGTCCGTCGCCGTCAAGGTGCAGACGCTCGAGTCACAGCTCGAGACCGTCGATTCACAGATCGCGGGGAACACCGCGTCCAACATCTCGGGGTCATTGCTCCTGACGCAGAAGCGCGTGATCCAACAGCAGCTCACCGCGGCCGTGCAGGCCCAGCTGAGGTTGAGCCTCAACGGCCCGACGATCCCCGGGTACAAGATTTTGGTCCCGGCCGTGGCGGGAACCCCGGCATCCTTCAGCAAGCTGACCGTCGCCTCTGTCGTGAACCACCGCTCCACGCGAATCCTCGGGGGCCTCGTCGTCGGCCTGCTGGTGGCGGCGGCCATCATCCTCCTCGTCGAGGTGCTCGACCGCAGCTTGCGCAACGTGCGCGGGACCGAGGAAGCCTTTGATCTTCCCGTCGTGGCCGAGATCCCGGCGCGCGGAGCCCGGCGGCCGTCGTTGCAGCGCAACAATGTCGACACGCGTCTCGAGGTGGTGGTGGCCCCGGGGTCAGCGATCGCCGAGGCGTATCGACG
>Ga0187890_10003206_pt1 | contig 11326 bp, 14 predicted proteins | sample June2016WEW_21_1_FD_133005 | JGI IMG/M metagenome (GOLD analysis project Ga0187890, IMG submission 133005) | Peatland microbial communities from SPRUCE experiment site at the Marcell Experimental Forest, Minnesota, USA - June2016WEW_21_10 | ecosystem: Environmental > Terrestrial > Soil >...
ACCGAGGGTCGGCCCGGGGCCTGGGTGCTCACCACCGCGTTGGCCGAGGCGGCCGGGATGCTCGTGAGCCCGGGCGAGTTCTACGGCCGAGGGGCGGCGGGGTTCGTGCGGGTCGCCGCGGTCCAGCCCGATGACCGCATCGAGCTCGTGGCCACGCGTCTGGCCTCGTCGACCCACCCCCACCTGGGCGGCGCGTCGTCGGGCCCGGGTGCGGCGCCATCAGGGCCCGACGGAGCGGGCCGGTAACCTCGGGCGATGGCCGACCTGCCGTCCCAGATCGAGGAATTGTGGTCCCGGGTGGGCGAGTTGACCCCGGCCGACACCGAGGCCGACCGGATCGTGACCCAGGCCATCGACCTGCTCGACCGGGGCGAGGCCCGCGTGGCCGAGGTGGACGCCACGACGGGTGAGGTCATGGTGCACACCTGGCTCAAGACCGCCATCTTGTTGCTCTTCCGCTTGCGGGCCATGGAGACCGCCGAGGTCGGGCCCTTCGAGTTCCACGACAAGCTGCCCCTCAAGACGGGCTACGAGGCGGCGGGGGTCCGGGTCCTGCCCGGGGCCTCGGCCCGGTGGGGATCGTTCCTCGACCGCGGCGTCATCCTCATGCCGAGCTACGTCAACATCGGGGCGCGCGTGGGGGCCGACACCATGGTCGACACCTGGGCCACGGTGGGCTCGTGCGCGCAGATCGGCGCCCGGGTGCACCTGGCGGGGGGCGTGGGGATCGGCGGGGTCCTCGAGCCGCCCAACGCCGCGCCCGTCATGGTGGGCGACGACGCCAACATCTCGAGCCGGTGCATGGTGACCCAGGGTGCCCGGGTGGGGGAGGGGGCCGTGCTGGCCGAAGGGGTGATCCTCAATCCCGGCATCCCCGTCATCGACGCCGCGACCGGAGACGAGGTCGGCCGCGGGGTGGTGCCGCCCTGGAGCGTGGTCGTCGGGGCCTCGCGTCGCAAGGAGTACCCGGGCGGGGAGTTCTTCTTGCCCTGCGCGCTGGTCATCAAGCGGCTCGAGCCCGGGGAACGGCATGACAAGGCCCAGCTCGAGCAGGTGCTGCGCGAACACCAGGTCGGCACCTGAGCTCGCCGGTGCTCCCGACATGACCGATCTGCTGGCGCTGACCTCGGAGCTCGTCGCCATCCCCTCGGTGAGCCACCACGAGGGCGCCCTGGCCGACCGGGTGGAGGCGGACCTGCGCCGGGCCGGGCACCTCGAGGTCCGGCGGTTCGAGGACACCGTGGTAGCGCGCACCGAGCTGGGTCGGGCGCGACGGGTGGTGCTGGCGGGCCATCTCGACACCGTGCCCCCCTTCGGCGACGGACCGGCCCGTCTCGACGGCGACACGCTGTGGGGCCTGGGGGCGGTGGACATGAAGGGCGGCGTGGCCGTGCTCCTCGACCTGGCCGCCACGATCCCGGATCCCGCGGTCGACGTCACCTACGTGCTCTACGCCTGTGAGGAGGTGGCCAGTCGCCACAACGCCCTCGCCCGCCTGGCGGCGACACACCCCGAACTTCTCGCCGCCGACGCGGCGGTGCTCGGCGAGCCCACCGCCGGCGTCGTCGAGGCGGGGTGCCAGGGCACCATGCGGGCGTTGGTGACCGTGGCCGGTCGGCGGGCCCACACGGCCCGGCCCTGGATGGGGATCAACGCCGTGCACCGGTTGGCTCCGCTCCTGGGTGTGCTCGAGCGCTACGAGCCCCGTCGGGTCGTCCTCGACGGCTGTGAGTACACCGAGCAGCTCCAGGCGGTGGGGATCGAAGGGGGCGTCTCGGGCAACGTCGTCCCCGACCGCGCCTCGGTCACAATTAATTACCGCTTCGCACCCGAAGGCGACGCCGCCTCGGCCGAACGAGCCCTCCGGGACCTGGCGGGTGGGGCCCTCGACCCGGCCGGCGGGGACACCTTCGAGGTCGTCGACGCCGCCGACGGGGCCCCCCCGGCCCTGCATGACCCGGTGCTGGCCTCGCTCGTGGCCGCCACGGGCGCCCCCCCTCGGGCCAAGCTGGGGTGGACCGACGTGGCCACCTTCGCCCGCATCGGGGTGCCGGCCGCCAACTTCGGCCCCGGCGACCCGCTGCTCTCCCACACCCCCGACGAGCACGTGTCGCGCCCCGAGCTCGACCGGGCCCGTGCCGTGCTCGCCGCCGTGCTCCGCACCGACTGATCCCCACTCACCGACGCCCCCGGGCCGCGGCCCTCCCCCCAAAGAAGAGCCCGGAACCGGCTTAGGGGGCGGGAAGCTTCGAGACGGCGTCTTGGAGGGCGGCGATCAACTGCTCGTCCTGGGCCTGGAGGTGCTTCTGGATCTCGATGGCCTCGCTCAATATGGCCTCGGCGTCTTTGTAGGTATTCTCCGACCGGATGTCCGAGGACGCCGCCGCGATGTTCTGGCCGACGATGATGATCGAGAGCAGGACCAGCTGCAGGAAGGTCTGGGCGATCCAGGCGATGATGCCTTCGCCGCCGGGCCGCAGCGCGGCGGGCAGCCCGATGAGGGCCACCACGGCGAACGCGTAGGCGCACCACATCGTGCCCACGCCGTCGGTGATCTTGATGGCCAGCCACGCGTTGAACCGGCTCGCCATCTGTTGCTTCACGACATCCTCGTGGTTCACCGGGGTGTCGCGGTGTTGGAGCCGCTCGAGGGTGTGCGGGTGGGGGACGTGGTTGTACACGCTCATGACGTCACCTTCCTTGGTCGCCCCGATTCTCCCCGGGAGCGACGCCCCACATCGGGACCTCGGAGGTGGCCCCCTCAGCAGCTCCCCGCCCGGGCCTTACCGTTCCGGCCCGGCGTCAGAGCCGGCGCAGGACGGTGACCACCCGGCCGTAGATGGTCACGTCCTCGGGAGCGAACTCCATGGGGGAGAGCGAGGCGTTGGCGGGGGTGAGCACCACCTTCCCCCGGCGCCGGGTGAAGGTCTTGACGGTGCCCTCGTCCCCGGGGATCCCCGCCACCACGATGTCGCCGTTGTCGGCGTCGGGCTGCTGGCGCACGACCACGAAGTCGCCGTCGAAGATGCCGGCGTCGATCATGGACTCGCCCCGGACCCGCAGCATGAACACCGACCCGGGGCCGGTGAAGTCCTCGGGGAGGGGGAGGAGCTCCTCCACGTTCTCGCTGGCGAGCACCCCCGTGCCGGCGGCCACGTCCCCGAGCAGGGGTACGTGGCGGACCGGGCTGGCCGCCATGGCCGCCCGGGAGGACGGGTCGAACCGCACCTCCATGGCGCGGGGCTTGGTCGGGTCCCGGCGCAGGTACCCCTCGCGCTGGAGCACGGCGAGATGGGCATGGACCGTCGACGACGACGTGAGCCCCACCGCCTCGCCGATCTCCCGAACCGACGGGGGATAGCCCTGCTCCCGCAGGCTGTCCCCGATGAACTCCAGGATCTGGAGCCGTTTCCCGGTCAACGCCTCGGCCATGTCGCTCTCCTCGTCCCGATCCGCCGTCGGTAGGGGTGTCGGCCGTCCCCTGTCCCGAGGCCCCATCCCGGTGGGGAGGAGGGTCTCGGAAGGCGAACACCAGTTCGTGACACCGTACTCCCTCCCGGACCCCGGATCAAACACCTGTTCGTAACCGCCCTCCGCACCGGGCCGGAGACGGTGTTACACCAGGGCGCGATGGTGTCGCCATGGCCATCTGGGCACGGTTGCGGACGGGACGGACCCCTCTTGACACGAACATGCGTTCGTGCTGTGATGAGGGCGTGACGAACACCTGTTCGACTCCTCTCATCGGCGGTGGCGACTGATGGCCGTCGCCCTGGCCCCGATCCCGGCCCGACGCCGCGGCCGCCCGCCCTCGCTACGGGTGGTCGCCCCCGGGACGCGAGAGGCCCCCGCCTCTCCAGTCCGACCTGCTCCGGTCCGACCCGCTCCGGTCCGGCCGGCCCTTCCCAACTCCGAGCCCGACCGTCGGTGCTACCAGGCGCGTCCCACGCGCGCCGGGTGCGCCAGCGACGGGCGGAGGACCCGCCCCCGTGCCGCCGTGCGGCGCCGGCGGGTCCTGCTCGGAATGGTGGCGGCGGGCTTGCTCGTCGCCCTTGCCCTGCCGTGGAGCGGTACCGGGGGCTCCCTCGCCACCCCCGGTCCCGCTCTGGCGGGGGACACGGTCGCTCCCCACACCTCCTATGTCGTGCGGCCCGGGGACACCCTGTGGTCCATCGCCGTCCGACTCGATCCCACCGGCGATCCCCGGCCGACGGTGGCGAAGCTCGAAGCCGAGGTCGGCGGCGACGGCGTCGTCCCCGGGGAGCAGCTGGTCCTTCCCTGACCGTTCAGGGCGTGGCACTACGGTTGGCCCCGTGCGGTGTCCGTGGTGTCAAAGTCTCGAGGACAAGGTCGTCGACTCCCGCTTGGCCGAGGACGGTGTCGCCATCCGGAGGCGCCGGGAGTGCCTGTCGTGCAACCGCCGCTTCACCACCTATGAACGCCTCGAGGAGGCACCGCTGTGGGTGATCAAGCGGGGTGGGCAACGCGAGCCTTTCGATCGCGCCAAGGTCGTGTCGGGCGTGCGGGCGGCGACCAAGAACCGACCGGTGACCGAGGAGAGGCTCGAGGAGATCGCCCAGCGGGTCGAAGAAGCGCTGCGGGGCGAGGGCGCCGAGGTGTCGAGCCAGCAGATCGGCGTGGCGGTGTTGGAACGCCTGCGTGAGGTCGACGACGTGGCCTACCTGCGTTTCGCCTCTGTCTACAAGGGTTTCGAGGACCTGGGGGACTTCCAGCGCGAGGTGGGATTGCTCACCAAGACCACAGAGCCCAAGCGCAGGGCCTAACACCGTTGCCCGAGCTCCTCGACGACGTCCCCGAGCGGGTGCTGGCGGTCTACGCCCATCCCGACGATCCCGACGTGTCGTGCGGTGGCACCCTGGCCCGCTGGGCCCGCGCCGGGGCCGAGGTCCACGTGCTCATCTGCACCCACGGGGACAAGGGGACGACGGACCCCGACGCGGACCCCGACGCGCTGGCCCGCCGACGGGCCCAAGAGGCGGCCGAGGCGGCAGGGATCCTCGGCGTCGCCGGCCAGTACTTCCTCGGGTACCCCGACGGTGAGCTCGTCGACGACACCGCCCTGCGGGGCACCCTGGTGAGCTGGGTGCGCCGGCTCCGCCCCCTCACCGTCCTCGGCCCCGACCCCACCGCCGTGTTCTTCGGCGAGGACTATTTCAACCATCGCGATCACCGCACCACGGGGTTCGCGCTGCTCGACGCCCTGTCGCCCGCCGCCGCGCTCCCGCTCTACTTCCCCGAGTCGGGCCCCGCCTATCAGGTGCAGACGGCGCTCTTGTCGGGCACCCTCGAGCCCACCGTGTGGGTGGACGTCACCGCCACCATCGACGACAAGGTGGCGGCGGTCTCGTGTCACCGCAGCCAGTTCGCCGACGGTGGCGAGTGGGCGGGCCGGGCCGTGCGAGAACGCGCCCGGGAGGACGGGCGCCAGGCCGGGGTCGGCTCTGCCGAGGGGTTCCGGCGTCTGCGGCTCGGTGGCTGACGCCGGCGTGGTGGCTGATGCCGAGACCGCGGCCCGCCACGGTGTCGGCGCCTGCACGGTGTTGCACGTCGACATGGACTCGTTCTTCGCCTCGGTCGAGGTCCTCGACGACCCGTCCCTGGCGGGGCGGCCCGTCATCGTCGGCGGTGCCGGCGCCCGGGGCGTGGTGGCGTCGTGCACCTACGAAGCCCGTGCCTTTGGGATCCACTCCGCCATGCCTTCGGTCGAAGCCCGGCGCCGGTGCCCCCATGCGGTGTTCCTGCCGGGTCGCTTCTCCCGCTACGTGGAGATGAGCGAGCGCCTGCACGCCGTGCTCCATCGCTTCTCCCCGGTGGTGGAGGGCATCGCCCTCGACGAGGCCTTCGTCGACGTCGCCGGCGGGCGCCGCCTGCTCGGGTCCCCACCCGAGATCGCCCGGGACATCCGCCGGGCCGTGCGCGACGACATGCACATGGAATGCGGTGTGGGCGTGGCCCGGACCAAGCTCCTCGCCAAGCTGGCCTCGCGTGCCGCCAAGCCGGTGGTCACCCCCGAGGGCCCCCGACCCGGGCCCGGGGTCGTCGTCGTCCTCCCCGACCAGGAGCTGGCCTTCCTCCACCCCCTGCCGGTCCGGGCCCTGTGGGGCGTGGGGCCCGCCACCGCACGGCGCCTCGACGGTCTGGGGGTCACGACCATCGGCGAGCTGGCCCGCATCCCCGAGGACACCCTGTGCCGTTCGGTCGGCGTCGCCAACGGGCATCAGCTCGCCGAGTTGGCCCGGGGCGAGGACGCTCGGCGGGTGGAGGCGACCCGGGAGGTCAAGTCTGTCGGTCACGAGGAGACCTTTGCCGTCGACATCGACACCCACAGCGGCCTGCACCGCCATGTCGTCCGCATGGCGGACGCGGTGGGGACGCGCCTGCGCGAGGCGGGACTGGCGGGGCGGACGATCACGGTGAAGGTCCGCTACGGCGACCGGGCCACCATCACCCGCTCCCACACCGTGGCCGCCCCGCTCGACTCCCCCCGGGCGCTGGCGGCCGTCGCCGGCGCCCTGCTCGACGCCGTCGACGTGGCGCCCGGGGTCCGTCTCCTGGGTGTGTCGGTGTCGGGGCTCGTCGCGACGCAGTCCACCGCCCGCCAACTCTCCTTCGACGACCACGACGGGGGGTCGACGGGCTCCCCGTCGCCGTGTGACCCGACGCTCGCCGGCGCCGCGCACCGCACCGTGTCCGGCGCCGCATCGAGCACCGTGGACAGCGCCGTGTCCGAGGCGGGCGCGGCCCCGGAGGCGACCCGGGGGCTGGCCTGGCACGAGGTGGAGGCGGCGGTCTCTGCCATCAGGGCCCGCTACGGCAACGCCTCGGTGGGCCCCGCCGCGCTGGTGGGGCGCGAGGGACTGGCCGTCAAGGAACGGGGTGACACCCAGTGGGGGCCGAGCGCGCCCCGGGGTCCCGGGGTCCCGGGGTAGACGACCGGTGACCGCTCGGAGTGGGCCCCTCTCGTTCCACGGGCCGACCGCGGGGCCGGTTCCGGGCGTGGACCAGGGCCTCGACCGTGGGTGGGCACCAACCACAAAGCCAGCTGAGAATGCCAGGCGCCGTTGTCTTGCCCTTGCGCCGTGCCTAAGATTGATTGACGCGCGTCACGTCGCGACGGGGTTGGAAGGGGGTGAGCGTGCCGCTCTCCGAGCATGAGCAGCGTGTGCTGCACGAGTTGGAGCAAGCGCTGTATCAGGAGGACCCGAAGTTCGCCGATCGCGTGCGATCGGAGAGCGTCTACCGGTACGCGGGCCGATACCTCAAGTGGTCCATCGCCGGTTTCGTCGTCGGCTTGGCGGTCATGCTCATCTTCTTCACCACCAACGTGCTGCTCGGGTTCCTCGGCGTGCTCATCATGTTCGCCTCCCTCGTCACCTTCTGGACCAACGTGCGGCGGATGGGCAAGGCCGGTTGGGAGGAGATCGGCCACTCCCTCCGGACCGATGGCATCGGAAACGCCCTCAACGACACGCGCGGCTGGTTGCGCGACCGCTTTCGCCGTAACCGCTGACGACCGCGTCGACCCGGCTCTGTGACGGTGGTCGGCGGTCGGTGCGCCCCCCTGGTCTGCAACCCCCCTCCGCGTCGACGCCGGGCGCGCCCGTGACCCGGGCCTAGCCATGGACCTCTGTCTGGCCATCGACATCGGGGGCACCAAGCTGGCGGCTGGTCTCGTGAACGCGGACGGCGCGCTCCTCGGGCCCCGTCGGGTCCCGACACCGGCCACCGAGGATCCCGAAGAGCTCTTCGCCGTGCTGGCCCGGTTGGTGGGCGAGGTGCTCGCCGTCTCTGATACTGGGTCCGGTGGTGCGGGAGCCGACGCCGGGGTGGTGGCGTGCGGGGTCGGCTGCGGTGGGCCCATGGACCTGCGCCGGGGGACGGTGTCACCGCTCAACATCCCGGCGTGGCGCGACTTCCCCCTGCGCGCCCGGCTGGAAGAGATGAGCGGCCAGGGCGTGGCGCTGGACAACGACGCCAAGGCGTTCGCGTTGGCCGAGGGTTGGACCGGCGCGGCGCGGGGCCGCCGCAACTTCGTGGCCATGGTGGTGTCCACCGGCGTGGGCGGAGGCATCGTGGTCGACAACCGCCTCCTCGACGGTGCGTCGGGGAACGCCGGTCACATCGGCCACGTGATCGTGGAACCCGACGGTCGACCGTGCCGGTGCGGCGCCCGGGGCTGTCTCGAGGCCGAGGCGTCGGGGACGGCCATCGCGGCCGTGACGGGAAGGCCTCCCGCCGAGGCCACACCAGAGGTCGTGGCGCGCACGGGACGTCTGGTGGGGCGAGCCGCCGCGTCGGTGGTGAGCCTGCTCGACGTCGAGCTCATCGTGGTGGGTGGGTCGGTGGCGCTCGGCTTCGGCGCCCCCTTCTTCGCGGCGGCCAACACCGAGTTGCGGGCCCGGGCGCGTTTGTCGTTCGCCGCCGACGCGCAGCTCGTGCCGAGCGGTCTCGCCTCGGGTGGGGGCCTCGTGGGTGCCGGGGCGCTCGGTTGGCGGGCGCTGCGGCGCGGTCTGGTGCCGACCTCGTGACGGCGCGTCGTGGCGGTGGGGGTGGGGGAGGGGGAGGGCCGACGTCGGGGCCCACCATCGCCGCCGTCGTGGGGGCCCTGGCGCTGCGCCCGTGGTTGTGGCCCGCGGCGCTGCTCGCGGCGACGCGCCTGGCGCGACCGGGGTGGTGGCACCGTTGGCCGTTGCTCCCGGTCCCCGACGAAGCGCTGTGGCGGTTCCGCATGGAGACCGCCTACGGGGGGACGGGCGAGGCGGTCCCCGAGCGTGCCGACATCGTGACGTTCGTCGGCTGGTCCGCCACCATGGGCCGGTGGCGCCGCCGGTGAGGGGACCGATCTGCCGGAGCGCAAGGCGCCGGCAGGAGTAGCCTCGTCGGTGATGTTGGCCAGGGAAGCCGGCGCCACTGGGACGAGCCGAGCGCTCGTGCTCAACGCGACGTTCGAGCCACTGGGGCTCGTCTCCACCCGCCGCGCCCTGATCCTCGTCCTGGCCACCAAGGCCGAGCTCGTCCACGCCACCGACCAGATCTTTCGCTCCGAGCGCCGGTCGTTCCCCGAGCCCTCGGTGGTGCGCCTGTCGCGCTATGTCCGGGTCCCCCATGACCGCACGGTGGCGGTGAACCGGCGGACGGTATTCGCCCGCGACAGTCACCGCTGCCAGTACTGCGGGTTGACGGCGGAGAGCATCGACCACGTCATGCCCCGCAGCCGGGGCGGCATGCACGCATGGGACAACGTGGTGGCCGCCTGCCGACGCTGCAACACCCGGAAGGAGGACCGGCTGCCGCACGAGGCCGGCCTCGTCCTGCGCACCCAACCATCCGCGCCCCGTCAGCGGGTGTGGCTGCTGGCCATGAGCGGGGGGGCTCGCGACGAATGGGCGCCGTATCTCGGTGAGCAGTCCCTGACGGCGTGACCGCCGCCCCCGGCGGCGACTGGTCGATCGAACGTCGCGCCGAGACGGCGCGCGTGTTGCACCAGCCCTGGCCCGAGCGTGCCGCGCTCGAGAACCGCGTCGTGGGGTTGTGCGCGGTTCTCGGACCCCGGGCCATCGTGCTCGGAAGCACCCAGGACGCCGACGTGGTGGACGCGCACCGGGTGGCGCGCCACGGCGTCGACGTCGTGCGACGGAGCTCGGGTGGTGGCGCGGTGGTGGTGGCTCCCGCCGCCCAGGTGTGGCTCGAGGTGTGGCTCCCTCGACACGACCCCCTGTGGGACGACGACGTCATCGCCTCCTCGTGGTGGCTCGGTGAGACGTGGGCGCGCGGCCTCGAAGGACTCGGAGTGCCGAACCTCCTCGTGCACCGCGGGCGCGCCACGCGCACCGACTGGTCCGACATGGTGTGCTTCGCCGGTGTCGGGCCCGGCGAGGTGACCTCGGGGGCGGCGAAGGTGGTGGGCATCGCCCAACGCCGCACGCGCGCCGGCGCCCGTTTCGCCTCGTTGGCCTTGTTGTCGTGGGATCCCGCCTCGGTGCTGTCGCTCTTGGCGCCCGGGGCCCACCGTGCACCACCCGCCGACGACGTGTCGGGGGGGACCGCTGCGTCGTCGGGACTCGACGAGGTAGCCGTGGGTGTCAGACGCCTCTTTCCTCCCCCTCTGTGCGACCTCGAGGACGGGGCTCTGGTCGGCGCCGTCGAAGACGCACTGCTGTCTGCGCTGCCCTGACCTGATCGCCGCCGGGTTGCACCGACCGGCGCGGGGTTGAACCGACCGGCGCCGCGTTCCCCGTGTCGCCCCGGGGGCTGCGCCGTCGATGCCCATGGGCGCACGCCCGCGCCCACGTCGCCCGCCGGCTCCGGCCGGCGCGTCACGGCGATCCCTGTGCCCCGGCTCGGAGGTCTCGGGGAGTCGCGCCCTGAAGGGGGTGGGGCGGGTGGGGGTGTGGGGAGAGGTGGGGCGAAAGGGCATTGACCTGTGGGGGAGTGGGGGCTAAAGTGGCGCAAAGTGGAGTGAAGGGGAGGAGCCCGCGAAGATTGCGGGGGGAGCGTCGTGGGAGCTCGATTCGGTGGCACGGTTTTTTGGGACTTACGAGCACTCGCTCGACTCCAAGGGTCGGGTGATCCTTCCGTCGAGATTTCGCGCCTCGTTCGAGCACGGCGGGTACCTCACGGAGTACCGGGACGGGTGCCTGGCGTTGTGGACGCCGGACGAGTTCGAACGGCAGATGGAGGAGATGCAGGTGCGGGCCGCCAGCGGGAAGAGCGACCGGAACCTGGCTCGTATGTGGGCGTCGCACACTCACGATCTCGAGGTGGACCGTCAGGGGCGGATCGTGCTCCCGGCCCGGATGCGGCAGTACGCGGCGCTCGAGAACGACGTGACCGTCGTCGGTGTGATCGACCGGGTCGAGCTGTGGGACCCGACGCGTTGGCAGAGCAACATCGGACCCGAGGAGTTGCGATTCACCGAGGGTGCCGACGACTGAGGGTGGGCTCGGGCGCGCCGCACCAGGGCACACGAGAGGAAAGGGGAGTCACCACGGACGGTCGGTCGAGCCGACCGCGAAGCAAGAACACCCGGAACATGCGCAGCCCCTCGGCTGGTTCGGTGGAAGACTCCTCCTCCGCCCGCTTCCAACCGAGTCGCTGGAGTAACCCTCCCGACGGCATCCCGCCAGTCGAGGGGCTGCGGATGCGCCAGGTGTTCACCCATGAGCCGGTCATGGTCGACGAAGTGGTGGCGCTCTTTGCCCCCGTGCCCGCGGGCGTGGTCATCGACGCCACCGCCGGAGGAGGCGGGCACGCCGCCGCACTCCTCGGTGCCCTTGGGCATCTGCGGGTGCTGTGTCTGGATCGC
>Ga0187890_10003207_pt1 | contig 11323 bp, 7 predicted proteins | sample June2016WEW_21_1_FD_133005 | JGI IMG/M metagenome (GOLD analysis project Ga0187890, IMG submission 133005) | Peatland microbial communities from SPRUCE experiment site at the Marcell Experimental Forest, Minnesota, USA - June2016WEW_21_10 | ecosystem: Environmental > Terrestrial > Soil >...
CCGTCGTCGATGCTTCTTTTAACCACGGCGCCTCGTTCCCGCAGGTCACGTCCATCATCCCCACGGATCCCGAGAACTTTGGCGACAGCCCGAACCTCGCCGTCGGCCCCGACGGCACCCTGTACATCACCTGGGCCTACGGACCCTCGAACGATTCCGTCATCCTTCGGTGCAAGAAGAACGGCAGTTGTTCGTTCTCGAGCGGTGAGTTGAATGTGGTGATTCAGAAGTCGACCGACAGCGGCAGGACGTTCAGCACCATGGTGTCGGTCAACCCCGACTACCCGGTGGGGGGTGCTGACAACGGACCGATCGTCGTGGGTCCCGAGGGTCAGCTGGACGTCCTGTACCAGCGGTATCCGACGAACCCCAAGACCCTGGCACTGAGCCCGGCCCAGAACTACTTCACGTCGTCGGACAACGGAGGTGCGACCTGGTCGACGCCCGTGGTCGTCGGGCCCGACGCGGGGACGATGTCCCTGGGGGAGTGGTGGAACGAACCCGGTCTGGGGATCGACAGCGCCGGCAATCTCTATGCGGCCTGGGACACCCAGGGAAAGACCTCGAGCCGGGAACGGATCGACACCGGGTGGCTGTCGTACTCCGAGGACGGGGGGGCCCAGTGGTCGCGGCCCGTCCAGGCCCCTTCGAACAAGAAGAACTACCCGCACATCATGGAGGTCATCGGCGCCGGGCCCGGGCAGGCCTATGCGGGATGGCTCTCCGACGACAGCCCTCGGGGCTATTCCCTCTATGTCCGCCCCTTCTCGATCACCAGCGGATGGCTCGCCCGGCCCCGTCGGATCTCCGAGTTGTTCGGGAGTCGAAGCGTGTGGCCCGGTGACACCTTCGGTCTGTCGATCTTCGACTCGGACCATCTGATCACGACCTGGGGAAGTGCGGCGACCAACCGCAAGGATTCCGCCATCTACGCAGCCGAGGAGACCATGGCGTCGTAGGCGAGCGAGCCCTCGCCCATCGTCATTCGTTCTGGGGAGCGATGACCGTTTCGCCATAGTGCTGAAGGGTCTCGAGGGCGTGTGCCAGGGAGTCGCCCGGCACGCCGATGTGACCCCAGGTCACGCCGAGCCGGGTGAGCTCCTCCAGGCCGGCTCGGTGCGCATCGGGATCGAATGCGCGGCTGCCCGGCGGGCCCCCTTGGGGTGTCCCGAAGGCGACGTCGATGGCGGCGCGATCCCGTCCGGCTTCGTCGACGAAGATCCACAACTCGTCGAGCATCCTCGCCAGGTCCGCCACTGTCTCGAGTGACGGCGTCTTCGTCGTCTGCGACACGCTGCGGGGCGCGGGGAACGGGGTCCAGCCGTCGCCATAGAGCGCCACCCGGCGCCGAGAACGCCGGCTGTTCCCCCCGATCCACAGAGGGGGCCGCGTGGTCGGCTTGGGGTTGACGGCCAGGCCGGCGGCGGAGATCCCGTCGCCCTCAAAGGTGAAGTCGTCATCGGACCACACGCCGCGAATGACCTCGACCGCCTGGTCGAACAGCGCGTTGCGCTGCTCGAAATCGATCCCGAGGGCTCGGTACTCCCCCCGGAGGTACCCGGTCGCCACCGCGAGGGTGAATCGTCCCTCCGACAGCACGTCGAGCGTCGCCACCATCTTCGCCACGATGAGGGGGTGGCGATAGGGGAGCACGACGATGTTGGGAATGAGTCGGAGCCGTTCGGTCGCGGCCGCGCAGAAGGCCAGTGCCACAAAGGGATCGAGGGCGTCGTGGCCTCCACTGCCCAGCCACTTGGCCGTGGGGGCCGGGTGGTCGGTGAACCCGACCCCGTCGAATCCACTGGCTTCGGCCACTTGGCAGAATCGGACGAGGGCGTGGCGCGAGAGGAACTCGGGATTGTAGGGATGCGCTATCAGCGGGTACGTCACGGAGAATCGCATCCCGGATACGTTAGGCCCTGTCGGTACGGATGTTCCCAGATGTCGCCGGCTGTTCGGCAGTCTCATCCCCACCCATGGAGGGTGAAAAAGCACCGCTTGGTCCTGTGGGACGACGTGAACCGACATATCCACCGCCTTGAGTCCACAATGCAGAGACAGGGGCAGCGGCTGTGGACGATTTCCGTGCTCCGGCCCTACCCTTTCCATAGAAATTGGTGCGAGGAGGGGCGGTGACCGCCACCGAGAACGTCACGGTGCTCTTCACCGACCTGGTCGGTTCCACCGAGCTGGCCTCTGCGCTCACCCTGGAGGCCGGCGGCGAACTGCGACGAGGGCACTTCTCCACCCTTCGCCAGGCCATCGCCGTTTCGGGGGGCACCGAGGTGAAGAGCCTGGGCGATGGGCTCATGGTCGTGTTCCCCGTAGCCTCCGCTGCCCTGGCGTGCGCCGTGGCCATGCAGCAGGCCGTCGATCGGGACAACGCCGGCACCACGCGACCGTTGGGCCTGCGGATCGGGCTCAGTGCCGGCGAGGTGATCAGGGAGGCAGATGACTACTTCGGCGACCCGGTGATCGAGGCGGCCCGTCTTTGCACGAAGGCCGAGGGCGGCCACATCCTGGCAGCGGATCTCGTGCGGGCGATGGCAGGTAGGCGCAGCCCCCACACGTTCTCTCCGCGCGGAGAGATCGAGCTCAAGGGTTTGCCCGAGCCCATCGCGACCGTCGAGGTCGGTTGGGAGCCGCTCGGAGATGTCGAGGCGGCAGCGAGCGCAGTGCCACCACCGTCGCGCCTCGAGATCGGACCTGCCATCGGGGTCATCGGACGTGACACCGAGGCCGGATTGTTGACCGACGCCTTCAAACGGGTCGCCGCGGGCGAGGGCCGCGAGATCGTCTTGGTCTCGGGTGAGGCGGGCATCGGAAAGACCACGCTTGCCAGCCAGGTGGCGCGCGCCGCCTTCGAGGCGGGCGCGATCGTCCTGCTGGGTCAATGCGACGAAGACCTCGGTGTCCCCTACGGGCCCTTTGTCGAGGCCCTGTCCCACTATGTGACCCACGCCCCAGAAGAAGCCTTGCGAGGGCATGTCCAGTCCCTTGGGGCGGAGCTCGCCAAGATCGTCCCCGCCCTCCGACTGCGCCTGGGGGAGCTCCCCGAGCCTCAGAGCGCCGACCCGGACACCGAGCGTTACCTCCTGTACAAAGCGGTGGTCGGGCTGCTCGGCCAGGTGGCCGGCGACGAGCCCCTCGTGCTCGTGCTGGAGGACCTCCAATGGGCCGACAAGCCCAGCCTCCAGTTGCTGAGGTACGTGGTGGCCAACACGACACCCCTGCGCCTCCTCATCGTCGGTACCTACCGCCACTCGGAGCTCTCAAGCCCCCACCCGCTGACCGAGGTCTTGGCCGCCCTGCGGCGCGACTCCGGAGTGAGCCGCGTCGGGCTTTCCGGCCTGGATGACACGGGGGTGCTGGCTTTCATGGAGGCGTCCGCCGGTCACGATCTCGACGACGACGGGGTGGGCCTGGCCCATGCCCTGTATCGCGAGACCGACGGCAATCCGTTCTTCGTCGGTGAAGTCCTGCGTCACCTCTCCGAGACCGGGGCCATCTACCAGGATGACACCGGTCGATGGATGGCCGCCGCAGACCTCGAAGCGATGGCGATGCCCGACAGCGTGCGCCTGGTCATCGGCTCCCGCGTGGCCCGGCTGGGCCAGGCAGTCAGCCAGGTCCTGCCTCTCGCCTCTGTCATCGGCCGGGAGTTCGACCTGGATCTGCTGGCCCGCGTGACCGGACGCACCGAGGACGAGCTCCTCGACCTCCTCGACGCCGCCGCCGCCGCCGCTCTCGTGCGCGAGGTCACCGACGCCCCGGGGCGGTACTGCTTTGCCCATGCCCTCATCCAGCACACCCTGTACCAGGATCTGGGCGCGACCCGCCTGGCCCGCGCCCATCGTCAGGTCGCCGAGGCGATCGAGGCCATCGTCGGGGACCACCCCGGTCCAAGAGTGGGCGAACTCGCCTTTCACTGGTTCAGCGCAACCCAACCCGTCAACACCACCAAAGCCATCGGCTACGCCCGCCAGGCGGGGGAGGCGGCGCTGGCGTCGCTCGCCCCCGACCACGCCGTCGGTTACTTCTCCCAGGCGCTCGAGCTCGTCGAGCTTGCCGGGGGCGGTGACCCCCTCCTGGGCTGTGATCTTCGTCTCGGGCTGGGCCAGGCTCAGCGTCAAGCCGGGATCGCCGCCTTCAGGGAGACCCTTCTCGACGCCGCGCAGCGGGCCCGTGAGGTTGGCGCCACCGACCGGCTGGTTCAGGCCGCTCTGGCGAACAATCGCGGCTGGTTCAGTGCCAGCGGGGTCATCGACGCCGACAAAGTGGAAGTGCTCGAGGCCGCCCTCAGTGCCCTGGCGGAGGACGACAGCACCGAACGAGCGATGTTGCTGGCAACCTTGTCCACCGAACTCAGCTTCGGACCCCTCGACCAGCGTCGGGTCCTGGCCGACGAAGCCAAAGCCATGGCCGGACGCCTGGGGGACCCGGCCACCCTCATCCGGGTGCTGTGTCTGCTCAACAACCCACTCCAGATTCCCTCCGCCCTGAACGAACGGATGGCCGACACAACAGAGGCCCTGGCGTTGGCCGAGGTGCTGGGCGATCCCGAGACCCTCTACCACGCAGGCAGCAACAGCCAGGTCAATTTGATGCAGGCCGGAGACTTCGAGTCGGCCACCCGCTGTCTGGACACCCTGCGGGCGCTGAGCGACCGCCTTCGACAGCCGACACTGATGTGGATGACGGCCTTCAAAGAGGCGGGCGAGGCCATCATGGCCGGTGACCCCGAGAGGGCCGAACAGCTCGCCACGGTCGCCTTTGAGATGGGAACCGACAGCGGTCAACCGGACGCCTTCGCGATCTACGGATCCCAGTTGATGTACGTGCGCCATCAACAGGGACGCCTGGGGGAGCTGGTGTCGCTCATCGAACGGGAGGTCGCCGAGAACCCCGGGATCCCGGCGTTCCGTCCGATCCTCGCCTCCGCACATCTCGAAGCGGGCAACGAGAGCACCGCCCGGGGGCTGCTCGAGGCGGCTGCCACCGACGGGTTCGCATCACTGCCGCTCGATTTCGTCTGGATCATGGGCGTCACCTTTCACGCCCTCGTTGCCGTCGAGCTGCGCGCCAAGGGGCCGGCCCAGAAGCTCTATGACCTGCTCGCCCCGTATCACGAGCAGATCCCCTTCATCGGGACGCTCGGGTTCTTTCCGGTCGCCTTGTCCCTCGGCGGCCTGGCTTCGGTCCTCGGCCGCTACGACGAGGCCGAGGGCCACTTTGCCGAGGCCGCCGAATTGGCCGCCCGCGGTCGGATGAAGTTCTTCGCGGCCCGCACGCAGCTGGAAAGGGGACGGATGCTCACCGCTCGAGGAGGGGCGGGAGATCTCGACCGGGCGCGCACGTACCTGGAGCGGGCGCGCTCTGCGGCTGTTTCGCACGGCTACCTCGTGGTCGAGCGCCGTGCGACGGCTGAGCTCTCTCGGATCTGACCCGACGCCCCAGAAGCTTCGGGCCCGCTCGAATCGCCCACGTAGCCGAGCTCGCCTTCCTCTGTTCGAGCGGGGTGATGGACCGGCCGTCGACAAAGGCGTCTACCGGTAGCGGCGACTTGTCTCGGTCAGGCGAACCAGCGCGTCGCCATCAAAAGGGGAGGCTCCGACCGCAACGCACGCCAGGTCGACAAAGATGCGCCAGAGGTCACGGCGTTTCGCAAAGCCCTCACCGATAGGGGCGATGTCGCGATAGGCGTGAAATACGACGTCGGGCACGGGGTGGAAGTAGTCGACTAGGGCCAAATCTATCTCGGGGTGTCCGAAGTACGGTGCGACGTCGACAACCACGGCTCCTATGTCGGTGGTGACGAAGTTGTTCTGTTGGGCGTCTCCGTGGAGAAGCGTTGGTTGTGGCTCTGGACCGCAGAGCGAAGGTAGTCGCTCCACGAGGTGCTCGACATGAGCCGCAAGGTTCATCGGTAGGCGTCCGGAGTCAACGGCGGACCGGAGAAGCGGAGCAACACGCCGTTCGGTGTAGAAGTCGATCCAGCGATTCGAGGCGACAGGGCTGTTGTCTTGGGGGAGAGAGCCGAAGTAACCGTTGAGATGCTCGAGCCCGAATTGAGAGCCGTGCACTTGGTGCAAGGTGGCCAGGGCGTGACCGATGGACCTCCAATCGCGGGGTATCCGATCCTGGGGAGGGCGTTCGGATAGCGCCTCGGTCAGGAGGAGGAATCCGTGGTCGAGGGCGACGAGTCCGGTCCCGATCGGGGTGGGCGTCATGATCCCTGCGCTCTCCCGCAGAAGGGTCAGTCCGCTCAGTTCGGCCTGGAACCTCTCTCCTGCACCATCGCCGCGACCGAGTTTCGCGAACACCGAGAAGGGCTCGCCGTGGAACACACCACAGGGATGTGATGCCCGGTTGTTCAAGTCGGTGAAGGCGTCGCTGGCCCAACTCCGCCCTAGATGGTGGGAGGCCGCGCTCTCAATGGCGCTCTTGACGTCCGCGTCGAGGAGGGGGTGTTCGGAGCTCACGAACCGACGATACCGGCGACGGCACGGCCGTTTGGTCCCGCGGTGATTGGGCTCGCGCTGTCAGGACGCACAGAACCAGCGAGGACTGAGCGGGGCTGGCGATTGCCTGTGAGATCATCTCGCTCGTGCGTCGAGCATCGAGGGTCATCGCCACGACGCTGCTCAGCTTGGTTGCAGCAGCGTGCGGTTCTGGCACCACCACACCCTCGCCTCCGGCATCGTCACTAGGGTCACCGGCGATTCCATCCCCGGGATGCGGAACACCGGAGTCCCCGGGTTCAACGGGTTACCTCTGGCTCTCCAATGGCGAAGATCGAGGCTATGTCGTTCATGTCCCGAAGTCCTACGCCGAGGGCCGACCCTCTCCTCTGGTCCTGGCACTTCACGACGCAGGGGACTCGGACAGCGCTTTCGAGGTGTACATCGGTCTGGACACCACTGCCAACCACAATGGGTTCCTCGTGGTGTACCCGAATGGGTCGATCCCCTATGAAACCGGGTGGGTGTGGAGCGTGCCAGGGAGCAACGCCCCTGCCGAAGAGCCCGGTTCGTCCACGACCCCCATCGATGTCGGATTCTTGACCGCATTGGTGGCGCATCTCGAGGAGAAATACTGCGTCGACGAGCGCCGGGTTTATGCACTCGGACTCTCTTCTGGTGCAAGGATGGCCGATGTGCTGGCCTGCGACGATCCGACCATCTTCGGCGCAGTCGCCCCGGTCAGTGGCCTTCGTATCCCTATGCCGTGTCTGAGCACTCGTCCGGTACCCATCATTAGCTTTCATGGCACCGACGACACGACGCTCCCCTACGAGGGCTCTGACGGGCCCACCTGGACGTACTCCGTACCGGAGGCGGCCAGCCTTTGGGCGTCGCACAACGGCTGTCGGGCCTCGCCACAGATCTTTGACACGACCCACGCCCCAGAGAAGGCGATGGTCTCGACCTATACAGCCTGCCGAGACGACGCGACGGTGCAGCTCTACACGATTGAGGGTGGAGGCCACGATTGGCCGGGGAGCCCGTTCGGAGGCGAGCCCGAAGGTCCTGATGCAGATGCCATCATCTGGTCTTTCTTTGCGGGGCATCCGCTGCAACCTTCACAGAAGGGCTGAACGCAAATCCGACGGCAGGTTACGACAACCGAACCGGCTCGCGGGGCAGGGGATACTTCCTCTCCGAGGCGTCACCGATCGGCGATTGCTTGGCGGACGGCGGGCACAACCTCGTGGGCCCAGAGGTTCAGTGTCGTCTCGTCGATGCTGTCGCCGGGAGCAACCAAGTAGATGAAAGCAGCGGCCCCGTGTTCATGAACGGCAAACGTCAGTTCCTCCACCCATTGCGTCACTGCGCCCCCGATCCAGCGTCCCTCGTCGTCTCGGGTTTCTGGTATCGGATCCCGGGTGAGGCGCCCTGACACGTTGTAGATGGTGTCGATATCGGTGGGGTCTCTCCCCACCGAAGCAGCCGCTTCATCGATGACGGGCCGCGCCTCGGCAACCAGCGTGCTCCGCCAGTCGGCGAGGTGTCCTGGTATCCATCCGTCTGCGTGTCGGCCGGTTACCGCCAGCCCCTTCGGGCCACCCGCTCCGATCCAGATCGGTGGCGTTGGTGCGGCCGCCGGTGTAAGTCCGGTGACCCGGTAGAACTCGCCGTCGAACGTGGCGGGATCGCCGCCGCCGGACAGCGCCCTCACGACCACGATCGCCTCTTCCAGGGCTCGTATGCGGGCGCCGGGCGACAGACGGGGGACACCGAGGGCGGCGATTTCCTCCTCCGCCCCGCCCGCACCCATTCCGAGGACGACACGACCGCCGGAGATCGCAGACAGCCCGGTGATGGTCCGGGCGAGAATGGGAGCGGGACGGCTGAGCAGGTTTGTGCAGATCGCCACTCCGGAGATGTTGTTAGTTGCGCCCAGAACGAACGCCAGAGCGGCGTAGGCGTCGAGGCGCTCGGCGAAGTAGGGGTGGTCGTTGACGCTGACAATGTCGAGACCCGCCTCGTCGGCTAGGCGGGCATGTCCGAGCATCTGGCTCACCTGGTCGACGCCGTTCTCCAGCCCGAGACCGAACAGGACCTTGCGGTTGGGGGTCACGAGACCATTCAATCAGGAGCCGAGAGGTATCCCCGAGGTGCCGATCGGGGACGCTCGGACCGCAAGCTGGGCGCGGTATCTCCGACCCGACGGCCGTGACCGGGGGTGGACCGACGACGTCGGGACGGCAATCGGGGTACGGATTGACCCGAGAACGCATCGGACCGCAGTCGCCGACGAGGGTCTTGTTTGAGCCGTCGATCCGCATATTCCCATGGATGACACGCTGACCATCGAGGAGAGCAAAGGCGGAGACATGTGATCAAAGCGAAGCCAGCTGAACCCTTACGAACGAGGCGTCAGCGACTTCAGCGTGAAGCTGGCACCGCCGGTCAAGGTGGAGGTTCCCAGGAACGTGGGGCTCGACACCTTGGTGGTCCAGGTGCCCTTGACCGGTAGCCCGTTGACTGTGGAGAACCAGATATCGGAGACGTTGGTTCCCCATTGCCCTCCCGTGAAGGTCGACACCTCCCGGAAGTGGAGGGTGGGCACGTCGGTGCCCCCGATCCGCAACGTCTGCGGACCCACGTAACGGTTTGTGCCCCTCATGGTGACGACCCCGGTCTTGATAGGGCTGCTCGTGCCCGTGCAGGAAAAGGGGAACCGTTGCCCCACATGTAGCACTGCCGGAATGGCGATCTCGGGCGAGCAATTGTACGTGCCGGTGTCGGCGATGGACAGCGTCACGAGGTTCCATCGGTACCAGCCCGCCCGAGCCACCTCGACCAGGTTGCCGGCGCGGGCACAGAACGTGGCGTTTTGCCAGTGGCTGTCGCTGTAGTCCAGTCGCCAGACCCAGCAACCGTCGGACTGGTACTTCACCGTGCCCGGAATACCGGGGCCTTCGACCTGTGATTTCGGAGGGAGCGAGATGTGCTCGTGCCCTGAGCCGCGGTAGGAATAGACCCCGTCGTGCGGACGAAGCGTCCCGGGATCGACAACGGCGCCCGTGGCTCCCGAGCGGAACCGCTGGTAGGCGGTAGCGAACGAGACCTGGTGGGGCCCGGAGTGGTTCCACTCATAGACGAAGATCCCTGCAGCTGAGGCCACGACCGTGACGATCACCGTCGCGACGATGAGGGCCACCCGGTGGCGGTGGGCGAACGACGGCCCCGGCTGGGTACGTGGGATCACAAACGAGCCGCCACCCTCGCCCGAGTCCCGACGCACACCGTCACCGGGCTCCGGCGCAGTACTACCGGGGCTGGTCGCAACGGGCAGCGTGACGAAGAGGGGCTCGACCCCCTCGCCGTCGTGCAGAGCGGGGTCGAGGACGTGTGTCATGGCGTCGCGCCCCCGGCGCGGGCGCCAACGTGCCGGACCAGGTTTGCCACCCCGCGCATCACGGGGTGGGGATGCTCGGCGCGCAAGCGATCGAGGGCGGATTGCATGGTGCTCGTGATCTCGGCGTAACAGTCGTCCACGAAGTCGGGGTCATTCGCCGCTTCGGGGCCGCGCCCGCTCCAGTTCAGAGCGGGCAGGAACTCTACGGTGATGGCCGCCGGCAAGGGCAGCGGGGGGGTCAGGATCGACGTCAGGCCGAAGGGGCCCAGGAGGATCGGGAACACGTTGATCCGCAGCCGGTTGAGGCCTAGAGCGGTCGCCAAGCGGCCGCCCCGTGATACCACCACAACGGCGTGGTGAGATCCGTGAGTTACTACTGGCACCACGGGGACCCCAGCATGCAGGGCCAGGCGGACGAACCCTTTGTGCCCGGCCAGGTCCACCTGGTCGCGCTGGCACCACGGTCGGCAGGCCTCCGTGTCGCCGCCGGGGTAGACGACCACCGCCGCTCCCTGCTGCAGGGCAAGTTCGGCCTCGCGCCCACCCGCCGGGATGGCGCCGATCCGCCGTAAGAACGGGCCCACGCCGGGCACGCTGAAGAGGAGGTCGTAGGCAAGGGCGTAGGCGGGCTGATCGAGACCGCGACGCTCGATGAGTGACTGACCGACGACCCAGGCGTCGGGCATGTACATGAGGCAGGAGTGGTTGCCGACGACCAGCACGGGACCGGTAGCCGGGAGGTTCTCGAGGCCCTTCACTTCGGGCGAGAAGAAGCTCGTGTAACGGGCCACGAGCGCCAGTTGCCGCTCGATGAACGCCGGGTCCCGCTGGAACAGCGGTCCACCAAGCTCGTGCTCGATACGGTGTGAGAGCGGCCCCATCAGGGGGGCGAGGACGCCTCCCGATCCGTGCCCATGGCCGTGCGCTCCTGCCTCTACGCCCCCGTAGCTATCGGTGCGTCCTGTGATCACTGTCATGGCGGACCTCACCCGTTTTCTCCTTTGTCGCGCCAGGGAGGCTCGGGGAAACAGAGCCGTTTGTCCCGAACGAGTGAAAACGGCGCTCGGAAGAGCCAGCAAGGCGGGAGGGAGTCCGGTGACCTGCGTTTTGGCCACCAGCCACCGCCGGAGGTCGAAGTGGAGACGACCTGCAGTTCGCAGATGCCTCAAGACCGATTTCCGCGCTGCAACCCGAGAGCCATGGTCGACTGGACTGGTTATGCAATTCGGCTGGGAATATGCACCTTTCCTCGTCAGATATGGGGATCGCCGATTCCAAGAGTCATGCCTCGGACCTGCCCGCCGAGCGGATAGAGACCTTGGACTCTGTTGAGCCCGTGGGTCGCTCCTTACGCTGGTATCGAGCAGGTAGGTCCTGCAGGAAGGAGGATTGTCATGGCCCCTCGGAATGCTGTATCGCTGGACGAGACGGTCCTTGATTTCGTCCGCAAGAGCGAAGA
>Ga0187890_10003208_pt1 | contig 11321 bp, 13 predicted proteins | sample June2016WEW_21_1_FD_133005 | JGI IMG/M metagenome (GOLD analysis project Ga0187890, IMG submission 133005) | Peatland microbial communities from SPRUCE experiment site at the Marcell Experimental Forest, Minnesota, USA - June2016WEW_21_10 | ecosystem: Environmental > Terrestrial > Soil >...
GCTCACGCCAGCTACGAAGTGCCCGACGTCGAGCAGCAGGCCGACTATTACAGCAACATCCTCGGCATGACGGTCGCGGCCAAGGAGAAGGACGCGACCTTTCTCGCCAACACCGTCGATCATCACTCGGTGGTGTTGCGCAAGAGTACGCAGGCAGGATGCACGCGCGTCGGTTTCCAGCTCGGCGAAAGCGACGATCTTGATGCGTTCGAGAAGCAGGTCCAGGGCCACGGCATCAAGACCCAGCGCAGGATGGACCCGGAGCCTTCGATCTCGGACCTGCTCACCTTCGAAGATCCGAAGGGCACGGTGATGGAAGTGTTCAAGCGCGCCGATTTCTCGCACCAGAAATTCCAGGCCAAGGGCATCGTGCCGCACAAGCTCGGTCACGTCGCCTTTCACGTCACCGACGTCAAGCATGTCACCAAGTTCTATTGCGACGTGCTGGGTTTTCGCGAGTCCGACTGGATGGGCGACTTTTTCTCGTTCCTGCGCTGCGGGCCCGACCACCACACCATCAATCTGATGCAGACCGGATCGAACCGGCATTTCCACACCGCGTTCGAATTGCGCGACTGGGGCCACATGCAGACGGCATGCGATTTCCTCTCCGTCAACGGCTACAAGCTATTGTGGGGCCCGGGACGCCACGGCATCGGCCACAATCTTTTCACCTATCACCGCAGCCCGGCCGGCCTGATCACCGAATTGTTTGCCGAGCTCGACCGCATGAACGAGGAGCTCGGCTATTTCGAGCCGCGGCCGTGGCACCGCGATAATCCGCAACGTCCGAAAGTGTGGGCCAAGGACCCGTCTGCCTCCAATCTCTGGGGCATCATGCCGGGCGACGAGATGCATCACTGAGGCGCGCGGCCGCGTCGTAGCGTCAGCCCCGTAGGCCGAGCACCTTTCGCATCTCCGGCGATGCGCCGATGCTGAAGCTGTCGATGACCCAGGTGTTTCCGGTCTTGACGGTGCGGACGACGATGTCGGCTTCGCCCTTGGCGAAGACCGAGCGCACGATGTAATCCGCGAAGAGCGGCGCACCGGTCGGAATGATCGGGAACGACGTCTTGCCGGCGATGGCCAGCGATTCCGTCATCGGGCCGAGCCTGCCGTTGGCGGCGTCGAATTGCGCGCGCAACGCGTCTTGCGTGGTTTGTTCGCGAAAATGCGGCGTGGCGCGCTGCCACAGTTCGGCAGGATCCCAATGGGCGCCGACGGCGACGACCGTATTCATGGCGAAGGCGCTGCTTTCCTTGTCCATCGCCAGGCTGTTTCGCGCCAACACGTACATGTAGCCGGCGACTGCCAATACGCCGCAGATCAGGGCGCTGCGGAAAACGACGGAATTGCGCATGTCGGTGTCCCCAATGATGCCTGCGACTCGCGGCTTCGATATGCCGCCGGCGCGGTGCCTAAAAATGCAATGAAAGCGAAAATGCTGAAGATTTCGCTACTTTTGCCGATGATGAACCTCGCGCCGCAGCGTGGCGACAGATGCCGATAGACTGCGATCGAGGAGGACGGGCTTGCGCTTCATGTCGGCATTCGGGCCGCGAATTGTCATGCTTGTTCTTGGCGCGAGCTTGGCCGCCCCGGCATTGGCCGAGGCTGCGGCGCCGTCTTCCGACAACCAACAACAAGCCGCACCCGCTCCCGACAAGCCGCCGCAATTGCCGTCTAACCCGTTGCCCGGCACCGTCGCCCCGCCTGCCGTACAGCAAAATCCCATGCCCGATCCCGGCACGACCGGGCAGGCGGCTTGCATCGACGAGACCGGCGATTATCAAAGCTACGGTAGTGCGGTCACCTTCGTCATCGGGCTGGCCAACAAATGCGACAAGCGGCTGACATGCACGATCGACGCCTATGTGGTCGGCGCCAAGGGGCCGGCATCGGGCCACGCCACGATGATCCTCGGCGCGGCATCGAGCGGCGCGGCGGCAAAGAAAACCTACGCCATGAAAGTCAAAGCCGCTGGTGGCACCGCCCAGGTCTCGCGCCAATGCCGCGTATTTTGAGGCCCGGCGGATCATCCGACATGCGTTCGTTCAAATACGCGTTGCTGCTCGCTCTCGTTGCCGCCGGAGTCCTTGCCGGTTCGCCGCCCCGCCTGCGTGCCGCACCGAGCTTCGACTGCAAGCGCGCGTCCAGCATCGCCGAAAAGGAGATTTGCGGCCTGCCGGAGCTCGAAGGCCTCGACCGCGATATCGCGGCGTCGTTCACGCAGGCGCTAGCGGCGCTCAGCGCGGCCGACGCCGACGCATTGCGTGCCGATCAGCGCGCTTGGCTGAAGACCCGTGACGATTGCGGCGATCTCATCCACGGCAATCCGCCGATCTATGCCGACGTCTTTTCCTGCCTGCGCGAACAGATGATGGCGCGCGCCGCAAAACTGCGCGCCATTGCCGCCGCCAAGCAGTTTTCCAAGTAAGCAAGCAGATTACGACTCAGCGAGCTGCTGACCGCCGAGGGTCAGCCTTGCGACTGCGCTCATTGCCGAGCGCGATCCGGCGCTCCATGATGGCTGCCGGCAACACGACGGAAAGACAATTATGCGCACCATCACCCTTGAAGAGCACTTCGCGCCGCCCGGGTTTCTCGACGGCGCCGGCCGGCAGCTGCGCGACAATATCGCCAAGACCGGCGCCCGCGGCGCAAAAATCCTCGAGCAGCTCGTCGAGATCGGCGACAAGCGGATCGCGGACATGGATGCCGCCGGCATCGACATGCAGGTGCTGTCGATCAATGCGCCGGGCACCGAGCAGTTGGACGCGGCGGAAGCGGTGCCCTTGGCGCGCGAGGCCAATGAATTTCTTGGGGCTGCCGTGAAGAAGTATCCAACCCGCTTTGCCGGGCTTGCCACGCTGCCGACGGCCGCGCCGGACAAGGCCGCCGCGGAGCTTGAGCGCTGCGTGCGCGAACTCGGCTTTCGCGGCGCGCTGATCAACGGCCACATCCGCGGCCGCTATTTGGACGACAAATTCTTCTGGCCGATCTTTGAGCGTGCCGAGGCGCTCAACGTGCCGATCTACATGCACCCGACGCGGCCGCCGCAGGCGGTGGTCGAGGCGCAATATTCCGGCTTTTCGGCGGAAGTGAGCTGGGTGTTCGCCACCTCGGGCTGGGGCTGGCACATCGAGACCGCCATTCACGTCATCCGCCTGATCCTGGGCGGCGTGTTCGACCGCTATCCGAAACTGCAGATCGTGGTCGGACATCTGAGCGAGGGTCTGTCCTTCATGCTGCCGCGGCTCGACCGCAACCTGCAGCCGCCGCTGACCAAGCTCAATCGCACGCTCGGCGACTACCTGCGCCAGAACGTCCACTACACCTTCGGCGGCTTCAATTTTCCGGCGACCTTCTTAGGGCTGCTGCTCGAAGTCGGCGCCGAGCGCATCATGTTCTCGGTCGATCACCCCTACGGCTCGATGGCGCAAGCCCGCGCCTTCCTGGAGCAAATCCCGGTCAGCGCCGCGGACAAGGAGCGGATTGCGCACGGCAATGCGGAGAAGCTGTTCGGGCTGTAGGGTAGGCTGAGTGCAGCGAAGCCCACGCTGTGCATAGCCGCGTGGGCACGGCGCTGCGCGCCTTTACCCACCCTACGAGCTACGCGGTCTTGCGCCATACATTAATATGGCATACTCTACATACGCATGGCCCGCGAGCCGAGCTTCGAATGGGATGAGGCCAAGGATCGTGCCAATCGCCTGAAACACGGCGTCGCGTTTGCCCAGGCGCAGGCAGCCTTCTTCGATCCACGCCGCGTCATCGCCGAGGATTTGGACCATAGCGGCGCAGAGCGGCGCTATTTTTGCTTTGGCGTGGTCGGGGGCGGCGTGTTGACGGTGCGCTTCACATGGCGCGGCGGCCGAATCCGCATCTTCGGCGCCGGATATTGGCGGAAAGGAAAGCGAGTCTATGAGCAACAGGACCGTTAGATACACGGCGGGAGAAATCGGCCGCGTCCGGGTGATTGAGGACTTTCTGCCCGCGCCCGCCGATCTCGTACCGCGCGAGGAGAACGTCAAGGTGACACTCTCGCTGTCGCGCCGCAGCCTCGATTTTTTTAAGCGCGAGGCCAAAAAGCGCCGCGTGCCGTATCAGCGCATGATCCGGGCACTGGTAGATACTTATGCGGAGCGACAGGCAGGCGAAAAGGCTCGATAGTTTGTAAAGAGGGTAGAGTGAAGCGCGAGCATGACGGTAGCGGAATTCCTCTCATTCCTATAGTTATCGATCAGACGCCAGAATGAGGAACTTGCTGTGAACGCACCTCTCACATCCCATCCCGTTCCCCCCTACAAGCACACCCCGCTCTTCCCGCTCGGCAAAGACCCAACGCCCTACCGCAAAATCGCCGACGGGGTGCGGGTCGAGCGCGTCATGGGCGAGGAGGTGCTGGTCGTGCCGCGCGAGGCGCTGCGCGCGCTGGCGGAAGCCGCCTTCACCGACATCAATCACCTGCTGCGCCCGGCGCATCTCGCTTCCCTCAAGCACATCGTCGAAGACCCCGAAGCCTCCGATAACGACAAATTCGTCGCCTACGACTTCCTCAAGAACGCCAACATCGCGGCTGGCGGCGTGTTGCCGATGTGCCAAGACACCGGTACCGCGATCATCATGGGCAAGAAGGGCCGGCTGATCTGGACCGACGGCGCCGACGAGGCGGCGCTGGCCGAGGGGGCGCGCGACGCGTATCTCAAGCGAAACCTACGCTATTCGCAGCTGGCGCCGATTTCCATGTTCGAGGAGAAGAACACGCGCTCGAACATGCCGGCGCAGGTCGAGCTTTACGCCGAGAGCGCGGGCGAGGCCGATGCGGCGTACAAGTTTCTGTTCATCGCCAAAGGCGGCGGCTCGGCCAACAAGGCGTTTCTGTTCCAGGCGACGCCGTCGATCCTGACGCGGGAACGCATGCTCGCGTTCCTGAAAGAGAAGGTGCTGACGCTCGGCACCGCGGCCTGCCCGCCATACCACCTCGCCATCGTCATCGGCGGCACCTCGGCCGAATTGACGATGAAAACGGTAAAACTCGCCTCCTGCAAATATTACGACTCTCTGCCCGACCACGGCTCCGAGGACGGCCACGCCTTTCGCGACAAAGAGATGGAGCAGGAAATCGTGAAAATGACGCAGTCGCTCGGCGTCGGCGCCCAATTCGGCGGCAAATATTTCTGCCACGACGTGCGCGTCATCCGCCTGCCGCGCCATGGCGCCTCGCTGCCGATCGGGCTCGGCGTGTCGTGTTCGGCTGACCGCCAGGCGCTCGGCAAGATCACCAAGGACGGCGTGTTCCTCGAAGAGCTCGAGCACAATCCGGCAAAATATCTGCCCGATGTCGACGCCTCAAAGCTCGGCGGCGAGGTGGTGCAGATCGATCTCAACAAGCCTATGAAGGAGATTCTCGCGCAACTTACCAAACATTCGATCAAGACGCGGCTGTCGCTCAACGGCCCGATGATCGTGGCGCGCGACCTGGCGCACGCCAAGCTGCGCGAGCGTTTGGAGAAGGGCGAGGGCCTTCCGGATTATTTCAAGAACCACCCGGTCTATTACGCGGGACCGGCAAAAACGCCGGAAGGCTACGCCTCGGGCGCCTTCGGGCCGACCACGGCCGGACGCATGGACTCATTTGTCGAGGATTTCCAGGCCGCCGGCGGCTCCATGGTGATGCTGGCCAAGGGCAACCGCGCCTCAGTTGTGCGCGATGCCTGCAAGAAACACGGCGGCTTCTATCTCGCCTCGATCGGCGGCGCCGCGGCCAACCTCGCCGAGCATTGCATCAAGAAGGTCGAGACGGTGGAATATCCAGAGCTCGGCATGGAAGCGATCTGGCGCATCGAGGTGGTCGATTTTCCCGCCTTCATCGTCATCGATGACAAGGGCAACGACTTCTTCAAGGAATTGAATCTGGGGTGAACGAAGCGTTGCCACCGGCGAGCAAAGCCAACGGCTAACGCCAAAGCCCCCGGCCGAAGCCGGGGGGGCGTTGGTTACGAAACGGTAGCGTAGACTACTTCAATGAGGTCGATACCGTCGAGAAGGTGGTGTTCAGATTGGTGCCGAGAGCCTGGACGGTAGCGATGATCGCAACCGCAATGCCGGCCGCGATGAGGCCGTATTCAATAGCGGTGGCGCCTGTATTGTCGGCGAAAAAGCGCATGACAAGCGTCGTCATTTGGATGTCCTCCGTGCTGACGACGTATTTGTACGCAGCGCGAGTTGTGGCCGATTTAACCCCTTCGATTGAACTTTCATCAAAAATTGTGATGGCGAAATGATGCCAGAAATGCCGCCGCCCATTACCGCTCGAGGCGCCCTGGTCTGGCGCGACATGGGCCAGAAGGCGCTCGACGACGCCTACGACCAGGACGTCTACGCGCCGAACCGCCCGTTGATCGTTGCGCGCCGCATCGCCGCGAGCGAACGGACGCGGGCGATCCTGGGACCGCCGCAGCGGGTCGCTTATGGGCCGAGCGAATACGAAGGGCTCGACATTTTTCGTGCCGCCGCGGCGAACGCCCCAGTCAACGTTTTCGTCCATGGCGGCGCCTGGCGCCGCAACAAGGCGGCCGATTACGCCTTGCAGGCCGAGCCTTTGGTGCAGGCTGGCGCGCACGCCGTCATCATCGACTTCATCAATGTCGAGCAAGCCAGCGGCGATCTGATGCCCATGTATGAACAGGTGTGCCGCGCGCTGGCCTGGGCGTGGCGCAACGCCGACAATTTTGGCGGCGACCGCGAGCGGTTTTACATTTCGGCGCATTCGTCCGGCTCGCATCTTGCAACTTGCTTTCTGACCGACGGCTGGCGCGAGGAAAATTTGCCGAAAACTTTCTGCAAAGGCGCGCTGCTGCTCAGCGGCATGTATGATTTGGAACCGGTGCGGCGATCAAAACGCTCGTCCTACGTTAAGTTCACCGACGCGATGGTGGAAAAGCTCAGCTCACAGCGCCATCTCGACGGCCTGCATACGCCGCTGGTTCTCGCCTACGGCACCTGCGAGACGCCGGAATTCCAGCGCCAGACGCAAGATTTCTGCGCCGCCGTGCGGGAATCGGGAAAGCCCGCCGAACGGATCGTCGGCGAGGCCTACAACCATTTCGAGCTGTTGGAGACGCTGGCGAACCCCTATGGTCTCACCGGCCGCGCCATGCTGCGGCAGATGAAGCTTGCATAACCAACCCTGCCGTTGAACAGGCAGGGGGAGAGAACTGGGGAGGATTCGCATGAACGCAAAGCTGCGCGCTCTGCTGGCAATGACCGCCGGCCTGGCGATGGCGACGATCGGCGGCTGGACCGTCGCGGCCCAGGCCGAGACGACGCTGATCACGCTCGGTACCGGCGGTGGCCCATTGCCGCGCGCGGACCGTGCGCAATCCTCCAACCTCTTGATCGTCAACGGCACGCTCTATCTCATCGATGCGGGTGGCGGCGTCACCCGTCGCATCGTCCAATCCGGCAACAACTTCCGCAAAGTCAGCAAGATTTTCATCACGCACGCGCATAGCGACCATACCGCCGGTCTCGCGACTCTGCTGGTGTCGCAGTGGGAGCAGCAAGCCGAGCCGACCGATATTTATGGCAGCGGCGTCGAGGCGCTGGTCAAAGGCGCGATCGATTATCTGACGCCCAACGCTGAAATCCGCTGGGCCGAAGGCAAGAAGCGGCCGATGACCGAGACCTTCCGCGCTCACGACGTCGAGCCCGGCCTCGTCTACCAGGATGCGAACGTCAAGGTCACCGCGGTCGAGAACACGCATTTTCATTTCCAGCCCGGCACGCCGCCCTACGGTAAATACAAGTCTTATTCCTATCGCTTCGAGACGCCGGACCGCGTCGTGTTCTTTACCGGCGACACCGGGCCTTCCGACGCCGTGGTCGAATTGGCAAAAGGCGCCGATCTCTACGTGACGGAAACGACGTCACCCGAAGACGTTATCGAGAACTATAAGAAGAACGGCATTTGGCAGGCCAAGACCCCCGGCGAGCAGGAGGGTTTCCTGCGCCACATGCACGAGGAGCACGTAACGCCGGAGGACATCGGCAAGATGGCGGCGAAGGCCGGCGTCAAGGCCGTGGTCATGACGCATATTGGCCCAACGATAGATCCCAAGGATGACTTTCAGCGCTATGTCGATGAAGCGAAGAAATATTATTCGGGACCGATCACGCTCGCCAAGGATATGATGAAATTCTGACAATCTCTCCGCGGCGCGTGGAAGAGGAAGTCACCCGGCTTTGCGCCGGCGGGGCGCGTGGCCGTGCGAGTGTCCATGAGCGTGTCCATGCTCGTGGCTGTGGCTTGCGCCGCGGCCGTGCGAATGCGCGCCGTCGGCCGGCAGGTAGACCACGTGGCCGTGGCGCACGCCGCGCTCGGCGATAATGCGGTCGGCGAATTGCTGCACGTCGGCGCCGCGGCCCTTGAGCACCGTGACTTCCATGCAGCTTTCGTGATCGAGATGCACGTGCAACGTCGCCTGCGCCAGGTCGTGGCGGTCGTGGAAGTCGCGGGTCAGGCGCTTGGGCAATTCGCGCGCCTCATGGTCGTAAAGGTAGACCAGCGCCGCCACGCAGGGCCGCGTGCCGCCGACTTCGGTCGCCGCCTGCTGCAGGCCGGAGCGGGCGAGATCGCGGATCGCCTCGGAGCGGTTGGCATAGCCGCGCGCCTTCATGAAGCGGTCGAGCTCGGCGTCGAGCTCGTCGTCGATGGTGATGGTCACGCGCTGCATCGCTGTCTCCTGGATCGATACGAAGTAACTCTAGCACTGATGGACAAGGCCGGCAGCGGCCGATAGCCTTCGCCGCCCAAAATCGACAAGAACGGTCCGGCAATGACGGAACAGTCCCGCAGCGACATTTACGGCAGCCGCGCCCGCATCGGCTACACCTCGCCGCCGCTCACCACCGAAGTCTTCCCATACGAGTTCTACCAGATCGTGCCGAAAGGCGTGACGCTGGTGGTCACCTCGCTCGCCATCGTGGTGCGCAGCAAGGACGAGGTCGACCAATCCTACGACATCAGCATGCGCGCGGCCCGTGAGATGGCGGCGGCGGGCTGCGACATCGTCGTGCTCGGCGGCGTGCCGATCAATCTGTCGCGCGGCGCCGCCAATGCCGAACAAATCATCCACGATCTCGAAACCGAGCTGAAGGTCAAGGTTTCCACCAGCACGTCGGCGCAAGCCGCGGCGGCGAAAGCGCTCGGCTGCAAGAAGGTCGTGGTCTGCCAGCCCTACGAGAAGACCGAGACCGACCGCATCGCCAGCTACGCCAAGCATTTCGGCTGCGAAGTGTTGGGCGCAACCGGCTGGGGCTCGCCGTTCAACCAGATCGGCCGCATTCCGCGCCACGCCGCAATCGACATGGGCCGCGAATTGATGCGCATGCACCCCGACGCCGATTCGATATTCTTCCCGTCACCGCATTGGCCGACGGCCGGCGCGCTCGACGTGCTGGAGCGCGAGTTCGGCGTCAATTGCATGGCCGCGCACCAGGCGATCGTCTGGGACGCGCTGCGCCGCTGCGGCATCAATGACCGCATCGAGGGTTTCGGAAGGTTGTTCCGGGAGTTCTAAATCGTCATTCCGGGGCGGCCCGAAGGGCCGAGCCCGGAATCCATAACCACTATCCGATAAGGAAAGTCGCTCACCTTTGATAACCTCATGTCTCGTGGCTATGGATTCCGGGCTCGCGCTTTCAGCGCGTCCCGGAATGACGGAATAGGGGGAGGACAAATGATGAAAAAAGGCCTGGGCGTTTCGAGCGCCATGTTCGCTCTGATCGTTTTTGCTGCGTTCGCTTCGTCCGCAACGGCGCAACAGCCGGCGACAATGGGACCGCCGCCGCCGCCGCTGCAGATCAAGGCCGGCATTTCCGATCCGGTGAACACCGTGCTGGCCTGGTACATGGCGCGTGCCGCTGGTCTCTACAGCGCGCAAGGGCTCAACGTCGAAATCCTCAACATGAACGGCGGCAGCCGCGGCGCCGAGGAATTGCAGGCGGCGCGCATCGATGTCATGCATGTCGGCTTGTCGTCGGTCGTCAAGGTCAATCAGGCCGGCGGCGATTTGCGCGTCATCGGCTCGCTGTCGAACGTCATCCGCTTCACCTTCTTCTCGGCACCTGGCGTCAAGACCGCGGCGGATCTGAAAGGCGGCGTGGTCGGCGTCAGCACCTTCGGCTCGGAAAGCGATTCCACGGTGACGCTGGCCTTGCAGAAGCTCGGCCTGACCCGCGACGACGTCACCGTCAAGGAATATGGCGGCGGCATGAAGCGGCTCGAAGCGGTAAAGTCGGGCGAGATCAAGGCCACCGCGATCAACGAGCCGATCGCATCGCTGGCGCGCGAAGAGGGTGTCAACGTGCTGGTCGATCTGGTGCCGGATCAGATTCCGTGGCTTTTTAGCGGTGTCGTCGTGCGCAAGGACGACATCGCCGCACGCCGCGACCTGCTGACGCGCTTTCTCAAAGCGAGTATCGAAGGCAATGACATCGCGCTCACCGACGAGAAGCGCGCCAAGGAGGTGCTGGCGAAGGAACTGAAGATCGGCAGCGCCAACATCCTCGACATCACCTATAACGATTTCAAGCAGCAATCGCCGCGGAACCTCGAACCGTCGGTGGAGGGCGCGCAGAACATCCTCAAACTGTTTCCCAATGCCAGCCAGAAGGTCGGCGATTATATCGATGACGGCTTGCTCGATGGCTTGAAGAACGACGGTTTCTTCGCGGCGATGGACAAGAAATACGGCCTGCAAAACCGATGACGTGAAAGCGCGATGGACCCTTCCGGCACGAAAGCGGTGGTCGACTGGCTGATGGACGGCGCGCGGTCGACGCCGTTGGCGCAGGAGGTCTTGAGCGAGATTTGCCGGCGCTTGACGGCCTGCGGCCTGCCGCTCTGGCGGGCGGTGGTGTTCGTGCGCACCCTGCATCCGCAGATCGTCGGCCGCCGTTTCGTCTGGCGGCCGGATACCGGGACGGTCGTCACAGATGGCGCTTTCGATTTGCTGGAGCGCGATGTCTTTCGCAACAGCCCGATGACCCATGTTGCCGAAACCGGCGAAGCCTTTCGGCGCCGGCTCGCCGATCCCGATTGCCCGATGGACTATCCGATCCTGCACGACCTGCGCGCGGAAGGCGTTACCGATTACGTGGTCTCGCCGCTGCGCTTCACCAATGGCGACGTTCACTTCGCCTCATGGGCGACGCTGCAGCCGGGCGGATTTACCGACGCGGAAATCTCAAGCCTCGATGCCATCATCATCCCGTTGACCCGGGTCGCGGAGATTCGCGCCTTGCACCGGGTGGCC
>Ga0187890_10003209_pt1 | contig 11318 bp, 10 predicted proteins | sample June2016WEW_21_1_FD_133005 | JGI IMG/M metagenome (GOLD analysis project Ga0187890, IMG submission 133005) | Peatland microbial communities from SPRUCE experiment site at the Marcell Experimental Forest, Minnesota, USA - June2016WEW_21_10 | ecosystem: Environmental > Terrestrial > Soil >...
ACTCCCAGAAAATCAATCGTGGCTTGTTCTTGCTCACTGGATTGGAATGGTGCCCGTTGCCGTTTGCCGAAGCCATGTGTCGTTTCCCTCCCACTTAATTTCCGTCGATCACCCCAGGCGCAACCATAGTCGAGAACAAAACATCCGGCGGTGATTATCATCACCGAAAATTGTGATCCTCGTCACAAAAATTGAGTCTGTGAATGTTGGGCCTCGAGGCGGTTCGACCTTATCCCCAGCGTTTCGTATCAGGGCACGCCTTCAGGCGTGCCGTAAGTGCGGTGCGCCCTTCAGGCGCTGAGGGGCGATTGGAGTTTCACCACTGGGGCGGCTAGTTGCGGTTGGCGATCTCGCGCAGCGCCGCCGTGTTGCGAATCACCAGAGTCGAGCCTTTCGACTGCACGATCTGACGCTTCTTCATCTCCGCAAACAGCCGGGTGACCGTCTCTCGCGAAGTTCCGATCATCTGCGCGATTTCCTCGTGCGTGAGTCGAAGCTTCAACCGGGGCTCCGACTTGGCGCCATCGCCATTCTTGGAGCTCCATTCCAGAAGCAACTTCGCCAGTTTCTCGGCAGCGGAGTGCGACAATCCGAGCGCACCCGCTTCCTTACAAGCATTGTGATACTTTTCACTTAACTGCTCGGCCACTTTGAAGCAGGCCTCTACATCATCCTTCAGGAACCGAAGAAAATCATCGCGCTTGACGAAATTGACCTGCGTGGGATCGATCGTCTCCGCCGTCACTTCGTAAGGTTTGCCCGAGATCGTGGCGCTCAAACCCAGCACCTCCCCGGGCTCGGCGAGTTTCACAATGACCGTTCGGCCGTTGGGGGAGTTGATGGAGAGCTTGACACTGCCTTTGCAGAGCACAAAAATGCCGCGTGGCAGCTGCCCTTCTACAAACAGCACCGCCCCCTGCGGATACGCCGTCGCGTACTTGATGTTTTCAAAAGCCTGCAGCGCCGTAGGAGGCAGATCGCAGAAGATACGATCCGTCCGCAGCTTGCACGTAATGCAACTTTCCACAATCTCCATTCCGTAGGGCGACAGCATGTGACCAGCCTCCTGTAACAACATGGTGGCAACCTCGGGCTCGGCTCGTCGGCGTGAATCGCATCTAAGAACAATCTGCGAGCCAGTTGAGCCGGCCTCGTCTAAAGTCAGTCTCCGTCCGGAAGGAACGCTTGGCTGTGCTGCCAGACACATGCCAATGTGACGCTCCTCACAATGGCGCCCCACCCCTAACCCGGCGTCTGATCCCCGTAGAGACGCGGCTTGCCGCGTCTCCGCCCGTCATAGATGAAGACGGGGCAGGCCCGTAAGCACCCAAATGCCGAGGCGTGGTACCTAAGCGTGTGACCATCGAAAATGTTGCCTAGTCCGTATCCGGCGGATCCACCTCCGTGGCCGCAGTCTTGGTGAAGAAGCTTCCCTCCAGCGGCGCTGGAATTGTTTTATACGCCGATGCGGCGTGATGGAAGTTGAAAAAGTCGTGGAGATCGTTCGTCGCTCGCGCATCGGCAAAACCGAGATTGCCGAGGCCAAAGATACCCTCGATACCCTTCAGGATGCTGCCAAAATCGTATTTCAGGTTGCTGATATACCCGGCCTTGCTCGAGTAGGCTGAAACCACCACCAGCGGTACACGAAAGCCGAGTTGGTAGTCGTCCTGGTTCGCGCCACTCTGGAACACCGGCTGCACGTGGTCGTACCAACCTCCCCAGTCGTCCCAGGTAATGAATATGACCGTGTCCTTCCAGTAGCCAGTTCCGTCGTCGCAGGTTGTGTTATTTCCTATGGCATTGACCACGGCCGCCACCCACGACGGTCCCTGGCCGCTGTTGATCGGATGGTCCGAATACTGTCCGGCGGGCGTTATCCAACTTACTTGTGAGAGCGCGCAGTTAGCGATGTCGTTCAACACATCGGGCGGTGCCGTGTCGACGTAACCGTTCGATTCGCCTTTCGTCCAGTCTGGCCCTGTGCATACCCCCGACATGGGCATGCAGATGTTCGAGAGCGAGTTCGGCGCGACCCACAGACTACTCTGCCCTTCGGCATAGTAAGTCCAGGTGATTTGAGGATTGGGTTGACTAAACAGGTAGTCCATGGCATTGCGGGTGAAGCATTGCACCGTTTCGTCGCCGGGAGTTTCCGTGCCAAAAGGCGGTGCACCCTTTCCGTTCGGTCTGATCAGTTGTGCCGAGTTTCCCGAGCCACAACCGTAGTCTGTACTGGGAGCATTCTCTGCGACAAAGATGCCGAGCGCGTCATCTGCCGCGGTGGGCGCCGAAGTGGCGCCAAAAATAAACTGATGCGCTGGATAACTCGGGCCCTGGTTGGTCTGAAACATCCGGTTACCCCATCCATAGGTCGTTGCCATCGTGATATACGGGTCGAGAAGGCCGCCTCTGTTCCCGTTGCTGTTCGTTACCGGTGTGTTGTACACATACATGAACTGAGAATAGTTGTCGGCCGGAACCACGCAGCCAAAGATGTTCGCCCCACAAACTGCCGGAACGTTGGCCGCCGGTTTGCCGGTGATTCCCTGGTTCTCGAACTCGAAATTCCACCCGCTGATCGTTCCGTTGAGCTTCGGTCCGCCGTGGCTGTGGTCCAGATCGAAGTTGGTGGCCAGTCCGACTGGGGTTAATGGCACCGTCTGGCCATCGGCATTCACATAGGTCGATGCGATCTCGTAGGTTCCTCCAGCGCCTGTAGCGCTACATCCAGGTACGCCGCCGTTTGCGGTGCACAATCCCTGAAAAAGATTGTCGGGCGAGCGGTTTTCCTGAAAGATCACGATAACGTGTTTAATAGGAGTGGTCCCGTACTGGGCGTGGGCTGCAGTAGAGACGAGCGCGGCGGCGGCGACGAAAAGTGAGAAAACCCTGGGGGTGGATTTCATAACGATTCTCCTTCCTGCGGAATTGGCGGGTGGACGAGGTGGACGGCCCTAACCAGGGCGCGATGCACCTACTATCTCCAGCTTTTGATAACCCGTCAATTGAAAGAATGACTCGCCGCTTCGTACAAAAAATGTTCTTGCATCGAAACTGCAATAAATTGCAGTGTACCGGCCCCATTGGAGTGACTTTATAATGATGCAATGAAAACAGGGCGAGCCAGCAAGTCCCGGCCCAGCATATGCGCGGCGCATATCTTTATCATCTTTATCTCTGCCGCATTCGCCATCGATATCGATCAAGCTGCGGCAGTGACATGCGAGAGTCTGGTCTCCCTTAAGCTCTCAGACACTACGATCACCGCAGCCCAGTCGATACCCGCAGGCACCTACTCCGCGCCCAACGGTGAAGTCTTCGCCAATATGCCTGCATTCTGTCGCGTGGCAGCCACGCTCACACCGGCCAGCGATTCCGAGATCGGAATCGAAGTGTGGATGCCGTCCTCAATCTGGAATGGGAGATTCGAGGGCGTTGGCAACGGTGGCTATGCAGGATCGATCCCTTACAGTGCGCTTGCACCTGGCGTGTCACTTGGGTATGCCACCGTCGGTACGGACACCGGCCACGTTGGCTCGTCCAGTTACGATGCATCCTTTGCGCTTGGACACCCGGAAAAGATTATCGATTTTGGATATCGCGCCACCCATGGGATGACCGTCATCGGCAAACAGATTTCGTCTGCCTTCTACGGCGAGGATCCGAAGCGTTCCTACTTCACCGGCTGCTCAACCGGCGGGCGACAGGCCCTGATGGAGGCGCAACGCTTCTCGAACGATTACGACGGAATCGTTGCCGGCGATCCTGTTGCCTACTACACGCACCATCATGTCGGTGGCAATCTCTGGGTCGTGTGGCAGATGTTCAACAACCCTGCCAGCACGGTTTTCACGACTCAGGACACGCTGCTCGGCAACGCGGTCAATGCCGCGTGCGACGCTCTTGACGGGGTAGTGGATGGTGTCCTGAATAATCCCCGGCGCTGCCACTTTGATCCCGCAAAGCTCCTCTGCGAAGGGTCTCAAATGCCTCCGAACTGTCTTACCGCAGAGCAGGTCGAAGCAGTTAGAAACTTGTGGACCGGCCCTGACCAGATGGTGCGCCAGCGTGGCTATTACCCTCCCTTCGAGCGGGGCGGCGAAGCCGATGGCTGGCCCTCAACGATCTCGCCACAACCACCGCCGGCGCCGCAAACCGACGATCACGCGCAGATCGGCCTTCCTTTCTTCGAGTACTTCGTCTTCGATAATCCGGACTGGGACTTTCAAACTTTCAACTGGATCACCGGACCAGCTTACGTGGAAAACAAAGTGGTGGTTCCCGGTCAGACCTTGGCGTCGGTTCTGAACTCGATCGACCCCGACCTGGGGCGGTTCCGGGCGCGAGGCGGCAAGCTTATCCAGTACCACGGATTTAGCGATCCGGAGGTGCCGCCCATGACGAGTATCAACTACTTCGAGAGCGTCATCGACTTTCCCGGCGGGTCATTTTCGGGCGGGTCATTAGACGAGACTCAGGAGTTTTACCGGCTCTTCATGGTCCCCGGAATGAACCACTGCAAAGGCGGCCCCGGCGCCAATGTATTCGACATGCTTACCCCGCTCGTCCACTGGGTTGAGCAGGACATTGCGCCCGACCGAGTTCTTGCCACGCATTATGTCAACAACATGCCAGATCAAGGCGTCGCCTTTACGCGTCCCTTATGCCCCTATCCACGCGAAGCCGTCTATAAGGCCAGCGGCAATACCAACGACGCCGCCAACTTTGTCTGCAAGTAATCGCCAGCAACTTCCGTCAATAGGAGTTCACACAATCTTCAAAATCCAGTTGCGCCACTTTTCCAATGCCACAAGCGAATACCGGCCAGTTCTCATTGGTAATGGCATTCCAGTATCCCGGCTGCGGTTGGCCATTGGCATTCCAGGAAGCGTTTCCAGAATTGTATTGCCCCATGTAAGACGTCTGTTGTGCATTGGGTAAGGACTTAGTCAGTGAAATATTCGTTGCCAGTTCTGGATAAAGTTGTACCAGAGAAGCGCCCAAAGGACCTGACATGGAATACGTTGTCGAAAAAGTGTAATAGCTGGTGAACTTTGCCAGCGGCGGCACCGGCGACGGCACAGCAGCGAGAACATAGTTCAGGGACTTGTAATCCGTGGGTGTAAACGTATTTTGAGTCACTGTAAAAATCTTAAAGGCAGGGTTCTCGCCAAAGCACGGACTTATAGCCGGCACTTCATCAAGCACCACCGAGGGTGACAGGATGCGATATTCGTCCATATGCGTGTGGGCGCCAAGGGTCATGGTTATAAGGCCGGGATACTTTGCAAGTATCTGCAGAAGACTTGTCTGATAACTCTGGTACATCATCATCGTGGCGCTTGCAATCTGACCTTTGCCATCAATACTTTCGGCCGTTGTAACTGTATTTGCGCCGGGAGGTACGTGCATTAAGAGCCACACCTCTTGGCCAGCCGCCTGGGCTGAAGCGAGGGTTGAATCAAGCCAGGAAAGTTCTGCAGCGACTGCACTGTCATTGTCCCCGGGGACTCCAAGGGCAAATGGGTTTGTATTAAGTCCGATCACCGTCAATTTTGATCCCAGCGGCTGGGCAGAATAATAGCCACCGCTCTTGAAGGTATTAAGAAATGTCTGCTGATCCGCGGCCCCATTCACAAATTGCGTGTAAAAAGTTTCCGCGTTATTGGAAAGAAAAGTGCTATCCGGTCCATAGCCGGTGTAGGAATCGATATTTCCAACCGCGAACATGACGGGAATGTTTCCGACAGATGCCCTCACCTGCGCGGTAACAAAGGCAACCGTCTTATCGGTAAAGGCCTGCATGGCGGCTACCTCGTCGACCGTAGGTACCACTGCGGGGCACCCTAGAGCGTGAGGAGGCATATAAAGGCAGTAAAAGTCTGTCGGAAAGGAGTGCCCAATAAGGTCGCCGGTATAAATAACGACCGGACTCGCTCCTAAGTTCTGCTTTATGCTCGAGAGCGCAAGCTTAAGCAAAGGGTAATTGGTATCGCTACCCCATGCCGAAACCGTTTTCACTGTCGAGTTCTGAAAAATACTCTGCCACTGGCTGGGATCGTTCGCCAGAAGCTGCTGAAAAAGAGATGGGTCATAAAAAGGATTGAAATGAACGTCCGAGAACACAACCACTGGGAAGCTGTTGGAGGTCGGGGTGGGCGTGGGGTTGGTCACAGCGCCGCACCCGAAAAGCAGGTAGACACCTGCCAACGCAAGCAGAAAGATACCGCTGGAACCTTTTAACATGGAAGCTTCTCCTTTTGACGAGTGATGCAGGCAGCCGCCTAACGGGGACCTGGCTGCGAATGTGGGCGCACAATACCCGCATCGTCAATAGCATCTCCGAGATTAGCTTTCGTTGGATAGTAACCGTCTGGTCTTAGCCATCTGGACGTTGTTGAGTATCCGTATGCGTTGGACAGTTCACCTTCCAAAATGAACAAAAGGGACGTCTGATCTCCCGTTAGAGGCGGCAAGCCCCCGTCTCTGCGCGCGGGAGCGCGCCAACTTAAAGCATTGCAGAAGCCATAATCTGATAGGAATCTGAAGTTTTTACCGCGGCCGGCTAAGCCGCCAGCATCAGGAGGTCAGATTTGCGGCGAGGTGGGCACCCAGGCCCGGGTTCCTGAGCGAAGCCGAAGGAGAACGTCCGGGCCTGCGTGATTGCGAAAGAGGGACAGCCATCCCTTCTCCGCAGACGATCTATTTCGCTTGCAGAGATTCGATGTAGAGGGTAAGGTTCGTCACACGTTGCTGCACCTCACCTTCGTGTCCACTACTCATGCTCCAAAACAACGTTCCCCACACCGGCATATCCTTGGAGCCGTGTGCAGGAGTAGCGGATTCGCCGCGAATCGAGGACGACACTTTCAGTGAAGGATATTTCCCTCCGTTGTTCTTGCTCAGCAGCGTAAGGTCGGTCGGAGGAACCTTCAGCGCGCTGGCCGCCGGACCTACGCCTTTGCCGTCCGTTCCATGGCAAACCGCGCAGTACGCCGTGTACATGTCCTTGCCGGATACCGGCGACGTGGACTTGACAGCGACATGCTTTATAACTTTCTCTGGTTGGCCCTGCGTCTGGTCCTGCGCGGCGACCGTGCATGCGAATACGAACAGGGCAGTGAACATCAAAATCAGTTTCTTTATGGACATCGCCATTTCTCCTTTTAGACCAAGGTCGTCTTCTGACCTCGAAGCGCCCTCAGAAACCGAAAACCGGTTGCATAGTCACCTCGCCGCCCGCTATCGCGTAGGAAGTTTCCACTCCTTACCGTTGCGCACGACAACCAGCGTCGATTTCGTCGGGTCCCCGTGATAGAAGGCAACGGCATACTTATTGATCAGGGTTTGACGCTCCCATTGGTTAAAGCCTTTCACCAATGGACCGCCCGCGTCAAACACGTCCCCCAATTTGTCCGGTACCCATTTCCAATTGTATTCGACGATCGCGTTGTCAACTCCGCTCATGTTTACGCTGGCGATACCCAGGAATTGTCGTTGCGCCAGCGCCGCCTGATATGAGAAGGCGCCGTCCGCTTCTGTCGATTTCTTGAAACCCGGCAGATCGCTCAGCAATTGCTCTCCTTCGGGTGTGACCGAAACCAGCACGCCCCCGTGCGGCGCCTTTGCCAATTTAACAATTCCTGCTTTTTCCAACAATCGATAATTAGGGTCCGGTAATTTCTCATCATTATTCACCAGACCAGTGCGGAAATGGATGACGGCCGGGCCCGGTCCCTGCAGCGCCGCTGTTACTACGCCGGTCGCCTCCTGCGCGGTGAGCGGTGTCTTCCCCCGGACCTGGAGTATCACGTAGGTTACTAAACCCACGATCCCCACTAGCAGACACAGCATGAGTAGCATCGGCAGGATCGATGAGCGTCGTTCCATCTGAATTTCAGATTCAAACATGGCAGCCCCCTTTATTGAACACCCGCGAATAGCGGTACCACCTCTCATTCTCAGTCCAGCGCTTTCCCGATTGCGGTGATCAAAGGCACGATCCGCTGTGTCTTGTATCACGATGAGGCAATTGCCGTATCGCCTTCCGGAGCAGAACTTGCTCCCCAAAGTGTGCGCGTCCTCACAAACAGCGGTGATCCATGTCACACCCACAGGTACGTCCTGCAAGGCATAATCGCCTGAGATTCGTGGTTGTGTTCCACCACCTTGAGCGTGGAGATTCAATGGCAAAAGGACGTGTTTCAATCGTCGTCGAGCGGTGTAAAGCCTGCGGCTTCTGTGTGGAGTTTTGTCCCACCCACGTGCTCGCGCTTTCTTCCGCTTTCAATTCCAAGGGCTACCATCCGCCCCATGTCGTGCATCCGGAAAAGTGCAGTGGCTGCGATTTGTGCGGCATGTACTGCCCCGATTTCGCCATCTGTGCCACCAAGGTCGATGCCCCTGGTCTACCCAGGAAGGCGGTCGATCCGGTCGCTGTCGATCCGGTCGCTAAGGGAGGTGTCAAATGAAGACTGAAAAGGCTGACCCTCGCGGTGTGCTCACCGGCATCCACTTCATGGATGGCGACCATGCCTGCTGCGAAGGCGCGCTGGCCGCCGGCAGCCGCTTCGCCGCCGGATACCCCATCACTCCTTCCACCGAAGTGGTCGAGCGCTTCGCCTCCCGTGTGCCCACGGTAGGCGGCACGTTTATCCAGATGGAAGACGAGCTCGCGGCCTCCATTACCCTGCAAGGCGCGGTCTGGGGCGGAGCCAAGGCCTTTACCGTGACCTCCGGCCCCGGCTTTTCTCTGATGATGGAACACATCGGCTACGCGGCCATGACCGAAACCCCGTGCGTGTTCGTCGATGTGCAGCGCGGAGGACCCTCCACCGGCCTGCCCACGCTTCCCGCCCAAGCCGACATGATGCAGGCCCGCTGGGGCTCGCATGGCGACTACGAGATCATCGCCCTCTGCCCCAATTCTCCGCAGGAGTGTTTTGACCTCACCATCAAAGCCTTCAACCTGGCCGAAGAATTTCGCGTGCCCGTAATGTTCATGATGGACGAATGCGTAGGGCACATGAGTGAAAAGGTAGTGATTCCTCCCGCCGACCAGATCGAAGTCGTGCCCCGCCGCCATACTCACAAGTCGGTGGATGACTATCTCCCCTATGCCACCAACGGCGATCAGGTTCCGGATATGGCGCATGCCGGCGAAGGCTACAACTTTCATGTCACCGGCTTGACTCACGACGAACACGGCTATCCCAACATGACTTTGCCGACCCAGGACAAGCTGGTTCGCCGCTTGCAATCCAAGATTCTCGATGCCGTCGACCGCATTTCCATGTTCGAAGAAGAGCAAATCGAGGGCGCCGATGTGGTGGTCGTTTCCTACGGCATCACTTCCCGAGTGGCGCAACGCGCCATCGAGGCGGCTCGTAAACGGGGTCTGCGCGTCGGCAAGTTGCGCCTGATCACTGCCTGGCCCTTCCCCGAGAAAAAGATCCGCGAACTCGCAGCCAAAGTGAAAGCCTTCGTCGTCCCCGAAATCAATCTGGGCCAGATGGTGCGCGAAGTGGAGCGCGCTGCCGCCGGTCAGGCTAGCACATTCGCCGTGACGCACGCGGGCGGCGGAGTGCACAACCCCGAAGACATCCTCAAAGTAATTGTGAAGGCCAGCCTGCAGGCCAATCGGAGGCCAATCTAATGACTGACGACTTGAACACCGATATCCTCAACCCCGTCGAGCCCTTCCTGCGCAGCGATCGCATGCCTTCTATCTGGTGCCCGGGATGCGGCATCGGCACCACGGTGAACTCTTTCGCCCGCGCCCTCATCGAATCGAAAATCGATTTGGGATCGCTCGCCCTGGTTTCGGGCATCGGCTGCACCGGGCGCGTGGCCGGTTACGTTAAACTGGATTCTTTCCATACCACGCATGGCCGCGCCATCCCCTTCGCCACCGGGTTGAAACTGGCCAACCCCAAGCTGAACGTTGTCGTCTATTCCGGCGACGGCGATCTTTCGGCCATCGGCGGCAACCATCTGATCCACGCCGCCCGCCGCAATATCGACTTGAAAGTCATCTGCGTCAACAATCTGATCTACGCCATGACCGGTGGCCAGACCGCACCCACCACGCCCGATCACTCCACCACTTCTACGAATCCCTACGGTGTGTTCGAGCCGTCGTTCAATTTGCCACACCTGGTCGAAGCCGCCGGCGCGGTTTACGTCGCGCGCTGGACCACCTTTCACGTGCGCCAACTGTCGCGCTCCATCGCCGAGGCGTTTCAGAAAAAAGGCTTCTCCTTTATCGAAGTGATCTCGCCCTGCCCCACGCTTTATCAGCGCCGCAACAAGCTGGGCGATGGTCTCGACGCCATGAAGTACTACAAAGAGAAAAGCAAAGTCCGGCACGGCGCTCCGACCAGTGAAGTCGGCCTCACCATGACCGGAGAAATCATCGTGGGCAAATTTGTCGACCGCGACCGCCCCGATTACCAAACCATGATGAAAGCTCAATTCCACGAATCGCTCGGAGAAAGATTTGTGGAACAACCCCCCGCACAACAGGAGACGGTATGCAGCTAACGGAAATCCGCATCGCCGGCTTTGGCGGCCAGGGAGTGATCCTCTCGGCCATCGTTTTGGGCAAGGCTGCCTCGATTTATCAAGGCGCTTTTGCCACCATGACCCAGAACTTCGGCCCGGAAGCCCGGGGCGGCGCCTGCAGCGCGCAGCTCGTCGTTTCCGATTCGCCCATCTTGTACCCCTACGTCACCGTGCCCGATATCCTCGTCGTTATGTCGCAAGAGGCCTATGTCCGCTTCGCGTCCGAGTTGAAAGACGGCGGCATCATGATCGTCGAGCAGGATCTGGTGCGAGTTGCAGGTCTCAAGCAGGGAGTCAAGGTCTACAGCATCCCAGCCACCCGCATCGCCGAAGAACTCGGCAAGCGTATGGTGCTGAATTCGGTGATGGTCGGATTTTTCACTGCCATCACCCAACTGCTGGAACCCGATGCCGTGCGCAAGGCAGTAGCCGATTCTGTCCCGCCCAGCTTTCGAGAACTGAATCTGAAGGCCTTTGAGAGGGGGCTGGAGTACGGAATCAATGCATTGACCGAAACTCCGAACCCCAGCGATGCCGTACTGCAAGCGCAATATTCGCCGGAGTAAGCCAGTTTCATTGATAGGCTTTGGGTAGGGCGCGGCTTCACAACGCGGAGAAGTTAGGGTTTTGAATTTGCTTTGAAGGGGCGCGGCTTCACAGCTTGCGGAAAAATGGGATGTTTTTCTCGTTCCATCTTCTCCGTGAGTTGTTTTTCCGTGCGTTATCACGCCCCGATTTCGTGTTCTCCGGCC
>Ga0187890_10003220_pt1 | contig 11307 bp, 10 predicted proteins | sample June2016WEW_21_1_FD_133005 | JGI IMG/M metagenome (GOLD analysis project Ga0187890, IMG submission 133005) | Peatland microbial communities from SPRUCE experiment site at the Marcell Experimental Forest, Minnesota, USA - June2016WEW_21_10 | ecosystem: Environmental > Terrestrial > Soil >...
GCTGTGGGAGCGCCGGCTCTCGGTGTCGCTGCCCGCCCTGATGGCGAACATGGGTGCCTGGAACCGGTGGTGCGCAACCGTGGCGAGCGAAGGCAAGGGCCGCCTGCACCCTGTGGCCCATCTCACCCTGCGTGACCCGCAGTGGCTGGAAGCCCAACTGGCCGAGCTCTCGTCGAACGGGGTGCGTCTGGCCATGATCGCTCCCGCGGCCGTCGACGGACGCCCGCTGTCGCATCCCGACCACGATCGGATGTGGGCGGCCTTCGTCCACCACGGCGTCACTCCCGTGTTCCACGTGGCGGACCAACCGCGCGTCCTCGACGAGGTCTTCTACACCGACCCCGACGACAGCTTCGTGCCGGTGATCGAGTCCATCTTCTTGTGGGTCCAACCGGCGCTGGCGGTGACCGACCTCATCGTCAACGGCACGCTCGACCGGCATCCCGGGTTGCGCATCGGCATCGTGGAGCTGTCGTCGATCTGGGTCCCCCAGTACCTGATGATGCTCGACGGTGGCTGGAACTTCACCACCGCCCTCAACGGGAGGCCGCTGGCGCCGATCGAGCTCAAGCCCAGCGAGTATTTCCGCCGTCAGGTCCGGGTGGCGTCGTTCTCCTACGAGCAGCCGGCTCGGCTGACCGCCAAATCCGGAGACCTCTACATGTGTTGTAGCGACTTCCCTCATTCCGAGGGCACCGCCACCCCCATCGAGGACTATGCCCGCATCGGCTGTCTCCCCGAGGACGCCGCCGGGCTGTTCCACGGCAACGTGGCCACGCTGCTCACGAACTGATCGCGGCCGCGGCTCCGGCTCCACCCGACCGCCACGACCGCGCCTCGCACCTCCGAGCCGGCCGAGGCCCCGAAGGGGGTGCCCGAGTACGGTGCGAACCGCATGGTTGCGCACATCGACGCCGATGTATGTGTGGTCGGGGCCGGGTATGCCGGGCTCTCGGCGGCTCTCACACTGCACCGGAGCGGGAGATCGGTCGTCGTCCTCGAGGCACGCGACCGCGTGGGTGGCCGCATCTGGACGCAGCACCTCTCCGATGGCACCCCCATCGACCGGGGAGGTGCGTGGCTGGCTCCCCGGCACGAGGCGATCTTCGAACTGGCCCGCGACCTTGGCGTGTCGACGTACAAGACGTGGGTGAAAGGCGCACACCTCCTCGTCGACGAGGGTCGCATGCTCCGCTACCAGGGGCTGATCCCGAAGATAAGCCCCTTGGCGGTGGCCACCATCGCCCTGGCTCAGGCCAGGCTGGACTGGACCTCCAGGCGCGTCCCCCTCGAAGCCCCGTGGACGGCAAGACGGGCGGCGGCGTGGGATGGTCGCTCGGTGGCGTCGTGGCTCACAGACGCGGGGATCCGGACCACCGTGGCGCGTGCCCTGTTCGACATGGCCGTGCGCGGGTTGTTCACCGGGAGTCTGGACGAGACGTCGTTTCTGCACCTTCTCTTCCTCGTCCGGGCCCACGGCAGCATCAACAAGCTGTTCTCGATCAAAGGAGGATCTCAGGAGAACCTGATGGTCGGGGGTGCGGGGCTGATCGCACAGCGCATCGCCGAGTCCCTCGGCGATGCGCTGCACCTGGCCGCCCCGGTCCGGTCGATCACCCAACGCCGAGACCGTGTCGTGGTGGCGACGACCGATGTCTCGGTGTCGGCCCGCCATGCCGTGGTGTCGATCCCTCCGGTGCTCACTCTCGAGATCACCTTCGATCCGGCCCTCCCCACGGACCGACGCGCCTTGTACGCCGGGGCGATCGCCGGGCCCGAGTCCAAGACACTGGTGGTCTACCCCGAGCCCTTCTGGCGAGCCGAGGGATTCAGCGGCCAGAGCGCCGAGCCCGGCTCTGCCGCCGAGGTCACGCTCGATGCCTCACCGGTGTCGGGGACACCCGGCGTCCTGGCGTCGTTCACCTTCGGACCGGTCGCCCGGCGCGTGGGGGATCTCGAAGCCGGCGACCGGAGGCGGGCCGTCCTCGGCGCGCTCACCGCCAGATTCGGGCCCCGGGCCGCAGCACCCCTCGAGTACGTCGAGACGGCGTGGTGGACCGAACAGTGGACACGAGGGTGCTCGATGGCGCACTTCCCGCCGGGCGTCTTGACCCGTTACGGGCCCTTGCTACGCGAGCCCTTCGAACGGGTGCACTGGGCCGGGACCGAGACCTCGACGCGGTCACACGGCGCCATCGACGGGGCTGTCCTGTCCGGGCAGCGAGCCGCAGCGGAGATCCTCGATCGCACCTGAGCGCCCTGGCAGGTGGGCACCGGAGTCCGGCCCGATCCTGTCGGGCACGGGAGCCGGGAGCTGCACGGCGGAGGTTCCTGTGTGAGTGCTGTGTGATCTTCGTGTCAGATCGAGATGCCAAGACGTCATGCTATAATGACAATTCGCTGGTCATCCCGCGTTTTTCAGTGCTCGTCCTTCGTGTCGCGGCACGTGGGGGATGCGGGGGCAGCCTCGCGACGGGGCGTAGGGACCGCCCGCCAAGGTCCCTGCGCCTCCGTCGCGCTCTTTGGAGATCAGCAGACCTCGGGCCCCGAGCCACGATGCCGCCGTGGAACCGGGACCGACGAGGACCCCTCGAACGGTGCGGGAACCGCCAGGCCTTGTGACCTTGGGGGCAGGGCCCGGCGGTTCCCGCATCGCTCTGAGCAGCCCGAGAATTCAAGACCGCTCAGGGATCCTGACGTGGGTGATCATGGCCCGACGACGCCTCGAGCACCATCGTCAACAATGATGAGCACGAGCACATGTCGCCACGACACACACCACTGACATGGGGCCAGCCTTCTACGGGCCGCCGGTGGACGTCGGTCGATCACCGTCTGACTCCCCGACTCAGGAACGGAGGGAGGGCATGCTCCCGATGAGCTGCGCGCCATGGAGAGCGGACGCGCGTGGGTGACACCCCGGAGGAACCCTCCGCATCATTGGCCGAGGACCAACAACAACTCACCCGGTCCCGCATCAGACGAGCGGCCATGAAGGTCGTGGCCCGTCGAGGCTTCGCCGCCACCGTGGATGAGATCGCCAAGGTCTCGGGCGTGAGCCCCCGCACCATCTTCCGCCACTACTCCAACCATGATCTGTTGATCGCCACCACCGTCAAGGACATGTACGAGGCATGTGGGCGGCGGCCGATCGAAGGGTTGGCTCAACCGACCGACGACCTCGACGGCTGGATCGAGGGGCTGGCGATCACGATCCACACCCGAAACGCCGAGATCGTGGGCGACGCCTTCTGGGACATCCATGCCCCCCGGCTCAACGCCTCTGCGGCGCTCTCCGAGCTCGACGCCTTTCGACGCCAGTACCGAACTCGAGGGGTCAGACACCTCGTGGCCGTGGCATGGCGGACCGCCGGAGGGAGAGGCGACCCCCCCGAGGACTTGGCCATGGCCTTTGCCCTCAATTTCTCGGCCTTCACGACCCAGGCGCTCATGGTCGACTTCGACCAGACGCCGGCCCAGATCGGCATGCTCACGGCCGCCATCTTGAAGGTGCTGCTCCGGCGCGCCATCGATGCCCAACCGCTGGCCCCGAGCGACGCCGTGGCGAATAGCGCTGAGCACTGACCGGTCGCCGAGTTCGGGTGTCTAGGCGAATATCCTCGTCCAACCCTCGCCCACCGGTGTCATGCACACGGTGGTGAGTCTCATGGAGCGGAGCAGCCAGACCCCGTCGACCAGCGCGTACCCATCGTCCTCGTACCCGCACATCCAATAGGAGGAGCCATCGGCGGTTCGGCACGGGCTCAGCAGCTCCCACCGGGCCTCGGCGGTGTCGCCATCGACGTCGATGCGCGGGTTCACGAAGAAGTGGCGTGAAAATGTGAGTGTGGGCTCGCGCAGGCGGGCCGCAATGGCAGGGCGGCCGGTGACTCTCCCGAGCCCGGGGCCTCCGTCCCACACGCCATCGGTGGTGAAGAGCGCGGCGACGCCCTCGGCGACGTGCGCCAATGCGTCGGCATCGACAACCGCCCCCGCCGCGAAGCGCTGGTCCACCAGCTGGCCGTAGCGCGCCTTGAGGGACTGGATGGCGAGCACGCTCTCGCTCGACGCGACCCGCCGTCGCAGAGCGGCCACCTCGGCCGCCAATTCCTCCACCGTGACCATGGTGACGCTCCGCCTTCCGCCTCTCGGTGTGCCGACGGGCCATCCCGGGCGACGAGAAGCTCTCCACATTGTTGCGTATCGATGGGCGGCTGACGGGTGCGACGGTCGTCGCTACGATGCCCGCAGTGGACCTGGGAAGACTGGGCGTGTGGTGGAGCGGTACCTGGCGGGTGAAGGACGACGCCTCCGTGGATGTCGCTGCTGAGCTGGAGGCACTCGGCTACAGCACCTTGTGGTCCTCGGGGGGCTTCGACCCCGGCCTCTCCGAGCGCTTCGGCCGGATGTTGGCGGCGACGACCACGATGACCGTGGCCAGCGGCATCGTGAGCATCTGGCGGGCCTCTCCCGCCGACATCGCCGACGCCGTGGCTGATCTGGACGCGCAGTACCCGGGACGCTTCGTGTTGGGCCTGGGGGCGAGCCACGCCGTGCTGGCCGAGGACTACGCCCACCCCTACTCCCATATGGTCGAGTACCTCGATGCCCTGGACGGCGCCGGCAGCGCCGTGGCGAAGGACCGTCGGGTCCTGGCCGCGCTGGGGCCGCGCATGCTGGAGCTGGGAGGCAGACGAGCCGCCGGTGTCCACCCCTACTTCGTTCCCGTCGCGCACACCGCCCGGGCCCGCCAGGTGCTCGGAGATGGGCCGCTCCTCGCTCCCGAGGTCACGGTGGTCCTGGAACGGGACCCGGCCAAGGCACGCGAGCTGGCCCGGACCTTCACCGCCGGCTACCTGGCCCTCCCCAACTACGCCAACAATCTTCGGACCCTGGGCTTCGAGGACGCCGACCTGGCCGGCGGGGGAAGTGACCGCCTGGTCGACGCCGTGGTGGCCTGGGGCGACCTCGAGGCCATCGCCGCCCAGGTGCGCGCCCACCATGACGCCGGGGCGGATCACGTCTGCGTCCAGGTCATCTCCCCACGGGAATCGTTTCCCCTGGCCGAATACCGGGCGCTCGCCCCCGCGCTGCTGGCTGTCTAGGCACGACCCGGCCGGTCACAGGGGCCGGTCCGGTGCCTCCACCGTTCTGACGACGCGGCACGGGTTGCCGACGGCCACCACCCCCGGCGGGATGTCGCCCACCACGACGCTCCCGGCGCCGACGGTGGTCCCCGATCCGATCGTGACTCCGGGGCAGACGATCGCCCCACCACCCAGCCACACGCCGGACCCGATCGTCACCGGAGCCGCCTGCTCGAGGCCCCGGCGGCGAATCTCGGGATCCAAGGGGTGGGTGGCGCCGTACAGGTGGACCCCCGGCCCGATCTGCACGTCGTCCCCGATCTCGACCCTGGCACAGTCGAGGATCACGCAGTTGGTGTTCAGGAACACGCGCGACCCGATGAAGATGTTGGAGCCGTAGTCGCAGAAGAACGGCGGCACGATCTCGACGTCGGCTCCCATGGCGCCGAGCAGTTCGTGGAGAACCTCGTCGTCGTGACCGGACAGGCCACGCGTCAGCCGGCGGGCGCGCGCTCGTTTGGCCACGAGTCCAGGGTCGGCGGGGTCATAGAGCGCTCCCGCCAGCATGTCGTCCTCGGCGCGTCCCACAGGCGCGGCCACGGTAGCCCATGCGCGCTGGGTCGAACGCAATGGGAGAGACCGAACGTCGACGCCTACCATGGCCCCGTGCCTTCGCCTGAACACCAACGGTGTCCGGAGTGCGGGTTCTCCTGGACCACCGGTGTCGACGATGCCATCGCCATGGTCGCCGAATCGCCTCCCCAGTTCGCCCAGGCCCTGGACATGGTGGACCCCGCCGCATCGGTGGCACCCGGCGTGTGGTCCCCGACCGAGTACCTGTGGCACATGGTGGACGTCGTCCGGATCGGCACCGAGCGCCTCTGGACCCTGACGGTCGCCCCCGAGAGCGGTCTGCCGTCCTGGGACGAGAACGAGCTGGCCCGGGTCAGGAGCTACGGCGACCTTTCGGGCCCGGTCGGGCTGCTCGCCTACAGGCGAGCCGTCGAAGATTGGGTCACTGCAGCCCGAGGCGCCCCCGCCCAGGCGCGGGCCACCCATCCCGAGTTCGGGACGGTCTCGACGGAGTGGGTCATCGCCCGCAACGCCCATGAAGCCCAACACCACCTGCTCGACATCGAACAGGTGGCCCGCCACCGCTCCGAGCACGTGTTCATCGCCCGCTCGGCCGGGCCGCCCGATGACCGACTCTTTCGGGGTGGGACGTCCCGCCTCTTCGACGACTACGTCATGGTCGATTGGAGCGCCAGCTCCTTCTCGAGAACGGGCAAGGACAGCATCTGGATCGGTGCCGGCTCGTGGCGCAACGGGACACTGTCGGTCGGCGACCCCTTGAACGAACCCACCCGTCACTCCGCCGTGGGTCGCATCGAGCAGATGGTCGACGAGAGCCTCGACGCCGGTCGTCGCATCCTCATCGGCTTCGACTTTCCCTTCTCCTATCCCGCCGGTCTGACCTCCCTGGCTCCCGAGGTGTTCGGACCGGGGCCACCCTGGAGGGCCATCTGGCGCACGCTGGCGCAACGGATCAGCGATGCACCGGACAACACCAACAATCGATGGGACGTGGCCAAGTCGCTGAACCGGGATACCGGGTACCGACTGTTCTGGGGATGCCCCAACTCCCAGGCCGACGAATACCTCGGCACCCGGGACAAGGAGCTTCCCGGGTTGCGCGAGCGCGGGCCACGACCGGACCGGCTCCGTCTGACCGAGCGTCGGGCCCAGAGTGTGAGCGGGGTCATCCAAACGGAGTGGAAGCTGGCGTACGCGGGCAGCGTCGGGAGCCAGGCGCTGATGGGCATCCCCCGCCTCGAACAGCTGCGGTCCCGGTACGGCGACCGCCTCCGGGTGTGGCCCTTCGAGACGGACATTGCCGGTGACAGGCCGACGGTGGACGCCCCTGTCACCCTGGTCGAGATCTGGCCGTCCATCTTTCCCACCGACTTTGCGCGCCATCCCGTGCGTGACGCCGCCCAGGTGCTCCAGGTGGTGGAGTCCTGCGCGGCCGCGGATGCCGGCGCCACGATGATCTCCTGGCTCACTCCCCGGATCGACCCCGACAGTGCCAGCCAGGTCGCCGAGGAAGGGTGGATCCTCGGCGGGGCGTGACCAGACGGCGGGGGACCCTGTCCGGTCGGCTCGTCGCGCCCCGCATCGCACCCCCCCGAACGGAGGGGTACCACCCGCCCGTTGACATATTCCCATATCGGAATATGATGGCCTTGTGGCACGAGCAGCGACCACGGCCGATGCCTTCAACGCCGTCGCCGAACCCCGCCGGCGCCAGATCCTCGACGCCCTGGCGGGCGGTGAGCGGCCCGTCAACGACCTGGTTTCCCTGCTGGGCCTGGCCCAGTCACAGGTGTCCAAGCACCTGCAGGTGCTCCGGAAGGTGGGCTTGGTCGAGGCACGCGACGAGGGTCGGCAGCGGGTGTACCGGCTCAACGGCGCGTCGCTCAAACCCATCCATGACTGGGTCAAGAGCTACGAGCGGTCGTGGAACGAGCGGTTCGACCTGCTCGACGACGTATTGGAAGATCTCAAACAGCACGAGGAGGACGATGATGGCAGTGACAAGTAACGGCACGGCGACGGTGACGCTCCCCGCCGACGACCAGATTCTCATCACCAGGGAATTCGCCGCGCCCAAGCGCTTGGTGTTCAAGGCGTGGACCACGCCCGAACTGGTGAAGCGGTGGTGGGCCGGGCAGCGCGGTGAGGTGACGAGCGCGCAGATCGATCTACGGGTGGGCGGAAAATGGCGATGGGTGATGATGGCCAACGGCAACTTCGAGGTCGCCTTCCACGGCGAGTACCGGGAGATCGTCGCAGACGAGCTCCTCGTCATGACCCAGGTCTACGAAGCCGTGCCTGACGCGCCGGCACTGTGTACCTTGACGTTCACCGAGGTGGCTCGACGCACCACCCTCAAGATCCTCGTGCAACATACGAGCACGGAGAATCGCGACGGGCACATCAACGCCGGCATGGAAGCCGGCATGCAGGAGTCCTTGGACCTCCTCGAGCAGCTGGCCGTCTCTCTCACCTGAGCCCCCCGGGCGGTCAGCGCAGGTCTTCGTGCACCGCCGCGGTGCGGCCCTCGAGGTCGGACGATCCACGGTGATAGATGCGCGGGGCCCGAATGCCGACCATGCGGCGGGAGGTGACGAAGATGATGGTGGAGCCGACCAGGCTCACCGTGCCCACGACCATGAGGATGACCCCGATCGTGGAGAGCCGAAACTCATGCGCATGGCTGGTCACGGCCCAGTACATGATGGCCCCGGTGGTGACGGCGATGATGCTGAAGACCATTCCTGTCAGACCCATCGACGTGTCTTGCATCTACAGCCCCCGGCAGGTTTTGACAAAGATCATCCACTACTCAAATCGGCTCGGGAGCGGCGGTGAAACAGGGTCTTTAGTCCCGAAACCCGCGCCATCCCGGGTGACCGGTCCACGCCGGCCACGGCCTGGGCACGAGATCGAGTGGGAATCGGTGCGGGCTGGCCTCGGGTCGACCCCCGCCCGCGACAGCCACCTCTACCGGATGGGGGCGGCCCCGCGTACGATGACAGGCATGGACCGTGCTGAAACGGTGCGCCTGGCACGGAGGATGCAGATCCACGCTCGTAGACAATACGAAGAGGCCAGGGACAAAGAGTCCTCCGCCGAGCAGCCTCCGGAACAGTGGGCCCAACACGTCAAGGAGCTTCAAGAGGCGGCGGAGGCCGCGGACGCTGAGATGGCCCGCCTGCGACCGGAGAGGCCTCGACCGATCGACGACACCGGTGAGGGGTACGCCCCGCCGATCACATCGGAGTGGTCCAACTGACCCCTGGCCACGCAGCCTTCGTCACAGCAGGCCGGCCTCAGCTGGGAGGGCCTACCTTGACATCGACCCACGCATTCCCGTCCCAACGGCGTCGGGCCGTCCACGACTGTCCGTCCCAATAGGCCTGTTCGGTCATGTGATCCGGGTCCCAGTACCACCCGGGGTCCTGGGTCCGAGGCGTTTCCCGAACCGGGCCGGGCCCGGGACGCGACGCCCTCGGCTCGGTCTCCGTCATGGGCGAGGGAGGGGCGGCGCGCCGCGCCCGGTGTCTACGGACGCGTACCCCGATGACCACCACCCACCCGACCACGAGGAGGCCGATGAGGACATATCCAACGGTGGCGCGTGTCACGCCGAGTTGAGAGGGAACGAGAAGTGTCATGCCATCGACATGCCGATCTCCGGCGACCGCTGTCGATGGAGCGTTCGGCTCGAAAGGTGCGGCACCTGAGACGACCATGAGGCCATGCGTGGCGGCCAGGACGATCACCCTCGGAAAGGCGGTCATTCGCTTTCTCCCACCACACTGCCGTGCACATCAAGAGTGTATTGAGTGGTGCGCCCGGGTCACGATTTCCCTTCGCCGCCCGCGGCCCGGAACCGAGGCACCTTCGACAGGTGCGTTGCACGCCGGCGACGAGAGGCTCGCGACGATGTCGTCGGGGCCACTGCGGCCACGGACCCGGTGGAGCGCAACAACGCGGCGCTCACAGATCCCAGGCGCGCCGGCGGCCACTTGATTCGAAGGCCCGACGCATGGCGTCCTCATCCTCTGCGGTGAACCGGCGAAAGACGCCTGCCCCGCGATCGCGGACGTGGATCGGGTCGCCGCCGACGAGGTCGGAACGAAACTTCTCGTGGACGAGCGTGCGGGCCAGGACCTTGTTCGTGGGGGTGACAGGAAGCGCTCGGCATTCCCGGACGAAGCGCGGTACCCACCTGGGGCTGAGATCAGGTTGTCCGTCCAACCAGCTCGCAAAGGACCTGCCGTCGAATCCCGCCCCGTCTCGCAGCACCAGAGCCACCATGACCTGATCACCTGAATCGGGGTCAGGGACGCCGTAGACCGACGCCATCATCACGTCGGGGTGGCGGGCAACGATGGCCTCGATCGGAGCAGCCGGGAAATTCTCTCCGTCTACTCGCAGCCAGTCCGAGGTGCGCCCCGCGAAGTACACCCACCCGCCCTCGTCCACGTACCCGAGATCACCGCTCCAGTACCACCCGTTGCGGGTGGTATGACGCATGGCGTCTTCGTTGCGGTAATACCCTTCGAACGGGCCCACGCCCCGCGTATTGACGATCTCGCCGACACACTCCTCGACGTTGACGAGAAGGCCCTCGTCGTCGAAGCGCGCCCTGGGGACCTCGACACCGTCGGGGTCGACGACGGCGATCCCTTCCCGCAGGCGGCCCACCGAACCGCGCGGCGGTCCGCCGGACCGGTCCAGCGCAATAGCGCCTTCGGTCGAACCGAAGACGTCGACGATGGTGATCCCGAAGCGCTGGGCGGCAGCTTCCACGACATGGGGCGATCCTTCGTTGCCGAAGGCGATCCGCAATGTGTTGTCGGCATCGTCACCCTGCTCGGGCGTCGCCAACAGGTACGCCAGCAACTTGCCCGTGTAGTTGAACCAGGTGGCCCCGTAGTGGCGGACATCGGGGAGGAACCCCGATGCACTGAAGCGTCGGGCCAGGGAAAGCGATGCGCCTGCAACCAACGCCGGTGCGAGTCCTGCCATCAAGGAGTTGGCGTGGAACAGGGGCATGGACGCGTACCCGATGTCGTCGGGGCCGATATCGAGCATCGTGGCCATACGCTGGCCCGTCGTGAGCAGCCTGCGCTGCGTACAGCACACGGCCTTCGGTGCGGCGGACGTGCCCGATGTGAAAAGTAACGCCCACAGGACGTCGGGCTCACACTCCGCCCCGACCGAGGGCGCGAGCCTGTCGACTCGGTCCCAGGCGACGGCGAGCGCACCTTCCAACGGTTCACCCATCGACGGGGGTGGGTCGTCGGCGCCGGCGAAGCGCTCGGAGACGACGATGCCACCCGGCAGGTCCAACTCCCCGACGACCGACTGAAGGAGTTCCTGGTGGCGGGGCTCGGTGATCAGAAGCTGTGCGTCGGTGTGCAGGATGTCGCGCCCGAGGTGCTCGTCGCGTCGTGTGTGGTTCAATCCCACCACCGCCGCTCCCAGGAGCCCGGCGCCGCACAGCGCGAACACGTAGTCCGGGGTGTTGTCGAGGAGTACGGCGACATGGGGTGGCAGAGCGGGGTCGAGCCGATCCTGGTAGAGCGCGGCGAATCGCTCGGCCTCACCGAGAAGCTCTCGGTGCGTCCACACCTGGTCGCCGAAGCGA
>Ga0187890_10003222_pt1 | contig 11299 bp, 11 predicted proteins | sample June2016WEW_21_1_FD_133005 | JGI IMG/M metagenome (GOLD analysis project Ga0187890, IMG submission 133005) | Peatland microbial communities from SPRUCE experiment site at the Marcell Experimental Forest, Minnesota, USA - June2016WEW_21_10 | ecosystem: Environmental > Terrestrial > Soil >...
GATGCCGAAAAACGGCACGGCTGCCAATACGCACAGCGCGAGCGCCGCGGTCGTGGAGAGCGATCCCGTCGGCGGCTCATACCCGGGAATGACGGTGCAGAGGCTGGCTAAGGCGATGAACAGAAAGAGCGTTCCCAAAAACCCTACATATTTCTCTGGCTGTCGGAGACCCACATCTTGGATTTGCTTCTCGATGCCGGTGACTACGATTTCCAGCAGGTTCTGCCAGCGGGATCGTTTCAGATTGGTGGTGAGCTTTCGCGTAACGAGCTTTGAGCCAACGGCGAGCACGAACATCAGCCCCCAGGTAAACACTATCGTGCCGTTGAGTTTGAGAAACCCGTGCTGCCAGAAGATCATCTCATCCGGACTAAGGCGCACAACGTGTTTCCGGCGCGCTGGCGTTGCGGTGTTCAACCGGTGGCCGGGTCAGCCACTGCACGATGAGACGCGCCAGGACAAAGCCCAGCAGACACACTAGCCACCGTTTCCAATTCTTATGCCCGACAAAGTAAAATCCCACCAGGGTAATGCTCATGCGCAGCAGCATGCTGCCGAAGAACCAAAGCGCCGCGCGCTGAGAAGCAAGGCCCCGCTTAACCGTCCACCACAGGCCCCCGAAGAAGAAGGCTCCGAGAATAAATCCGGCCGCCAGTGCCCATGCGAGAAACAGCACCTCATTCATCATTGTCCTCCTGGTCCGCCCGAATCTCCTTCTCTTCCTTGGCCACCCAATGCCACGCATTCAAACAGCCGATGGAGAGCCCGGCCACCAATAGCGCCAGCGTCCAGGCATGCTTGCCCGGATGATGTCTGTCCAGCCAGATGCCGAGCGCCGCCCCGAGCAGCGTCGGTACTGCCACTGACCAGCCAATCAGGCCCATCATCCCCAAGCCGAACCAGACGCCCTGCGCGGATTTGCGCCGTGCCTTGAGCTTACGCGCGGCCTTAACGCCAACCTCCTGGCTTAGCGACGGCCGCAGCTTTGCAAACTCGCTTTGCGGTTCCTCAGTCATGGTGGAGGCTCGCCATGCGCCGTATGAGATCGCCCTCCATTTTTGCCAAAATCGAGCGCATGTTTTGCTCCCGCTCATCCAGGGTCAAAAATTCTCGCTCCACCGCTTCGCGCAACTGCCCGAGATCCCGTCCGACCAGCGCCCGGCGCACGGATACGAGAACGTCGGGACCCGTCTTGACAAGCACCCCTTCGTCCACAGCTACGAAAACTTCGCCGTCAGACGTTGTCTCGTAGGTCAGAATCCCCGGCGCTAGGGCCGCCACACAATCGAGTCGGTGAGGCAGGATCCCAAACGACCCCTCGCGCGTCTCGGCGACGATACGGAATACGCCGGTGTTTTCGGCGAAAATTTGGAACGGCAGGAGGATCTTAAGATTCATGCGGGGTCCGCAGCCCGGTGCCTTCCTTCAATCGGGCCTCCGCGGGCGCGGTCGGCTTTGTCTTTAGCCTCGCTTCGTCGATCGTCCCGATCATGTAGAGCGCGCTTTCCGGGCAGTCTTTGAATTCATCGCGCAGGATGCGCTCACAACCATCCAGTGCGTCCTTGAGGCTGACGAGTTTACCTTCAAGCCCGGTGAACTGTTCCGTCGTGAAAAAGGGCTGGGTGAGAAAACGCTCCAAGCGGCGGGCGCGCACGACCACTTTGCGGTCCTCCGGCGAAAGTTGCTCGAGGCCCAGCATGGCGATGATGTCCTTGAGTTCGGCGTATTGAGACAGCGTTCGTCGGATTTCCTGCGCCAGGCCGTAATGCCGCTTCCCGATAATGCCCGGAGTGGCCATCTTGGAACTGGATTGTAGAGGATCGATGGCCGGGAAAAGCCCTTCGCTCGCGCGCTTGCGCGAGAGCACGATCGAGGCGGACAGATGCGAGAACGTATGCATTGCCGCCGGATCGGTGAAATCGTCCGCCGGCACATACACGGCCTGAATGGAGGTGATGGCACCGGTATCTGTGTTGGCGATCCGCTCTTCCAGCCCCGACAGCTCGGTGCCCATCGTCGGCTGATAACCCAACCGCGATGGCATCTGGCCCATCAGGCCGGATACCTCCATGCCAGCCTGGATGAAGCGAAAAATATTATCGACGAGTAGGAGCACATCGCGATGCTCATCGTCACGGAAATACTCGGCTATCGTTAACGCGGCATGACCGACGCGGAACCGGGCGCCCGGCGGTTCGTTCATCTGGCCGAAGACCATCACCATGTTCGGCAACACGCCGGCTTCCTTCATCGCGTCATAAAGCTCCTCGCCTTCACGACACCGTTCGCCAATGCCGCAGAATATGCTGACTCCCTCGTGATGGCCGATCATGTTGTGGATCATTTCCGTCAGTAGCACCGTCTTGCCCACGCCTGCCCCGCCGAAAAGCCCCGCCTTGCCGCCGCGCTCTAACGGTACGAGGACGTCGATGACCTTGATGCCAGTCTCAAAGACTTCTGACTTGGTGGAACGGCGCGTAAGCGGCGGCGGCGTCCGATGCACTGACCGCCATTGGACATTGGACAACGCCGCTTCGCGATCGATGGTATGACCGAACACGTCGAACATCCGCGAGAGGACCGCTTTGCCGACTGGCGCCTTCAGCGGCCCTCCCGTGTCCTCCACCGCCATGCCGCGAGCAAGGCCTTGCGTGGGCGTCAAGGCAACCCCGCGCACGTGACGCGCATCTTGCTGCGCCAGCACTTCGATGACGATATGCTTTTTTGCACCCGCGAGCAGTACCGAATAAATGGGTGGCAAATGCCCATCGAACCGAATGTCCACGACACTGCCGCGCACAGAGACGATTACGCCGAAATTGGATAATCTGGCTTTGCTTTCCATATGCGCTCACTTTGATTCAACGTCAGTCCGCTTAAGTGATACTCGTTTTCTCCGTCGGCCGGTTTGAGTCGGTTGTCCTTTCTAGTGCACCTGCAGGGGTTTGCGGAACTCGCATACACCTGGCGACACCAGTTGCTGCCATTGGCCGGCGGCTGGTTTTCATGTCATGGCCGCCAGGCGATAAGCAGTGAGCTATCATATACATTGGCACAGCGGATATGGCGCTAGTTGATCTATCGCCGGCGACGCAGCAGCGGTGTGATCGTCAACCCTCGCGTGAACACGGAAGAGGCGATGGCCGCAAAGCTGATCGTGGGGATGGCGTCGTGGTAAGGCAGGTTATCCGGTAGGCCAAACCGAGAGCCAGCGCGACGGCGCGGCGCAAGCCACCCCAGAAGGAATGTATTGGTGCCGTTCCTCAACTCTAAGTCGGCTAGGCGAGAAAACCGCGCGCACCGGACGAATGGCCACCGCACGCCCGAAAGTCGGCACGCGCGCTCAAGCAACGCTTGTCGAAGTATCCGGAGGCGATTCGGACCGCGCTGCAGGCCTGGCACGCGCTTCGCCGACCGGTGACCGAGATCGGAGCTCACGATGTGGAGTCTTGGGCAAAGGCCGCTTCCAATTGGCTGACGCGTCGGAGCCGCCCAGCTATCCAAGCTAACAGTCCAAACTCGGTGTCCGGGATGACCCGCGACCGCGCGCGTTCGAGCGTTATGCCCTCCCCCACGCGATTTGCTGGCGAGAACCGGGCTGCGATGAGGAATGCCTCGTCGCCGCCGGCAATCCGCGAAAGCTTCCGACGGCAGGCTGATTTCGCCGCCGTGTAATTCTGCATAAAGAATGTTGGCACTCTATTCCACCCATAATAATGCGAGGAATATCGAAGGTGAGTATTGACTTAGGCGCACGGCGAACCGTGACGTGGCTCCTATACCCGAAACTCGCGCAGGGGGCGGGCCCCAGATCATCAGGGCGATAAATGCAGCCATGACAATGGCAATCACCGCGGGAACGAACCAGGCCGATACCGCATTGGCGAGCACCAGCCGCGGCTCAGTGATCCGCGTTGCCCGAATCCGCGTGCCTGGGTGCATGGCGTGCCTCGCGGGCAGCCGGGTCCTGCCGGTAGAACTCGTGCAGCAGCGAGTACAGCTCTGGGTGGTGCCGCTTCATCTGCTGCGGTTTGTCGAAAAAATACTCTGTAATCACCGCGAAGAATTCCCCAGGATTCGTGCCGCCATATGCATCCAGAAAAGTGCGCTTTCCCTTCGAGGCGCGGCGGCGCAGCTCTTCGTACTCGCGTGTGCAAACCTTGATCCAGCGCTCGTACTGCCCGCGCTCGGCCAGGGGCGGCGTACCGTCGACGCAACCGTCGAGCATGTCGAGCTTGTGGGCGAACTCGTGATAGACAACGTTGTGGCCTCGCTCGGGATGGACGGCACCACGCAACACCGCGTCCCAGACCAGCACAACCGGACCACGCAGGATCGACTGGCCGTCGATCGGGATCCGCGGCCCCTGTATCGTGATCCCGGAGGAGAGCGCCGAGCGCTGTCCAGGCGCGATGACCGTAGCGGGATAGACCAAGATCGTCTTGACGTTGCTGTAAAGCATGTGATCCAGGCCAAGCACCAGAAGGCACGCAAGCCCAGCAATCGTGACCCGGATCTCGTCGGTCAGCGCCAGCCCGCCGCAGCCTTCCCATTGTTTCTCTGCGACGAATACCTGGACGAGCGAACGCAGCTGGACACGATCGGCATCGTCGAGATACTTCCAGTGCGCGACGTTGCGCTCCAGGATTGCACTCCAACTCTCGGGAAAGGGGTGTTCCAGGATCTGTCGGCGCTGGTGCCCCTGCAACCATCCAAACATGCTGCTTTCTCGCTTCCGGACCGACCCAAGCTGCGCCGTCGGGAGATCAATTGATGGGTTCAAATTTGGACAATACTTTCACGTGCGAAGTATAGCGACAATCCGAAGACGGCCAGGCATCCACTGACTGGCCCATAGCTTATGTCCCAGGTTAAAGGCCACACGTTGCGCAACGTGTTCAACCTGGTGACTCTCGCGCTGGGTTTCGAAGTGATCTATAGCGCCAGGCTGTAAGCATGCAGACCGACCCCCCGGACCATGAAAACTCAGATTTGGCCCCTTCTGATCATCGGCGTCACCGTTGCCTACTTCGCCGCCGCCGCCGACAGTGTAGTCCTGAGTCCACCAGGGTTGTGTCCGCGGCGCCGGAATACAGCCTGGTACGGCGCGGACATTGGCGGTGCGACCGTCGGCATCCTGTGCACCTTGCTGTCGTTGCGGGACCGGGTCGGGATCCGAGATCGATGCCCATAATGGTGCGATTCCCGGTGGGTGGCCCAGCCCCCGGATTCCGCAGGTCAACTGGAGTTGGCAGCTCTTCCAGCAACTGATCCCTCCCGCGTTCGCAATGTTCGTTGTCATCCTGGCGCAAAGTGCCGCGACATCGCGTGTCTACGCCGCCCGCCATAACGAACATTTGAGCGAGAAACTTGACCTGGTCGGCCTGGCTGCAGCCAATCTCGGCGCCGGGCTGTCCGGAACCTTTGTGGTGAATGGCAGTCCGACCAAGACCCGGTCGATAGCGCGGGCGTTCACAGCCAGCTGGCACAGATCATCACCGCCATCATTGTGCTGCTGGTCCTGCAGTTTCTCACTACATCACTGGCGTACTTGCCGATAGAGGTACTGTCCACTGTGGTATTCCTGATCGGTGTGGAGCTGATCAATGCCCGAGAGATGCGCAGGATTTAAGCCTTGAGGTTACCGGCGACGAGTTCCAGCAGGCTGGCGACCGTCTTGTTCCAGTTCGCGGCCTTGCCGCCATGTTCAAGTGTTTGACGACAGCCGGAACAGCTCGTGTAGACGGTCTCCGCGCCGGTTGCTTCAACCTGTCGCTGCTTGATCTGAAAGGCCTTATCGCGCAGCGGCTGCGCCCGCTTGATGAGGGCTACACCGCCGCCCCCGCCGCAACACCAGCTGGTGTCCCCGGCATCCTCCAGCTCGTGCAGGTCGACGCCCAGGGCGCGCAGGATGACGCGGGGCGCCGCTGTGGCGCCGCCGCGTCGGGATATCTGACATGCGTCGTGATAGGTAGCACTCTGAGACACTTTGTTCACGCGAATGAGACCGCTTGACAGCCCTTCGGCGAGAAGCTCCGTGATCTGCAGAATCCGAAATGGCAGCTCCCTTCCGAATGTGTTCGCTGCCTCCCATCGCATCTCGGTGTAGGAGTGACCGCATTCAGGCATCAGCACGGTGTTCGCACCGCAGGCCAAGGCCGCCCGGACAATGCTGAGCGTAATCTTGCGCTGGCCGGCCCGATCGCCTGCCGTCAGTGATACGTTATCAGCATCGAACCCGTCGGTTCGGAAAGTCCACGACGCCCCCATATGGTTCAGAATCCTGGCGATCGCCGCCATCGAGCTCGGGTACATCTTCAGATCGATCGATGACACGGTGGTGACGATATCGGCGGTCGCCTCATCCACGTGCATGACGACGCCATACTTGGTGCCGATGTCGTGCAGCATGTCTTTGAACTGAGCAGTGGTCAACCCGTATGGGCTGCCGGTCGAGTTTTCCTTTTCCTCGAGTGCGCCTAAAAAATCCTCGGGGACGAGGCCGGCAGCGAACATGCCATGACGAGCGCGCTCGACCAGATCGGCGATGTCGATACCCATCGGGCAAATGAGGGAACAGCGCCCGCACATGTTGCACGAATCGTAGAGCAACTCTTGCCAATTCTGCAGTTCCTTAGCCGTAATCTTCGGCGTCAGGCCGAACATCCGATAGGCAAGCGCGAATGGTCCGAGCTCACGCTCGTAGGCCTGCTTGAAAGGCTCGATCTTGTGGATCGGTGTATAGCGGGGGTCGTCGGTTTGTACATAGAAGTGACACGCCTCCGCACAGCGCCCGCAGTGCACACAGGACTCCATCGCCAGCGCCGCGCTGGGACCGATATCGGCGATGAAGCGGCGCATTGCCTTGCCAACCTGTGAGGCATCCGGGTCTGTCCCCGGAGAGGCGGGTGGTATTGGCTCGCTGGTCATGTCGCCGCGCCCTTGCGCGTGAAGTCCGCACCCATGACCCCGCGGCTCGGGAACACCAGCGCACCATGCATCAGTTTGCCGAAAGGAAGCCAAATCATCATCAGCTCCACGCTCAGAATGTGCAGGCTCAACAGCGTCTCGTAGCTGCCGAGTATCTCGCGCGCGAGAAGGATTCCCGTTACCACGGGCAGAAATACCAACAGCCAGCTCAGATAGTCATCCGCCGTTGACAAGAGCCGCAGCACCGGATGCATGAGGCGGCGAGCCAACATGATCAGTAGGCTGCCCAAAGTCAGTCCGCTGGCGATCGTGACGAAGCCCTGAGGTAGGTTGGGCCATCTCAATCCCGTCACCTGCTCGATCAGCAGGATGTGCGCAGCGCCGCCGAGAAGGACGATTGCGAGCCCTGCATGAAAGAGGGTGCTGAGAAGGACGCTGGCCGCGATCCTCGGCCAAAATGTGCGACGCGGAATAAAGCGCGAAATCATCGTTGACCCGCCGCCTGCGATGCGTCCTGCTACACCGACTCTCGGCATGGCATGCTGCGCGCGCCGCCGCAGTAGCAGGATGCCGACGAGTCGCCAGACAATGCCAGCGGTCATGATCGCGACAGACGCCCGGAAGGCCGGGCCGCGTGCGAATTCGAGCAGGGTCACCGGTTCTCTCCCGGGCCGTTGCTCGTCACCGACGGATTTAGTGGTTGTCGATGATCATCGCAAGTGATTGGCATTGTTGCTTCGAATTCCATGAGTTATCACATTGTCGTCAATGTGTAACGAGGCGGCGCGATGCCATGGCGTTCCAATGGAAGAAGATTGGTGTTGCCGTGCATGAGACTGCAAGGCGCTAGGCTCGCAGCCGCCGGATAATATCGTCTGTACGGGACCGCACAGAGAATAACTCGCAGGCAATCTAAATTGAGCTCATCTCTTACGGAATGAACCGTGCGTCAGCTAGCCCATCAGGAGCCCTTCATGAGTGCATTGCCGATTGCTCACAAACCCAACGTATTACCCGACAAGTGGGATGAGACCGTTGACGTCGTTGTGGTGGGGTCTGGATTCGCTGGCCTTGCCGCTGCGATCGAGGCGCACGATGCTGGCGCATCGGTCAAGGTCATTGAAAAGATGGATAAACCCGGGGGTAACTCCTGGATAAATGGCGGCCAGGTCGCCGCTGCCGGTTCTGCGCTGCAGAAAAAGGACGGCATCACGGATTCGCCCGAGCTGATGTACAAAGACATGCTGCAGGCAGGCGAGTACCTTAACTATCCGGAACTCGCGCGGACCGTCGCCAACCAATCGAACGATACCGTCGAATGGACCATGAAGCGTGTGGGCGCTCAGTATAAAGAGCAGATCAACATGATGGGCGGACACTCGGTTCCGCGGACTCTGCAAACCGCCAACGGTCACGGTTCCGAAGTGGTCGGCAAGCAGATCGAGGCGCTGAAAAAGGTTGGCGTCGAAATCAGTTTTCATCATGCACTAAGCCAGCTGTACCGCGATCAGAGCGGCCAGGTCGTGGGCATCGAGGTGCGTGAAGGCTACGAAATTGACAAGCCGGGCGGCGGAACCGTCAAGACGATCAAGGCCCGAAAGGGCATCGTTCTTGCTACCGGCGGGTTCTCCGCAGACATTCACTTTCGCCTCGTGCAGAACCCACGGCTCACCGCGGATTACAAATCAACCAATCAGCCAGGTGCGACCGCCGAATCGTTGATTGCCGCGCTTCGGATCGATGCGGCACCGGTCCAACTCGACGAGATCCAACTCATTCCGTTAACGAGCCCAGACGATGAGGGCCTTGGCGATGGCTGCGGATTCATTGCCGGTTCAGGCATGACGCACGGAGTCCTCGTCGATCCAGCGACGGGCAAGCGCTTCGTAAGCGAACTTGCCGACCGCAAGATTCAGGCCAACGCCATTATCGCGACCGGGCATCCTGCCATCAATATCAGTGACGCTCACGGCGCGCAATTCGCGTGGTGGGGTCTGGAAAAATCTGTGGCCAAGGGCACTGTCAAGAGATTCGACACCCTCGAGGCGTTGGCGACCGCCTACAAGATCGATGCCACCGCGCTGAAAAAGACTATCGAGACTTTCAATGGCTACGTCAAAGCTAAGAAGGATCCGGACTTCAACAAGCTCATTGTTAAGAACGCCCTGCCGATTATCGAGCCTCCTTACTACGCCGCTAGGGTCTGGCCGAAGGTGCACCATTGCATGGGCGGCGTCGAGATCAACAACAAGGCGCAAGTGATCGATCTCGATGGGGCCGTCATACCCGGCCTATATGCGGCCGGCGAAATTACCGGTGGAGTGCACGGGGCATGCCGCCTCGGCAGCGTGGCGATCATCGATTGTCTCGTGTTCGGCCGCATTGCTGGAAAGAGTGTGGCAGGCGCTTCGCTCGCAAAGGCGGCTGCCGCATAAAGTGCCGATAACGGGCGGAGCCGTCGCCTTTGTGATCCGACGGCTCCCCTCTTCACAACGAGTTGCTGCGCGGATAAGTTATTGATTCACCGGGCGCAGCGTTACCGGAATTTCGTAGGACCGACAGGAGCGTGCAGCGACCGGTGGCCGGATGCGCGACAATCGGTAAAAATCAGTGCGGTGCCGGAGCACGTGGCGGCGCAGCCGGGGACGCCGGGCAAGATCGTTGTCGGGACGCGCTCGAGATGCTTTTCGACATCGAGCACGTGCAGTGTCGTCCTCACGACAGCGTCCGGATTGAGGCTGATCGAGTCGATGCCCAGCCGGATCAAGTACTCGGCGAAGTCCGGAAAGTCCGAAGGCGCCTGTCCGCAGAGACCCGAATGCCGGTGATTGCGCTGACAGCCCTCGACAGCGAGTCGGATGATCTCCTTGACCCCGGGATCTCGCTCGTCGAAATCGAACGCAACGATGTCCGAATCCCGGTCGACTCCGAGCGTGAGGTGGGTCAGATCGTTGGATCCGATCGAGAATCCGTCGAAGATGCGGCTGAACTCGTCGATCAGAAGCACGTTGTTCGGGATCTCGCACATTGCATAGATCTCTAGACCGTCCTTACCGCGCTCCAGCCCGAGCTCGCGCATCCGCGCAACGACTCGCTCGCCCTCGTCTACGCGCCGGCAGAATGGAATCATGAGCTTGACATTCGTCAGGCCCATGACATCCCGCACTCGCTTCATGGCCGCGCATTCGAGCGCGAAACCTTCGGCGTATGCCGGATGCGTATAGCGCGAGGCGCCCCGGAAGCCCAGCATTGGATTGTCCTCGTGGGCCTCGAACCAGCGGCCTCCAAGCAGTCCCGCATACTCGTTGGTCTTGAAATCCGACATCCGCACGATCACGGGCTTGGGATAAAATGCGGCGGCGATAGTCCCCATGCCTTCAGCGAGGCGCTGCACAAAAAAATCCGCCGGTGTCGGGGAATTGCGCGCCAGATCCAGCACAGCACGGCGTTCCGTCTCATCCGCCACCCGCTCGGGATGCAACAGCGCCATCGGGTGGGCCTTGATGAACTCGGTAATGACGAACTCCATCCGGGCGAGGCCCACACCGTCGTTCGGGATAAAGCTGGTCTGAAACGCGATCTCGGGGTTGCCGAGAATCGGCATGAATTTCGTTTCGGGGCGGGCAAGGCTCGAAACGTCGATGTGCCGGACATCGAACGGAATGGCGCCCTCGTAGACTCTGCCGACAGCGCCTTCCGCGCAGGAGACCGTGACTGTGGTCCCGTTCGTGAGTCTTTCCGTGGCGTCCCCGCAGCCAATGACGGCAGGAATGCCGAATTCTCGGGCGACGATGGCGGCGTGGCACGTGCGTCCGCCGCGATTGGTGATTATCGCCGATGCGCGCCGCATGATCGGCTCCCAGTCCGGGGTCGTCGTGTCGGTGACCAGGACTTCCCCCCGCTTGAATTCCGCAATGCGCGCGACGCTTGGGATCACGCGTACGCTACCGGTGCCGATTCGCGTTCCGACGGCGGTTCCCGTGATGAGCGTCTTGCCCGTTCCCTTCAGAGTGAAGTCATCGATCGGGCCGGCCGGCTTAATCGACGCGACGGTTTCGGGTCGAGCCTGCACGATGTACAGCTGCTGATCGATTCCATCTTTTCCCCACTTGAGCATGGCCCGCCTCGAGACTGTAATGCCTCTCGATCTTGATCGCGCAGTCCGCGAGCGTGAGGACGTCATCGTCGCTGAGGCAGAAGCGCTCGCGGTCGGTCTGCGGCGTCGGAATGTTGCGGGTAGTGGCCTGGGCGCTTCCTTCGACATAAACCATCTTGATCTCTTTGCTGCCCAGCGTCCGCCGCAGCACCGCGCGCCGTCCGCGCTCGAACGTGGGCTTGAAGACGATGAATTCGTCCGGGTCAACGGCAC
>Ga0187890_10003223_pt1 | contig 11299 bp, 9 predicted proteins | sample June2016WEW_21_1_FD_133005 | JGI IMG/M metagenome (GOLD analysis project Ga0187890, IMG submission 133005) | Peatland microbial communities from SPRUCE experiment site at the Marcell Experimental Forest, Minnesota, USA - June2016WEW_21_10 | ecosystem: Environmental > Terrestrial > Soil >...
GGCGGTTTGCCTGGCGAAGACCGACCTGACCACTGAGCTGGTGAAGGAGTTCACTGAGCTGCAGGGCATTGTCGGCGGGTTGTATGCGCGGGTGCAGCAACTGGATCCGAGTCTGGCCGAGGCCACGCGCCTCGCCATCGCGGATGCGGTTTACGATCACTACAAACCCGAATCGACGGAAGATGAAGTGCCGCGGTCGATCGAGGGAGCGGTGCTTTCGATCGGCGACAAGGCGGATACGATTGCCGGAATGTTCGCGCTGGGATTGGTGCCGAGCGGGTCGAAGGATCCGTTCGCGCTGCGGCGGCAGGCGAATGCCATCGTGAAGGTGATTGCGGAGAAGAAGCTGCCGCTGCGCCTGACGGCGATGATGCGGGATGCGCGGACTGGGTATGCGAAATCCGAGGCGGAGAAAAAGTTCGTCGACGAGGCCACGTTTGATGCGTCGGTGAGAGCCTTCTTCCGCGAGCGCCTGGAATTTTATTTGAAGGATGTGCGCGGATATGCGCATGACGTGGTGAAGGCGGTGCTGGGAGCCGACGCGGAAGATGTGGTGGATGCGCTGGCGCGTGCCGAAGCGGTCAAGCAGGTTTTGCACATGCCGGAGTTTCAAGCGATTGGCGCGGCCTGCAAGCGGATGAGGAACATCCTGAAGCAAGCGGACGAAAAGGGAATTACGGTGGCAGCGAAGTTCCAACCTCTGCCCGATTCCGCTCAGGAAGAGAGAGCCCTCGCCGCCTACGTCGAGGTCAACGGGCCGAAAGTTGGCGCGCTGCAGAAAGAAAAGAAATACGGTGATGCTCTGCTGCTTCTTTCCACGGCGCGGGAGCCTGTAGACGCATTCTTCGACAAGGTGATGGTGATGGTAGATGACGAGCGCGTGCGGGCGAACCGGCTCGCGCTGCTACGGACTTTGCTGAGGGAATTTTCCACGATCGCGGATTTTTCGGAGATCGTGACGGAAGGGAAGGCATAGGCGTTTCAGCCGTCCCTCCGGGACTTGGATGCATTGCGGTTTCACCCGGCGCTGAAGCGCCGGGGCTATTATCGCGACGCCCCTCCGGGGCTTCAGGCTTTAGAAAGATGCATTGCCGGCGAGACGCCGGCGCTACGAAAATTCAGACAAAGGACTCATAGACATGGCGACGATCACTCTCCCAGAAGCTCCAGCGCAGACTGGCAAGCAGGAAACCAAGCCAGAAGCAAAGAAGTCCGCGACCAAATACGTTTACTTTTTTGGCGGCGGCAAGGCCGATGGCGACGGCAAGATGAAGGACGTGCTGGGCGGCAAGGGCGCCGGCCTGGCCGAGATGACCAATGCGGGGCTGCCGGTGCCTCCGGGGTTCACGATTCAGACGGAGGCTTGTCGCGAGTACATGCGGAGCGGCGGGGTCTCGAAGGACGTTGACCGGCAGATGGAAGATGCGCTGGCGAAACTCGAAGCGCTGCAAGGCCAGAAGCTGGGCGCGGGAGAAAATCCATTGCTGGTAAGCGTGCGCTCGGGCGCGAAATTTTCCATGCCGGGCATGATGGATACGATTCTCAATCTTGGGCTGAACGACGTGAGCGTGGTGGCGCTGGCGAAGCTCGCTAACAATCCGCGCTTCGCGGCGGATTCCTACCGGAGGCTGATTCAGATGTTCGGCAACGTGGTGCTCGACATTGAGAAGTCGGCGTTCGATGAAGTGTTCGATCACAAGAAGAAGCAGAAGAAGGCGAAGCTCGATACCGATCTCGACGCCAAGGCGCTGCAGGAAGTGATCGCGGAATATAAGAAGGTCGTGAAGAAGCACGCCAAGCGGGACTTTCCGCAGGATCCGCATGAGCAGCTGGTAATGGCTCGGGACGCGGTGTTTCGTTCGTGGCAGAATGACCGCGCCAAGACCTATCGCCGTATCAACAACATCGACGACATGCTGGGCACTGCAGTCAACGTGCAGGCCATGGTGTTCGGGAACCTGGGTGACACGAGCGGCACGGGCGTGGGGTTCACGCGCAATCCCGCGATTGGAACGAAAGAATTTTATGGCGAGTTTCTTCTGAACGCGCAGGGTGAGGACGTAGTTTCGGGCGTGCGTACGCCCGTGCCCATCCTTGAGCTGCACAAGATCATGCCCGATGTTTACAACCAGCTGCGCGACACGACGACGCGACTGGAAAAACATTACAAGGACATGCAGGATTTCGAGTTCACCATTCAAGACGGCAAGCTCTACATGTTGCAGACGCGCAACGGCAAGCGCACGGGACTGGCGGCGGTGCGAGTTGCGATCCAGATGGTGGAAGAAGGATTGATCACGAAAGAGGAAGCGATCTTCCGAGTCGAGCCGAACCAGCTTTATGACTTCCTGGTGCCGCGGCTGGATGAGAAGAGCACGAAAGTGGAAGTGCTGGCGACGGGATTACCGGCATCCCCGGGTGCGGCCGTCGGCCAGATCGTGTTCACCGCGGATGAAGCGGTGAAGATGGCCGGACACGATACAGAGAAGAAGCCGGTGATTCTGGTGCGCGCCGAGACGACGCCGGAAGATATTCATGGCATGGAAGTGGCGAAAGGGATTCTCACTTCCCGCGGCGGCATGACGAGTCACGCCGCAGTGGTGACGCGCGGCATGGGCAAGTGCTGCGTGGCTGGGGCGGGCGACATCGCGGTGGATGAAAAGAAAGGGGAAATGCAGGTGAAGGGCCAGGTCTTCAAAGAAGGAGACTGGATTTCGCTCGACGGAACCACTGGCCGCGTGATCAAAGGCAAGCTGAATACGATTCCTCCCAAGGCGGATGATCCCGAACTGTTGAAGCTGATGGCTTGGGCGGAGCCTTTCCGCAAACTGAGAGTGCGCGCCAATGCCGACATTCCGCGCGATGCAATTCAGGCGCGGGCCTTCGGAGCGGAGGGCATCGGGCTTTGCCGCACGGAGCACATGTTCTTCGGCGAAGAAAAAATCCCGCACATGCGCGCCATGATTCTTGCGGACAATGAAAAAGACCGCCGGGTGGCACTAAAGAAACTGCTGCCCATGCAGCGCGCCGACTTCGCGGGAGTCTTCAAGGCGATGGACGGGTTGCCGGTGACGATCCGCACGCTGGATCCGCCGCTGCATGAATTCCTGCCGCGCCGTGAGGATTTGATGGTGGATATCGCGATGCTGCCTCACTCCGACGCCAAGCGCAAGAAGGAACTGGTGAGAGCATATCGCGACTACGGCGTGAAGTCGGCGGGCGATCTGAAAAAAGTGTTACCCACGCTGCTGGCGCGGGTGGAGCAGTTGCACGAGTTCAATCCCATGCTGGGTCATCGTGGTTGCCGGCTTGGCATTACGTATCCGGAAATTACAGAGATGCAGGCGCGCGCCATTTTCGAAGCCGCGGTGGATTGTACAAAGAAAGGCGTGAAGGTGCTGCCCGAAGTGATGATTCCGCTGGTGGCCATGGTGAAGGAAATGGCGAATCAGGCGGCGATCGTGCGGCGGGTTGCGGAAGAAGTGTTCAAAGAGAAGGGAATGAAGATCGACTACCTGGTGGGCACGATGATCGAGTTGCCGCGCGCGGCGCTGGTCGCGGATGAGATTGCGAAGGAGGCGGAGTTCTTCTCGTTTGGCACCAACGATCTCACGCAGACCACGTTCGGTTTTTCGCGCGACGATGTGAACAAGGTGCTCCCGACGTATTTGGCGGAAGGAATTCTGAAGCAGGATCCGTTCGCGGCGCTCGACCGCGAAGGCGTGGGACAGCTGGTGAAGATGGCCACGGAGCGCGGTCGCAAGACCCGGCCAACGCTGAAGGTTGGAATCTGCGGCGAACACGGCGGAGAACCGTCGTCCGTGGAATTTTGCCATCAGGTGGGGCTGAACTACGTTTCGTGCTCGCCGTTCCGCGTGCTGACGGCTCGGCTGGCAGCGGCGCAAGCGGCAGCTGCCGAGTCGCTAAAGGTCGAGGGCGGGAGAACGAAATAAGTCCCGAACCAAAAAGAATCTTGAATACTCAGGACGCAGGGGATCACAGAGGAAATCGGCGCTGTGTTCTTCTGCGTCCTCTTTTTGTTTATTGCACTTTCTGCAGGCGGGCGATTAATTTCTGCGCCAGATTTTCTTCGGATTCTGACCAGAGCAACCGCGCGGTGGCGCGCGTGTTCTTTTCCGCCTTCATCGTGAACTCAACTAGTTTGCTGACATTGGCGCGGACCTTCACCTGAGTTTCCTCGGTGAGCGCGAGGTTTTCCTGCAGGAAGGGCGTGTCCAGCCCAAAATCTACCTGGACGTGGCCGGTTTGTTCGTAAGTGCCGTCGTCGAATTCTTCGCCCTGTGCAATGAACTTCACCGGCACCGGAACCATGCTCCACTCGCTTCCCGCTTCGTCAGGTGTCCAGAGATCCCAATGCGCGTCGAGGATGTAGGCGTAGTCGTCATGCACCAGATCGGCGGCGAGGGTGACTGCTTCTTCGGGGCCGATGCCGGGTGTAAAGCGGCGTTCGAGCACGGTGGCTTCGCTCCACGAAACCGGCTGCACGGCGGCGTAGGTGATTCCCGGCCGCTGCGCGGAAAAAGGAAACTGCTGCAACACGGCGAGAATATGCGGCAGCATCGCCGGACCAGAAAAATCAGGAAACCAAAGGCTCAGGTATAGAGGGTCAGACATACGCGTCAGAAATGCGAGTCGGGCAAGTTGCGAGAAACAACGGCACGCCCACAATGGCCCGAAACGAACTTGCCGAATTCATTTTAATACCTGAGCGCGGAGCGGGGTCGCGGCGAGCGGCGGAGAGATGATCTCGTATCGCAGAAGTCGTTGCTGAAAGGATTGTACCGCGAGATCGGCTTCGTCGTGCTTGACGCATCGGGAAAGACGAATCGCGGCGCTGAGCGAACGATACATGGGCTGGAATTTTGACACTCTCGGAGAATCGCTGTTAAGATCACGGTTGGCATCAAGCTCTTAGGATCAAGGAGTTCCGCGCCAGTTCGCGGCAGACCCCCGCCCTATTGATCGTCCCCGTCGTCTAGCCCGGCCTAGGACATCGCCCTTTCACGGCGGTAACACGGGTTCAAATCCCGTCGGGGACGCCAAATCCAATTTTGCAGTGCGCAAGGTCTTTGAGCTGTTGAAGCAAAGTAGCGTTAGTGGTGTTCAAAAACCCCGCGGGTTGTGTCATAAGCAATTCCGTCTTGGAATTGGAAATTTTGAACATTCACTCGTTGCTCGACCTCTGCGCGCTGCCATGCATATCCACCAGCATTAGCTTGAAGAAGCGTGGGAACTCAGTCGTCTGTTCCTCTGTCGTTTCCGCGCGATGCACGAGCGTAGATCCCTGCGATTCCGTGTGATCGCCTTAGGGGCTGGCAGCAGAGCGGCTGCAATCAGAGCAGCCTGGCTCACAATGTTCTTTCTGGCAAGACAGCCGCCAGCGGACGAGCCTGCTTACCTCCTCAGTTGTGGGCAACATAAATCCGCGGCGAAAGCGCGGGACGCTAACGTTCTTTTACTTTCTGCGCTAGCTCGCGAAAGTCCTTGGCTTGTTTGTGACTTGCCTTCACTTGGAGCTGTGCGAGCTGTCGAGATTTCTCACTGGGCAGCAGCGAAACCAGAGCCTCAAGCTCGGTCGCCGCCTCGTACGCGTGGTCGGCCTCTCTGAGCATCAAATGTTCAAATTTTCGGACTGGCTCGTTGTGATCCATATTTCCCTCCTTATGAAAGTTTGGCAGAAACGAGAAATGTCATATCTTGGTTTACCTCGGTCAACAACCATCGCAGTACCCTCCGATGGCCTGATCGGATAAGCGCGATTCGGGGCGCGTCCTATGATCGGAGATGCTCGTAACGCGCAGCGACGTTAGCACTGTTCAGGAAGGCCCCGGCCAACCCCGCACCGGTAGCCCGCGATGTTCCCATGACATTGCTGATTGCCTGGTCTGAACGGGATCTTTTTATTCGGAAGGTTCGGTTCCCCATACACACTTGCGATTAGGCCAGAAGCGCGGCGACGAGTCTATTGGACGAAAGTATCGATACCTTGATATACCCGGCGCGACACGCGCATTCATACTTCTGTTTTTGTCAACGTCGCAACAGACTCGCGCCAAATCCCGGCAACCGATACGAAGGTCCAATTGTGCTTTCGCCCGAAGCGGTGCATCGTAGCATTTGTGCAGTGCCGCCCGGAAAGGACCGCCGAGGAAAATCTGTTGCCTCTATTGTTTTTGTTCGGATTTCGCTTCAAGGCATGGGAACGGCCAGAACCCGGCGACATCATGACAAAGAGCCTGATCGAAGACAAATCGACGTGTAGTCCACCACGGTCACGACCCCGCCAACTACGAACTTATTCATCGCGGTAGAAAAGGAGAAAGCAATGCCAAACATCGCAGTCGGAAAAGAAAATTCAGGCAACATAGAGCTTTACTACGAAGACCATGGCTCGGGCCAACCGGTTGTCCTGATCCACGGATACCCATTGAGCGGTTCTTCCTGGGAGAAGCAAGTGCCAGTTCTCCTGGAAGCGGGTTACAGGGTGATTACCTATGACCGCAGAGGCTTCGGCAAGTCCAGCCAGCCGACCGCAGGCTACAACTACGACACGTTCGCAGAGGATCTCCACAAGCTGGTCACCCACCTTAAGCTGCACGACTTCACATTAGTCGGCTTTTCGATGGGCGGAGGCGAGGTGGCTCGCTACATTGGAAAATTCGGATCCAAGCGCGTGAGCAAAGCCGTGATTATCTCCGGTGTGCCACCGTACCTGCTCAAGACGGGCGACAATCCCGAAGGCCTGGATGCCAGTATATTTGCCGCCAGCGAGAAAGCTGTGGCCGCCGACCGCTACGCGTTCTTCACGGGCTTCTTCAAGGATTTCTATAACACAGACTTGCTGCTCGGTAAACGTGTCAGCGAACAAGCCGTCCAAGCTAGCTGGAACGTAGCGGCCAGCGCCTCCGCCACCGCCAGCCTGGCGTGCATCCCAACCTGGCACGAGGACTTTCGTGAGGATCTGGCCCGCATCGATGTGCCAACCCTGGTGATTCACGGAGATGCCGACCGCATACTTCCAATCACGTCTGCGGGACTTCGCACCGCCAAGCTCATCAAAGGTGCGCGCCTGCTGGTCGTGAAAGACGGCCCACACTGTGTCCCGTGGACACACGCGGATGAAGTAAACGCCGAATTGTTGAACTTCCTGGGCGAGAAGGCCGGCAAGTCGCAGAGGGAGGCTGCCTAGGTACCCAGCTCGCAGAGAATGGGATGTGACCCTTGCGGTTCCGAGAGCTTTCTGTGTTTTGCGGTTTGGTCACAAAGATCGTATCGGGGAATACGGCTCCGGGAACAATAGCGGGTCACATGTGAAATCCTGGATTGTTGTATTGGTGGCGTTTAGTAGCGCTTTAGGGATTAAGTAGGAAGCGCCGTCGAGGCTCATCAGCCAGCGCGACGCGCCCGCGACTCGCCGCGCGAAAAATCGACAAAGCTTTTCACCAAGGCGGCGATCTCGTCGGGAGCTGTGTCCAACGCGAAATGACCGCCGTCGACAATGTGGACTTCAGCGTTGGGCACATCCTTCCGGTAACGCTCCGGCTCGCCCGCGTCGAATGAGAGTTCATACTGGCCCCAGATCACCAGCAGGCGCGGTTGCTTCTCGCGCATCCACGCTTGCCACTTCGGGTAGGAGTCGACATTAGTTCGATAGTCGTAGAAGATGTCACTTTGAATTTCGGCCTGACCGGGTTGGTTCAGAAAATAGAATTCATCGGTCCAGAGATCCGGGTCATAGCGTTCCACGTTCGGATCGTTTCCAACATGGCGGGTGCGCGTGGCCGCCAGCGACAAGAGATTCGTGCGCAGCGCGTTTTCGTTCGGAGCGCGATCGGCCCAAAAGGCGCGGCGCGTCTTCCAATTTGCACCCAGGCCTTCATTGTGTGATACGGCATCCTGGACGATGAGAGCCTCGATTCGCTCCGCGTGCGCAAGCGCCATGCGGAACCCAACCGGTCCACCGTAATCCTGCATGTAGAGGGTGTAGCGCGAGAGTACGAGCGCTTCGGTGAAACGAGTCATGATTTCGGCGTAATGGTCGAACGTGTATGCGAATTGTTTCGGATCCGGCCAGGCGCTGTGTCCGAAGCCCGGGTAATCGGGCGCGACGAGATGATAGTGATCGGAAAGCCGGGCGAAGAGTGGCTCGAACATTCGCGACGAAGAGGGAAGTCCATGCAGTAAGAGAATCGTCGGGGCATCCTTCGGCCCGACTTCTCTGTAGAAGATGGAGAGCCCATCGATCTGTATCGTGCGGTAAAGAGTTGGGTTTTTCACGGGATGTCCCTTTCCTCCGCTTAGGCGGCCACCAGTTGCACAGATCGAGCCTTGTGCGGCGCACCAACATAAGGGAACGAGGCGAGCAGGTCCGTGTGGGGCGCTACGTTATCTCGGGTCACCTTTCCATTCGTAAGGATGGGAAGGAAGAAATCTAGGACGTCGTCGGTCAGCGCCCGGCCATTGTCCGGGTAAGACGCCGGCCGCGCGGGATCATAGTGGAGGACGTCCGGCAGCAGGGTTCCGGCGACCCGCGTTGCTTCCTCCGGCGTATAGCCACCAGTGTGCTCCAGCGCGTGTGCGAACACGGGGACGAAACGGGCATCGTCCGCTGGCTCGGCAGCGAGATAGGCGGCGTTCTGCTCGCCGGCAAGGAAGGGAGTTTGATTTGCCCGCGCGCCGCGGTCGGCCTGCACCCATTTGCCGCTCGCGCCGTCCACGGTGCGATGCCAAAGGCCTATCTTTCCCGAGCCCAGGGCGGAGTTGGGCACTTCCAGCACGATGCTGCACACGTCTTTGTCGGCGAAGTAATCGTCACCGGTGAACTGCAGATTGTTCAGCGCGCCCATCGTGTCGAAGAAGAAGGGATCGCTGCGCCAGCCGGCGAAGAAGCGGTAGTCGCCGGCCGCGGTTACGTGGGCTTCCCGTGCGGTTGAGACTGCTGCTGCTTCAATGATCGTCTGTCCGTCCTCGCCTGTGCTGGCAGCCTGCTCGCCTTCAGCCCGGCGCAAGGTTGCAGTCTGAACTCCGTTCTTGTCGGCGGTGAAGCGCACCCGGTACGCGATATCGGCGACGAGATCACCGTCGGTGTCAATCTTGAGTTCATACACCGCGTTGGTCGCGAAGGGATCGTCTGTCGTGGGCCCCGCCGGGTTCAGACCCACGGATGGATGCACGTTCATGATCAGGATCGACTTGCCCGCGTCCCCGGGCTTGGGGAAGGCATACAGGTCAGTAAGATCGAGGCGGGCGTCCCCGTGGGGAAAGCCAAAGTCAGGGCCGGAGTAATGGTGCGACATAAATCATCTTCTCCTCTATTTTTATCTTCGTGTGCTGCATGCTGCTTCGTGCCAACGTCTCTTCCTTTCTGCCAAAAGTTTTCAGCATCAAGGTGCATAACGAGTAAAGACAAGGTCGCTCGCTTTGGTCTTCTCGTGGCAGGGGAAGCAGCTTTTCATAAACGCCGCGTCGCCAGGTTTGCCGTCCGCGAAGTGACCGAACCCCCAGCCTCCAGTTGCGGCATACTTTTTTGAGTCCTTGACCATAAACTGAATGTTCGTGGGGGCGCCGGGAACGAAAGATTGAGCCTGGCCAAAGACCATGTTGTTTTCATCTGATGGCACGTTGCGGTAATGCAAAGCCGCAATGATTGAGCCGTCCGGGTACGGAAGCTTCCCTTCCCGGAAGGCTTTGAACGCTACATCGTTGCCCAAGACGGCACCTAAACTGTTCAGGCTGCCCGCTTCATGGGCCGAGGAAATCCACCTGAAGTCGCGGTAGCCATGAGGGATTTCGGTAACGAAGGGCGGGTCGGGTTGCCCATCCGCGTGGCCTGGGGCCGGGCCGATGAGGGTGACAAGGCTGAACATTGTTGCAATTGCAATCAAGAAAAATGTGAATCGTCTCATAACGGTTCCTCCAATGTTTCGGTAAGCCGAAAATTAGCAGTCTTAACTATCTCGCCCTCAAGCTGATGTCGACGCCTCTTCGATCGCAAGCAGCCCAACATTTAATGCATCACACCAAAAGAGCAGATGCGAAGCAATTGGACGATGGTATTGGCGATTCGGTGGCATCAGTCGATCGGGCGAGCGCTCGACGATCTCGCGCCACAGTAACGCGGTACGTTAGTCGTGCCGAGGCCGCGACCGTGACTGCTCGCCAATCTCGAGCGGTGGATCGAGGCGGGCTGTCCATTAACTCAGACTCATCGAGCCAGTCATCGGCGGAGAGCAGCGCCTGTTCTGGACCGAATAACTCCGTCACCGCGCCGATGAATGACGCTAACTCACGCTCCGCCAGGTGTGTTTGGTCTGCATAAATCAAATTGTCAAACGATTCATCCGAGTTCATGGGATCCTCCTCTTTACTTTGCTTGTGTCGTGCGATCCGACTACATCGGCTGCCACAAGCGCATCACATCAGACTCGCAGAGGCAAAACAATTGGACGATGGTATTGGCCATTGCATCAGGGTGCGTAATGGGTGAAGACATAGTCGCGAGACTTGACGGGCTCGTGGCACGGGAAACAGGTTTTGAGCAGCGCTGCGTCGGCGGGTTTACCGTCTTTGAATTGAGCGAACCCCCAGCCGCCCGTCGCGGCGTATTTTCTTGAGTCCTTCACCATGAACTGAACGTTCGTGGCGGACCCGGGCACAAAAGATTGAGCCTTGCCAAAGACTTTGTTATTTTCCTCAGACGGAACGTAACTCCAGGCCAACCGGGCAATGATCGCGCCGTCCGGGAACGGCAGCTTTCCCTCCCGGTAGGCGTTGATGGCTGCATCGTTGCCGAGAAGGGCGCGAAGGTCGTTGAGGCTGCCTTCTTCGTGGGCCACAGAGATCAACTTCCAGTCGCGATATCCGCGGGGAATTGTGATTCCGAAGATCGGGGTGGCCTGGCGACTGGCGCGCCCAGACGCCGGGGCCGAGTTGGCGACAACGCCAGCCAGTGCAAAAACTGCACCCAGCAAACATACGATCCGTTTCATGGTGTTGCTCCTCATTGCTTCTCCGCCGCAGACTTTTCCGGAACGATAAATGTGACTGTGGCTTTGTCGAGGGTGTGATGGTTTGCGTCCTCCAGTTCGAGAAGCACCTTGTGCGGACCGGGAGGAAGCCCCATCAGGATGATTGGGTTACCACTCGCATCGGCCCACACCCATGAGGCATCGTCGAGTCTTACATGAACATGTCCGACGCGCGGCGAGGCCGCCAGAGCACCCGCGCCGAACACCGGCGCAAGGTGGAGGTTCAGAGCGCAATATTGGATGATCACTAC
>Ga0187890_10003224_pt1 | contig 11296 bp, 9 predicted proteins | sample June2016WEW_21_1_FD_133005 | JGI IMG/M metagenome (GOLD analysis project Ga0187890, IMG submission 133005) | Peatland microbial communities from SPRUCE experiment site at the Marcell Experimental Forest, Minnesota, USA - June2016WEW_21_10 | ecosystem: Environmental > Terrestrial > Soil >...
ATCTGCCGCCGCGATCCGCTGGGCCGCAGCGGGCGATACGGTGGTCCGCTGCTGCGAAGCTCGTGGCGCTGGCTGCGGTTTCCAGTCTGCTGGGGAAAAGCATTCTGGTGGTGCCGGATGGCTTCGCGGCAGTGCGCTTGAGCCAGATCTCGGGGGTGCGGCCGGGAACTTTGTATGCTGGGACGCATTTGATCGTGCCGCTGGTGCAGCGCGGGCAGCTATTCGATATACGCGAGAAAGTTTATTCGACGGCGGCGTCGGAGAATCCGCGCGACAAGGGGCTCGAAGTGCTGACGGTGGAAGCGCGCGAGGGGTTGTCAGTCGGCCTCGCGGTGACGGTGCGCTACCGCGTGGATCCGCGTCATCTGGATTATGTGGATGCAAATTTGCCGCAGCCGATCGAGGACGAGATTGTGGCGCCGGTCGTGACCAGCACTTTCCGCGACCTCGCGCCGAACTACATCGTTCGCGACGTGTTTTCCACCAAGCGCGACGAATTTCGGCAGCGCGCGACGCAGGCGATCACGGCGCGGTTGGGCGAGGACCAAATTATTGTGAAGGAAGTGCTGCTGCGCAAAGTGTTGCTGCCCGAGCAGTACCAGCAGGGGCTGCAAGGCCTGTTGATGAAGGAGCAGGAAGACGATCAGGTGACGGTGGACCAGAGCATCGAACAGAAAAAAGTGAAGATCGCGGAATCGCAGGCGGAGGCGCAGAAGGTGCGGCAGATCAAGCACGCCGAGGCGGACGCGCGCACGCGCGTGTTGATGGCGCAGGCGGAATCGGACGCAATGCAATATACCTTGCCGCTGAAGCAGAAACAGATCGAGCAGTCGCGGCTGGAGGCGGAGGCGCGCAAGCAGACCACTTTGGAAGATGCGGACGCGGCGGCGCAGGCGCGCGTGAAGAACGCGGAGGCGGAAGCTCAGGCCAAGGTGATTGACAGCAAGGCCGAACAGCAGCGGCGCACTTTGCTGGCGCAGACGCAGAACGAAGAGACCGTGCGGGGCGCGGAGGCGGCGGCTCAGGCGAAAGTGATCGATGGCAAGGCGGAGAAGGAAAAGCAGGATTTGTTGGCCGACGCGGAAGCGAACGAGATTCGCGTGACCGCGCAGGCGGGCGCAGAAAAAATGCAGCTGGAGGCGTCGGCGCTGAAGGTGAACCCGATGCTGGTGCAGTTGACGGTGGCGCAGCGGTTGAGCGACCGCGTGCAGATCATGATGGTGCCTACGGACGGGAAATTTTTCTTTACGAATGATGTGTTGAAGTCGGCGCAGGCTTTTCCGGGATTGAATGATCCGCCGTCGCGGGCTGGCGGGAAGCCATGATTTTGTGACGCTGCGAGATTGAAGAGATTCCCGGCCGGGGTTCTCGCGGCCTGTTCCGCGAGTAGGGCAGCCCAGTTCGGGAGTGACGCCGGCAAAAAACCCTTGCGGGTGGCACGGTGAGGACCAGGACACAAAGCGACGCGACCGCCGCAGCGAAGATTGCGTCCTGGAGCTGAGCCGCAGCCACCCTGCTGGCGTGAATTGAGTGAGAGCAGAAAAAAGAGCACCGCGAAGAGTCGCTGTGCCACAAAGGCAACGGCGGAGAACCGAAGAGAGATCCTTCGCTGCGCTCAGGATCACGAATTCGAGCAAGAGCACGGCCAGGAGTGCCCTCCTGCGGTGGGCAGGTCTGTGCCACGGATTAACGGAGCGGGCACGCGGCGCGGGCTGCGGTTCAGTTCGAGGATTCGGCGGTGTGCTAAGATGACGATTCGCGAATGCGATTTACGATTCGCGCACACTGATGCGGCCTTCCCGCGGACTTCCTCTCGCAACTCGCGTTGCGCTTCACACGATTCTGTTCGGTCTGTGGTTGAGCTTCGCACCGCATATGAGTTTTGCGCAGCCGACGCCCACACTGCCGAAGCCTTGGAATGATGCACTGGCAAAACTCGCCGACGAAGTTGCCGCAGCCGTGAGCCCTACTGGTGTGAAGCTCGTTGTGGAAAACGTGTCTTCGCTCGATGCTGTGCACGTTGGCGCGATTAGCGAGGCTCTCACTGAGCAATTGCGGCGTCACAGCTTCACGTTTCCCGCGACGAATTCCACAGCGGCGCAATCGGCGCTTCCATTGCAGCTTACGCTTTCGGAGTCCGCAACCGAATATGCGTGGGTGCTTGAGGTTTCCAAAGATTCGGCGGACACGACTTCGGTTCCGGCGATGATCGTTTCGGTTTCTAAATCAGCTTTCACCGAAGCTGAGCCAGGCGAGCAATCCTTGTCGCTCGAAAAGCGCTTCGTCTGGAGGCAGCGGGAAAGGTTTTTGGATTTCGCACTCTCCACAGATTCGGCTTCAGGGCAATCCTTGCTCCTGGTCCTCGACACAAAGCGGCTAGAAATCTACAAAGCTTCGGGTTCTGGATGGCAACTATTGCGCAGCACACCGATTCCGCAGATGGCGGCTCTGCCGCGCGATTCGGAGGGCACGATTAGTCCGAAAGAGAGGAAGATTTGGTTCAAAGGATTTGAGTGCGTCGGCGATCCGGATCTCACCGGAGCCGTGCAGTGCAAGATTTCGCCCCCGTCCCACAACCTTGTCACTCGCGTGAAGATACCGGGACTCCCAAACAGCTTAGGTACTTTGGTATATGGAGAATGCCGGGGCGAAACGCTCTCGGCCTACACCGGTGAGGGCGATTGGACGCAAACAGATTCGATCCAAGGCTATTTGATTAGTTCTAATCCAGTCTCAGCGGTTGCCGTTGGCGATGCGATACAAGTTCGTGGTCCGGTGATCTCCCTGCAAGCGGAACGCGATGTGAGCGCGGTGCGTGTAGTTATTCGCAATCTGAAGACCGGGGAGTACGAGGCTTATATTGTTACGGCGGCTTGCAGTAATTAGCGCGTTGGCGGGCGTGGTATTCGCGGCCTTACCCGCGCGGAGCGCGCGTCGGCCGCGGTATGGCGGGACTTTGCGCGTGGAGATTGCCGCTTCCATCGCGTCGCTTGATCCTGACGTGGCGGCTGCGACGGCGGAAGATGCTGCAGCGAAATGGCAGATCGATTCGCTGATTTTCGATCATCGGGACGCGGATGGCAGGTTCGCGGGCGCGGTAGGGAGCGGGGCGTTTCGTGTGACGGCTTTCGAGGCGGGGAAGCGAGCGGTGCTTGCGGCGAATGAGGAATTTCGTGAGGGGCGGCCGTTCGTGGACTCGATTGAGATCAGCATGGGGCGCGCGGCGCACGAGCGGCTTGTTGATCTGGAGTTGAACAAGACGGACATTGTGGAAATTCCGCCGCAGGATGCGCGCCGGGCGGCTGAGCAGGGCGTGCGCGTCAGCGTTTCGCAGCCGGATGAATTGTTGGCGCTGGTTTTTGTTGAACACGATGCACCGCGAGCTTCAGGGGGCGGCGCGTCGGGGAGCGCTGCTGGGGCCGCGGGTGGGCGCCCGATTGCACTGACCGATGGAGAGGTCATGGGGCAGGCGCTTTCGCTGGCGATTGACCGCGTGGCGATTGTGAATTTTATTCTGCAGAAGACTGGGGAGCCGGCGGGCGGATTGTTGCCACAGTGGTCGAGTGGGACGGCGTTTTTGTTTCCGGAGGTGGCGCCCACGCAAGCGGATCTGGAGCACGCGAAGGAACTTTCGAAGGAAATCGCGGCGGCGGGGCCTTTGGTGTTGGGATATGATTCCGCTGATCCGCTGGAGCAGAGTGTGGCGGAGCGGATTGTGGTGAACGCGAAAGAAGCGGGGATGGCTGTACGGGCGCAGGCCCTAGCTGGTTCTAGCGCGGAAAAATCGCGCGGCGGCACGTTGCAAGCCGGGCACGTGGATGTGGAGTTGGTCCGCTGGCGGATGAGTTCGCCTTTGCCTGGTGATGCGCTCAGGGATTTTCTTTCGAGGATTTATGCAGGGCCGTTGGCCGGTGTCGAACCCGGAGCGTTTCCGGAGGCTCCTTCGCCGGAGGACATCTATAAGCAGCAGCGGGCGGTGTTGAACGCTTATCGCGTGGTGCCGTTGGTTTGGTTGCCGCAGGTTTATGGGTTGAGCGCGCGGGTGCGCGATTGGAAGGCTCCGCGACCGGGGGAGAATTGGCCGCTCGCGGACGTGTGGTTGGATACGGATGCGGCGACGGGAGTGCAGTAAGCTTTTGGGGGTGAATGAGGAGTGGGAGCTTCAGCGGCTAAAGCCGCAGAGTAACTGCAACGCTTATGTCGTGGCTGGCGCCACGAAGCACAAAGATTGTAAGGCGCATAGGCAAGATCGCCTGTGCCACGAAGGCTAAACGTGACGTTTCGTACCAGGTTGTTCGTCAATTTTATGCTGGCGCTATTGCTGTCGGTGGGATTAATCGCGGTGGGAGTCACCGTCGTGACGCGGCGGGCGTTCGAGGAATTGAATCGCGAGCATAGCGACGCGTTGCTGGCGCAATTTCAGCGGGAATATGCGCGCCGGGGCAGCGAGGTGGTGGAGAGCGTGAAGGGGATCGCCGACGCGGAGCCGACGGTGCGGATGGCGATTGATTTGAGCCGGCCCAATGCGGATGTGTCGGTATACGTGAACGACGCGCACGGCGTTTCGAAATCGCACCAGCTGGATTTGCTGGATTTTGTGAACAACGACGGGACGATTATTTCCTCGCAGGAATCTCCGGCGCGTTTCAATTACAAAATGGAATGGGTGACGAAGCCGCAGGATTGGTCGGCGCTCGGCCCGTTCCTGACGAAGCTCGATACCGAAAACGGGCCGGCGCTGGCGTTGCTGTCCGTCGCGACGGTGCGCGTGGGCGACCGGGATTTGTATGTTGTGGGGGGCGAGCGGCTGGGGAAGGATTTTCTCGCTTCGCTGGTGCTGCCGGGGAATATGCGCGCGCTTTTGTATTTGAATTTGGATCCGGAATTTCAGGATGCGAATTTGCTGGACGCGAACGGGCCAGCGCCGGATGCGGATCGCTTCGCGCCGCTGGTGGCGAAGGAAAAAGCGGATCCGGTGGAGCAGTCCACGGAGATTCGCTGGAGCATTGACGCGGCGAGCGCGGAAATGTTTCATGCGTTGCCTTTGCAGGGACGGCAGAAGGAATTGCTGGGCGTGCTGTTCGTGGGCAGTTCGCAACGCACGGTCGTGAGCTTGGAGCGGCGGATTCGCTGGCTGGCTTTGGGCGTGGTCGCGGTCGGATTGCTGTTTGGATTGATGCTGAGCTGGTGGGGCGCGGCGCGCGTGACGCGTCCCGTGCAGAAACTAGCCGAAGGCGCGCAGGAAGTGGCGGACGGAAATTGGAACGCGCGGGTAAACGTGCGCGGGCGCGATGAAGTGGGGCAGCTGGCGGAGTCGTTCAACAAGATGACCGAGCAGTTAGTGGAGCAGCGAGAAAAACTGGTACAGGTGGAACGCGTGGCGGCGTGGCGGGAACTGGCGCGTCGCCTCGCGCACGAGCTGAAGAATCCGCTCTTTCCGCTGCAGACGACCGTCGAGAATCTGCGCAAAGCTCACGAGCAGCCATCCGGACAATTCGAGGAAGTATTTCAGGAATCCACGGGGATTTTGCTGGCCGAGATTGAAAATCTGAAAGCGATTGTTGGGCGGTTCAGTGATTTCGCGAAGATGCCGCAGCCGGAATTGGCCACCGTTAACCTGAACGAGATCGTGCGCACCGTCGTGAAGCTATTCGAAGGCCAGTTCAGCGCGGTGGGGCGTCCGGCGATTACTCCGGAGCTGCATCTCGAAGACGATTTGCCGCTGATTCAGGCGGACGCGACGCTGTTGCACCGGGCCGTTGAGAATCTGGTGCTGAACGCGATGGATGCGATGCCGGCCGGCGGCGTTCTGATGTTGCGCACAACGCACAAAGATGGCGAAGTGAAGTTGGAAATTTCGGATACCGGCACGGGACTCACGCCGGAAGAATCTGAGCGGCTGTTCACTCCTTATTACACGACCAAGCAGCACGGAACCGGACTGGGTCTCGCGATCGTCCAAGCGGTGGTGGCGGATCACGGCGGGCGAATTTCTGTGGAGAGCGAGACGGGCGTGGGAACTTCCTTCCATATTGACCTGCCGATCAAGCCGCCGCACAAGGCGCAGACTTTTCCAATCGTTTTCGAGAAAAAAGAAGACGGGACGTAGCCTCTCGTGTCCGCAAAAGCCCACATATTGATTATTGATGATGACGCGAACACGCTGGCATCGTTGGCGCGCGCATTTCGGTTGGCGGGGCACGAGGCAACCGTCTGCGACAACGCTGCACGCGCGCTAGAACTGGCAAGAGCCGAGCGCTTCGATTTGATTCTTTCCGACGTGGTGATGCCGGGGCGCGATGGGATCGCTTTGCTGGAGGATTTCAAGGCGATTGGCTTGGCTTCGCCCGTGGTGATGATGTCGGGGCAGGCTTCGATTGAGATGGCCGTGAAGGCCACGCGGTTGGGCGCTAGCGATTTTCTGGAGAAGCCCATCTCCAGCGAGAAGCTCTTGCTGACGGTGGAAAATGCGCTGCGCGTGCGGCATCTGGAAGAAGAAAACCGCGATTTGAAGCGGCGCTTGGGCCGGCATCACATCGTGTGGGCGAGCGCGGCGATGAAGGAAGTGATGGCCCAGGTGGAACACGTGGCGGCGAGCGAGACGCGAGTGTGCATACGCGGCGAGACGGGTACGGGGAAGGAATTGATCGCGCGAACGCTGCACGAGAAAAGCGGGCGGCGCAACGGGCCGTTTATTTCCTTGAATTGCGCGGCGGTGCCTTCGGAATTGATGGAGACCGAATTGTTCGGACACGAGAAGGGCTCATTCACTGGGGCGGCTTCGCGGCACATCGGGAAATTCGAGCAGGCGCATCATGGCACGCTGTTTTTAGATGAAATTGGCGACATGCCAATGACCATGCAGGCGAAATTGTTGCGTGTGCTCGAAGAGGGCGAGATCGAGCGGGTGGGCGGGGACAAGCCGTTTACGGTGGATGTGCGCGTGGTGGTGGCGACGCACCGCAATCTGGAAGAGCAGGTACGGCAGGGAACTTTTCGCGAGGATTTGTATCATCGTGTGTTTGTGTTTCCGATTGTGCTGCCCTCATTGCGCGAACGGCGCGAGGACATTCGCGTGCTGGCCGAGCATTTTGTGCGCCAGCTGGAAGAGCAGAATAATTGGAAGCTGCGGAAATTATCGCCGGAGGCGATTGCGGAGCTTGAGCGTTATTCCTGGCCGGGGAATGTGCGGGAGTTGCGGAATGTGGTGGAGCGGGTTTTGTTGCTGGCGCCGGGAGACTTGGTGGATGCCGAAACTGTAAGGCGAGCCTTGCCCGGGGCGGCTGGGATTGGCGCGTCTGCGGCGGGCGGAAAGGGATTGTCGGCTGCGGCGCTGGAGGTTGGGATGCTGTCGCAGCGTGTGGAGGCTTTTGAGCGGGAGACGCTGGTGGCGGAACTGAAGAAGCATCATCATCACATGACGAATACGGCGAAGGCGCTTGGTTTGGAGCGGAGCCATCTTTATAAGAAGTGCCAGCAGTTGGGGATTGATTTGCGGGCGATCCGGCAGACGGAGTAGGGTGGAATCGGAGCGGCGAAGCGAAACCCACCGCAACGGCTGCCCGGTTCGATGAAACTGAACCGGCCGCTACAAATTCAAGAGCAACGTCAAACGCAAAAGAGCCGGCGCTACTAAGTCAAATCCGTTTGCTACGAAGGCGTGTCTGATTTTTTTCGCGCAGAGATCAGATAGCTTGAGGCGATGTAGGCGAGCATGGAGGCGGCGATCGTGATCCAGAAGGCTTTCAGGTTCAGCGTCGCGGCAAAGGCAGCGATGGCCGCGAAAAATCCCCACATGAAGAGTTCGCCCACAAACGCTTGCTTCCAGCGAGGTTTGAGGCCGCTGTCGGGCAGGCGCGGTTCGAGCGACGGCCAGAGTCGTGGCACGCGGCGGCAGAATTCGCGGTAGGATTCGCCCTGCTCTTTTACCAGATTGGATTCTTCCAGGCCGATCAGGCGCAGGCAGAAAATTAAATTCCCCACTACCATCACCACGAATCCCACCCGGCAGGCGAGGAATCCCATGCCGAATGCCATCAGAATATTTCCGAGGTAGAGCGGATTGCGCACGCGGCGGTATGGGCCGGAGGCGACGAGTTTTTCGGCGCGCAAATCGTGATCCTGCATGACGTCTGAGCGCAGGTAGGACGTGGCCCAGGTGCGCAGCAGCGCGGCGAGAAGAGCCAGCAGGGCGGCGAAAGCGAGGGCGCAGCGCGCGAGTAGATCGGCGCGCGGTGAATTTTCGCCGACGGTCATGTTGATCAGGTATTGCACGAAGTTCACGTGGTCGAGCGCGTAGAGCCAGAAGCCTGCGCCGAAAATCACGCCGAAGATCCAGAAGCGATTGCGAAACTCGAAATCGGTGGCTTTCATGAGGCTCCCGATGCGACCGAATGTTCCGACGGTATGTTATACGCTCGATGCTGCTGGTTTGTTACCGGCTGTCGTTGCGCGACGTCGGCGGCTGAAACAGGCGGCTGAAGAGTACGTGCGACGGGAAGTAGACCACGAAGACGAGGAAAAGGTACGTGATGGCGAGGTGCGTGGGAGCGGGGCCGTAGGAGCGATGCAGGAAGGGATCTTTGACGGCGAAATTGAGATTTTGCTCGGGGGTGACGAAGCGCGAGGCGATCAGGACGGGCAGCAGGATGGCGGATTGCAATTTCCAGCCGCGGCGATCGTAGCGGAGGCGGGCGAGCGACCAGAGCAGGATAAAGGGCAGGACGATGTGGAAAAGCGAGAGCAGGCGAGCCCAGAGCGGAGTGGCGGCGTTGAAGAGATATTCGGTGCCGCCGATCAGGTGGTGGCCGAAGAAAAATCTAGCGGTCACGTCGAGGGTCCACACCAGGTCAATAAGTACCGAGGAGATGGCCTGGCTGGAAACCAGCAGCGCGTTGTTGGTGAACAGGCCGATGCAGGTGAGGATTACGGCGATGTCGCAGAGATGCAGGAAATTCGCGAGGCCCCAGGCGTGCCAGTAGGCAGCGAACCAGACCGCGAGCCACAGCAGCGCGACCCAGCGGAACCAATCGGGGATTTTCTCGCCTGGTGCTGGTGAGGTGTACATTTTGTGGCTGCGAAAGCGGCCATCGTAGCAAAACGGTCGCCGAAATCCCAATGAGGCATGGCGGTGGTTCGATTTCGGCGCGGGGATTGCGCGGACCGATCGTGTTTGGTTCAGGCGATGCGACGGTGCTCGCAGCTTATAGCCGGCGAGGCAAGCCTCGCCAGGATCGGGCACACCGAGGCTCCATTTCGTGCGAAAGCGGCGGCAAGCCGCCGCACTCCATATGGACCGTGGCGGACGGTGTCCTCGAACGCGGCTTTGAAAATTCCACATTTGTTGGCACGCGGCGTGAGCGCGTGCGAAGATTTGAATGGTGATGACGATCAATCCAGCTTGGTTTGCGGCGGGTGGCGCGTGCGCGGCGGGCGGGTTGTTTGCCTGGGGGGCGCTGGCGCCTGCTTCGCAGCTTTTTGGTTGGACGCTGCGCCGCTTGGACGATGCGAAGTGCATGGCCATCACATTCGATGATGGGCCGAATCCCACTGTGACGCCGGGAGTGCTTGAGCTTCTCGACCGACACAACGCGACGGCTTCATTTTTTCTGATTGGGCAGCGCGTGCGAGCGTTTCCCGGCTTGGCGCGGGAGATCGCGGAGCGCGGGCACACGATTGGGAATCACACGGAAACGCATCCGTCGCTTACTTTTTTACCGCCGGGGAGAATCGAGCAGGAACTCGAGCGTTGCGACGATGCGATTTTGGCGGCTACGGGGAAAAAAACGCGATGGATGCGGCCGCCCTTTGGTTATCGTAGCCCGCTGCTTGATTCGATTGTGCGGCGGCGCGGCGGGGCGGGTGTGGCGATGTGGAACGTCGCGGCTCGAGATTGGCGGACGCATTCGCCGGAGCCGGTCATTCGGCGCTTGCGCAGGTCGCGTGGCGGGGATATCGTCCTTTTACACGATGGAGATCATCGCGCGCTGGAAGGGAAGCGCGGGCACGTGCTGCCGGCGCTGGAATATTGGTTGCCGCGTTGGCGCGACGCGGGCATACAATTTGTGAATCTGGATGAAGCGCAACTTAAAACTCAGGCGGGCTAAAGCTCATGGATGAAAAAAGGTATTACGACGAGAAGCCCGAAACGAAGCAGATGACGCTGGTGTGTCCGCATTGCCGGGAAGAGGGCGTTTACCCTGTGCGATGGATGGCGCGGACGAAAAAGGGCGCGCTGCCTCCAGGCGGGAATGAAGATGACCGAGCGAAATTCGCGAAGGCGCGTTCGTATATGGTCCGCATGGACGATATGGTGGCTTGCCGCAACATTCGCTGCCGGAAACGGTTTGATCTCACGGGGCAGACGGTGATTCTGACTTAGGTTCTGTGTGCGTTACGAGTTGGCGGGGACGCCTTCGAGAATTTCGCGGATTTTGGTGGCGAGCGCTTTCAGATTGAAAGGCTTCTGCAGGAATGCCATGCCGCCTTCCAGCACGCCGTGACGGAAGACGCTGTCGTCTGTGTAGCCGGAAATGTAGAGCACTTTGAGGTCGGAGCGCGTGGCAGCGAGGCGCGTGGCTAGTTCGCGGCCGCTCACTTTCGGCATTACCACATCCGTGATGAGCAGCTGAATTTTTCCTTTGTGGGCGGACGCAATTTCCAGCGCCTCGACACCGTCGGCTGCATCCAGCACCTCATACCCGCGAGCCGTGAGATAGTCGCGGACAAGTTCGCGCACGCTTTGCTCGTCTTCGACGAACAATATGGTTTCGGTGCCGGGTTCGTGGCCGCTCGCAGGTTTTTCGGGCGCTTTCTTTTCCGCCGGTGCCTGCACCATCGGCAGGTATACCTTGAAAGTTGTGCCGTGGCCGACTTCGCTGTAGACCCAGACGTATCCGCCGCTTTGCTTTACAACCCCGTAGACCGTGGCCAGGCCCAGTCCGGTGCCGCGGCCTTGCGATTTGGTGGTGAAAAATGGCTCGAAGATGCGCGCTTGGGTGGCGGCGTCCATGCCGATGCCGGTGTCGCTGACGGTTAGCATGACGTAATCACCAGGGTCAACGACGGCGTGCTCGGTGGCGTAATCGCGATCGAGGTGCATGTTGGAAGTTTCGATGGTCAAGCGGCCGCCATCGGGCATGGCGTCGCGCGCGTTGACCACCAGATTCAGAGCGACTTGCTCGATCTGGCTGGGGTCGGCTTTCACGCGCCCCAGGTTGGCGCCGGGCAGAAACGCGAGTTCAATATTGGCGCCGATGACGCGCGAAACCATCTGAATCATTCCTGCGACGACTTC
>Ga0187890_10003226_pt1 | contig 11293 bp, 7 predicted proteins | sample June2016WEW_21_1_FD_133005 | JGI IMG/M metagenome (GOLD analysis project Ga0187890, IMG submission 133005) | Peatland microbial communities from SPRUCE experiment site at the Marcell Experimental Forest, Minnesota, USA - June2016WEW_21_10 | ecosystem: Environmental > Terrestrial > Soil >...
CCTTCAATGTCGGCGGCGCTGGCCGTGCGCTGGCAGACCTGGCGGGCGAGTTCGTGCGTGAGGCGAGCATCCTTAGGCCGGGACATCAACGTGAGCGTCTGTGCGATACGCTCATCAGAAAGCAAGTTGAGAAAGGGCGACTGCTCCAATTGCGACGATAGGCCTTGGCGCAGCGTGCCGTCGAAAACCGGATCGCCAGTGGTGTTGGTGAACTCGGCGAGGACGACGCTGTCTTTTTCCGTAAGGTGCGGAGTGGAACGCGATCGCAGGATAAAAAAGCCTGCGATTGCTGCGACTATGAAGACGACTGCTGCTGCAACCGGCCAAGCCATCTTCTTCGCTGTAACCGGGAGTGCAATCGCGGAACGGCTGGAGGACTGTGCTGGAGCGGCGGCGGCGGCGGCAGGAGCGGCATCCGAGGCGGAGCGTCTGCCAGTCGCAGTAATTGAGCTGGCGGAGGAAGAATCCGTGGTGGCAGCGGAGGCCGATCCAGAAGCACTATGTACGCCTCGGCGCGATTCGGACTCTCGCCGCAGACGCTTGAGGTCGGCGCGAATCTCTGCTGCGCTTTGGTAACGCAGCTCGCGATCTTTTTCCAAAGCCTTGTTGATCACCTCTTCCAGCTTGGGGGGAAGGTCAGGATTCAGGCGGATGGCGGGAAGCGGATCGTGTTCCAGAATCGCGTTAAAGATGACGGCGGAGGTATCCCCGCGGAAGGGCAACGCTCCGGTAGTCATCTCGTAGAGGACCGCGCCGAACGAGAACAAGTCGGTACGCGCGTCGAGTTCTTTGCCGCGGGCCTGCTCCGGTGACATGTACGCGATTGTTCCCAGAGCCGTGCCCGGGCTGGTGAGGTGGTCGTCATTCATGGTGGCCGACTGCGTGTGGTCGTCGGAGAATTGGCTGGAGGAACCGGTGATGGGAACGACCTTGGCCAAACCGAAGTCGAGAATCTTGGCGTGACCACGCTTGGTGATGAAGATGTTTCCCGGTTTGATGTCGCGGTGGATGATACCCTGACAATGAGCGGCGTCGAGCGCGTCGGTGATCTCGATGCCGAGCGAGAGCACGGTTTCGGTGTCCAGGGGGCGGCCTGCGATGCGGTGCTTCAGGGTGAGGCCGTCCAAGTACTCCATGACCATGAAGGAGACGCCTTGATCCTGACCAATCTCGTAGATCACGCAGATATTAGGATGACTCAGAGCGGAGGCAGCTTGCGCCTCGCGTTGGAAGCGGGCCAAGGCGTTGGGGTCGGTGGCCAGCGTTTCAGGCAGGAACTTCATGGCCACGAAACGATGCAGGACCGTGTCTTCGGCTTTGTAGACCACACCCATGCCGCCGCCGCCCAGCTTTTCAATAATGCGGTAATGGGAGATGAGTTGGCCGATCATGGGGGAGAACTACGACGAGCCCTGTCGCGCGATGATAGGAGGGGTAGCGGCGGCAAGTCAATGTTTCCCCTTGCTTGTTTCTAACGGGCTTGGTTGGCGATGGGATCGTGGCCGGCTACGAGGCGCCTTTCACAAAGGCCAGTGTGGTGGTGGACATAGAAACATTGAGAGTCCCGGAGATGGCCCGGCGAGCGTGGAAGTTCTTGAGCTTGAAGATGACGGTCGGAGTGACCTCCTGTCCTTTGGAAACCAGCAAGGCGCCATCGTGAGTGCGTACCTCTTGCTGGACGATCATGCCGGGCGCAAGCTCTTCGACGCGACAGTTGCGGATTTCGCCTGCCTCGGCGTTCGGATCCAGGGCGACGAGGGCCTGGAAGAACTCGCGATTGAAGTTCGGGTTCTGGCGAGTCAGCAAATGCACGGCTTCAGTTCGGGAGCTTCCTTTATGGATCAGTCTTTCGTACGCCAGGACGAGCCTCAGGATTTCCGCTCCCATGCAAATATCGGGTGACTCGGATTCGCTGGCATCGACGATGGGCCGGTTCTGGTGTTCGATCATCCATGCGATCGCTTCCAGACGGGGGATTTTCGAAAGCAGATCGTAAGCCACACCGGGATGCGCGTCGTATTGTTTCTGCTCGCTGGGTAACAACGGCTCGCCCCTGTACACGGCCTCGATTGTCTCCGGAGCCAGAGTGACGCAACCTAATTGCGACATCATGGCGGCGACTTCGTACTGCCATGGGTTTCCCAGCTTCATTGCGGTCACGACATGGTGGATGTAGCGCCGGGCGCGCTCGGCGCGACCAAAGGCGGCAGGATTGACCAGGCTGAGCACTTCCGTGAGAACTTGAATGCAACTGCTCAGAGTTTGCTCTAATAGTTGCTTTTCGGCCATGACCAGACCATATTGCACCAGGCCCGCGGTAAGGGTTTTCGCCATTGCTTCCTTGCTGCAGGGTTTGTTCAGGAAACGGAAAATGGCACCCTCATTGATGGCATCAATGGCCGTATCCATGTCGGCGTTGCCGGTGAGCATGATGCGGATGGTGTCGGGCGATTGTGCCCGGATGGTGGACAAAAGCTGGATGCCGTCCATCTCAGGCATTCGCATGTCGGAAACCACGACGGCGTAGGGTCCGGCTTCGGCAATCAGCTTCAGGGCTTCGCGGCCACTTGGGGCGGTCTCCATCTCAAATTCGCGGCGCAAACTGCGGCGATACCCATCAAGGATGTTGTTGTCATCGTCGACGAGAAGGATCTTTTCCGCCATGATGTCCTGCCTTTTCTATTTCCTGAGTTTGTGTCGATTTCTCGACTCTCGCTGTTACCCATCAAGGTTCGATTTCAGCCGGACAGCCGATGGTGGGCGTCGCCCGGCACTCCTCGAATGCCTGCACTTCGAAAGGAGGTGACTTCCATTTCATCGGCAAACCCGGTCGCCGCATTAGTGAAACGGGAAGTCTTCGGCGTCCAATTCAACGGAATTTGCCGAGGGATGAAGTGCAGGACGCCTTCTGCCGATGATCTCCGACAGCAGCTTGTCTTGGCGCACAAGGTCGACCGATGAATGGCTTTACCCCGATTCCGGCAACCTATGACTATCGACTGGTCGCAGTCTCGATCGGAATCGCCATTTTCGCTTCGTACGCGGCGCTGGATCTCGCCGGACGCGTGATCGCAAATCGCGGTTGGCTCCGCCTTGCCTGGCTGTTGGGCGGCGCGTTCTCCATGGGAAACGGGATTTGGGCGATGCACTACATCGGGATGCTGGCCTTCCGCTTGCCGATCCCGGTCTATTACCACGTCCCCACGGTGGTGTTCTCGCTGTTCGCAGCGATCATGGCCTCTTTGATCGCGTTGTACGTGGTCAGCCGCGAACGCATAACGCTGATTGGGGTTGCTGTTGGAAGCGCGTTGATGGGAATCGGCATTGCGACCATGCACTATACCGGGATGGCTGCAATGCGACTCGCGGCGATGCACCATTACCATCGTGGCCCGTGGATCCTGTCCGTGATATTGGCCATTGTGATCTCCTTGGCGGGGTTGCTGCTGATCTCGTATTTTCGAGATGAGGTCCACGGATGGATACAGAAGCTGGCGGGTGCAGTCGCGATGGGTTTGGCCATTCCTGTTATGCATTACACGGGAATGGCAGCGGTCAGCTTCGTGGCTACCGGCGTGGAGCCAGATCTGTCGCGGTCGGTCGGTATATCTGCGCTTGCGCTCTGTGCCGTCCTAACCGTCACCTTCGTTACCCTGGGCGCGGTGGTCACCACCTCGCTGTTTGATCGCCGGCTCTCGCTTCAACAGTCAATCCTGGAGGAGGCGGAGGCTTTTATTAACTCCGTGCCCTCGATTCTCATCGGTGTGGACCACGATTCGCGCATCACGCGTTGGAATTCGAGGGCCGCGGCCGCATTCGGCTTATCCGGGGCCGACGTGGTTGGAAAGCAGCTCGGGGAATGCGGCGTGCGGTGGTTGCGGACCGGGATGCGAGACGAAATCCGATCCTGGCGTTCGGAACAATCGTCCCGGCGGTGCGATCAGGTTCCGTTTGAAATGAATGGCGAAACGCGTTTGCTGGGATTAACGATCACATCGCTTCACGTCGCCACTAAACACACGACCGAGTTACTGGTCATCGGTTCCGACGTCACCGAGAGAACTGCCCTGGAAGTGCAGCTCCGTCACGCGCAGAAGCTGGAGTCCGTGGGTCAGCTGGCCTCCGGCATCGCTCACGAAATTAATACGCCAACGCAGTATATCGGCGACAACGTGCGGTTCCTGCAGGATGCCTTCGTGGATCTGAAGGGCCTTCTAGTGAACTACGAACGGCTGTTGGCGGCCGCCACAGGCAATACGCTGTCCAGCGAAACATTGCAGGAAGTGGCAGCTGCGGTAAAGAGTGTCGACGCCAACTACCTGCTGGAGGAAATTCCGAAGGCCATCGAACAGGCGCTGGAGGGTGTAACTCGAGTGTCGAGGCTGGTGGGTGCGATGAAGGAGTTCTCCCATCCCGGCACGAAGGAGAAAATCCCACTCGATTTGAACCATGCCATTGAAAACACGATTACGGTGGCGAGAAATGAGTGGAAATATGTGGCTGATCTAGAGACTGACTTTGATGCGTCACTGCCTCTGATCGCCTGCCAGCCCGGAGAATTTAACCAGGTGACTCTGAATTTAATCGTCAACGCCGCGCATGCCATTGCGGACGTGATCGAGAAAGGAGGCTCGGGAAAGGGGAAAATCAAGATCCAAACTCGGGACCATCCGGAATGAGTGGAAATCCGAATCCAGGATACAGGGTCTGGAATTCCTGAAAAGGTGCGAGCCCGCGTCTTCGATCCCTTCTTCACCACGAAGGAAATTGGCAAGGGGACGGGGCAGGGCCTGGCCATCGCGCGTTCCGTGATCGTGGACAAACACGGGGGCACCATTCACTTCGAGATGCAAGAGGGAAAAGGAACGACCTTTATCGTTTGGCTGCCTCACGATGGAACAGCGCTTGCGGCCAAGGCGGTCGGCGCGTGAAGCGAATTTTATTTGTAGACGATGAAAGCAAGATTCTCGACGGATTGCAGCGCATGCTGCACGCTGATCGAAAGCGCTGGGACATGGAGTTTGCAGTCGGGGGCGAAGCCGCCTTGCAAGCTTGCGAAAAGGCCAGCTTCGACGTGGTCATCTCCGACATGCGAATGCCGGGTATGGATGGAGCTACGCTGCTTGGCCAGATTCGTGACCGCTATCCCGGTACCGCGCGAATTATCTTGTCGGGATATTCTGAAATCACGCTGGTAGCGCGTTCCGTGCACGTGGCCCATCGCTTCTTGGGGAAGCCATGCGAAGCTTCCGAGCTGCGATCCATGATCGAACGCGTGTGCACGCTGCAGGATGTACTCTGCACCCCGGAGATTCGCGCGATCATTGGAACCGTCGGTGCGCTGCCGTCTCTTTCCACCTCGTACAACGCGCTTACCCAGGCGTTGAGCCGTCCCGACACTTCCATCAGCCAAGTTGCGGACATTCTGGAGCATGATGTGGCCATGTCCGCCAAGGTGCTGCAATTGGTGAACAGCGCTTTTTTCGGGTTAGCGCAGACTGTAACCAGCTTACAGAGCGCGGCGTCGTATCTGGGCATGGAGACCATCAAGAATCTGGTTTTAGTCTCCGAAGCGTTTCGGGTCTTTGTCCCAGACTCGCGGATTCCGCAATCGGTTTTTGAGGCTCTCCAGCAACGAGCTCAGAGGACAGCTGCCATCGCCGTGGTGCTTCCGCTGGAGCCGAAGACGCGCGACGTCACCGTTCTGTCGTCGCTTCTTCAAGATGTGGGAAGGCTTGTCCTTGCCAGCAAAATGCCGGACAAGTTCTGTTCTGTGCTCGAGCGCGCCCAGGAAAGGGGATGCGAGCCGTTTCAGGCCGAGGAGGAAATCCTGGGAACTTCGCATGCAGAGATTGGTGCGTATCTCCTTGGATTGTGGGGGCTGCCCAACCTTGCAGTGGAGGCCATCGCCCATCACCATCATCCCGACCGCATCCCACATTCTGGTTTTGACAGCTCGGTAGCCCTCTACGTTGCAGCGCTATTGGCCTATGAGCTGGAAGCGCATCCCGCGGATGAGACAGGAGCTGAACTGCGGGAGTTTGACCGGACGTGCCTCGGGACCTTGGGCCTTCTGCCGCAATTCGCCGGATTCCGCAAGCTAGCGGTCCAAGCCGTCAAGTAGGTGGAATGGGAACGACGCAGCCTTTGAGGCTTCGCCTCGCGACACATTTCGATTTCCTGCCGAGATTCTCTTTGAAGCTTCATTGCCCGGCTGACTTCTGATCTCCCGAGGACGTGTCAAATTCCTCCGCCATCCAGTGTTGCAGGGCGGTGATGTTTTGCGGGCGGCCGAGGAAATTCTTGACCAGATCGTTGGCGGACATGGATCCACCGGGTTCGAGGACTACGCGGCGATAGCGCATGGGAGCGTCGCCCGCGAGAAGGTTGTGATGGTCGAATTGCAGGAAAAAATCTTCGGCGATCACTTTGTCCCAGAGATAAGTGTAGTAAGCCGAAGAGTAGCCGCCGAGATGGCCGAATGAGGCCCAGGTGTGAGTGTCGGGCAAGGGAGTGAACAGGGTGTAGCGGCGCGCGTCGTCGAGAGTGACGGCGTCGAGGTTCACATCCGCAGGCTTGGTTTTGTAAATATCGTAGGAGATGGCACTGAAGGAATTTTGGCGTCCAACCCAGCCGCCGCGTCCGAAGGCGGAGGCACGGTTCATGCGGGCGACCAGGTCGGCGGGGATGGGTTCGCCGGTTTTGTAATGGCGGGCAAACTTGGCAAGAACCTGCGGGCTGCGAATCCATTCTTCGAGCATTTGCGAAGGGGCTTCGACGAAATCCGATTCCATGCTGATGCCGCTGATGCCGGCCCACTCCTGCTGGCCGCCGAGGATGTGGTGCATGAGGTGACCGAATTCGTGGAAGAAGGTTTGCACGTCGCCGTAATCCATGAGGCCGGGATCGGTAGAAGTGGGCGCGGGGAAGTTGCAGACCAGGATGGCTTCGGGCAGTTGCTTGCCGCGGATGCCGTCGAGCACCGGAGCCATTTCGGCGTGGCTATACTTGCCGGGGCGGGGATGCATATCGAGATAGAAGCGTCCGATCGGCTTGCCGCTGTCGATGACGATCCAGGTTTCGACGGCGGGATCCCAGGCGGGAACGTCGTGCTCTTGCCGGAAGGTGACGTGGAAGAGATCGGCTGCCGTATCGAGGATGCCTTGCTTCACTTCCATGAAGGGGAAGTAAGGGCGAACGGATTGAGAGTCGAAATCATATTTAGTGCGGCGCACCAATTCCGATAGATAGCCCCCTTCATGGCTCCAGATCTCCTTGGCTCCAGGATCGGTCTTCTGCTTTTCGGCGAGCAACATAGCGAATTCTTTCTGGGCAAGTGCGCGGCTGGCGTCGTCGACTTGCTGAATAAAGTCGGCGATGTTGTGGCCTTTGGCGATCATCTTGTCGGCAGCGTTGAAGTCAGCCCAGGAGGAATAGCCAAGAAGCGTGGCAATCTCGTACCGCGTCTTCATCAGGCTGGTGAGGACTTCCTGGTTCTTGGGATAAGCGCGGGTGTTGAAGGCAACGGACATGCGGCGGCGCAGAGAATCACTTTTGGCGAAGGTGAAGACAGGAAGGGCGTCGGGATAATCAGTGGTGAGGTGGACTTTGCCGGCGGCGTCCGGTTTATGGCGGTCGATGTAATCCTGAGGCAGCCCGTCGAGTTCGGAAGGATTGGCTTCGACAACTTTTTGTCCGTCGGCAATGTTGCGGTCGAACATGGACTGCTCTTCGGTAGCCTGATCGTTCAACTTCTTGAGGCGAGCCCGGGTGGCATCGTCCTTATCGACGCCCGCGAGGCGGAATTCAAGCAACTGGCGCTGCACATAATAATGAGTGGCGGCATCGGCGTGGGAAAGATCGACCGCGGCGAGCGCGTTGTAAACCTCGTGATTAAGAGCGATGGCGGTCTGGGCGGCACTGGCTTTCGTGAGCATCGCCGTGGCGTGGTCGCGAAAGGTAGTGTCGGGGTGGACTTGCTCCATCAACTGGGCGAAGTAAGCGGTGGAGTTGATCTGGTGGAACGCTTCGTCGAGCGGCGCGAGAGTGTTCTCAATCGTGCGGGGTCCCGTAGCGGCGAGCAACGTGTCGATGGAGCGCTGGGAAGCGGCGAGGCGGTCGGTCTCGATTTTTTCGAAGGAAGCAACGTCGGGCTTCGTCGCCCAGACTGTGGGCTGCGAAAGCGTAACCTTCTGCGCGGAGAGGACGGCCGCGAGAACAAACGGGAGACAGAAGACTATGGTCAGGCGAGCGATGATCATTAAATGGGACCTCGTCAAGAATTTCTCGGGTGGAACGAATTCGAACCTACATAAAACCGCGTTGAAGTGCGAATGAATTGTTGATGACGGCGTCTGACGATGTCAAGCGCCGCCGAGAGAAATTGCTTGGCTGAACAAAACGGATGTGGGATGTTGTGTAGGGAACCAGCCACGCGACACTCGGCTCTCTTCGCGCCAATATTTAACGCCAGCGCTTTAATTGCGGCCAGAGTTGAGCGAGGGCGCCGAACTTTGCTCCGCGACAGATATAAACGTCGATTTCCTTTTCCAGTGCGTAAGGATTGTCGGCGGATGTGCCCACGTATTCCACGTGGTCCCAGAGTTGTTCGAGACGTGCACGGTTGTCGTCGAGCACGATCATGCAATCGCCTGAGTAACCGCGCGGTCCCCATAGAAACCAGGTTTGATGGCCGCTGAGCGAGGGGGGCAAGCCGTACTGCCGGCCGAGAAAGTCGATGGCGCCGGCCTGGCCATAATCCTGCGCGAAAATGCCGCAGGCTTCATCCTGACGGTCCGCGGCGGGAAGGCGACTCCAAGCTACGGCAGTTTCGGCGACGATTTCTTCCCAGCCAAATTGGTCGGCGTACCACTGCGGGAGCGCAGCGCGGGCGTGGTGGTGCTCCATGACCGGCAGCTTGAAGGGAAGGGTTTTGGCATAGGCAAGGAAATGTTCAGGCGAAAAGACCGGTACAGTGATCGGAACCAGATGTGCACCACCGGCCAGCAGGATGACGACGATCACGGGCTTGTGCCACGCGAGTCGAGATCGTGCCGGCTCACTTTGCTTTCCCTCGTGCTTGCCGTCGATGGCGGATTCGATCGCGACGGCGCCTGCGGCGAGCAGCATGGGATAGACGGGGGCGAGATAGTAATTCTTTCCGTGAAGAACAAAAAAAGCAGTGAAGCAGACCAGGTAGCACCAGCCCAGCGCGCGGTAAGGCTTGAGGCGCGCCGAGAAGAGCAAGGCAAATAGTCCGGTAAGCCAGATGGGTGCGGTGAGCGGGTGAAGCAGCAGGGTCTGCTGAAAGAAGTATTGCGGGAAAGGAAGTATGACGTCGCGGCCTTCGACGCGGATGTTGTGCATGAGTTGGAGGAAGGGCCATTGATAGTGAATGTTCCACAACAGGTTAGGCAGGAAGATCAAGAACGCCGCCCCGCCGCCGAGCCAGATCCACGGATTGAGGAAGATGCGGCGTTGCGCGGTGAGCAGAAGGCCGACGACTATTCCGAGACCAAAGAGCGCGATGGAATATTTTTCCTGAAGGCCGATGCCGGCGACCACGCCGAACCAGAACCAGTAGCGTGGATTATCGCGCTTGATCGCGAGGATGGCGAAGTAGGCGCAGCCCATCCAAAGATTGGGCTCGAGGCAGTTGGTGCCAAGCAGGCTGGCGTTCGATAAATATTGCGGCGCGATCACCACGGTGATGGCGCTGAGGAGCAGGGCGAAACGGCGTCCGCCGAATTCGCGGGCGAGCACGCCGGTTTGAACTACTAGCAGCGAAGAAGCCAGAGCGGGGATGAAGCGAATGGCGCGGAGAGAATCGCCGAGTACGGCACGGCTGATGTGAGTGAGGAACGGAATGAGCGGAGGCTGGTCGACGTATCCCCAGGCAAGGTGGTCGCCGCAGGACAGGTAATCGAACTCGTCGCGAAAGTATCCGTAGCGGTTGTTGAAGTAAATATGAAAGAGGAGTTTGGCGAGCGCGATTGCCCAGATGATTGCCATGCCACCCGCGAGGAAGGTTGGGTGATCGCGAGGGCAAACTGTTGGCGCAGGCGTGGCCATGAGTGGAAAAGGATAGCGGAAGACGGAGGGTCTGTCATCGGCAGATCGAAAAACAGTGTCCTAAACGTAAGAATGGAGGACACAGGTTCGCATTAGAGAAGAATAAGGAACCGCCGACGGCGGGGTGAACACGCTTCGCAAACGAAGGTAACGTTCCTTGTTGATTACCTATTCTTGGTGCCGACAGGCTTGTGGTAACGTTTGAACTACCGCATATTCAAGAGGCTCGAATAAGGTTTTGGTCCACGTGTCTTCACAGACTCGCAAACCGGGCGTCCACATCGCATGGAAAACGGTCACGTACCGCAGTGTGGCGCTGCTGATCCTGGCCGCCGCCCTGGTGTGCCTGGTTGGGATTAGGCTGGCCTTTCCGCAATTTACTGAGAGCAGCATCAAGGCGGCTGACGGTGTGGCAAATAAAGTCTTGGAGCGGGTGGCGGGAATGGCACCGCCCGCGGGGAGTGGGGTATCCACGGCGCAGCAGGCTCACTTTACGGCGCTCGATGGCACGGTGCGGGTGAAGAAGGGCAGCAGCAGTAGCTGGCTGGCGGCGGACTATAACGTTCCTCTGGATAAGGGCGACGTGGTGCAGACGGGATCGGAAGGCATGGCAAAGGTGGCCTTCAACGACGGCACCAGTTACACCGTGAAGCAGGATTCGCTGATTGTGATTGAAGAAAATTCGGCGAACGATCAGCAGCAGACGAATGTAGCCGTCGCGGTGAGCACAGGAACAGTGGACCTATCCACGGCGACTTATTCACAGGGATCGAAATCGCAGGTGATTGTGGCAGGAGCGACGGCATCACTGGCTCCCCAGTCGACCGCGCAGGTACACAACGATCCGAAGCTGGATCAGCACGAGATTTTGATGAAGAAGGGCGCCGGCGAGGTCACACGCAACGGGGAGACGGTGCAGTTGGCCAACTGGGAGAAAGTAAGTTTCCGGCAGGAAGAAGCGCACATGGAGAAGGCGAAAGGCACGGGACCGCCGACGCCGATTTCTCCCGCGAACATGGCGCCGATTTTTACTTCCGGGGAGACCACTAAAGATGTGGAGTTTTCCTGGACGTCGATGGCGAATGCGTCTGGTTACCGGCTTCGTATATCGAGAAATCCCTACTTTTCTTCTACACTGGTAGATAAGAGAGTGAACACAGCGGACGTTACGGTTACAAGCCTGGGCGAAGGTGCCTACTACTGGGTGGTACAGTCGTACGAA
>Ga0187890_10003228_pt1 | contig 11291 bp, 9 predicted proteins | sample June2016WEW_21_1_FD_133005 | JGI IMG/M metagenome (GOLD analysis project Ga0187890, IMG submission 133005) | Peatland microbial communities from SPRUCE experiment site at the Marcell Experimental Forest, Minnesota, USA - June2016WEW_21_10 | ecosystem: Environmental > Terrestrial > Soil >...
TACACATGGTCGTTGTGCCACACCAGTTGCTCTGCTGATGGCCTGAATAGCGGATTACCCGGCAGCAGAATCGTCTTGCCTTGAAGGGCATAGTATTCCTTGCCATTGTCGAATTCTTCCTTGAGGCGGCGGCTGACTTCGACGTGATAATCGGGCGAGACCGTCAGGTATCCTCGGTCGAAAAGGGTATGAACGTCCTGACGTAGCAGGAGCCCATTCGTCGGGCTGTGGCTTCCACCGTCTGCATAAGGCCGGATATGAGCAGCATCGAGCACGTGGAGCACATGCGAATTCGTCAGAGCGCATTGCCGGTTGTACACGTCAGTGACAATAACGCGGAACGCGCCCTGCCCGAGTCTTTGCATAACGGTCTGCGGCTGACCGAAACGAGGACCGTCGGCGGCAAGGTCAGGTTCTGCCATATTGATAGCACGTGCTTGGAGCCGGAAGCCGACCTCGGCCCAAATCCGGCGACCGGCCTCGTCGTCGCTTGAATATCCCTTCCCCTGCACAACTTGAGGAGGCCAATCCGAGACGAGAATCCATTCGTCTCGCTGAAAGAAGAATGGGCTTTGCAGGAGGATGCAGCCGACGTTGTAATCACTGGCAGAGCCCGGCTCGACTCGTTTGTACTTTTCAATTCGCCTCCGCATCTCGGCTTCGGTCTTCGCCCCGTTCTTCTCCCCGAATGCTCCCCACGCAAAACTGGCCGGAAGGACTGTGTAGTGGCTGAAGAAACCGCCACCAACGATGAAGTTGTTCGGGCTGTGGAGCTTGAACAGGAGCGGTTCACCGGGAGACAGGGCACGGAAGGACTCGGCCCCACTCGGCCTCCAAAAGTTCAATTCATCGGGGCTTAGCTCCGACAAATAGTCGAACCAGTCCGAGTCCGTTATGGCGACAAAGAATCGCATTCCGTTCCTGACCAAATCGTGCGGGACAATTTACTGTGAGGCAGAATCATCCTCAAAGAAGTCATTGTCGATGCGCTTGAGTGATGCCACACGCGCAGCTCATCTGCCGCTGCTGTTTTGGGACATTTTCCGAAATGCCTTTCTCAAATTTCGAGATGGCAGAATCCTCACCCTGTTCTTGAAGCGATTGGGGAATATTTGTGACGTTAAGGACGGATTGTCACCTAATATGGCTACGCAACCCGGCGAATATGCTCTGGTTGTTCCAGCCGAGGAGCGGAAGACTTCCGACCATTGGGACTTCGAAGGGAATGCTGTATGCATCCCACTTGTTTCGTCATCAGGCCATGGGAAAGCAGATATTAAGCGCCTTCACTATCAAGAGGGCAAATTTGCACTGGCCACGACCATGTGTGCGCTCTTTTCAAAGGACGAGGAGCAGGTTATTCCCCGCTATTTGTTCATACTCTTGAGCCGTCTTAGCGACCAGATTCTCGTTCCATTGATGTGTGGTGCAACAAACGTTACGATGAGCAGCTCGCAATTACTCGACCTTGAAGTTCCCATTCCGATGTTGGATGTCCAGAAGGAAATTATCGAGGTCTTTCTAGCGGAGAATCACGCTTCTCAGATTGAGCACATTGCGCTCAGCCTGAAGCATTGTTCCACTAACTCAGAATTCATTCGGTTGGCGGGACAAGTCTTTGATACAGCGGAAACCTTATTGCGAAGTGCGGCAGAGAAGATTCATATCGATTCAATCCTCGCACAGAATGGCGAATCGAGGTAACGAGAATAATGCCAACTGAAGCACAAGCTCGAATCACCATCAATCACTTGTTGGAACAGGCTGGCTGGAGGTTTGCACCTGACGGAAACAGACTCCCCGCCAATATTGTTTGCGAGCACAGGGTCACGAAGAAGTCGTTCATTCGTGGAGACGAGCTTGGCAAAGACTTTGAACATTCCCCAAACGGGTTTGTCGATTATCTGCTGTTGAACACGGACCAGCGTCCTGTCGCGGTGGTGGAGCACATCGCGGCGGCACCGCTTGCATTGCACGACGAATGTCTTCCTGCCTGACGGGGTTGGGAACATGAATGCATTATAGGCGAAGAAGAGGCGAAACATCTAGAGCGAATAAAGGCGAGGGCAGAGGTGACGTTGCGAAACCCAACCCGCTTACCAACCCGACTTCACTTCGGCTACCGCGTATTATGAGGTATTTTGGCAGTCCTCAGCAGCCTGTAAGTTGTTGAAACCAATTCAAATGCTGCCGCTGTCACGGCAGAGGTCGCGGGTTCGAGCCCCGTCGTCCCCGCCATACAAAGCAAACGACTTAAGCTTGTATGGCACCCACAGTGACAATCCACAATGCGATCCACAATTCACTGCACTCGACGACTTCCAAGTCCTGCCGCGCTTAGGAATGCGCCTTGTGCTGCCTGCTTTTCATTGCGGTCGTCCTGCGTGTAGCGGTTCATTGTGGTGCGGACACTCCGAGAGTTCGTCCACCGCTTTCCCGGTTAGGTGCGCGTTTCCGAAGTGTGCCGGAAGGAATGCCACACGAATCGTTTTTCTGTTCCGAGTTCTTGCGCCTTGGGCAAGATATGTTTCCGCCGAATCGCCTGACCCCTTTAAAGCTTTCGGCCACGTCGCCGACCGCTCGCGAGAACCTGGACGTCGAGCTTGCGGTGGCGCTGAACTTCCCCAGTCCAGGACGGTCTCGAAATGCGCGTAGGCCTGTGTGCGGCAATTGGCGCCACATGATTTGTTGGAGTGACTTACACCTTCTATCAAAATCCGAGAATCCGGTTCCAGTGATCTAGATCACGGCGTGCAGGAACTTATCAGAAGATGCTAAGTGCGAGGGTTCGGCATACACTAGGCTCATGGGAAGAAGAGGCGCAATTCTAATGCTGGCGGTTGTGGCCCTATGGGTCGCGGCTCCGGCGCTTGCCTGTTTTGCGCCTGCACCCTGCCACCAGTGTTGCCGCGCGATGATGACGGATTGCGATTCGGCAATGATCGCGGCCCATCCCTGCTGCCGGTTGCAGTCTTCCAATTCCGCTATTCCGCCCGGCCGGGCCGCGGCAACTGACTTTTCTTCTGGTCCAACGCAGGCGCTCGTTTCTGTAAATCTCCCGGACCTTTCCGCACTGACAGAACAAGGCCTGGGCTCGTCTAAGGCGCCTCCCCCACGATCATTGTCGGGCGCAAGTTCCATCCTTCGAATCTGATCTTTCCCTCGATTCCTTGTTAAGGATTCGTGTGTCGCGGTGCGCTTTGCGCGCTAAGGAACACGCGTCTATGCCTGATCCAGCCCTATTTTGACTCGCCTTGATTCGAGGGAGAAATGAAAACTCTTTTCGCATTGCTTTGCATCTTTGCCCCTTTTGCGCCCGCGAGCTGCGGCTTTGCACAATCACCCGATCCGCGCGATTCTCTGAACGCTTTTGGCGCAATCATGGACACGGCAAAAAAAACAGAGAGCTTAACGCCGGCGCTGACCCTGGACGAGATTGAGCGAATCGCGCTCGCGGAGAACCCCGAGATTCACGTCGCGGCGCGAAAGGTTTCGATGGCCGAGGCTCACGTGCCGACAATAGGCAATCTTGACGATCCGCAGTTCATGCTTCGCAGTTGGCAGGTGCCGTTAAACAAGCCGTGGGACTATAACGCCGCGCAAAACATGGTGATGTTGAGCCAGTCATTGCCTGGCTCAGGAAAGCGCGCGCTCCAAACCAGCATCGCGCAATCGGATGTGACGTTAGCGCAGGACGAATTTGACGCAGTGCGATTGCGAGTTCGAGTAGAAGTGCGTAAGGCTTTCTTCGATCTTCTGCTGGCGCAGGAAGAGTTGCGCATTCACGACCAGCATGTGGGAATTGCACGCCAGGCCATTGAAGCAGCGCGCATCAAGTACACCGTGGGAAAGGTTCCTCAGCAGGATGTGTTGAAGGCACAGCTTGCAATGACGCGGCTTGAAGAGCACATGATCCGCTTCGACCGCGACGCGGAAGTTGCCTGCGCGCGGATGAACACGCTGCTTGGTCGCGATCCGGCGATGCCGATTCGCGTCGATGGCGACTTTGGAGTCGGCGCAGATCTGCCAGCCGGCAAACAATTGGAGCAACTGTCGCTTCAGTCTCGCCCAGATCTCAAGGAAGCGCAGGCAGCAGCGGGGAAGAGCCGGGAGGAACAAGTGCTCGCCGGTAAAGCCTATGTGCCCGACTTCAACCTCGCTGGCGGATACATGTTGATGCCGACCGGAAACAATCCCCGCAACAATTACATGCTCGAAGGCTCAGTGACACTGCCGTGGCTCAATCGCAAGAAGCACGACGCTGAGATTAGCGAGGCCACGGTCAAGGTCTCTGAGCAAGATGCCGAGGTTGCGGCGATGCGCAACGCGGCCTTCGGTCAGATTGACGAGGCTCTGGCTGAAGCGCGCGCTGCGCAGCGGCTGGCGCGTGTCTACCATGATTCGCTTGAGCCACAGGCCGAGGCAACGCTTCACGCTGCGGTCATCGCCTACGAGAACAACCAGACCGATCTGCTGGACCTGCTCGACAGCCAAATGGCCGTAATTGACGTGAACCTGGCGTGGTTTCAGTCGATGGGCGAATTTGCGGCGAGCATGTCCGACCTTGAACTCGCCGTCGGCGCACCAATGGACGCAACGACACAACAACCAAAAGCAGCGACGCCGGAGGAAAATCAATGAGCGACCGCGTATATCGACAAGCATTCTTTATGGCTCTGGCCGCCTGCTTTTCACTCGCGGGGGGAGTCGGCTACCTGCTCCTGAATCGCAGCCATCCGATACCCGCTGCAGAGACCGGGGACCCGGTGGTGGCGCGTGGTCCAGCGGTGTCAAGCGCGCCTACAACGCAAGGCGCAGCTCCTGCCAGCGTGGAACCGCAACTCGGCCCGATCCAGATTTCGCCTCAGCGCTTGCAGCAGATCGGCGTGACTTCGGCCGTCGCACAGATCAAGAACGTCAGCGACAAGCTCAGCGTTCCCGGCAATGTGGACATGGATGAGCAGAGCATTTCCAATGTGCAAACGCGCTTTGCCGGATGGATTCAGAGTGTCTACGCTAACGCGACCTATCAATACGTGAAGAAGGGGCAGCGTCTCTTCACCATCTACAGCCCTGATCTGGTGAGTACTGAGCAGGAGTATCTTCTCGCCCGGCAGAATCAAAAGACTCTCATCTCCGACTCGCATGGAATGGCTGTCGAGGAAGGCGGCTGGATGCTGGATGCTGCCGAGGAACGCCTGCGCCAGTTCGGTGTTCCGGCCGCAGTCGTTACTTCAATTGAGCAGAGCGGCAAGGTCGAGCGAGAGATCGCGGTCGAATCGCCTGCATCGGGCTTCATCATCGAACGCAATGCGCTGCCCAACGCCTACGTTCAGCCTGACACCAAGCTCTATACCATTGCCGATCTCTCGACAGTCTGGATCTACGCGAATGTTTTTCAGGATGCAGTGGGCCGCTTGAGACCAGGCGATCCGGCACAAGTCACAGTCGAGGCGTATCCGAGCCGCAAGTTCAACGGCCGTGTCGATCAGATTCTTCCCCAGGTCGATGCGGCAACGCGCACCGTACGCGTGCGTCTCATTTTCGCCAATCCTGGGGTGATGCTCAAGCCGGGGATGTATGTAAACGTCGACATCAACCACCCGCTTGGAAAGCGACTTATCATTCCTGCGTCCGCTGTTCTGGAGTCCGGTTCACGAGCTATTGCATTCATTGATCACGGTGATGGCAATCTCGAACCGCGCGAGATCGAAACCGGCCCGCAAATCGACGACTTCGTCATCGTCCTCAAGGGACTTAAGCCCGGAGATCGCGTCGTAAGCTCAGCCAACTTCCTGGTGGATTCCGAGGCTCAGTTGCAAGCGGCGCTGGGATCGTTCACTCCTCCGCAGCAAAATGCGCCTTCTTCCGCAGTGCAGTCGAAGGCATCCGGATCGCAGCCGGAGCAAATCAAGATTGAGATGACCACTGAGCCATCAACTCCGCAAAAAGGCAAGAACACGGTGCGCATCAAGCTCACCGGCGCCGACGGGAAGCCTGTCGATGGGGTCCAGGTATCGGCGATGTTCGTTATGCCCGCCATGCCAGCAATGGGCATGGCCGCCCAGCGCGCAACCGCTGCACTCATCGCCAAGGGGCAGGGCAATTACGAAGGACCGATTGAGCTCGATTCAGGAGGTACGTGGCAGGTCACCGTCATCGTGCAGCGCGCCGGAGCCGCCATCGCTACCCAAAAGCTCACTGTCGATGCCGCGGGAGGTATGTGATGATCTCACGAACCATTGCATGGTGCGCGCGCAACCCGTTCCTCGTTTTCATGGTCGCCATTTTGCTCGCAGTTGCAGGTGCGTGGTCGGTCGAGCGCGTGCCTCTCGATGCGCTGCCCGACATCAGCGATGTGCAGGTGGTCATTCACACAAATTGGCCCGGAGAGCCGCCTGATGTTGTCGAGGACCAGGTTACATATCCCATCGTCACAGCTTTGCTGACCGCACCGCATGTGAAAGATGTGCGCGCACAGACCATGTTCGGCGATTCCTGCGTCTTCGTTATCTTCGACGACCGCACCGATCTCTACTGGGCGCGGTCGCGCGTCCTCGAATATATGCAGCAGCTTGCTGGGCGTTTGCCGTCAGACGTACATCCGTCGATCGGCCCGGACGCGACCGGCGCCGGATGGGTTTACGAATACGCTATCGTCGATCGCACGCACAAGCGCAGCCTCGCCGATCTGCGCGCCCTCCAGGATTGGTTTCTGCGTTATCAGTTGGAAACCGTTCCCGGCGTTGCCGAAGTCGCAACCATCGGCGGATTCGTGCGCCAGTACCAGGTGAATCTTGATCCGCAGAAGCTCTTCTCTTACGGCATCCCGGCATCGACGGTCATCGACCGCGTACGACAAAGCACCAACGAAGTCGGGGGCGACGTACTGGAGATGGGGGGCGCCGAGTACATGATTCGCGGCTTGGGCTATCTGCGCAATGTCTCCGATCTCGAGAATGTTCCTGTCGCGACCAAGAACGGCACACCTGTGCTGGTGCGCAATCTGGGCACGGTGACGCTTGGCCCCGACGTGCGCCGCGGCGCGGCCGATTGGCAGGGCGAAGGCGAAACCGTCGGCGGCATCGTGGTGACACGCTACGGCACGAATGCGCTCAACGTCATCGAAGGCGTGAAGGCCAAACTCAAAGCCATTGGCCCGTCGCTGCCGCCGGGCGTGGAGATCGTTACAGCTTACGACCGCTCGTGGCTTATCAACCAGTCCATTCACACGCTCAAGCGCGACCTGATCATCGAAGCCATCATCGTCAGCTTCGTCTGCATCATTTTTCTCTTTCATTTCCGATCGGCTCTAGTGCCCATCATCACGCTGCCCATCGCAGTTCTCGCGGCTTTCATCCCCATGTACTACCTGCAGGTGAGCTCGAACATCATGTCTCTGGGCGGACTGGCGCTGGCTATCGGCGTGCTCATCGATGCGGCCATCGTAATCGTTGAAAACGGCTACCGTCATATCGCCGAACGCAACGGGACAACCGAGCTCAGCGACCCAGAACGCCGCCGCATCCTGGTAGGCGCGGCGCAGCAGGTCGGCCCCGCGCTCTTCTACTCGCTGATCATCATCGTGGTTTCTTTCCTGCCCGTCTTTCTGCTTGAAGCGCAGGAAGGCCGCATGTTCCGTCCCCTCGCGTGGACCAAGACCCTGGCGCTCATATTTTCTTCGCTTCTGTCCATCACGCTGGTGCCCGCGCTGATGCCGTTCTGCCTGCGGGGTAGACTGCTGCCCGAATCGAAGAATCCCGCAGCGCGCCTCAGCCAGGCGATCTATCTGCCGATACTGCGGTGGTGCCTGCGCCACTGGAAGATCGTCGCCGCGCTCAATCTCGCCTTCCTCGCCGCGACGGTTCCTCTCTGCTTCCGGCTCGGCAGCCAGTTCATGCCGGCTTTGTACGAAGGTTCTGCGCTCTACATGCCTAGCTCGCTGCCGGGAATATCGATCACGCAGGCCGCCTCCCTCATGCAACAGCAGGATCGGATTATCCGTTCGTTCCCCGAAGTTTCAACGGTGTTTGGAACTGTCGGACGCAGTGACAGCGCAACAGACAATGCTCCGCTCGATATGTACGACACTACCATCATGCTTAAGCCGCGCGACGAGTGGCGCCCCGGCGTGACCTACGAAAAACTCATTAGTGAGATAGACGAGAAGCTGCAGTTCCCAGGCCTCACCAACACCTGGACCATGCCCGTTGAGAACCGCCTCGACATGGAACTCACCGGCATCAAAACCGCAATCGGCATCAAGATCCAAGGCCCCGATTTGTCGCGCATTCAGGACCTCGGCGCAGAGATGCAGCAGCTGCTTTCGAGCATGCCCGAGGCAAGTACGGTTTATGCCGAACGCGTTTCACAAGGCTTCTATCTCAACGTGGAGGTGAACCGTCCGGCAGCTGCGCGCTATGGCCTCACCGTCGCCGATGTCCAACGCGTGGTTTCTTCAGAGGTCGGCGGTATGGATATTGCCGAAAACATCGAAGGCCGCGAGCGATTTCCGATTGCGGTTCGCTACCTGCACGATTTCCGTGACACCTCCAATTCCCTGTCGCAGGCGCTGATTCCGACGCCTTCCGGCGCGCAGATTCCCGTCAGCGAGGTTGCGCGAGTCTACTATTCGCGCGGCCCCGCCATGATTCGCGACGAAGATGGCTCCCTTACCGGCTACGTCTATCTGAACCTGAAAACGAGCGATTACGGCGGCTTCGTCCACCGCGCCGATGCACTACTTAATCAAAAGATTGCGCTCCCTGCCGGTTACACGTGGCGCTGGGCTGGAGAATACGAGTTTGAAGTGCGCGCCAAAAAGCGGCTTATGATCATTTTGCCTATCGTTTTCTTCGTCATCTTTCTGCTTCTCTATCTGGTCTTCAAATCCGTCGCCGAGGCTGCTGTGCTCATTCTCCCAACGTTTTATGCAATGTCGGGAGGGCTGCTGCTGCAATGGCTGCTCGGCTACAACTTCAGCGTGGCCGTGTGGGTTGGTTACATTGCGCTCTTCGGCATCGCCGTTGAGACCGGAGTGGTCATGGTCGTCTACCTGCACGAAGCGTTGGAAGAGCGGATGAAGCAAGACGCGCCGCTGACCGAAACCGATCTCGTGCAGGCGACTATCACCGGTGCCGTCCAACGCCTGCGCCCCAAACTAATGACCGTCACTGCCGTGATTCTGAGCCTCGCGCCGATCCTGTGGGAGTCAGGCATCGGTTCAGATGTAATGAAGCCCATTGCCGCTCCCATCGTTGGTGGAATGATCACATCAACCATTCATGTGCTCATCTTGGTTCCCGTGTTCTTCCTGTTAATGAAGCGTAGGGATCTTCGTGCCGGAAAACTCCGTTCTCATGCCAATCGAGAAAGGGAGTTTGAAACTGCTCCGACAAGCTAAGCGCCGCCCAAAGAAAATACGAATTCTTCGGAGTGGCATTCGTCCAGAGGTGTGAATTCGTCGACTACTTGAATCCAGTATGCGCTTCCTATGCGAGAAAAAGTTTCCAGAATCTCCTTGATAGATGTCTTTCAAATCGTGAGTCATGCAATGGAACGATGGAGGAGCGTATGATTCGCTGGCCGCGCAGGATTACGTCCACGAGACCGTGACCCATATGCAGGAGTATGTCCGAGGGCAGGTTCACACCAACGGGATTGAGAATTTCTGGAGTCTGTTGAAAAGGGGATTGAATGGGACCTATGTCGCGGTTGAGCCGTTCCACCTTCACCGCTACGTTGGAGAGCAGGTTTTCAGATTCAACAACCGCGCGACCAAGGATAACCCGTTGACCGATTACGACCGTTTCATGCTGGTTCTTTCACAGATCTCAGGGAAGAGACTGACCTATCGAGAACTGACCGGCAAGGTGGGAGAAACGGCGGATTTCTAAGACTTACCTTGGGAAGTCTTCGGGGTTCTGGATGAAACGGCAACGGCGCGGACCTGAGCGCGGGAAGGGACCGGAGGGGAAACGATAGGCCGGTGACGGTGTTCCGGCTGGCTGTTCGCCCGCGTCCAGTCTTTCGTGGCTTTATCGTCGTCCATGCGGCGCCGAATCTCGGAGTGAGGGACTTCGACGATGCGTCGGAGCAGGTTCTCGAAGTTCTGGTATTCCAGGCTGTCGGGGTCAGGGCTCATGGGAGTATCATAGCGCGAATCCAAAAAGGAGAGCGAATCAGTGGATAAGGCCGATCTAGTAGTCATCGTTAAAGAGTTTTCTCAGATGCACGCTCAATTGTTTGAGATGGTTCAGACTCTGACTTTGAGTTTGAGGGCGGTTCAAGAGTTAATGGAAGACCGGGGAGACAGTCGGTTTCAGGATGACCTTCAATCGAAGATTCAATTCCTAAAAGACAGCGAATTCGGACGGCAGATCGCTCAAGACAAATCCGCATTTGATGCAAGTCTTCGGCGAGTGATGACGGACCTAATTCAGGGATAGGGTTAGACATGATCCTCCTTCAAGCCAGAGCCAAGCTCGACCGGGCCAATGTACATATTAGAGACCTCGAAGGGCGCGTCAAAGCTCTTGAAGACACTGACACTGCTTTCGTTGAGATACACCCTGAGCATGGTACAGAGCGATTGACCCACACGCTGGATGAATCCGCTTTCGATCATATTGCGCTTGTGATTGGAGATGCCGTCCACAACTTGGCATGCGCCCTTGATTACACTTGGCTCGAAACTGTCGAGAGACTCGCTCCTGCTCTCGTTCGAGACAATGCCAAGTTCCCGGTCTACCGGACCGCCCCAGAACTTGAGGGACAGCTTAGAGGTCGAAACGTACAGATCGACGTTACCTCCCCCGCCCTCTTCGATTTCGTCGTTAACGAGATACAGCCGTACGAGGGAGGGAATACAGCCATCTGGCCCGCTCACTGCTTCGCAAACCGAGACAAACACAGGTTGCTTATCCCCGTTCTGGCGCAAGGGCATATCAACGGCATTGAGGTACAGGATGAAACGGGAGAGCTTTGGCCCGGTTCTGGCCTCAGCGAATTCCAGAGGCCTCCCTATGTCATCGATCTCATGCCAGGCTTGCACTTCACAAAGAAGGGCAAGCTCACCGCGCTTATAGGTGTCGAGGATGGAAAGTTTGGATGCAGCATGGACGTACCGGAGACAATCAATATGCATCTTGGCGCGATCGTTGGAGTCGTGTATGAGCGCCGGAGTGAAAATAGGCCACAGAACGCCGCGTGAGCGGTGTTTTGCGGCGGAGTAAAAGTTTGCCACCGCCGGATCTTGTTTTCGTGAGCTATTGCCTTGATGGCATGGTTCA
>Ga0187890_10003230_pt1 | contig 11289 bp, 9 predicted proteins | sample June2016WEW_21_1_FD_133005 | JGI IMG/M metagenome (GOLD analysis project Ga0187890, IMG submission 133005) | Peatland microbial communities from SPRUCE experiment site at the Marcell Experimental Forest, Minnesota, USA - June2016WEW_21_10 | ecosystem: Environmental > Terrestrial > Soil >...
ATTCATATCGATAACCATATACCGAGTTTAGGGTCGAGTCGAGTCTTGAAACAGTGACAGCGGTCACGTAGCTGATGAGGCAGCACGATGACGCCGCCTCTGGCATTCAGTCTTCGATTGGGTTGCAGGTTAAATTATTGCAAATAATATATTTATGGAAGAATGTACCTTAATAATACCTGCTTTGTGAAGGACTTCCCTTCAGCCTTCGCAATCTGGCCTTTCAGCAAGACTCGAATGAAATATCCTGCCTAGATCGCAAGCAGCAGGTTCTCCGCGAATCCCCATTCGGCGTCCGTCCATTGCTCAACGCAAACAAACCCCGTGCGACTTGCCATATTCAGGGGTTCGTCCTTCCCATACTTGTGGCAACTCTCCGTCCAGATGGTTTCATCGCAGCGGAACGTATAACTGAATTCGTCGATTGTCACGGTCTGGGCTTGAATCGATCGCAGATGCATCTCAATTCGGCGCTCCCGTGCATTGTAAAGGGCGATGTGCTCAAATCGCGCCAAGTCGAAATCCCCTCGGAGTTCACGGTTCATGCGGGCCAGCAGGTTGCGATTGAAGGCCTCAGTCACCCCAAGAGAATCATCGTAGGCGGCGACTAGTTGGGTCAAAGGCTTTTCAAGATCGGTCCCGAGCAACAAGGAATCGCCTGGCTCAAGGGTCTGGCGAATTCGGCTTAGGAATTCCTCGGCGGGCCTGCGATCGAAGTTACCAATCGAACTGCCCAGAAAAAGCACCACCACCGCATCACCGGGCTGGCGACGCGCCACCGCCCTGCTCAGTCCATCCAGGTATTCTGTCTCGAAGCCCAGAATGCTGATGTGAGCCAAATCGTCTAGTTCGCGCTCGCAACTCACAAGAGCCTCACGCGAGATCTCGATCGGACAGTAAGTCATCGACTTATGGTGGGCAAGCGCCTCAAGGATCTGGCGAGTTTTTTTGCCGCTGCCGCTGCCCAGTTCAACAACCATCCCGTGCGACGTTAGATGTTCAGCAATATCCTTTGAGTGTTGCCGCAGGATCCGTTCCTCTGCCCGTGTCAGACCATACTCGGGAAGCTTGGTGATCGCTTCAAACAAGGCAGACCCAACGTCGTCGTAGAGATACTTCGAAGGTAACTCCTTTTGTCCAGGCCGTCCCAACCCTTCGCGCACGTCTTCGGCAAACGAGTTAGCTGTGTCAGTAGCATCGTTGTGAATCAGCATGTCGACTCCATTTCAATTACTTACACATCGGAAAGAGGTGTACACATACGGATAGTGCGGTTGGAACCAGTTGCGGAACGAACGCCGCAGCATGCAAGTTGCCGTTCGCGGCGAGGCGCCCTTGACGATGTAGTGATCTTCGTCAAAAAAGTTCGCCGAATAACCTGGATAAAAAGGAAACGGCTCAAACCCAGGCAAGGGCTCAAACTGTGATGATGTCCACTCCCAGCCATTGCCGAGCGCATCCTCCAATCCGAAAGCGCTTCGCCCGACTGGATAACTTCCCACCGAGATCGGGTCCCACCGCTCGAAATTGAAATTGCCATGACCATCATCGGGGGCACTATTACCCCACGGATACAAACGCTCCGAACCATCTGGTGTCCCATAGGCGGCGCGATGATACTGCGCCTCTGTAGGAAGGGAAAAGCCCGTGAAGCGCGTATAGGCTGCCGCCTCAGCGTGACTGACGTAGACCGGCCAGTCGAGCGGCAGTTCCACTTCTTCAAACATGCCTCGATAAAGGAACCGCCCTTCGTGTAAATTCCAAAAACGCGGATGGCCTATCTTTTGCTCTTTGATCCACGCCCATTCCGCATCACTCCAATACCGCCGGTCGTCATATCCACCTTCCCGGACAAATCGGAGGAACTCCCCATTCGTAATCTTATGAGAGCCAATCGCAAAAGCCGGTACTTGCACGTTAAATTCTTCGAACTCGTTGTCCCAGCCAAACTGTTCTTCTTTGCGTGGAGCTCCCAGCGTCGCGTTTCCTGCCGGAATATCGATCATGCGGGAATCGATTGACGGTCTCGGCTGAGGATTTTGAATGGGATGATAATTTCGCGGCACTAACTTTCGATCTTGGCCTAGTTGATGCAGCATGTAGGCCAGTGTTTCTGCGTGCATTAACCGATGCTCGATCGCAACATTGAGAAGGGTGCTCTCAGGGTATCGCCAAGAGATCGATGACGTTTGTGAATCGCTTCGGAGTAACTCTTCGATCTTTTCACGGACACTTAAGTTGTAGGCTCTGATCTCCGCCAGCTGGGGCCAATCGGAAGGCCTGTCATCCGGAAGGCCGCCCCCTACGGGATCGATGCCAAACGCAAAGAGTTGATCGAACTCCTTGTGCGCAGTTCCGAGGCCGAGCCCATGGACTGCGATAAGATTCCAGTCAAACGCCTCAAGATGGCCAAGGTAAAATGCAATTCGGTGCCGTTCAGGAATGGGCCGATCATAGAACGCGTCCGCTCGCACCACTCGAAACAAGTCATCTGTTATCGAGCGCGACTCGGTTATGCGCGCTAAAAGCAGTTCCCTATTATCCAGTTGGGTTGCCAAGGCGTTCACGGGATGATCTATTCCTTTCGTTTGCCGGGCACGTTTCGCGAAATCGGTTCGATCATCACCTCATCGACGTAACACCATCCCCAGTCCTCGCCTGGCTCAAGTGAACCGATGATGGGATGCTTTGTCTTTCTGAAGTGTTGCGTCGCGTGCCGATTCTTCGATGAATCACAACAGCCAACATGGCCGCAGATCTCACAAAGGCGCAGATGGACCCACGAATCGCCCATCCCCAGGCACTCCTCGCATCCATCGGTCTTAGGGGATGGGCTTTGTATTTGCTCTAGGTGCGAATAAGTTTCCTGCATCGTCTCCCTCCTCTATCGTGCCAATTGCTGTGCTCTTCGGCTGGTTCAATGGTAAGTAAACCTGGAACCGAGTGTCCCCTGGATGCGAAGAGACTTGTATCTGCCCATGATGATTCCTGATGATGCGGCAGACCGTATCCAGCCCCATTCCGGTTCCCTCGCCAACTCCCTTGGTGGTGAAAAATGGTTCAAAGATGTGAGGCATCACTTCGGGCGGAATTCCAGGGCCGCTATCGCCGATCTCCACAATGACCCGGTCCAACTCGCGTGCGGTTCGCACCCTCATTTCACCCTTCCCATGCATAGCCTCGATCGCGTTGGCCATCAAGTTTGTCCAAATCTGATTCAGCTCTCCGCCAAAGGCGCAAATTCGCGGCAGGTTCTGGTCATAGTCACGAATCACTTTGATTCCGCCTTTGAGCTTGTGGTTCAGAATCGTGAGCGTATTCTCAAGGCCCTGATGAAGGTCCACTTCTTTCATCGCTGCCTGATCCATGTACGAATACTCCTTCACGGCCTGGACCAGATACGAGATGCGTTTGGTGCTGATGTCAATCTCGTCGATCAGCTTTGCAATCGTCAGCAGTGAGGCGATGCGGATAAGGGCATCGCACAACACCTCGTCGCCAACCTCGGCCGCGAGGCTCTCCAACTTGGGAGTTTCCACGCCGGCGTCGGCGATCGCAGGCGCAATCTTCCATGCATCCGGCACATGCCGCATTTCAAGCCATTGGATGATCCGCTCTTCATGGTCGCTCAGTTCCAGGGGATCCGCGGAAATACTTTGCTTGGCCTCCCTCTCGAATCGTGTAATCATCTCCCGCTGTTCGATAGAAAGCGCGTGACGTGACAACCGGATACTCGCCTCACGAACCGTCTCCAGCGCTTCGCGAAGGCTTGCTGTTGCCCGTTGTGCGGCGGCGGCGGGGTTATTCAGTTCGTGCGCCAACCCGGCGGAGAGCTTGCCAAGAGCTACAAGCTTATCGCGCTGTGTTTCGATGCGCGTGGTCTCGCGGATGCGGTCCGCCATGATCGAAACCAGCCGTTGGCCCAACAAGGGTAAACGCTGGAGCATCTCTGGAAACAGGCTTCTGTGAAGGGCGGCGATCCGGGTAGGGAGCACCGCGCGCGTATTTCCGCTATAGTGCGTAAGTCGAGAATAGGGGAGCAGACCTGAAACCTGGCCCGCAAAACCTCTGAAAATCATTTCATTGGCGCCGTTGCCCCGTTGTATTTGAAGCTCTCCTTCGAGGATGACGACTAGATTGTCCAGAGGGTCACCTTCCCGGCCCATGATCTCGCCTGGCTGGAAACGCATTTCGACAAGATGTTCGGCCAGCCAGTCCATTTGCTCCTCGGGCAAGTCAGCGAAGACTTCAATCTTGCGCAGGTCCTCGATTGAAACCTTACCCGTCTCACTTGGAGTTATCTCCGTCGCACTCGCCAGGTTCTGCGCCAAGTTACACCTCACTGAGATATTGGTGAGTAAATTGCACCGCGATCGACCCCTCGCCCACGCCTGAAGCAACTCTCTTCACTGAACCGTGTCGCACGTCCCCGGCGGCAAAGACTCCGGGCACGCTCGATTCCACCCAGTACGGGTTACGTTCCAGTTGCCAGCCCTTCGGTTTTTTTCCATCGCGCATCAGGTCAGCTCCGGTAAGAATGAAGCCGCGCTCGTCCCGCTCCACCACGCCTGAGAGCCAATCAGTATTTGGCTCAGCGCCGATAAAGACTGAAAGCAGGTTTGCCGGAACCTTCGAAGTTACTGCCGTTTCCGCGCAACGAATGGAAACGGCTTCGAGGTGTGTATCTCCGTGAACCTCCGTGACCTGGCATTGAGTTTCTACTTTTATGTTCGGTGTTTTATTTATTTGATCGATCAAGTATTGCGACATCGTAGCGGAGAGGGATGGCCCGCGAACCAGCATGACCACTTGCCGAGCACATTTTGAGAAATACATCGCTGCCTGCCCGGCTGAATTCGCGCCCCCGACTATATATACATCCTCGCCTTTACACTCCTGGGCCTCGGTCGTAGCTGACCCATAGTAGACGCCGCATCCTTGCAACCGCTCAGCGCCGGGTACGTCGAGCTTACGATAAGCGACCCCCGTGGCGATCAGCAGCACCTTGCAGCCGATATCTGCTCCCGCTCCCAGCTTGATTGTCTTCGACGCGCCTTCCACGCTGACACCGGTGACCTGTTGGGGGCTAAGAATCTCCACTCCGAAGCGTCTAGCCTGGGCTACGGCTCGCCGTGTCAGGTCGCCGCCACTGAGCCCCGAAGGGAAGCCGAGATAGTTTTCTATCCGTGAACTCATTCCGGCCTGACCGCCCGGCGCTTCCATCTCGATCAGCACCGTGCTGAGGCCTTCTGACGCACCATAAACAGCCGCCGCCAATCCCGCTGGGCCGCCGCCAGCGATCACCAAATCGTAAAATGCAACTTCCGGCCGAATCCGCAGCCCAAGCCGCTCGGCTAACTCGCCGACACTTGGATCTGACAATGTTGTGCCGTCTGGGAAAAGTACCTTGGGCAGGCTCGAGATCTCCGCTCCGGCAGCTTCCACTATGCGGCGCACTTCGGCCACTTGCCCCGCCGTTTCTACATCGATCCACTGATAAGGCGCCTGGTTACGCGCCAGAAAGTCGCGAATTGCATAAGAGCGGGGAGACCAGCGCGTCCCGAGAACCCGCACTCCCTCAAAGGAGGGCCGGTATGACCCCATCCAATCATCCAAAAGGTCATCGAGCACAGGGTAGAGGTGCTCCTCTGGAGGGTCCCATGGCTTGAGCAGGTAATGGTTGATCCGGGCATCATTGATTGCGCGAATCGCAGCATCGGTATCGGCATACGCGGTTAGTAAAATGCGTTTGGCGTTGGGGAAGATCTCAATCGCCTGCCCAAGGAACTCCACGCCGGTCATCTGCGGCATCCGTTGATCCACCAGAAGTAGCGCCACCGAATCGCCCCGCCGTTTCAGTCCGCGCAACGCCTCAAGCGCCGTGGCGCCGGAATCCGCGCGCAACACACGGTAGTGCTCGGAGTAGCGTCGTCGCAGGTCACGCTCGATGGCGCGTAACACTTCCGGGTCATCATCGACTGTCAGCAGAATAGGCTTTGCCACGGGTCTCCCCTTACAGTCCTTTGCGCGGGGTCACACTAAGGAGCAACGCGGTCGACCTCTTTACCCCTCTACACCGGCAAACACTTAGATGACACTTCCTACTCGCCGGTTTCAATCTATTGTTCGATTTAACTCGGGCTGTTGTTTAGTGAGGAAAGCATTTGCCGCCCTTGGCCGGCTTATTCATTCTTCATTCGGTAGTAGCGGTCAGTAAATTGGAGTCGCTTTCCGATCATACGGCTGACCGAATTTGTTGAGGTGGTCTGTTTGTCGCTGTGTGATTGCCGGAATGGTCAGTTCTCCGAGATCGCTGGAATTGGCAGTGAGATGAATACGACGGGTGAGCAGTCCAAGCGTGGATTCCGGTGAACCCTCCACCCACACATGCAGTTCGTAATCTCCTGCGGGGACGTTGCGTATTTGAAATGCTCCCCGCGCATCGGCAATCGCATGGAACGGTGTGGAAAGAGCCAATACGACCGCGCTCATTTCTGGATGGATGTTGCAGAAAATGTAAGAGACTCCTTCGCGGGAGAACGTCACTTCCCTGGTGGAACCAGCTTCGTAGAGACCAAGGTCAAATCGTTTGCCGTCAAAAAGAGAGAAGACATTGTGGAAGTACGGATCTGCATTGGGGAACAACACCACACTGCCAACGGGAATGACCAGCAAATGCGGTCGAAACATCCGGTTCTGCTGCACCAGAGTGTACCGCTCATGTGACGGAACTGGTGTTGAGGAAAGCTGCTGCAGTGGCTTTAACCAAAGTACCGCGGGAGGTAATGTCTTCTTTGCGTGTCCAGAAAACGAAAGCTGCATTTGCACCTGAACCGGCGCAGGCTTCTCAGCAACCGCCATCGCAGCAGCGACAATCGTCCCCAGCAGCCAATTCAATCTCTGCAATCGCATCCTCAAAACTTGTACCCCGCTGCGATTCCAATCGTATTACCCGTCGCTGTTGGGCCAACCACCGGCGAACTTGCGAGGTGGCGATACTCCAACGAAAACATGAGATAAGCGCTTGGGCTGTAGATCACATTTCCGGTCGCGGTGCGATTGCGGGAAAGGTTCTGATAGACTGCGCCGGCGGGACCAGCAAAAGGAGCCAGTTCTGCTGCGGGCACGTTATCAATGCCAACAGCCGCGTTGAACCGCAGTCTTTCACTGGCACGTAGTTGCCATTGAGCCCATCCGCCCGCATCCTCGAGTGCGCGAAAATAGAACTCGGTAGGATAAAGAGGATTGACGGCGTACGCATAGTCCTTATAGCCTCCCCCACCGAGGCCACCCAGCCCTTGACCACGATAGAAGCTCCCGATCAGATCCATTCGGATCGGAAGAGGCTGGCTATAGTCCAGCGTGCCGGCCCATGAATCGAAATCGATTCCGCCGCCCGTGCGATGCGGTGCAAAATACCCTCCCACACCGATCTGAGCGCTGGTTTGTTCGTGGGCACCGAGGAGCGCGAAGCGAGTTTCGACGCCCGGCCAGCGGCTATTCTCAGCAGTGGTAGCCTGCGGAGTCGTTCCCATGTTTGCAGCTGCGGAACTGTTGTAGAGCGAAGGAGGATCAAATACGTCGATCAAGGCTGCCTGCATGCGCAGGCGCTGACCTGTTGGACTCGATATATCATGCGTCACACCGATCTGCGGATTCCATGCCCATAGATTGCCCGACCAGGCCAGAGCGGGCAGAGCGATAGCGCTCAGTGAGTCAGGAGTATAAGGGCTTATGAGCGGGTGGTCGTAAGAGAAAAACAGCCCAGTGTGATCCCAGTCGAGCGCCACGTGAGCCGTTCGCATCCGCATGAGGCTGTCAGCATAGAGTCCGGTTGCGCCGCCTGATCCAGATCCGCCGTCGAAGTCAACACGCAGGTCGGCATGACTGTTTGCCCCGAAGAGATGGGGACCGCGCGCGTCGACACCCAGCACCGTCTGGCGCATCGAGGCTCCTGTGCTGCCCGTTCCATTGATCGCAATAGCGGGTGTTGCGGCCACATCAACTTGCCGCGTGTTCACAAACCCGTTCAGAAGGATGAGCCCCGTCAGTCTAACCGGATACTTTGAATCGCTTTCAACTTTAGCCTGATCGAGAGTGGCAATTTGCGACGCCTGAACAGCTTGGCGCTCACGAATCTCGTCAACCGCTTTCGCAAGTTGTGTTGCGTCCGAAGAAGAATCTGCACTAACGGTTGTGCCGGATATCTGCTGTCGCAAGTTTGCAAGCTGGTTCCTTAAGTCTTCAAGTTGCCTTTGCGACTCTTCGATCTGTGCCTGCGCGCGCGTCATCGCCTCTGTCAGTTGCTTCACTCGTTCTTCGAGAACTGTTTGAGGAGGGCTTTGTCCACCGACGGGAGTTGCTATTCCGCACATGAGTCCAAGCAAACTCAGAAGCAAGCTCCATGAGACGGGCAATCTACCCGATCGTCTTTGTTCGTAAAAGGCACGTCTCATTCCGCCACCTCACTTTTCCGATTCTCCGTCGCCGGTAAGTCCTCTCGCAGAACGGCATGTGCAACCGACATGCGAAAAATAGTTTCTCCAGGGCCGCTGCTGACAAGAATGACCTCCCCTCCGTGCTCGATGGCAATACAGCGCGCCAACGTGAGCCCAAGACCTGTCCCCTTGTGCTTCCCTTTGCTTACGAAAGGCTGGAACAAACTGGTGCGAATACTATCTGGAACACCCTCGCCGTTATCCTGGACTTCGAGAATAATCCGATCACCTTCAACTGTTAACGTAACCACAACCTGCGGTGCTACGACGACGGCACGACCTGACTGGCAAGCATTCAGAAGTAGGTTATAGATGGCGCGCTCAATCTGCTTGCTATCGACGACCGCGGCGGTTTCAGCCGGACGATCGCACCTCGTGACAAGCGAGACGCCGGTGGCGTCGGGATGGGCGTGGATCAGCGCCACGGCACGTTCCAGCAATGACGAAATCAGCACATGCGAACGGCGAATGGCGTTTCCGGTCCTGCTGAAGATCAGCATCGACTCGATCAGTTCAGTTGTGCCATGCACGGCGACGCGAATATCGGAAAGAATCTCGTTGCGCTCGGCCTCAGAAAGCGGCGAAGAAGCGAGGAACTCTGCGTTTGCATAAACGGCCGCTAGATAGTGCCGCAGGTCGTGCGATACCGAGCTGGCCATGCGCCCGATCGTTGCAAGCCTCTCCGACTCCAGCAAAGCTCGGTTAGCCCGTTGAATCTCCTCTCGCATGCCGGCAAAAGCTGTACTCAATTCTCGCACCTCCAGTGTGCCTCGACTGGGCAGATGGTGCGCGCTGTCGCCAACCCCGAAGGCACGCACCCCTGCAGCGAGTTCTTCAAGAGGATGAGTTACTGCCTTTGAAAGCGCAATCATCAATGCCGTGCCGATCATCAGAGCTAGAACTCCTGCGATCAGCACAAGGCGATCGATTTGACGGATCGATTGCTGGGCAGGACCTAAGGACTTCAATACAACCAGTTCAAGTGGCGCGGATGCACTGGAAGAAAGATCCTCAGAGGCTGCGAGGTATCGCTCATTCCCAAACTTCAGCGAGAGGGTAGCTGCGGGATCGCGTGGGACGGGTAACGGGCCGCCCAATAATTCTCTGAGAACGTCAGGCGCGAGAGTACTGGCAAGGACACGGCCGCTGCTGGTGAACACAGTTTCGACAGCCGTAGCTCTGCTAACTTGACTAACCACGTCATGCTCGATTGCGAAGCCGCTGATTACGTAGCCGAGTACCGTGCCGTTCCTCTCGCTGCCAAAGTAGAGCGGCTGTATGGAGCAGGCATAGAGTCGGCCGCCAGTAACAAGATACCGAATCTGCGGCCTGTTAAGAACCGATTGGACATCGGTACGAAGAGTTGTTATCGAGGGAGATCCAACGGCGTAAGCCGCAACCACATGCCCTTCACTATCTCCCAGAGCAAAAAGATCATTACCGCTCACTTTCCAAAACTCAACGCCACCGTCCTCAATGGTCCGCTGGTCGCTGGTGGTCATCAAGGCCTTGAGGCTTGGCAGATCCGCCAGCAGCGCGTTCTCGCGCTCAAGCGCATTGAGCCTTTGCGCCTGCAGGCCATGGAATGTCAGCATTGAATGTTCGAGATCTCGCGAGAGATCTTCGGTAACCTGAACTCCTAACTGGTGGCGTACTAACAAGAGACTGGCCATCGTGACGGTTCCTATCACGAATGCCATTGCCGCCACCAGAAGCACGCGCATTCGGATGCCTCTCTTAAACTGCTTCCGGGCCGCTCCGTCAACGGGTGCCAACTTGATCTCCTGATTCAATCGAGCTCTATGGTACGAACTTATATCCGGCTCCGTAGATCGTGAGCAGATGGCGCGGGTTTGCCGGGTCGGGCTCCAGCTTCTGGCGTAGTTTGAGTATTTGGTTGTCCACTGTCCGCGTGGTAGGGTAAAAGTTATAACCCCAGACCTCATTCAACAGGACCTCCCTGCTTAGTACCCGCTCGCAATGATCGGTAAAAAACTTCAGCAGCTTGAATTCATGCGAGGTGAGTGTGACAGATTGCTCGCCGCGTTGCGCCGTCATTCTTTGAAAATCGATCTCACAGTCACCAAAGCGATAAGTCGTTGCCGGCGCGCTCCGCTGGCGGCGTCGGATGGCGGATTGCACACGCGCCAGCAGTTCGCGCGGACTAAATGGCTTTGTCACGTAGTCATCGGCGCCAAGCTGCAACAGAAGAACTTTATCGACAACTTCGGTGATGGCACTTAAAACAATAACGGGCGTGTCGCACGATAGAGCCTTCATGCTCTGGCAGAGATCGCGACCGGATATTTGAGGCAATATAAGATCCAGCACCACTGCGGCTGGGTGGTGAATACGAAACAGTTCAAGGCCGACCTTGCCGTCCCCTGCGATTTCGACCGAATAGTTTTCCTTGACAAAAATGCGTCGAAGAACCTTCTGCATATTCGGGTCGTCTTCGACGATTAGGATCGTGCCCAGCCGGACTCCAATCGTTTCCTCACCGCGAATTTCAGTAGTTGCCGTCATAATTTCCCTCACCGCTAGTCTAAGTTTGCTCCGAGGGGTCACATAACTACAAGCCCGAATTGAGAAATGACAATGGGATGACAATTGCCGCAGATAGCCTTCCTCGCCGCAATTGCCGAGTAGTGCGCGAGTCAAATAAACGTGAGTTTCTCGTTCTCACTTTTAATTCTTAGCTGTCTCCGTGCTCCTCCAATGACGATGCGACCAGGCGTCGTGACGCATAAACATAACCTGCTAAAACGGACACTCATTTGGGCGAATCGGC
>Ga0187890_10003231_pt1 | contig 11288 bp, 11 predicted proteins | sample June2016WEW_21_1_FD_133005 | JGI IMG/M metagenome (GOLD analysis project Ga0187890, IMG submission 133005) | Peatland microbial communities from SPRUCE experiment site at the Marcell Experimental Forest, Minnesota, USA - June2016WEW_21_10 | ecosystem: Environmental > Terrestrial > Soil >...
CAGTAACACGCCGGCCCCGCTCAACGCGGCTCCACTGCTCGCCCCGCTCAACGCGGCTCCACTGCTCGCCCCGCTCAACGCGGCTCCACTGCTCGCCCCGCTCAACGCGGCTCCACTGCTCGCCCCGCTCGACGCGGCCCTCCTACTGCTCGGCCGGCTCGGCGATCTCCGGTCCGTCGCCCTCGACGGGCTGGCCGTCGCCCTCGGCGATCTCCTCTACGCCGGCGCCTTCGGCGCCCACGGCGACGGGTGTCTTCTGCTTCTTGGGCTGCACGATCGACAGGCGCACCTCGCCCTCCTGATCGCCCTCGGCGGGGTCGACCACGACGGTCGCGCCGGGTGTGAGCTGCTCGCGCAGCACGAAGTCGGCGAGCGGGTCCTCGATGTAGCGCTGGATCGCGCGGCGCAGCGGGCGCGCGCCCATCGCGGGGTCCCAGCCCTTGTCGACGAGCAGGTCCTTGGCGGGCTCGGTCAGCTCCAGCTGCAGCTCGCGTTCGGCCATCGACTCGCGGATGCGCAGCAGCAGCAGCTCGACGATCTGCTTGATCTCCTCCTTCTGCAGCTTGTGGAAGACGATCACGTCGTCGATGCGGTTGAGGAACTCGGGGCGGAAGACCTTCTTCAGCTCGCCCATGATGCGGTTCTTCATGTCGTCGTAGGTGATGCCGGTCTCGTCGTCGGAGACGGCGAAGCCGAGCGGCGTGTTGCGCGCGATCTCGGCGGCGCCGATGTTCGAGGTCATGATCACGATCGCGTGCCTGAAGTCGACCGTGCGCCCCTGGGCGTCGGTCAGGCGGCCGTCCTCGAGGATCTGCAGCAGGATGTTGAACACGTCCGGGTGCGCCTTCTCGATCTCGTCGAGCAGCAGCACGCTGTAGGGCTTGCGCCGCACCGCCTCGGTCAGCTGGCCGCCCTCGTCGTAGCCTATGTAGCCCGGGGGCGAGCCGACGAGCCTGGAGACGGCGTGCTTCTCCATGTACTCGGACATGTCGATCCGGATCAGCGCCTCGTCGTCACCGAACAGGAACTCGGCGAGCGTGCGCGCGAGCTCGGTCTTGCCCACGCCGGAGGGGCCGAGGAAGATGAACGAGCCGGTCGGGCGCTTGGGGTCCTTCAGGCCGGCGCGCGAGCGCCTGATCGCCTTGGAGATGACCTCGATCGCGGGGTGCTGCCCGATCACGCGCTTGTGCAGTTCGTCCTCCATGCGCATCAGCTTCTGCGTCTCGGCCTCGGTCAGCTTGAACACGGGGATGCCGGTCCACATCGAGACGATGTCCGCGATCTCCTCTTCGCCGATCGACGGGCGCTCGCCGGACTCGCCGGATTCCCACGCCTGCTCGAGCTCGCGTTTCTTGTTCGTCAGCTTGCGCTCCTTGTCGCGCAGCGCGGCCGCCTTCTCGAACTCCTGAGCCTCGATCGCAGCCTCCTTCTCGCGGCGCGTGGACTCGACTTCGCCCTCCAGCTCGCGGTTGGCCGGCGGCGAGGTCATCGACTTGATGCGCATCCGCGACGCGGCCTCGTCGATCAGGTCGATCGCCTTGTCGGGCAGGAAGCGGTCGGAGATGTAGCGGCTGGCGAGTTCGCCCGCCGCGCGCAGCGCCTCGTCGGTGATCTGCACCTTGTGGTGCTGCTCGTAGCGGTCGCGCAGGCCGGTGAGGATTTCGACGGTCTGGTCGATCGTGGGCTCGTCCACCGTGATCTTCTGGAAGCGGCGCTCCAGCGCGGAGTCGCGCTCCAGGTACTTGCGGTACTCGTCGAGCGTGGTCGCGCCGATCGTCTGCAGCTCGCCGCGGGCGAGCGCCGGCTTGAGGATCGAGGCGGCGTCGATCGCGCCCTCGGCGGCGCCCGCGCCGACGAGGTTGTGAAGCTCGTCGATGAACAGGATGATGTCTCCGCGCTGCGTGATCTCCTTCATCACCTTCTTCAGGCGCTCCTCGAACTCGCCGCGGTACTTGGAGCCGGCGACCAGCGCCGCCAGGTCGAGCGTGTAGATCTGCTTGTTCTTCAGCAGCTCGGGCACCTCGGAGCTGGTGATGCGCTGGGCCAGGCCCTCGACCACCGCGGTCTTGCCCACGCCGGGCTCGCCCACGAGCACGGGGTTGTTCTTGGTGCGCCGCGAGAGGATCTGCATGATCCGCTCGATCTCCGTCTCGCGCCCGACGCACGGGTCGAGCTTGCCCTCGGCGGCGAGCTTCGTCAGGTTCCTGCCGAACTGGTCGAGCAGCTTGGAGGACTTCTTGCCCTCGCCCGCACCCGCACCCGCACCGGCGGCCGCGCCACCGGACTGGCTCTGGCGCCGCCCGCCGGGCCCGGAGAGCATGCGGATGACCTCGTTGCGGATCTTCTCGGAGTCGGCGTCGAAGTCGAGCAGGATGCGGGCTGCGACGCCCTCGTTCTCGCGTACCAGGCCCAGCAGGATGTGCTCGGTGCCGATGTAGTTGTGTCCCAGGCTCAGCGCCTCGCGCAGCGCCAGCTCGAGCACCTTCTTGGCGCGCGGCGTGAACGGGATCTGCCCGGACGTGACCTCCTCACCGGAGCCGACGATCCGCACGACCTGCGCACGCACCCGCTCGACGGTGATGTCCAGGCTCTCCAGCACGCGTGCAGCCAGGCCCTCCTCCTCGCGAAGCAGCCCTAGGAGGATGTGCTCGGTACCGATGTAATTGTGCTTGAGCGTTCGCGCCTCCTCCTGCGCGAGAACGACCACCTGGCGGGCCCGTTCTGTGAATCGCTCGAACATGATGTGATTCCTTCCTGCTGGGACGGTGCCTGAAGCGCTACGGAGCCCTAACGACGCCTTTGGGAGCAGTCTACCAACCGGCCACCCGGGCCTATCTGGGTCATCGGCAGTGTGGGGGTGCGGCTTGATCGCCGAACGCCCGCTCGGCACCCCGCGCCGCGCTTCGCGCCACCCGGCGCGACGCCACGCGCACGGTGGCGGCCCGCTCGGCACCCCGCGCGTCAGTCGCGCATGGCCGGGAACAGCACGACCTCGCGGATCGACTCGCGTCCGGTGAGCAGCATCACGAGCCGGTCGATGCCGAGGCCCACGCCCCCGGCCGGCGGCATCCCCTGCTCGAGCGCCTGCACGAAGTGCTCGTCATAGGGCTGGACGTCCTGCTCGCCGAGGCTCTCCAGGCGCTGCTGGGAGGCGAAGCGCGCGCGCTGGACGTCCGGGTCGATCAGCTCGCTGAACGCGTTGGCGATCTCCATGCCGCCGGCGAACGCCTCCCAGCGCTCGACCAGACCGGGCTTGGAGCGGTGCTCGCGGGCGAGCGGCGAGATCTCCATCGGGTAGTCGAGCACGAACGTGGGCGGGCGCAGATTCGGCTCGACGTACTTGGAGAGCAGGTCGTCCGCCAGCGCAGACCAGGTGAGGTCCTTCGTCGGCATCTCCAGGCCGCGCTGCGCGATCGCCGCCGCCAGATCCTCTGCTTCTGGATGCGCCATGACGTCGATTCCGGTTTGCTGCTCGATCGCCTCCACGAAGCCCACGCGTGCCCACGGCGAGGAGAAGTCGATCTCGCCGGAGTAGCCGACAGCGCCGGCCGCGTCACGCACGAGCGCCTCCAGCCGCGTCGCCTCGTCGTTGTAATCGGCGTATGCCTCGTACCACTCGACCATCGTGAACTCGGGGTTGTGCTTGTGCGAGAGCCCCTCGTTGCGGAAGTCCTTGCCCAGCTCGTACACGCGCTCGAGGCCGCCGACGATCAGGCGCTTGAGGTACAGCTCGGTGGCGATCCGCAGGTACAGGTCGCGGTCGAGCGCGTTGTGATGGGTCGTGAACGGCCGCGCCAGCGCGCCCCCGTAGAGCGGCTGGAGCACCGGCGTCTCGACCTCGACGAACCCATTGGAGTCGAGATAGCGGCGGACCGCGGAGATGATGCGCGCGCGGTCGACGAACAGGCGGCGGGCGTCCTCGCTCGCGATCAGATCGAGCTCGCGGTGCCGATAGCGCGTCTCCACGTCTGCGAGGCCGTGGTGCTTGTCGGGAGGCGGGCGCAGTGCCTTGGCGAGGATCTGGAAGCTCTCCACGCGCAGCGACACCTCGCCGTGGCGGCTGCGGATGGCGCAGCCGCCGACGCCGATCAGATCGCCCAGGTCGAGCGTCGTGAGCAGCTCGAAGCGCTCGGGACCGAGCACGTCCACGCGCGCGTGCAGCTGGATCTTGCCGGTGCGATCGACGAGGTCCAGAAACGCGGCCTTGCCGGCGCCCCGTCGCGCGGCGATGCGACCGGCGACGCGATGGCGCTCGTCGGTTTCCTCGCCGGGCGCCAGGCGCTCGTACGGCGGAAGGATCTCGGCGATCGGCTCGGCGCCCGCGAACGAGTACGGGAACGCGCTCGCGTCGTGCTCGCGCAGACGCTCGGCCTTGGCGCGCCGCTCGGCGATCAGCTCGTTCAGGCCGTGCCTGCTCGACTCGCCCGACTGATCGGACGCCGGGGGCTCGTTGGTTCCGCTCATCGCGGCGAGCCTACTCGAGGCCGACGTCGATCTTGGTGATCTTGAGCTTGCGTGCGGGGCCGCGCGGGACGGTCACGGCGACGGTCTCGTTGCGCTTGTGTCCGATCAGGGCGCGCCCGACGGGCGACTCGTTGGAGAGCTTGTACTCGTTGGGCTTGGCCTCGGCGGAGCCGACGATCGTGTACTTGACCGACTTGCCGGTCTTCTCGTCCTTGACATGCACGACGGAGCCGACCTGCACGACGTCGGTCGAGAGGTCCTTGGCCTGGATGACGGTGGCCATGCGCAGCTTCTCCTGCAGTTGGGCGATGCGGCTCTCCACCATCGCCTGCTCGTTCTTGGCGTCGTCGTACTCGGAGTTCTCGGCGATGTCTCCGAATTCGCGCGCCTCCTTGATGCGTTCGGCAACCTCGCGGCGCTTCTCGGTTGAGAGCAGCTCGAGCTCGTCCTTGAGCTTCTGCAGGCCTTCTGGGGTGAGGATGACGTCCTTCGGCATGTGGGTGGGCGGACTCGATTCCGGGTTGGTGGTCCGGCGGCGGCACACAAAACCCCGCTGCAAGCGGGGGTCCTCGCCGGGCCGGGAGGCATCAGCGAGCGCAGCAGTATAGCGGGGGCGCGAGCCGCTGCTCAGTGCTCAGACGGCGAGCGCCGAAGGCGGACGGACGGCGCCCAGCAGCTCCCGCGCATGCGTGAGCGTGGGCGCGCTCTGCAGCTCTGCCTGCAGGTCCTTGGCGGCGCCCGGCTCGAGCGCTAGACGCGGCACGTACCAGGGATAGAACTTGCGCAGGTAGCGCGTGGCGCGCTGCTCGCCGAGGTGCTCGACGGCACGCTCGATCGTCCAGTGCAGCTCTGCCAGGACCTCCTCACGGGTGGGCTGGCGCTCGTGTCCGTCGATCAGCTCGGTGAACAGCCAGGGATTGCCGAGCGCCCCGCGCGCGAGCATCACGGCGGCGGCGCCGGTGCTGGCGAACGCCTCGCGCACGCCCTCGGCGTCGTCCATGCCGCCGGTGAGGATCACGGGCGCTGGCAGCGACTCGACCAGACGGGCGGCCAGCTGGTAGTCGGGCGCGCCCTTGTGGTGCACGGCGGCGGAGCGCGGATGAAAGCCGATCGCGGCGACGCCCGCCTCGCCCACGAGGCGGTGCGCTAGCTCGAAGCCGCTCTCATCACCGGGGCGCAGCCCGGAGCGAAGCTTGACGGTCACCGGTACCCCCTGATCTCGGCTCGCTCCGTCGCGGGCGCCCTCGACGACCGCGCGCGCCACCGCGACGGCCAGCTCGGGGTCGTCCAGCAGGGCGGCGCCGGCGCCGGTCTTGCGCACCTTGGGCACCGGGCAGCCCATGTTGATGTCGATCGCGTCGGCGCCCAGCCCGGCCACCACGGCGGCGGCCTCGCGCATCACGGCGGGGTCTTCGCCGAACAGCTGGATCGCCACCGGACCGCCGGCGCGCTCGCGCGGGTCGATGCGCAGCATCTCCCGGCAGGTCTTCTCGTTGCGATGGTGGATCGCGTGCGAGGAGACCATCTCCGAGACCGCCATCCCCGCTCCGTAGCGCTTGGCTTGCAGGCGCACGAACCAGTTGCCGATGCCGGCCAGCGGCGCGAGCATCACGCGGTTGGGCACGCGCAGCGAGCCCAGGTGCCAGCTTTCGTCCAAGCGCGCCGTCACGGATATGAGCTTAGGAGTTGCGCTCGTACAGCAGGCGCAGGCCGGTGAGCGTGAGCAGGTCGTCGACCTCGTCGATCTCCTCGGTGTAGGGCACGACGAGCCGCGCCAGGCCGCCGGTGGCGATCACGTCGGTGCGCTCGCCGAGCTCGTCGTAGAGGCGGCGCAGGATCGCGTCGATGGCGCCGGCGTAGCCGTAGACGACCCCCGAGCGGATCGCGTCGATGGTGTTCTTGCCGATCACGCTGCGCGGCGGGGCGAGGTCGACCTTGGGCAGCCGCGCGCCACGTTCCGACAGCGCTTCCAGCGATATCTCGATGCCGGTCATCAGCGCTCCGCCGACGTACTCGCCCTCGCGCGAGACGACGTCGAAGGTGGTCGCGGTGCCGAAGTCCACGCACACCGCCAGACCGCCGAAGCGCTCGCGGATGGCGACGGCGTTGACGAGCCGGTCGGCGCCGATCTCGCGAGGGTTGTCGTAGCGGATCGCGAGGCCCGTCTTCGTGCCGGGGCCGACGGCGAGCATCTGATGGCCGAGGTAGCGCTCCGCCATGGCGGTCCACTCGGGCTCGAGCTGGGGCACAGTGGAGGAGACGATCGACGCGTCCAGGTCGCCGAACCCGTAGCCGCGCAGCTCGAGCAGGTTGTGCAGGGCCGCGCCGAGCTCGTCGGCGGTGGACTGGCGCACGGTGGCAAAGCGCCAGTGCTCGATCAGCCGCTCGCCCTCGAACGTCCCGAAGTGGGTCTGCGTGTTTCCGACATCGACGGCGAGCAGCATCGGCGACCATTATGCTCGGCAGCGCGATGGCGGTGAGAGAACCCAAGCTGTACGCGCTCCCGGGCTCGCACCCGTGCGCGGCGGTGGAGGCGGCGCTGCGACTCAAGTCGATGGCGTACAAGCGCGTGGACCTGCTGCCGACGGGGGAGATCCTGCTCGGTCCGCTGCTGTACGGCGGCACGACTGTGCCGGGCATGCGCATCGACGGCGAGCGCCTGGTCGGCTCGCGCCTGATCATGCGCCGCCTGGACGCGCTCGTACCCGAGCCGCCGCTGCTGCCGGCGCCCGGCAGCCACGACTACGCGCGCGTGCTCGAGGCGGAGCGCTGGGGCGATGAGGTCTTCCAGAGCGTGCCCCGCCGGCTGATCGACGCGGCGTTCCTGCGCCGCCCGTCGGCGATGGAGAGCTACGCGGCGAACACGAAGCTGCCGCTGCCGCGCCCGCTGCTGCGCCCGGCGCTGCCGCTGACGGCGCGGCTGATGGCGCTCAAGAACAAAGCCCGCGACGACAGCGCCCGCGCCGACCTCGCAGCGCTGCCGCGCCAGCTCGAGCGCATCGACGGCTGGATCGCCGAGGGGCTGCTCGGCGGCGAGCGCCCGAACGCCGCCGACCTGCAGATCGGAAGCACGATCCGCCTGCTGATGAGCATCGGCGACGTGCGCCCGCTGATCGCCGGCCGCCCGGCCGCCGAGCTCACGCGCTACTTCCCGCCGATGGTCGGAGACGTCCCGCAGGGCGTGCTGCCGCCTGAGTGGCTCGCCTCGCCCGCCGGCGTGTAGAGCGTCAGCCGCGCACGACGACGCTTCGCGTGATCGTCACCGCGGAGCCGTGCGCCGGGCTGAGCACGATCCTCACGCTCAACGCGAGACGCCGGTGCACGCGCAGTGCGTGCCGGGCCCTGGCGTCCAGGGCCACCGTGAACGTGACGGTGCCGGCCTGCAGCGAGGCGCGCACCACGCGACCCACCTGCACGTGTGCGGAGTGACCGGCGCTCGCCAGAGACGCGCTCAGCGCCAGCAGCTCCACTTCCAGCCGTCCTCCGGCTCCGGCCTGCGAGACGTCAACCGAGCCGTGCACCGCCTGGCCGTGCTGAGCCCCGGCGAGCTCGAGCGCCGCGGACACGCCTCCCACGAGCAGCGAGCCGAGCGGCGTGTTGGCACCGTCCGGTCCGCCCGTTTGCGTTGAGGAGCCCGAGCCAGAGGATGTGGTGCTCGAGCCGGAGGGGCCGGAGGACGTCGAGCCGGTGGTCGTGGTGCCGGTTGGGGTCGTGCCGGTTGGCGTCGTGCCGGCTGCGCTCACTTCGACTGTGGCTTTGGGGTAGTACATGCTCGCGTCTTCGAACTGGTAGGTCCCCGACTGTTCGAACCTGCACGTGCCTTCCCATCCGGTCGCGGCGGGTGCGGGGCTCACGGGCACTCCCGAGCATGTCGGCGCGGCGCCCTTCCATGTGATGTTCGCCGCGAAACTCGTCTTGTCGGCGAACGTGACGACTTCGCCGGCTGCGATCGTGACGGACGCGGGTTTCGGGCTGGCTCCGGGGGACGTCCAGCACTGCCAGTTGGAGGCGATGCAGTCTTCGTTTACTTCGATCTTCGCTTCCGACGATGCGGCCAGAGCGGGAAGAACGACCACCGCCGCTCCCAGCAGCGCGACCAGGGGGAAAAGCAAACGCTTGCGCAATCTCATAAGCGAACCCACCTTCCTCTTCCTCGATTTCCGATGATCAGCCCAATTGGCGACGTGCTCTGTGGCGTGCCGGCGCCGTCACCCTGCAAGGACCCCAGCGCGCGCGGATTCCTTCCCGCCGGGCCAAGCACCGCCGCCGGCGCTACAGTCGCGGTGGCGGACGTGGGCTACGCCACGCGGTGGCAGACGCTCCGCCGAGCCCATGCGCACGCTCGATCCGCAATCCCTGACCCAGCACGTGGACCGCCTGTATCGCGCCGCGTGGGCGCTGTGCGGGTCGCGCGAGGACGCCGAGGATCTCGTCCAGGAGACATTCGCGCGAGTGCTGTCGCGGCCGCGCGTGCTGCACGGCGACGACGAGCTGTACTACCTGATGCGCGTGCTGCGCAACACGTTCCTGACGAGCCTGCGCACAGCATCGCGGCGGCCGGTGACCGCGGCGGCGATCGAGGACGTGGTGGCGGCGGACCCCAAGCCCACGAGCCGACCGGAGCAGGCGTACGAGGTCCAGGAGATCTACGCGACGATCGCCGAGCTGCCGGACAGCTTCCGTCTGGCGCTCGTGGCGGTGGACGTGCTCGGCCTCTCCTACAAGGAGGCTGCGCGGGCGCTGCGCGTGCGCGAGGCGACGCTCACGACGCGGCTGTTCCGCGCCCGCAAGCAGGTCGCTGAGCGGCTCGCGCCCGAGCCGCCGCAGCGAAGGGGCACGCCGGGCGCGGGCGAGCGCCCGCTCAGCATCCAGGGCACGGGCGATCCGCCGCGAGGACCCGTCCCCAAACCACCGCAGGTCACTGAGATTCGACGGGAAGAGACGGACTCCAGCGGAGTCCTGTCAAGTGAAGGAACACCATGAGCGAGCGACTTCCACCCACAGAACCCGAGATCGTCGAGCTCGTGCGCTCGATCGACGTGCGCGCGCCGGAGGAGTTGCACCGCCGGATCGACGCGCTGGTCGCCGAGCGGGCTCCCATTCATCGGCACCGGACGGCTCCGTTGCGGCTTGGGTTCGGTGGCGCGCTGGCGCTCGTCGTGATCGCGGTGGCGCTTATCGTGGGTCTGTCCGGCGGCGGCTCCGAGCTGACGCTGCACACGGCGGTCGCGCTGACGCTGCGCCCCGCGACGGCGTCCGCGCCGGCGCAGGATCCCCACAACGGGACGGAGCTCGCGGCGAACGTCGAAGGCGTCGCCTTCCCCTACTGGGACGACCGCTTCGGCTGGCGCTCGACGGGCGCGCGCACCGACCTGGCCGACGGGCACGAGGTGAGAACCGTCTTCTACGCGCGCGGCCACGACCAGTGGATCGGCTACGCGATCGTCGCCGGCAAGGCGCCGAGCGTCGGCGGGGGCGTCGTCAGGGAACGCGCCGGCACGTCCTACCGGTTCCTGAGCGAGGACGGCGCCAGCGTGGTGACGTGGCTGCGCGACGGGCACCTGTGCGTGGTGGCCGGTCATGGCGTGAGCAGCGCCGCGCTGATGGCGCTGGCGAGCTGGCACGGCAGCGATATGCTCGCCGCCTCCTGAGCGGGCCGTACGAGCTTCAGGCGTGCGGCGGATCCAGCGGCGGTCCGGCCCAGCGCACGCCCTCCTCGAGCGGGAGCGCGGCCAGCGCGTCGGACAGCCGCCTGCCGTCCGGAGCGCGCAGCTCGAAGTCCAGCTCGAGCGCTGGGATCAGCACGAAGCGGCGAGCGAGCAGCTGCTCGTGCGGCAGCGTCATGCGCTCGTGCGCGAGCTCCAGCTCGCCGAGCAGCAGGACGTCGATGTCGATCGCGCGTGGACCATGGCGGACGGAGCTCTCGCCGCGCCCCAGCTTCCGCTCCAGTCGCTTGACCGCGTCGAGCAGCGCCAGCGGCTCGAGCGCCGTGCGCACGCGCACGCACGCGTTCAGGAAGGCCGGCTGGTCGGTGACCTCGCCGACCGGATCGGTGTCGTAGGTCGAGGAGCAGGCGAGCACGGTCACACCCACCGCGGGCAGGGCGTCGACGGCGGCCTGCAGCTGCGCGCGACGCTCGCCGAGGTTGCAGCCGAGCCCGAGCAGCCCGACGCGTGGCGCGACCGCGCTCATGCGCCCCTCATGCGCCGGACGCCGCCGTCCGGTGCATCGTGTCTGCGGCGCCGCATCAGGTGCGTGTGCGGCGCGGCATCAGGTGCGTGTGCGTGTGCGTGTGCGGCGCGGCATCAGGTGCGTGTCGTGTGCACGCCCGCGGCCGCGGCCTTCTCGCCCATCGCCTGCGCGAACGGGATCAGGCCGGAGAGCGGGCGCAGCATCACGGTGAAGTCGGCGATCAGGCCCTGATCGTCGAAACGCAGCAGGTCGATGCCCTCGAGCTCCTTGCCGGCGACGCTGGCCTTGAAGATCAGCGCATGCGCGCCGTCGGCTACGAGCTCGTCGGTGTAGCGGAAGTCCTCGAACGTCTGCGCCACGAGCCCCAGCAGCGCCAGCACCGTGTCGCGGCCTATGAACGGGTGAAACGTCACGGGGCTGTGAAAGACGATGTCGGGCGCGAGCAGCTCGCGCACCGCCTCGAGGTCCATGCGCTCGACCGCGGCGCGAAATGCGGCGGCCGCGCTCACGCTGCCCTACCCCTCGGCTTCACGCCACACCTCCACCGAGACCTCGTCAACGCTCAGCGCGATCGGGGGCTCTGGCTTGGCGGCCTTCACCCACACCCCCTCGAGGTCGTAGTCGGCGAGCAG
>Ga0187890_10003239_pt1 | contig 11274 bp, 8 predicted proteins | sample June2016WEW_21_1_FD_133005 | JGI IMG/M metagenome (GOLD analysis project Ga0187890, IMG submission 133005) | Peatland microbial communities from SPRUCE experiment site at the Marcell Experimental Forest, Minnesota, USA - June2016WEW_21_10 | ecosystem: Environmental > Terrestrial > Soil >...
GATCGCGAATACGTCGCCGACGATTATTCGATCGCGGATATTGCGATCTGGCCGTGGGTGTCGCGCTACGAATGGCAGACCGTCGATCTCAACAAGTATCCGAACGTGAAACGCTGGTATGTCGCTATCGCCAAGCGCCCGGCCACGCAGAAGGGTTACAAGGTGCCGAAGGACGTCGGCGAGGTGCCGATCCCGGCGTGAGGCCGTGGCGAAGCGTTACTTCGTCTACATTCTCTGTAACCGGCCTAAAGGCGTGCTTTATGTCGGCGTGACCAATGATGTTGCCCGCCGCACCTGGGAGCACAGGACCAAGGTTGTCCCCGGGTTCACGAGCAAGTACGGAGTGACATTATTGGTCTATTACGAAGAGCATCGGTCCATCCTGGAAGCGCGTGAGCGCGAACGGGCATTGAAACGCTGGCGCCGCGCGTGGAAGTTCAAGCTGATCGAAGGCGTGAATCCGAGTTGGCGAGACCTCTATGATGAATTGGTCCTGCTCTGAGCCTTGTTCCCCGGATGCAGTGCAGCGCGAAGCGGTGCACTGCTGATCCGGGGTCGCGGCGGTCTCGGCGCGTGCGGGCTCTGAGCTTGTCACGATCCCGGGTTTGCAGTGCATCACTCCGCTTCGCTACGTGCTGCACTGCGCCCGGGAAACGCAGTATAGTGGTTGAAGAATATCAAGGAGCCGGCCATGGATGACATCACCCGCGACCCGACGACGATCCGCGCCGAGGACGTCAACCCGCGCTACAATTGGGGCCGCGCGCTGCCGGCGCTCGGCATCATGGGCGTCGACTTCGAGGAGCGGGTCGATTACCGCCGGCTGCACCGCTACCGGCTCGGCCGCGTGAAACAGGCGCTGGAGAAATCCGAGCTCGGCGCGTTGCTTGTCTTCGACGTCAACAATATCCGTTATTGCACCTCGACCAAGATCGGCGAGTGGGAGCGCGACAAGCTGTGCCGCTGGGCGCTGGTGACGCGCACCAGCAACGACCCGATCCTGTGGGATTTCGGCTCGGCGGCGGTGCACCACAAGCTCTACACGCCCTGGCTCAAGCCGGAGAACTGCAAGGCCGGCCTGATCGGCCTGCGCGGCACCGTGAACCCCGCATTCGGCCTGATGGAGCGCCACGCCAAGGAGATCGCGTCGCTGCTCAAGGAAGCCGGTTGCGAAAAGATGCCGGTCGGCGTCGACATCATCGAGCCGCCGATGATGTTCGAATTGCAAAAGGCCGGGCTGAAGGTCGCCGACGGCCAGCAGGTCATGCTGGAAGCGCGCGAGATCAAATCCGCCGACGAGATCGCGCTGCTCAACCGCTCCGCCGCCATGGTCGACGGCGCCTATCATCTGATCAACGAGCAGCTGAAACCCGGAGTGCGCGAGAACGACATCGTCGCCGAGGTGAATAAATTTCTCTATCACCACGGCTCCGACGACGTCGAAGCCATCAACGCCATCTCCGGCGAGCGCTGCAATCCACACCCGCACAATTTCACCGACCGCATGCTGCGCCCGGGCGATCAGGCGTTCTTCGATATTTTGCAAAGCTTCATGGGCTACCGCACCTGCTACTACCGCACCTTCAATGTCGGCCGCGCCACGCCGGTGCAGCATGACGCCTACAAGAAGGCGCGCGAATGGCTCGATCTCGCCATCGATCTGATCAAGCCCGGCGTCAGCACCGACCGGGTGTGTGGCGTGTGGCCGAAAGCGCCGGAATTCGGGTTCCCCGACGAGATGTCGGCGTTCGGCCTGCAATTCGGCCACGGCATTGGCCTGGCGCTGCACGAGCGCCCGATCATCTCGCGCGTGGTGTCGCTCGATCACCCGACCGAGATCAAGGAAGGCATGGTGTTCGCGCTGGAAACCTATTGCCCCGCGACAGACGGCTTCTCCGCCGCGCGCATCGAGGAAGAAGTGGTGGTCACCGACAAGGGCTGCCGCGTGATTACGCTGTTCCCGGCCGAGGAATTGCCGATCGCGAACAAGTACTGAGCGTTCCTTATCGCGTATGACATCAGCCGAGCTTCCCAAGACCGCCGTTGCCGAGCATCTGGCGCAAAAAATCAACGCCCTCGATGTGGCGCGCTTGCCCGAGGCGGTGCGGGTCAAATGCGAGGATTTGCTGGTCGACGTGGTCGGCCTCGCGGTCACCGCGCGCAACGAAGACTATGTGAAAGCCGCGCTGGCTGGCTGCGATGACGATGGGCCGTGCACCGCCATCGGTCACGCGCGTACGCTCAGCGCCGCCGCCGCAGCGCTGGTCAACGGCACCGCGATTCACGGCGAAGATTTTGACGACACATTCGAGGGCGGCCCAATCCATGCCGGCGCGGTCATCGTGCCGGCGGTGCTGGCGGCTTGTGAGCGGCACAACTTGGATGGACGTGCCGCGCTCCTTGGCATCGCCGTCGGCGTCGAGACCATGTGCCGCCTGAGCACTGTCGCGCCGACGCTCACCCATAAAGCGGGCTTTCATCCGACCGCGGTGTTCGGCGCCATGGGCGCGGCGGCCGGTGTCGGCGCGGCGTTCAAGCTCAACCCGCGGCAATTGGTCGATGCGCTCGGCACCGCCGCGTCGATGGCAAGCGGCATCATCGAATATTTGGCCGAAGGAGCGTGGACCAAGCGCCTGCATGCCGGCTGGGCGGCGCAATCGGGCATCCGCGCGGCGCTGCTCGGCCGCGCCGGTTTTTCCGGCCCGCGCACGGTGTTCGAGGGCGTGCACGGTTTCTTTCACGGTTTTGCCAACACCACCAAGGGCGACTACGACGCGCTGATCGGCGATTTCGGCACGCGCTGGGTGATGCAGACGCTGGCGTTCAAGCCCTATCCGTGCGGGACCATGACGCATCCCTACATCGATTGCGCGCGCCGGCTCGCGGCGAAAAAAATCAAGGCGGACGATGTGGTCGAGATGGTGTGCGAGGTCGGCGAGGGCACCGTGCACCGGCTTTGGGAGCCGCTCGCGGCGAAGCAAAAGCCAGCCAACGGCTATGCCGGAAAATTCTCCACGCCGTACTGCATCGCCAGCGGTTTTGTGCGGGGCAATGTCGGGCTTGGCGATTTTACCGATGCTGCCGTGTGCGATCCCGCCGTGCTCTCGCTCGCCGGCAAGGTGCGCTACCAGATCGACCCGCAAAATCCTTATCCGAAAAATTTCACCGGCCACATCCGCGCGACCTTGCGCGACGGCACGGTGATCGAAGAGCGCCAACCCTACATGCGCGGCGGCGCGCAGGAGCCGCTGACGCGCGCCGACATCCAGGACAAGTTTTTGCTCAACGCCACCCATGGCGGCTGGACCGCCGCCCGCGCCGCGCAGGCGCTGCAACTCATCGGAACCTTGTTCGACGGACCGGTGGAGCTCACAGCGTTGCGCGATTAGGTTCGTCAAAAAAGCGACCGGAGGAAACACCATGGCCACCATGATCGCCGCGCGGCTGCATGCCTACGGCTCGCCGATGACGCTCGATCGCATCGAGGTGCCGGAGCCGCGGCCGACCGACGTGCTGGTCGAGGTCAAGGCCTGCGGCGTGGTGCCTAATCTCGCCCGCGTGGTGAGCAATTTTTTCGGCTCGCTGACGCCCGACAACAAGATGATGCCGCCGCTGCCGGCGATTTTTGGTCTCGATCCAACCGGCGTCGTCGCCAAAGTCGGCGCGCAGGTGTTTTCGATCCGCCCGAGCGATCGCGTCTATGTCAATCCGGCGCGCTCGTGCGGCTCGTGCAAGATGTGCCGCGGCGGCAAGGAGCTGGATTGCCCGAGTTTCACCTTGCAGGGCTATTTCGGCCGCTCGCAGGACATCATGCGCGCCTATCCGTATGGCGGGCTGGCGCAGTTCATCACCGCGCCCGCCACCGCGCTGGTCAAGCTGCCCGACAATGTCAGCTTCGAGGCGGCCGCGCGGCTCGGCTATTTCGGCACCGCCTATTCGGCGATGAAAAAAATCGGCGTAGGTCCGGGGCAAACGCTGCTGATCAACGGCATCAGCGGGCAGCTCGGGCTGAACGCCGCGCAGCTCGCGCTGGCGATGGGCGCTACAAAAATCCTCGGTACCGGCCGCAAGCAGGCACTGCTCGATCGCGTGAAAGCACTGGCGCCGCGACGCATTGAGGTTCTTTCGGTACCGGACGCGCCAGCTCAAGGCGTGGGTCCCACAAATCCCGACCCGCTTGTCGTATGGGCGCGGAAGGCGACCGAAGGCCACGGCGTCGACGGCATGATCGATTGCCTTCCGCCCGGCGCGCCGGCCGGCGCGATGATGCGGGCGCTGTTCTGCCTGCGGCGCGGCGGCCGCGCGGTCAATGTCGGCGCCGTTCTGGAAACGCTGCAGCTCAATGCGTTCTGGATGATGACCAATCGCATCGGCCTGCAGGGCTCGGTGTGGTTCACCACCGGCGAGGGCGAGGAGATGGCGGCCATGGCCGGCGCCGGCACGCTGGATTTTTCGGCCCTGGAACATCAGGTCTCCCCATTGTCGAAGGTCAACGAGGTGCTCGCCGGCATGGATGCCCGCGACGGCGGCTTCACCAATTTCGTCATCGATCCGACGCAGGTTTGAGGGGCGTTTTCGGTACCCTCCCGCGCGGTCTTAAAAGCTGCTAATCCATTCGCCAAAGAGGAAGCCCAGCGAGGACATCATGTACGGTAATCTCGAACTGTTCATCGACGGCAAGTGGCACGGCGCCGACGGCCGCAAAGGCGAGGATGTGATCAATCCGGCGACGGAAAAACCGCTCGCCCACCTGCCCCATGCCAGCAAAGCCGATCTCGACCAGGCACTGGCGGCGGCCACCAAGGGTTTTGCCGTGTGGCGCGCCACGTCGGCTTACGACCGCTGCAAGATCTTGCACAAGGCTGCCGACCTGATGCGGGAGCGTTTCGACGCGATCTCCAAGATCATGGTGCTGGAGCAGGGTAAGACCTATCCCGAAGCCCGCGCCGAAGTGATTACCTCGGCCGACATCATCGATTGGTATGCGGAAGAGGGCCGCCGCTCCTACGGCCGCATCGTGCCGGGTCGCGGCAAGGGCATCCGCCAGCTTGTGATCCAGGAGCCGATCGGCGTCGTCGCCGCGTTTACGCCGTGGAACTTCCCGGTGCTCACCCCGGCGCGGAAAATCGGCGGCGCGCTCGCGGCCGGCTGCTCGCTCATTCTCAAAGCCTCGGAAGAAACGCCCGGCGCCTGCGTCGAGATGGTGCGCTGCTTCGCCGATGCCGGCCTGCCCGCCGGCGTGCTCAACTTGGTATTCGGCGTGCCGGCGGAAGTCTCCGAATATTTGCTCGCCAAGGACGTGGTGCGAAAGATTTCCTTCACCGGCTCGATCCCGGTCGGCAAGCATCTCGCCGCGCTCGCCGCCAAGGGCATGAAGCGCACCACCATGGAGCTCGGCGGCCATTCGCCGGTCGTGGTGTTCGCCGATGCCGATCCGGAAAAGGCGGCCGACACCATTGCGGCGTTCAAGTACCGCAATGCCGGCCAGGTCTGCATTTCGCCGACGCGGTTCTATGTGCAGGAAGACGTCTATTCGCGCTTCCTCAAGCGCTTCACCGAATATGCCAACGGCATCAAGCTCGGCGACGGTTTGGAGAAGGGCATCACCATGGGCCCGATGGCCAACGCCCGGCGCATCGAGGCGATGGAGGGTTTCGTCAACGACGCCAAGAGCCGCGGCGGCAAGATCCAGACCGGCGGCAAGCGGCACGGCAATCAGGGCTTCTTCTACGAGCCGACGGTGATCACCGATATTCCAGACGACGCCAAGATAATGAAGAACGAGCCGTTCGGCCCACTGGCGCCGGTCGTCACCTTCAAGACCTTCGATGAGGTGGTGCAGCGCGCCAACTCGCTGGAATACGGCCTGGCGGCCTACGCCTTCACCACGTCGAACGCCACCGCCGCCGCGATCGGCGACGCGCTGGAATCCGGCATGGTCGGCGTCAACTCCATCGCCATCTCGACGCCGGAGACGCCGTTCGGCGGCGTCAAGGAGTCTGGCCACGGCAGCGAAGGCGGCATCGAAGGTTTGGGTGCGTACCTCGTCACCAAATTCATCTCCCAGGGGTAAGACGCAGCACGTTCCCCGGATGCGGTGCAGCGCGTAGCGGTGCACCGCTGATCCGGGGTCGCCGCAAGCTCGGCAGTCGTATGTCTGAGCCTGTAACGATCCCGGGTCTGCAGCGCACCACTGCGTGTTGCGCTGCGCCCGAGAAACATACTTAAAGCCGAGGTTGGTAGCGTGGATTACTCGGTTGTTCCGATTTACCTCGTCCTTGCGCTCATCATCTTCGGCATCATCTTCCGCAAGGAGCTGCGCGCCTGGCGGATCCGGCAAAAATTGAAAGCGGCCGGCATTGCGGCCGGCACCGCCGAGCCGCCGCTGCTTTCGACCCGCCTCTACGAGCTGGACAAAGTCTTCGGGCCGTTCGGCTCCGATGCCGCGCATCCGAGCGCGCTCTACGCCCATAAGCAATTCATCGAGGCCGTGGGGCTGCTGGCTTTGCCGAGCGTGCCGCTCGCCGTGGTGATGCAATATGTCGAAGGCAACAGCTGGTCGCTGTCGAGCGCGGCGATTGCGGCGCTGCGGAAACGTTCCGATCGCGGCGAGGCGGTAGAGCGCGTGCTGGCGCAATGCGGGCATTATTCGCCGTGGGCGATGTATTTCGCGCTGGATTTCCTCGCCGATGCCGAGCCGCGCGTCGCGGTGGGCGCGCCGCTGACCCATGCCAAGGATTGGTGGGTCGACAGCCGCTGGATGCCGAACATGTTCCGCGATTATTTCGTTCGCTGTGCGGGGCAGGGCGACGAAGCGACATTCGGCGCCACTCTCATGCCGAGCGTATCGCTGCAGGACACGATCAGAAAATTTCTTCGGCAGATCACGCATCCGTTCGTGGCGACGCTCATCAGCGAGCTTGATGCCTTACGCTCGCTGGATACGCCGGCGGCGCCGGCTGCACCGGCCAGGTCTTACACGACACTGAACGCGGTCGGCCGTTTCTGGTCGACCCAGCATGGCATCGACACGCTGGTCGAGCCGGATGGCTGGCGCGAGGCTCTTGCGCTGGCCGAGTCCACGCTGCGCCAGGATCCGCCGCGCTCGCTGTTGGTCTCCGGCGAGCCCTTAGTCGGCAAGACGTCGTTTCTGCGGCTGTTGGCGCAGCGGCTGGCAGCCGACGACTGGAGCGTCTTCGAAGCCAGCGGCGCCGATCTGCAAGCCGATCAAGTCTATATCGGCCAGCTCGAAGGCCGCATTCGCCAAGTCGTGGACGAACTGGCGAAAGGGCACAAGCTGATCTGGTACATCCCGGACGTCGTGCAGGTCGCCATGAGCGGCCGGCATTCCGGCCAGAGCGCGACCATGCTCGATCAGATCATGCCGGCGATCGCCGCCGGCCGACTGATCGTGTGGTGCGAGGCGACGGCCAAGGGCACCGCGCGGCTGGTGCAGCTCAAGCCGTCGCTGCGCGGCCTGTTCGAAACCGTGACGCTCGAGCCGTTGTCGCAGACTGAGACATTGTCGCTCGTGCGCGATGTGATCGCCGAGCTGGATAGCTGGGCGAATATCCAATTCGATCCCGACTGCGCCAAGGTCGCGCTCGATACCGCGAGCCAGTATCTCGGCACCAGCGGACTGCCGGGCTCGGCCTTGTTCCTGCTCAAGCTCACCGCGATGCGCGCCGAGCAGACAGGCGAGTCGATTCCCGCGCGCCGGGTGCTGGAAACCCTGTCGCAATTCTCCGGCCTGCCGGTTTCGATGCTCGATACCAGGGAGCAACTCGACCTCAAATCGATTCGCTACTTTTTTACTGCACGCGTGATCGGCCAGGACGAGGCGGTCGACGCCATGATCGCGCGCATCGCCATGCTCAAGGCCGGCCTGAACGATCCGAACAAGCCGATCGGCGTGTTTCTGTTCGCCGGGCCGACCGGCACCGGCAAGACCGAGCTCGCCAAGGCGGTCTCGGAATTTCTGTTCGGCTCGGTCGAGCGATTGATCCGCCTCGACATGAGCGAATTCCAGACTCATGAAGCGATCAGCAAGATCCTCGGCCAAAGCTCGGTGTCGGTTATCGAGGCCGACTCGCTGATCAGCCGCGTGCGCAAGCAGCCGTTCTCGGTCGTCCTGCTCGACGAATTCGAAAAATCCCATTCCAATGTCTGGGACCTGTTCCTGCAGGCTTTCGACGAGGGCCGGCTGACCGACGCCATGGGCCAGGTCGCCGATTTGCGCCACTGCTTGATCATCATGACGTCCAATCTCGGCGCTACCGCCCATCGCAGCATCGGCTTGGGCTTTGCGCCGCAGGCCGACGAGTTCAGCAAGGACCAAGTCCTGCGCGCCATCAGCCTGACCTATCGGCCGGAATTCCGGAACCGGCTCGACAAGATCATCGTTTTCCAGCCGCTGACGCGCGAACTGATGCGCGGCATTCTCAAGAAGGAATTGGCGGCGCTGCTGGAGCGGCGCGGCTTGAAAGACCGCGCCTGGGCCATCGAATGGGAATCCTCGGCGCTGGAATTCCTGCTGGAGAAAGGCTTTTCGCCGGAAATGGGCGCGCGGCCGTTGAAGCGCGCCATCGACCAATATCTGGTTGCGCCGCTCGCCGCCATCATCGTGGAAAAGCGATTTCCCGAAGGCGAACAGTTTCTCTTCGTGCGCAGCGACGGCGAGGGCATTCAGGCTGAATTCGTCGACCCTGATGCGGACGTTGCGGCGGTGGATCAGTCGCCGGCCGCCGCGCCCACCGTCTCGCCCGCGCTCGCCTCGATGATCCTCACTCCGGAAGGAACACAGGCCGAATTCACGGCGCTGCAAGCCGAATATGACGGCATCGAGCGGACGCTCGCATCCGGCGAATGGGAAAATCTCAAGGAGAGTCTTTCAGGCGAAATGTCGTCGTCCGATTTTTGGTCACGTCCGGATCGCTTCAACACGCTGGCGCGGCTTGCTCTGATGGACAGGGTCAGGTCGGCCACGGAGACTGCGGACGCGCTGCGAACGCGGCTTGCCAGAGGCTCCCGGCGGTTGCGGCCTTATTCCGCGGAACTCAGTGGCCGCCTGGCGCTGCAACTTCACCTGATCAAGGAAGGCATCACGGACGCCATCGACGACGCGCCGATCGAGCTCGCGATAACTGTCGAGCCGGTGTTCGATGGTGCCGGCGATCGGCAGGCGACGCTCACGTGGTGCCGCAAGCTGACGTCGATGTATCGCGCCTGGGCCGATAAACGCCGCATGCACATCAGCGATGTCGCCGCAAGAAGCAAAGACAAGGAGACGCCGATCCTGCTGATCTCCGGCTTCGGCGCGCACCGCGTCCTGGCGCCGGAAGCGGGCCTCCACGTCTTCGAGCCGTTCGAAGGTTCGGGAAACCGGGTGACGGCGCGGGTGCGCCTTGCGGTGGTACCGCTCGGCGACGTGCCCGCCGCCAAGGAGCGCGGGCTGGCGATCGAGGCCATCGACGAGGCGCCGCGGCCCAACAATGTCGTGCGGCGCTATCGCGAGGAGCCGCCGCTGGTGCGGGATGCCGCCGGTCAATGGCGCAGCGGCCGTCTCGATCTCGTGCTCGGCGGCGAGTTCGATTTGCTGCAGGCCGGCCAGCGCTGATACCCGCCCGGGCTTGCCTGGTTCAGCTCGCATACGCGCATTAATCAGGCAGGGCCGACTTTTTCGTCATCACCGTAAAGCGTCGCCAGCGTCGTCTTGACTGTCAAGGCTACCGGCACGGCAAGGATCACGCCCGGAATCCCGAACAGCACGGCACCGGCAAAGATGCAGAATATGATCAGCACCGGATGCACATGCGCGGCGCCGCCGAGCACCAGCGGCGCAACCACTTGGTCGATCGATAGCCGCAGCAGCACAGCATAGAGCGCAAAAGCCAAAAGGCTCATGACGCCGGTCGCGGTATGCAGCGAGACGAGGCCGGCAGTGACGGCCGCCGCGGTCGAGCCGATGATCGGAACGATTTCCAGAACGCCGGTCAGCAACGCCAACAGCACGGCATGGTCGATGCCGAGAACGACGCCGAGTCCGATATAGGCGGCGATGGTCGCATAGATCACGATCGCCAGCACACCGCCAAAATACCGCTTCAGCAGCGGATCGACGCGATGGCCGATTTGCGCCACCAGCGGGCGGTAGGTCGGCGGCACGATCCAGAACAAACCGCGCGCCGCGCTCTTGCCACCGACCAGGAAATAACAAGTAAGCGCGGCGGTCAGGATCATGCCCATGATGCCGGCGAGGCTGTAGCCCACGACGAGGACGAGCAGATCCGGCTGCGCGAACCAGTCGCGTATGCGGTCCGCCAACGACCGGATGATGTCCGTTACGTCCAGCGATTGACCGAACAGGCGGATGGATTGGTCGCCGGTCGCTCCTCCCAGCAGGCGTACGATTGTGCCGTGCAAATCGTCGGCTGCGGCGCCGATCTCGGCGATCAGCCGATGCCCCGCAATGGCAATAATGAGCGCCGCCATGCCGATCAAAAGCAGAAACAGCAGGCCGGCAAACAGCGCGCGCGGCAATCGCGTCCGTTGCGCGACCCAATCCAAGAGCGGCGTGCAGATATACGCAATGACGCCGGCGATCACGAACGGCAGCAGGATGAACCTGATGAGATAGACGAAGACCGCGATGGCGACGAGCGCGAAAATGACCGGGCGCATGTCGGCCGCATGGCGCCATGCTGTCGCGGCGCCGTTTTCGGCGCGCTGGACTTCCCGTCCGTTCGGATCGCGGGCAACCATCGATGAATTCCGCCGCTCCATGCGCCCAAGCGGGCGCGCGAGCGAAAACTATACGCAAATGATCACGTGGCAAAGGCGCCCACGCGAGAATTGGCACGCGCCAGCGCTGTAAAAGTTATTTGTACGATTGCGTCAGATAAGTCACGGCGTCCTCGGCGAGCCGCTGCCGGTCGCGTTCGCCGCGTTGCGCCGTCTCGATGATGCGCTTGGCCATGATTTCCTGCGCCACCCGCTTGTAGCGCGGCGATGCCAGCGAGCTTCCCGACTTCTCGATCGCCGCCCATGCGTCGCCAAATGCCGCGGCCAGGATCTCGATGACTTCGGGGTCGAAGGCCGATTGGGCCAGCAATGGGACTATTGTCATGAACGGTACGCCGGGTGAATGCGGATTGTCTGAACAGAGCAATATGCGGCCAGGAAGGCGACGATTCGGCGCGGCTCAACGAGCCTTCGCCAGCACGCCATGACAACGCTGGATTGGTTAAGCCGGTTCCATAGCCGACGTTGCGGACA
>Ga0187890_10003240_pt1 | contig 11272 bp, 7 predicted proteins | sample June2016WEW_21_1_FD_133005 | JGI IMG/M metagenome (GOLD analysis project Ga0187890, IMG submission 133005) | Peatland microbial communities from SPRUCE experiment site at the Marcell Experimental Forest, Minnesota, USA - June2016WEW_21_10 | ecosystem: Environmental > Terrestrial > Soil >...
CATGTTCGGCAACCCGGAGACCACCACCGGCGGCCGGGCGCTCAAGTTCTACTCTTCAGTCCGCGTGGACATTCGCCGGATTGCGGCCATCAAGGATGGCGACGCGGTTACCGGCAACCGAACCAAGATCAAGATTGTCAAAAACAAGGTAGCCGCGCCCTTCCGCGAGGCCGAATTCGACATCATCTACGGCGAGGGCATCAGCCGCGAGGGCGACGTGCTTGACCTGGCCGTGGCCAACAACATCGTCGAGAAATCCGGCGCCTGGTATGCCTACGCCGGCGAGCGCATCGGCCAGGGCCGCGAAAACACGCGCACCTTCCTCAAGGACAACAAGGACGTCTTCGCGAAGATCGACGCCGAGCTGCGCAAGAAGCTGGGCATCGGCGGCGCCAAGGCCGATGTCCCCGAAGTCCCCGCCACTGGCCCGGCGGAGGCCAAGGAAGCCGTCCGCGGGCGCAAAGGGTAGTTTTTTCTTCCTTCGGTCAAGGGTGAATCCCAGGTCTCGAAGCGAGACCTGGGGCCGCTCGGCATCATATTTGGCGGGAAAGAGCGAAAATGAGATTCGCAAATTGGACCGATGCAGAAATTCAGAGATGGTGCCTGTTGCGTGCAATCGAATGGTGCGTTTTCCCTGCTTTTGCCTCTCAGCCGTTGGTGCCCATCATGTTTCTCTTATTCCCGTGGTACTGGGTAATAGCGGTCGTCGTCGCACTCAATTTCTTATGGAGCGGGATTAGGTACTCTTGTGTCAATATAACTGCTGCCAGAGCTGCCTGCCTTTTTGTGACTTTAGCCAAGTGGCCACTAGCAATCGGAAGCGCTATTTATCTCTTTATCAATCGCGAGTTCGTTCCAGGTCTCATTGCGCTATTTTGGCCGTTACTTGCCGGGCTCATCCCCCTTCCGGGAAAATCGGAGTTATCGAACTTGCTTTCGCCAAAAAGCTTGGATATGTGCCTGAGGACGAAGGATAAGGGAGACATATGAGTTGGTTCAACAGTTCTAAGAAAAACGAATCCGCGTTGTCCAAACTTTCGGATAAAGTTTTTGAGAAGTCTCTTTTGTGTGCAGAGGTCCTGAAACCGGATTTAGAAAAGAAGTTTGGAAAAGATAGTAAAGAATTCCACTCTAAATATATTCCAGTTTTGCTTGAGTTTATGTACTTTTTTCTTCATTTAACAAATAGGTCTGCTTTTGCCCAGCTTGGTCACGAAAAGCGAAATATATTATACGACGAGCTAGCCCCGCTAACTATTGATGCCACGATAGAAACTTATTTCGGTCATTGGCCGAAAAATCTAAAAGATGGAATGGAGAGGGATTTTTGCGACAATTTGAGCAATTCAGAAATGGAGTATGCAAGTTGTAAAGAATTATTGCTCAAACCAGAAGATGACACTCGGACATTTGAAAAAATTATGTCAGGCGCGAAGAGCAAGTCGATGATTGGGCAACTTACTGACAATCTTTCGCAGATAATAGAAGGCGAAATAAGTCTTGATCCAATTTTTAGAATGACGATTTGCGGTGTTGTTATAGAAAGCCTAAAAAAGAAAGAAATTGAGGCTTTGGTTTCTGAAGCTTCTAAAGAAATCAAATAATTGTGTGACGGGTGGCCCACATCTCGATTTTGAGATGTGGGAGACGATGAACTTCATGGCGCGCAAGCGCCGTCCGCCCCATTGCAGGTGGTTGTGTCAGGGCACGACTTTAGTCGTGCCGAAAGCGAATGAAAAAGGACTGCGGGCTTTAGCCCCTGCGTGAAACTCCATTCCATGGACGCCATCCCGCAGCGGCTAAAGCCGGGAAATGATTTGAGACTCATGCGGCACGACTGAAGTCATGCCCTGACACAAGGCGAATCGCCATATTGTATGATTCTTCAAACGGATCAACCCTTGCCAAGGACTCTAAGTCTAGTTTTTCGGACCAGGGATATGATGAACCTTATGGCGCGCAAGCGCTGTCTGCCCCACCGCGGGTGGTTGTGTCAGGGCACGACTTTAGTCGTGCCGAAGGCGAAAGAAAAGGATGGCGGGCTTTAGCCCCTGCGATGTCTAAACCTTCCCGGCCATCGGACCCAAACAGCGCCGCGGGATGCCCGCAAACATTCTTTGCTACCACTCGGACGGCAGGCGGGAAATCACTCTTCCAAACCGAGCGCATGGCGAATCTTTTCATCGACGTCCTACGGTCAACCATGCGGACCAAAAGAATTGTGGTTCACGACTTTGTCGTCATGCCAAACCACGTTCACATCCTGATGACCGTACCCGGCGAGATGAGCCTTGAGAAGGCGATGCAGTTGATCAAAGGCGGCTTTTCGTTTCGGGCCAACAAGGAATTGGACTTTCGGGGCGAGATATGGCAGCGGGGATTTTCCGACGTGCGCGTCAATGACGAGCAGAGCTTTCTGCAGCATCGAGAATATATCGAAAACAACCCTGTGAAGGCGGGATTGGCGAACTCGGCTGACGAGTATCCGTACGGGTCTGCGCATTTGAAGAAGAGGAAAAAGCACGCAGGGGCTGAAGCCCGCGAATTGATTGCGGCTGTGCGGCACGACTGAAGTCGTGCCCTGACACAATGCTGGCTAGATTTAGAGTTTCCCCGCAGCCTCTGAAGTCGTGCCCTGACACTTCAGGCGGCACGGGATGCTTTTTCTAAAGCCTGCAAGGCTGGCTCTGCGAGTCGGCCTGACACGGGCAGCGATGACCTTATAGCGCCCGCGCTAATGCCGCCCATGCACAAACCGCAGCATCCGCAACAGAAGCAGCAAAACAGCAAATGCAATCACACACACCAGCACCAAACGCTGTGAGCGCCGCTTTGTGGGTCGGGATTTTGCCGGTCGATTCATGCGGAAGGCAAAAGCGAAGCAAAGCCATTCTACCGCGATGGATGCGACCATCAGCGTCTGATTCCAGACGGCTTGCGACGCACCATCTGCGCAGAAGCTTGTTTTTCAAACGGTCCGAAAGCTGCATCGGATTCGGCAAGGCTGGAACCTAACGGAAAATTCGAAGAGCCCCCGCAGGACGCTCGGGCAAGACACTCTCAGACTGTGCATGATCGAGGACCAAAATCAGGCAGATTCTTGATTCAGGCCGATGGGCAAGGCCGGACCCAATCCACATGAACCCGCCCTGATCGATGACCGATCCTCGGGCTGTCATTCTCTCGGTAATGGGATCAAACTACCCTTTGCAGGTCGAAATTTTTCTTCGCTTCCCGTGAAACGTTTGGTAGTCTTGGAGCACCAATTTAACAATTGGTCGCATTTTTCCCTTCTTTTCCCAACCAGGCTGCAGTTTTAGGAGAGAGAACGTGCGCTCATTTACCTTGGTGACTCTTGCGGCGTTGTGCTTTGCGCCTTCCCCAGCCCAGCGAACCCAGCCGACGCCAACAGCATCGTTGCAGGCGATTGCGCCAAGCGGCATCCCGATTCCCGTCGTCGCAACGCGGATCGAACAAGGAGAGAAAACAGATGCTTGATCGAACGCAATTCGAACGCGAAGTGCGCTTTGCGGTCGTTGTCTACGGCGGAGTTTCCTTGGCCGTGTACATGAACGGCGTCTCGCAGGAACTGCTACACCTGGTGCGCTCCACTCATGAGGAGCTTGACGAGCTCACGCCGGTCGAGCAAGTCTACCGGCGTTTGGCCTGTCTCGTTGGTGAGCCTGCCAAGGAACCGAAGCCGGATGAGCACGGGCAATCATTACTCTCGGACGATCAGAAAAGTGAAGGCGCTAATCAATCCAAGCGGCCCAGCCGCGTGGATTGGACGCCCTCGGCGCTCGGCAAGATTGAACATCACTTGAGCCGGTCAACGCCCGACTCAGCAGAGCGAACAGAGCGCATTGTGGGGTCGCATGTCTCAACCGGCACAGAAGCCTGGCTGACGAAAGACGAACTCGAAAAGCCGTCGACGAAATTCGTTGTGGACATCCTTGCAGGGACTTCCGCCGGTGGAATCAATGCCATTTACCTAGCCAAGGCGCTGACGACCGGGGCGACGTTGGATGCGCTCGCAAAGCTCTGGATCACCGCGGCAGACCTGACCAAGTTATTGAATGACAGTAAAGTGGACCCTTTAAGGCTTAAGCAGAGTCCACCGCCGTCGCTTCTGAATAGTCCCTGGATGTACCTCCAATTGCTTCGAGCGCTGAACACGATGAGCAAAGAGGCAGATGCTCACAGCACGGAGGGAGGCATCAGTGATCGGTCTATGGTCGATGCGCTGGACCTCTACTGTACTACGACCGATCTTGATGGCCTTCCGGTTCTGCTTCCATTAACAGATAAAGGCGTTCGCGAGCGGCGCTACAAAAGCGAATTTCATTTCAAACGACGGCCGGGAATCGGAGACGAAAAGAATGACCTCCGCCAGGATATGGATCCATTCCTGGCCTTTGCGGCTCGATGCACATCTTCATTTCCCATAGCATTCGAACCGATGATGCTCCAGGACATCGCAAAGGTCGTTGACCGAGACGACCCTGATTTTGCAAGCTACTATTCGCGCAATCAGGGAAAAGACTTGAAGACGACGATCTTCGGCGCGAAAACGGAAGTAGCCGAACTGACCGCTGCCGCCGCATTCGAGAACGTCTGCCCGATCTACCTGGATAACGCCGCGACTCAGCAGGTCCCCTTCGATAGGCGAGCCTTTGCAGATGGAGGCTATTTACACAACAAGCCGTTTTCGTATGCTATCGAAACGCTTAAGCGCCGGAGTTCGACGAGGCCAGTCGATCGAAAGTTGATGTACCTCGAGCCCGAGCCTGAGGTCTTTTCAAAACGCGACAAATCTGTGCCGCGCGATTCCGACGGCAAGGTCGTCCGTCAGAATGCAATTCAAAATGGTCTCGACGCACTGCTCGTGCTGCCCCGCTACCAGACAATCCGCGAAGACATTCAATCTGTTGTCCAGTGGAACAGCAATGTTTCGCGCCTGCAACGAGTCATTGAAGATCTCCAGGACGGCGTCGAGAGCGTCGCAATCAATATAGCGGATCCTGCAAAGTACGCGGACTGGCAGCGTCGCCTCGAATACTCCAACTATCTGCGGCTTCGCCTTTCGAGTGCCGCCGACCGGGTTGCGGCACTGCTTGCCGCAGCAATAAAGGTCGAGACCGACTCGGTCGAAGGCTCCGCTCTTCGCGTCGTCGCAGGTGAATGGCGTGACCGCAATTTTGGGGGGCATAAGGTTTTCGGCGCAGACCCCAAACTCCGCGAGGCACAGTTGTCGTATCTCGACATGTACGACTTCGAATTCTTGCTCAGGGGGCTGCGGTACCTGCGAACCCGACTGATTAAAGTCAGCTCAAGGCAAAACAAAGAGCACTTCTCCAAGATATGGGATGCCCTTGATCAGCTGACAAGACAATACGACGATCTGGCAAATGACGACCCTCACCTTGACCTGAGCAAGGCGACGAAGGTTCAGGCTCTGGAGAACCTCGTCTACCCGGCTTGGCTGGCGTGTCTCAAATTCGTGATGGATCCGACAGCGGCGCGATGGTTCCTGGAAGCCTTACGCGAGCTGGAAACAGGTGACCGCTCTAATTTGGCTGAGTTGCTGAGTGCAACCGAAGGTGGGTCGACTGCCCGGGCCCAATGGTTGTTCAAGAATTCGGATCAACCTATTGGCTTTGTGCTCGATAGCACGCTGGCAAAGTCAGTGGTAAGCCTTGGGAATCTCAAACCGGACAAATTGCGACTCCTCTGGGGGCCGGGAGCGACGGGTTGCCGCGAGAGATTGAGATGGGCAAGACAACAAACAACGACGCCCTATGCCCCGTTTCTTCGCGATCTTACGTTCGGAGCGATTAAGCAGTCGATCGAGGACCAACTGCAGAATGAGTATGGTAAAAAAGCTGGCCTGTGTCGGCTGAAGATTTTGGTCGGGTCCGAAGAAGATCGAAATCCCGACAGCCTGCACGGGATCTATTTTGCCTTTGACGACAAGCTGAAGACGATGCCGCCAGAGACCCAAGGTTTCGGCAACTCGTGGCGGGAGTTCGAGATTAAAGACACGCTTGTCTATCCGGTAACTTTCGGCACGGGTCTGGGCGAATTCGAAACGGTGGATCTATTTCGGATCAGCCCGCAGGACACCGGAGGAATTTCAGGGATAGCTGCGCTCGAAAAAGGTAAGATTGCACCTCTGAAGGGATCAAACCTGATGGCTTTTGGAGGCTTCCTGGATTCGAGCTGGAGACTCAGCGACATGCTGCGTGGACGCTTGGATGGGGCGGATCGACTGATAACAGCAATCTTGCCGGACAGCGATCCGCAGACTGTTCAGGTTCGCGAGATGCTGATCCGAGAGGCGCAAGCGGCCATCGCAAAGGAATGGGAGACTTTTGAACGCGAACTGCAGAACCCACCCCCGACGGAGCGTCGAAGCTTCTTTAGGCGGAATTTGAATATGGTGGTCAGAGTCGTCACTCCAAGACTGTCTTGGCGGCGAGACTCGAAGATGGAAGGGGCTTCACGTGAGACGGAAACTGAAGGAACAGTCCAAACACCTACAACTACGGCGAAACCTTCCAAATGGAAACGCTTTTGGGCCGGAGTTGGCGATCGCATTTGGAAGATCGGAGGAATAGGAAATGGGCACACAGTTAATCCAGGCAGCAACTCAGGTAATTAGCCAAACAATTCAAGATGCGGATCATCCGCCGGATCCCGAATCGACGCTCCGTAACGCAGCGCGTGCGACGACCATTCTGGGCAAGATGCTGGAGGACATGGCAGACAAGTCTGCAAAGAAAGTTTCCAAACCGGCACGGCTTATCACAAATTTTGGCCTCCTGGGCTACGGCTTGGTTGAGATATCCGTGCCGCGCTCAATCTGGTCACATATTGCCAGCTACTGGCTGCAACTACTTACGTTAATCGGCGCAGCGATGTTTGCGCTTGGGCTTTTTTTCAGGACCGAGGACACTTGGAAAATTGGACTGGGAGTGCTGGTCTTCGTCTGGTTGATCTCAGGATTGCGTGATGTGCTGCAATTGGTAATGAGGGGTAAACCGGTTACAGGATGGGCTTTGGCGATCCAATGGCGACTCCTGCTCCCTCTCGCCTGCTTTGCCGTGCTGGCTGTGGTCTACGCTCAGACTGTGAATCAAGTCCTCAATGAGACGGGAGGAGTTCTGATTTGGATTCATAAGGATGTACTCAGCGGATGCCAGCACCTCCTTAACCTGGTTAACTCACTGCTTGGTCACCCATGAGCCGCTGCTGTTGGCATTCAGTCTCACCGATAGGTGTGGATCACCGCCCTCAGTGTCGCCCGCGCACAAAGTTCAGCATCCGCAGCAGCAGCAATAAAACTGCAAACGCGACCGCGCACACCAGAACCAGACGCTGTAAGCGCGGCTTTGTTCGCCAAGATTTTACTGGTCTATTCATGGGAAGGTTAATGTGAAGCAAGGCCATTTTACCGCGCTGGATACGACTATTAGCGGCTGATTCCAGACGGCTTGCGGCGCACCATATGCGCAAAAGCCCGTTTTTCATGCTGCTGATACAATAGAAGGTGCCGCACTGTGCGGTGAATTTTCTTATTTTGTCCCCTGATCCCATGGCCTGAACGGCCGAACCAAGAGAAGGAAAAGCTCCCCTGTGACTCAGACGATACGCAATATCGCCATCATCGCCCATGTCGACCACGGCAAGACAACCCTCGTAGACGCCATGCTGCGGCAATCCGGCACATTCCGCGCCAACGAACAGGTGGCCGAACGCGTGATGGACTCGAACGAGCTCGAGCGGGAGCGCGGCATCACCATCCTGGCCAAAAACACGGCCATCGTCTTTGAAGGCGGCAAGATCAACATTGTGGATACTCCCGGCCACGCCGATTTTGGCGGCGAGGTGGAACGCGCCCTGAAGATGGTAGACGGCGTGATGCTGCTGGTGGACGCGGCCGAGGGCCCACTGCCGCAGACGCGCTATGTGCTGGCTAAGGCGCTCGAAGCTCATCTCAAGCCTATCGTGGTGATCAACAAGATCGATCGCCCCGACGCTCGGCCTCAGGAAGTCCTGGACGAGATCTACGACCTGTTCATCGACCTCGATGCTGACGAGACGCAACTCGATTTCCCGGTGCTCTACGCGGTAGCCAAGGCGGGCACGGCGTCGCTCGACATGGCCAAGCCCGGCGTGGACCTGCAGCCGCTCTTCGAGACCATTGTTTCCGAGATTCCGCCGGCCACCGGCGACGCCGAAGGCACACTGCAGATTCTGGTCACTAACCTCGATTATTCGGATTACTTTGGCCGCATCGCCATCTGTCGCGTCTTCCAAGGCACGCTGCATGCCGGCGACGACGTGACCATCTCCAAGCGCGACGGCACACTGCAGAAGACGCGCATTACCAAGCTGTTCACCTTCAGCGGCCTCAAGCGAATTGAAACCACCGAGACCACCATGGGCGACATTGTGGCCGTGGCCGGCGTCGAGGGTATCACCATCGGAGAGACCATCACCAGCGTCGAAAATCCCGCACCCCTGCCGCTGATTGTTATTGATGAACCGACGATTGCCATTCAATTCAGCGTCAACAATTCGCCGTTTGCCGGCCGCGAGGGCCAATACGTCACCAGCCGCAACCTGCGCGAACGCCTCGAAAAAGAGTTGCTGACGAACGTTTCAATACGTGTGGAAGACACCGGCTCGCCGGATACTTTCAAGGTGCTGGGCCGCGGCGAATTGCAGCTTGCGATTTTGATCGAGATGATGCGCCGCGAGAGTTTCGAACTTCTCGCCGGTCGGCCGGAGATTGTCACCAAGATGGTGGACGGCGTGCGCATGGAGCCTGTGGAGCATCTCACCATCGACGTGCCCGACGCTTATACCGGCGTGGTCATTGAGAAGCTTGGGCCGCGCAAGGGCGAGATGACCAAGATGCACAACCACGGTTCTGGCCGCGTGCGTATGGAGTTTCGCGTGCCCAGCCGCGGCATCATCGGCCTGCGCAGTGAGATGCTCACCGACACCCGCGGCACCATCGTGATGAACGCCCTGTTCGACGGCTATATCCCCTACCAGGGCGAAATTCCGCAGCGTCCCACAGGCGCTCTGGTTTCCGACCGTCAGGGGCTCACTACAACTTATTCGCTGAACGGCCTGCAAGAGCGCGGCGTGTTGTTTGTGGGAGCGGGCGTTGAAGTCTACGAGGGAATGATCGTCGGCGAGCACTCGCGCGACAAGGACCTCGACGTAAATGTGGTCCGCGAAAAACACATGACCAACATGCGCGCCTCAAGCGCGGACGAAGCCATCCGCCTGGTGCCCGTGAAGGCTCTCAATTTGGAGCAGGCCATCGAGTTTATCGCCGAGGATGAAATGGTCGAGGTCACTCCCAAGTCGCTGCGTCTGCGCAAGAAGATTCTGCAACAGAACAAACGGCCCAAGAACTGGGAGAAGAACATCGCGTAACAAACTGCGAGAGAACTTGCAGTTTTGAAAAGGCGCGGCTTTAGCCGCGCCACTAAACGAGTAAATCAGAAATCCCGCTCTAATGCCGGTGCCAGGCTTCGAAGGCCACTTCAATCACCGCAAATAGCACGCTGGCAGCCGCCAGGAATCCCTTGGCCCGCTGCCAGTTCTGCTCATGCCGCTCCAGGCGCCGCTCCAGATCAGCAATGCGTCCGCCGCTGCCGTCGCCCATCAGGCCGGTCATCTGCGCCTTTAGCACGCTTAAATCGCTCAGCACCTGCGCTTCGAATTCATTCATCATTCGCATTCGCCGAACTCCATTCGTCCATCGCTAACTGAAAAGTTGCCGCTCGAACTCTCATAGCGGCAGGTTGATGAACAATGCCGTTGAAAACTCCGAGTAGTTCGGCGGCGTGGAGCCGTCAAACATCCGAATAAAAAAACGGTCGTTAGCGGCGATTCTCAAAAGAGTCATCGTCGGCTGAGTCGACCGCATCACCAGGCTCGGATCTTCGCCCGCCATGAAGGCGAAATCCCGCAAACGAATTTCAAATCCACCGCCCGTTGGCGGCGTCACGCCGGCATTGATCGCCACTTTCGTGCCATTCAACGTAGTCACCGTGAGGTTGTTGAGATTGGCCAGCACGGTAGGAGCGATAGGCGCCGGAAGCCATGTATTCGCAGGCACCGTTGCGCTGGTCTTGATAGCCAGATCGTCGGCCCAGTCGTTGGCGAATGCGATAGCATACTCCACCAGGTCGGGATGGCTTGCCTTATAACTTACCGTAACTGTCCGCACCACTACCTGCGCATCCAAATTTGTCGAAGGCGCATTCAGCAACAGCGCGTCTCCCGGCCAGACATCACTGGTGAAGCTCGACCTGGTTCCTTTGTACGTCCGCTCCACAGCGCGCTCACGCCCGCCGCCGCCTGCTCCATCACCAGCGCCGCATTGCGGCAGTCCGCGGAGCTGCGCGCCGGCGGATTGGTCACCGAACCAATCCACGCAGCTTCGGTCGGCATTCCGGCCGACGCGAGCGCCTGTTGATTTGCAGCATTGACCGCGCGTCCCACAGCTCTGCCCACTGTGCGATAACTCACCGCAATCTGTTCGCCTGCCACCGGCGTATACCCGTTGTAGAACACTGCTCGGCCCGTGCGCTCCAGATGGCACTCGGCCGCCTCTGCTGTCGAGCCAACCCGTCGAGTATAGGCCCCGCCATTCGGCGGCGTGCTCACCACCCAACCTGAGCCGAGATTGGTCAAATTCAGCGCGCGCATGGTTCCAGTCAAACTGATGCTGCTCGCGGCCACCACATTGCAAGCCGCGGGAAGACCAGCCATAGTTCCGTCGTAGAGCGTCACCGGCATTCCGCCCACTCCGTTGACAAGCTCCTGAATCTCCATCTGCACGTTTCCCGGAGCCGCATTCAACTGCCCTCCGGATGTAATTGGCCCACTATCTCCAAAGGAATGATAGATTGCCAACTCCCGCTCATTCTCCGCGCAATGCACTCTGACGCGCAGTGTGTATTGGTACGCTGGATTGATCACATAAGCCGTTCCCACCGGGCTTCCTTGAATCAGCGGCTGCAACGTGACGGTCCCAGTGCCCGGCTGCGCAGTCGCTTGAAAACCTGCGGTGCACGTAGTCTGCTTATCCGTGCCAACAAAAAAGCCGGCCAGCTCCCCTGTGCTGCCCGCGGCAAGAGTTACCCCTACAGCCTCTAGCAGCAGAGTTCCGCCCATCTCCACAGGATCAATCCATGTCAGCAGCGTCTCCCCGTCAATTCCGTTGCCGCCATTCATCGTCAGTCCG
>Ga0187890_10003244_pt1 | contig 11262 bp, 10 predicted proteins | sample June2016WEW_21_1_FD_133005 | JGI IMG/M metagenome (GOLD analysis project Ga0187890, IMG submission 133005) | Peatland microbial communities from SPRUCE experiment site at the Marcell Experimental Forest, Minnesota, USA - June2016WEW_21_10 | ecosystem: Environmental > Terrestrial > Soil >...
GGAGCCGTCCTTTCACTGGGCTCCGAAGAGAGGGATATGGCGAATTTGCAGGGAAGAATTGCGCTGGTGACCGGGGCTTCGCAGGGAATCGGGCGGGCCTGCGCGCTGGAGTTGGCGCGGGCCGGGGCCACGATGGTGGTTACCGACATCAACGAGGTCAAACTGGCCCAGGTTGCGGCGGAGATCGAGGCGGCCGGCGGCCAGGCGGCGGCGTTCCGGCTGGACGTGTCCAGCCAGGAGTCGATCGAGGCCGGGGCGAAGGCGGTGCTGGAGCGGTTCGGCAAGGTGGAGATCCTGGTAAACAACGCCGGGATCACCCGCGACGGTCTGATGATGGCCATGAAGCGGGCCGATTGGGACCTGGTGCTGGCCATCAACCTGACCGGGCCGTTTCTGCTGACGCAGGCCCTGCTGAGGCCGATGATCAAGAATCGCTGGGGGCGCATCGTGAACATGGCCAGCGTGGTGGGCCGAGCCGGGCAGGCGGGCCAGGTGAACTATGCAGCCTCGAAGGCCGGGCTGATCGGATTGACCAAGTCGCTGGCGCGCGAAGTTGCCTCGCGGGGGATTACCGTGAATGCCGTGGCGCCGGGCTACATTGAGACCCCCATGACCGCGGTTCTGGACGAGAAGGTGAGCGCGGCGATGCTGGCGCAGATTCCGCTGAGCCGGCGGGGGACGGACCGCGACGTCGCGCAGGCGGTGGCGTTTCTGGCTTCTGAAGAAGCGGCCTACATCACCGGGCACGTGCTGGACGTGAACGGCGGAATGTTCATGGGCTGATGTCGCACTGGTCGTAAAGCTGGTAGTTTTGGAGTCGAGGGTTTGTTTGCAATGAGAGGGCGCGGCTTCGGTCGCGCCCTTTCAAGTTGCTTGCCGCGCATCTTCCCGAAGATCATTGCCGTAAGCGCAGATTCCAAGCCTATCCGCAAATTGTGGCGCCGGTCTCCAGACCGGCTGTACTGGCGGCTTCCAAGCCGCCAGAGGCGTTGAGTGCAGGTCTGTCCGCCGCGGCGGATGCACGACAGCCGCTCTGGAGAGCGGCGCTACAGAATCAGAAATTTACGGATAGGCTCTCCAAAGCCACTCAGCTTCCCAGGAACTTCGCGCCCCACACCAGCAGCGCCGCGCCCAGCAAGATGCGGTAGACCGCGAACATGACAAAGCCGTGCTTGCGCACCCAGAAGAGAAACCACTCGACGACGCCGAGAGCCACGAAGAAGGAGACGACGAGGCCGATGAGAAGAACAATCCAGCGGTCGGTGGTCATGGTGACATGGGCGACGGCGGTTCCGGCGGCTTGGGCGGCCTTGCTGGGGTGAAGCTCCTTGGCCAGATCCCAGCAGGTGGCGGCGATCATGGTGGGAATGGAGAGCAGGAAGCTGAACTCAAGGGCCGCGGGGCGGTCGAGGCCTACCAACTGTCCGGCGGCGATGGTGGACATGGAGCGTGAGGTCCCGGGAAAGATGGCCGAGAGGGTTTGGCAGAGGCCGATCCAGACGGCCTGGCCTAGGCTCATGTCTTCCACGTCGAGAGTATTGGGATCGTAGCGTTCGCTCCAGGCGTCGATGATCCACATGACGATGCCGCCGATGAGCAGGGCCAGGGCCATGACGGTGAGGCTGCCCAGGTTCTTCTCGCTCCACTTGTGCAGCAGCAGAGCGGGCACCGAGGTGCAGGCAAAGGCGATGAGGGTGAGCGAGATGGGATGATTCAGCCAGTTGCGGTCGCCGTTTTCGCCCTTGGGAAAGGTGCGCAGGAAATCGACGATGCGGCCCAGGAAGAGAAGGGCGAGGGCCAGGATGGCGCCCAACTGAATGACGATGGTGTACATCTTCCAGTATGCGTCGTCCAGCGGGATCTTCATCAGCGCTTCGGCAATGCGCAGGTGGGCCGTCGAACTGACGGGGAGAAACTCGGTCAAGCCTTCCACAATGCCCAGCAAAATGGACTGAATATAGGGGTTCAAGAAACCTCCAGCGTGCGGGTTTTCAGGCTGCTAGAAACTCGTTGCTCTGAAAGGGCACGGCTCTAGCTCAGCCGCTCACTCCCGATCGATGCCGTAAACAGGGACGCCCTCATCCAATTTGTACACCAGAGCCCCGGCTCGCCACGCATAATCGGATTGGGCGAAGTGCTCTTTAAGCCTTGCGGCCAGTTCCTTGGCATGGTTGTGGGCATCGCCGGCCTTCTTGTCGCTGCCGTCGGCGGCGTACATATCGGCGAGGACGGCCTGGCGGTAGACGGCCTGATAGAGAGCCTGTGCCGCGCGAGGCCCGTCCGCATACTCGGCCGCGTACTTCTCATACAGCTCGGATTCCTTCTCCGGGCATTTGGGCGACCCCTGCCAGTCTCCGCAGAGCTTGTTGTCGATCAGCTCGAAGGCGGCTAGCGCGGCCTGGCGGGTGCGGGGGTAGAGCTTGAGGATCTTCCTGAGTTCGTCTTCGTCCATCTGATCGCGGAGGTAGGGATCTCTTTCCTTGGCGGAGGGGCGCGTGGAGGCGTCGGCCTTCTGCAACTGCCAATGAATGTCGGCGGCGCGCCAGGCGGCATCGGTCACCAGCGGGGAGTTGGGGAACATCTCCACCAGGCGGCGGTAGAGCAGGCGGGCGCTCTGGGCGGCGTTGGCCGGGCCGCGCGGATCGCTGGCCAGCGACTCCTGGTTGGCCGCCTCGCCCATCAGTATCTGGTCGCCGTTGGGGGTGTTCTCGGTGACAATGCCCTTGGCCTCGATCCAGCCGGAGACGGGCGGCGGGGTTTCGTCGGTGCCGAACAAGGGTGCGTCCTTCTCGCGCGCCTCCACGAGATCGGTGTTGGCGTAGACACGCATCCATGGGCCGCTCTTCTCGGCCACCACCATCTCGCGGCCAATCTGCGCGCGGTCCAACTTCTGCGAGGCAAAGTCGGGCGAGATGTAGATCCAGGTGATGCGCAGAGCCGTGGCGCGCGGACCGGCCATGGGCTTTTCAGGCTGCCGGGGCTTCTTTTGGCCGAGAGCGGGCAGGAAGGCAAAGACGAGGGCCAATGCGATGGTGAGGATGCGGGGTTTCATCACAGGCAGAATCATAATCGAACGACGCTAAAGCGCGCCTTCGGTGAGCGCGATCAGGTCTCGGTGAGCACTTCGGCGAGCAGGGCGGGATCGACGTTGCCGCCGCTGACCACGGCCACGGCTCTGCGATAGGGCGGAAGCTCCGCGCCGTGGAAGAGCAGGGCCGCGGCGGCCACCGCTCCGCTGGGCTCGGGAACCAGGCGCGCGGCAGCGACGATGGCGCGCATGGCGGCGCGAATCTCGGCTTCGGTGACGGTCACGATGCCGTCCACGAAGGCCTGGATGTGGGCGAAGTTGCGCCGGCCCACGCTCTGGGTGCGCAATCCATCGGCGATCGTGCGGCTGGTCAGCTCGGCCGGCCAGGTGACGATCGAGCCAGTGCGAAAGCTCTCCGCCGTATCGCCGGCCAGCTCGGGTTCGACGCCGAAGACCTTGGTTTGAGGGGTCGCCGCGGCGACCTTTACCGCCGCGGCAACGCCCGCAAGCAGGCCGCCGCCGGAGACCGGGGCCAGCACCAGATCCACTTCAGGGAGCGCCTCGACGATTTCCAGGCCGCAGGTAGCCTGGCCGGCGATGATCTGCTCGTCGTCGTAGGGTGGGATGACCACATAGCCGTGCTGGCGGACAAGCCGCTCGGCCACGGCCAGGCGCTCGCTGGAGGCCAGGCCCACGTCAATGACCTCCGCCCCGAGGGCAAGAGTCGCGGCGCGCTTGACGGCCGGGGCATTCGAGGGCATGACGATGACCGCTTTAGCTCCCACCGCGCGGGCGGCATAGGCCACGCCCTGCGCGTGGTTGCCGCTGGAGTAGGTGATGACGCCGCGGGCGATCTCCGCGGGCGTGAGCTGGAGAATCTTGTTGGCCGCGCCGCGGATTTTGAAGGCGCCGATCGGCTGAAGGCTTTCGGCTTTCAGGTAAATCTCTTTGCCGGTTCCGTGGCCGGAGATGCCGGGGAACGGGGTGCGGACGAGCGGGGTCTTGACGGCGATGCCGGCGATGCGGGCGGCGGCGGCGCGGATATCGGCGAGCGTGACGAGTGGCTCCGGCATCGTCTATGAATATTTGATTCGGTCGTCTTCGTAGAAGCTTTCGCGTTCCGTTGCCTCAGGAGGAAGGATGGGCAGATGCTCCGAACCAGCGCTCAATCTCTCCGACAATCTCTTCAGATCGCTCCGCGTCAATCTTCCCGAACCGGGCGCGTAGAATGGCAGAACCTCACGCAAGAACTCGCTTGCGTATTGTTCAGGCGAATTGCTCTCCCGATCGGCTAGAGCCTTCAAGTGGGCCTCCGTCTCCGGGTCGAGTTCGACCTGAATCGTCATGGGAGCGTCTCCTATATTCCCATTATCCGCTGGATTCTGCGAGGATGGAAGGGGTTAGACGGAGATTGGGCCGGTTTGTGGCCCGATCCCAGGTCTCAAAGGCAAGACCTTGGGGCACCCGGCAGTGTGATCAACCACGCTGAGTGTTATATTGATTTTTTGCGGGAGGTCTCTGATGGCGGAGCGCAATCTAGATTTGTCAACGGAGGAATACGAAACAATTGCCAGTTTCTTAGGCTACGGAAATCCGTCCGCCGGGGTGTGGTTCATAGGGATTGACGAGGGTCTTGGACAAATTGATGACAAAGAAGCTAGAACGAATCTCAAGGCGCGCGCAGGTTTTGAAAACACAATGGATTTGCGCAAGGCCCACTTACTCTTGCAGCGAGATCGTCAGACTATCGATATTGAGTTAAATCCGCCTCCTACTCGGGCATGGAGGTGGATGGCGAGAATTATGAGAGCACATGAAGGAAATGCTGACTGGAATGATCCAAAGCTCGCCGAAGAATTTGTTCGCCAACGGCTCGGGCGCATGAACGGGACCTTGAACAAGAGTACGTTCTTGACTGAGCTTTCGCCGATTCCGGCGCGCGGCGCCAGCGATAAGAAGTGGATGTTGGAGTTTATGCACCGCGTTCCCGACCTTAAAGCAACGCTGAGAATACGAAACGAAAGGCTGCGAGAATTGGCCGAGAGTGCTTCCTTGATATTCTGCTATGGAAACGGGTCGAATCGGGCACCACAATTTGCGGATCTGCTCGGCACCGAATGGCAGTCTCTAACAAGCGATATCAGCATTTCCCGCGACTCAAGGCGACTTCTGCTTCCGTTCTTTGGATTCCGCAAAGAGAAGCAGCTGCAAGCTGCTGTAGAAGAACTGTTGATTCGTGGTTTGTTGTGATAATTCCCAACCGGCTCAGATTTCGAGGATCACCGGCATAATCATCGGCCGGCGGCCGGTGGTTTTCTGGATCAGCCGCTTGAGTTCGGCGCGGACCCTTTTCCTTGACCAGGCCGTAGTCAGCCTTCTGCTCGGTGCTCAGGCCGTCGAGGGTCTTGAGGACCAGTTCGCGGGCTTGGTCGGTTCGGAGAGAATACGTCATGAAGCTGCGCAGCGGCCTAACTGCCTTTGTCTCATATTCGGCTAGCGGATATTGAAGCTATAAACCACACTGTATGAGAAAAGCGGGTAAATCTGTACCTTGCCCAGTTCATTCCTCCATTTAGTGAGCGACGACTGCAAGGCGTTGTTGAACTCAACCGCGACCGGATTCGTGCCGTCTCCCACGTTGCTGCATTGGGTTTGCAAGGCGTCGAGGCAAACCCATCCGGACGAATTCACGTTCGCCGAAGGCGCTCCGGTGAACGCGACGCCAAACTCCGACGGAAAGGACCAATGCCTTTTAGATCGGGGAATGAATTTGCCAAAGCCGCCAGTGAGCGTCACGGCTGGCCGGTTCGTATGCAGTCCCAGTACGCCGGTTCCAGCCAGCGGCGTTGCCCCGGTGGCTGGATTCGCGCTGGCTGCATAGAAGGTCTGGCCGCTCAGCGTGAAGCTGGTTCCCGGAACAATGTCAGTCGATACGGAAAGCTGGTTAGCATTGAAGAACATCAACCCCGGGCTCAACCGCCAGACGCTGTTGAACGGGTACCAGTCCAAGGAAGCCGCCGCCGACGCCATATGCAGGTTGGCATTCACGTTGAAACCCTCGATCTCGAAGCGGCTACGGTTGTAGACGAAGAGGTTTCCCATGAGCCGGGCGTCGAAAAACTCATCCAGGACGATCGCCGACTTGAGCCCGATTCCAAGCGGAGAGACGTCCGCGCCGATCCCAATGCGGGAAAAGGGACGTTGATGCTCTTGAGCGGCGGGTGAGGTGTTGTAGCGCTCCGAGCCGCCGCCAAGGGCCGCGGGGGCCGGGGCTTCCGGGAGCGAAAGATCCCCGTCCGCGGAGCTCACAGAGCTGTCGATGGCTGAACTGGGCAACCCCGAACCGAACAAGCTGGAGCTTTCAGTCGAGTTGTTGTAACTGACCTCAGTCGAAGTGCTGGAAGCACTTGCGGTGGAACCGTTTAGCGACTGCGCGGGGGCCGGCACGGCGCATGTCAGCATAGCCAGGAGTGCCGACAGGAATGCGAGCGAAGGAAACACGAACAGGTTTTTCGGGGGGAGTCTCCGGAATGCCATTCGAACCCTCGGCCATAAGTCTCCCCGAGTCAACGACCTTGCGGACTTGGGGGAGTGCCGCAAGACTTCTGCTTGATTGCAAGATCACTTCCCTGGGTCTAAGTGGGAGCGCTTCGGCGACATGATCGCCACGGAACTACACACGCTAAGTAGACCGACGTGCGCTCAGTTCGTCTGTTCAAAATGCAACAGCTCAGGCCTCAAGAGCAAGATCGAGAGCGCCCAGCCGTCAAATCTCCAGAATCACCGGCATGATCATCGGCCGGCGGCCGGTGGTCTTCTGGATCAAGCGCTTCAACTCCGCGCGGACCTTTTCCTTGACCAGGCCGTAGTCGGCCTTCTGCTCGGTGCTCAGGCCGTCGAGGGTCTTGAGGACCAGTTCGCGCGCCTGATCGGTGATGTCCGCGCCGCCGAAGCCGCGCATCACCACTTCGGGCGACTGCTCCACCTTGCCGGTGCGCTTGTTGATGGCCAGAACCGCCAGCACGATGCCGTCTTCCGACAGAATGCGGCGGTCCTTGATGACCAGCTCTTCAACCACATCGATCGAGGAGCCGGAGTCGATGAGGATGCGCCCGGCGGTCACCTTGTCGCGCTTGCGGGCGTCGTCCTTGTCCAGTTCGAGCACGTCGCCGTCTTCAATCACCATGGCGTGCTCCACAGCGCCGGTCTCCATGGCCACGCGGGCATGCTTCTGCAGGTTGCGGTAGTCGCCGTGGATGGGGATGAAGAACTTGGGCCGGACCAGGCTGATGAGCAGGCGCTGCTCCTCCTGGCTGCCGTGGCCGCTGACGTGAATCAGTCCATGGGCGCCATCGTCGAAGATGACATTGGCGTCGCGCCGGCAAAGGTGGTCGATCACCCGGAAGATGCTCTTCTCGTTACCGGGAATGATGCGCGAACTGAGGACGACTGTATCGCCCGATTCGATGCGGGCGTGCTTGTGGTTGTCTACCGCGGCGCGGCTCAGTGCGCTCATCGGCTCGCCCTGGGTGCCGCTGATGAGCACCATCAATTGCTCGGGCGCGTAGTCGCGCAACTGGCTGGGATTGATGACCAGGCCCTGGGGAATGTCTATGTAACCGAGGTCCTGGGCAATCTCAGTGCTCTCCATCATGGAGCGGCCGACGATGGCTACCTTGCGGCCATGCTGGCGGGCCAGGTCGAGGGCGATGCGGATGCGGTAGATGGAGGACGAGAAGCAACTGAAGAAGAGTTTCTTCTTGCTTTGCGAGAAGATTTCGTCAAGCCGTGGAATGACGGCGCGCTCGCTGGGCGTGTAGCCGGAGCGTTCGACGTTGGTCGAGTCCTGGAGCAGCGCGAGGACGCCGCGCTTGCCGTATTCGGCGAAGGTGTGCAGGTCGAAGGCGTGGTCGTCGAGGGGCGAAAGGTCGATCTTGAAGTCGCCGGTGTGGATGACCACGCCCACCGGCGTTTCGATGGCCAGAGCCACGCAGTCCACCAGCGAGTGGGTGACGCGGATGGGCTCGATGGTGAAGGGGCCGATGGTGAACTTCTCTTTGGACTTGATCTCGATAAGCGTGGTTTCATCCAGCAGGTGATTCTCTTCAAGGTTGCCTTCGACGTAGGCCAGGGTGAACTCGGTGGCGTAGACGGGAACCTTGAGTTCGGAGAGAAACCAGGGCAGGCCACCGATGTGGTCCTGGTGGCCGTGGGTAAGGATAATGGCGCGTACATGCGCTTTGTTTTCAATCAGATAGGTTATATCCGGGACGACGACATCCACGCCCAGCAACTCCGACTCCGGAAACATCAAGCCGGCGTCGATCACGATCATGTCGTCTTCCCAGCGAAGGGCGAGGCAGTTCATGCCGAACTCGCCGAGACCGCCCAGGGGAATAATCTTCAGTTTCTTCGCTTGCATGGGTCAGATTCGATGGTAGCACCGGCGGGAGGAGCGAGGTCAGCTTGGCTGACGAGTTACCGCAGCAAATCTTCAAGCGCGGTGCTGAGGTCGGTCTTTTCGTCGCGGTACTTGACGATGACGGGGGCGTAGAGCGAGAGGCCCCACTCCCGGCTCAATTCATGGCCCTTGCCCTTGGCGACAGCGCGGGAGCCGGGAACGACGACAGCGTTCTGGGGGATGATGAGCGGCAGATCGGCCGTGGCGCGGAGAATTGTGCCGTTGACGAGGTCGAAGACCGGCGTTCCGCGGGTGAGGATGGTTCCGGCGGCGAGCACCGCGCCGGCGCGGACGATGGTTCCCTCGTAGACGCCGCAGTTGCCGCCCACCAGCACGTCGTCTTCAATGACCACGGGGCTGGCGTTGACGGGCTCCAGCACTCCGCCGATCTGGGCCGCGGCGCTCAGGTGGACGCGCTTGCCGATCTGAGCGCAGGAGCCGACCAAGGCGTGGGAATCCACCATCGAGCCTTCGTCCACCCAGGCCCCGGCATTGATGTACATCGGGGGCATGCAGACCACGCCGCGGGCCACATAGGCTCCGGCGCGGACGGAGGAGCCGCCGGGCACGACTCGGACGCCGTCTGCCGTTGTGAAATGGCGGACGGGGTAGGTGTGCTTGTCGATAAACGAAAGCCTGCCGGCGGCCGACTCTTCCAGGTCGCCCAGGCGAAAGCCGAGCAGGATGCCCCGCTTGACCCAGGCGTTGACGCGCCAGCCAGTGGGCGAGGCGGGATCGGGCGAGGCGGCGCGGAGTTCCCCGCTTTCAAGGGCGGAGCGGAGTGAAAGAAAGGCCGCCATGGCGGAGGGATCCCCGATGGCGGAAGGTCCGGCGGCAAAGTGCCGCTCGATCGTCGCTTGCAATTGGCTCAGATTCATTGCACTCCGAGTTTATCAAGACAGGGGGCGAGGGATCAGGGAACAGGGATCAGGGAACACAAGCTTGGCGAGGTCAGAGAGCCGGCGGGCGGGGCACATCCCTTCTACGCAGCGCGATTCGGCGTCGAGGGCCTGCCGCCCGCAATCGCCAATGCGCTCAAGCTTCCCACCGCGGCCACGCGCATCGGCGGCAGCGCCAACATCTTGGCCGGCGCGCCGCGGATATGATGGCAATTTTGTTGGCGGAATCCACCCAGGAGGCACTTCCGCAATCAGGCGATGACCGGCAGGGTGGGCATGGCGCCTTGCTCTTTGGCTTCGGCGACGACGGCGTCGAGGTGGGAGAGGACTTCGGGGACGGTCATGGTGTAGATCTCGCGGCGCGAGTCGCAGCCTTCCTCGACCAACTGCTTGAGATAGCGGCCGGCGATCTGGGCGGCTAGCTGGTCGGTGACGACCTTGCCGGAGCGCCGCTTCTGCTCCACCCAGGCCTGCAAGGGGAGGGCGATCCACAGGGGGCGGCCGTTTACGTCGAAGCGGATATCCACGGCATCGGCGTGGCGGGTGGCAATGGCCACCAGAGTACCCTTCCAGCGGCAGTGGAGGTCTTCGCCGCTCCAGCGGTCGGAGACGTGGAAGTCTTCGTACATGGCTCTAGCGTATCGTTCCGGGGGTGCAACAGCAAGGGGCAGGGAGGAACCGCGGCGAAGGCCGGCGCTGGGCGCGGTTGATGGCGGTGGACGCGCGTCTCGGCGCGCTGTTAGACTAGTGGGGTTGCAGCGGCGGCGCTTCGGCCGAAGCGGGCCCAATTGCAAGTGAAATTGATCGGGACAATTGGCACAAGTCAGGACAAGAAGGAAAAGAAGAGACCGTGGATACTCGAACCCGTCACGCCCTCAAGCAGGATAGTTTTGCCAAGGCCACTGCCAGCAGCTTCAGTTGGGTCAGCGGTCACCGTTCCGGCGTTCTGCGCTGGGTCGTCAGTGTTGTTGCCGTCGTTGCTGTGTGCGTGGGCGGCCTGGTGTATTGGAGCCTGCGCGCCGCCGCCGCCGACAGCGCCCTGGGCGCGGCTTTGGATACCTACGGTGCGCCGCTGGCGATGCCTGGTGCGCCGGCCGAGATTGGCGTTTATGCCAGCGCGAGCGAGCGCTCGAAGGCCGCCCACGAGCAGTTTGCGGCGGTGGCCGCGAAGTACGGCTGGCTGCCCGAGGGCGCCAAAGCACGCTACTTTGCCGGCGTCACCGACCAGGAACTGGGGCAGACCGCAGCCGCCGAGACGGAGCTGAAGCAAGTTGCCGGGGCATGGAGTTGGGGGAACCGCGATCTTTCCAACCTGGCCAAGCTGGCGCTGGCGGGACTCTATCGCCAGACGGGACGGGACGCGCAGGCCATCGACCTCTACAACGAACTGGCCGCCAAACCTTCGGAGACGGTCTCAACCGCGGCGGCCCAGCTCGACCTGGCCGACCTGTATGCGGCCAGGGGCAAGCAGGACCAGGCGCGCGCGCTGTGGGCCAAAGTGAAGGACGCCGACAAGGATGGCGCCGCCGGCATGATCGCCACGCAAAAGCTGGGCGGAAAGCAGTAGGTCAGGCAGATCACGCTTCCCGCCAATCGGGTATCCGCTGCGGTGGACGCTCGAAAGATGGGGCACGGTAAGGCAGGCTGCCTTCACACGGACTCGCGGGGCCTCAGGCTTCGCGAGTTCTTGTTTTTCATGGCTGGAACGGACAGGGTGGCCGCCGGTTGAGCATTCTTGAGTCCGCCTGCGTCTGGTGGTCTATGAGCGCCGGCCAGGCAGTATTCTCAGGTTGGATGGAGATTTCAGAGATCGCTGTGCGGGACGAAGCTGGGCGAATGGCGGCAGAGGAGACGCTCGCGGCGCTGGTGAGCCA
>Ga0187890_10003248_pt1 | contig 11258 bp, 7 predicted proteins | sample June2016WEW_21_1_FD_133005 | JGI IMG/M metagenome (GOLD analysis project Ga0187890, IMG submission 133005) | Peatland microbial communities from SPRUCE experiment site at the Marcell Experimental Forest, Minnesota, USA - June2016WEW_21_10 | ecosystem: Environmental > Terrestrial > Soil >...
CGGGACTACTACACCCTCACCAAGCCTGAGGTGAACCTGCTGATCCTGATGACCACCTCGGCCGGGTACTATCTGGCCTCGCGCGGCCCCTTCCGCTTCGCCGGCTTGATCAATACGCTGGTCGGCACGCTGCTGGTGGCCAGCGGCACGGCTACGTTGAATCAGTGGATGGAACGTGTGTGGGACGGTCAGATGCGCCGCACGGCCTCTCGTCCACTGCCTTCGGGCCGGATCTCCAGCCGCGAAGCTCTCATCTTCGGCCTGCTGCTCAGCATTTCCGGCGGTCTATATCTGCTTGTCGCCGTAAACGCTCTATCGGCTTTGCTCGCCGTTTCGACTCTTCTCTCCTATTTGCTGGTTTACACCCCGCTCAAGCGTAAAACGCCTCTGTGCACGCTGCTGGGGGCCTTCCCAGGAGCCATGCCGACGCTGATCGGCTGGGCGGGAGCTTCCGCGGCCATCAACCGGCAAGCCGGATTCCTGTTCGCCATCCTGTTTCTGTGGCAGTTCCCGCATTTCCTCGCCATCGCGCTGATGTATCGCGACGACTACAGCCAGGCCGGTTATCACATGCTGCCCGCCTTCGATCGAGACACGCGTTTCACTCGCCTGGAGATTGTCGCCTTTACTCTCGTGCTGGTAGCGGCCACGCTGCTACCGCTGGCGGATCATGCTGGCTGGCTGTATGGATCGGGGATGTGCGTGTCGGGAGCGTTCCTGCTCTATTACGTCGCCAAGTTGGCGCGCGTCAGCTCCAAGGTCATGGCCAGCCGCCTGCTCCACGCCTCGGTGCTCTATTTGCCGGTGGTTCTGGTGCTGATGGTGGCTGCGAAGAAGTAAGGTTACGGACCGCCTGCCGATCCTTCAGATTGTGTCGCACCGGGAATCATTTCTCGCGGGCTTGGTGTCCTTTTATCTTGGCAGGCTCTGCGTAATCCTGGCTGCTGCGTTGACTGTAGCAGCCGTGCTCGCGCCCGCAGCGGCCTTCGCTCAAGTCCGTCCTGTCGAGAATCGCAACGCCCTGCCCCTCACGAAGTTCTATGACACTCCCCGTCCTCTCCCCGGCGGCAAACCTGGAGAGCTGATCCGCTCACAGTCGTTCGAGGAATACGAACTCCCAATCTCGGTCTCGGCGATTCGCATTCTTTACCACTCGCGCTCTGCCGTTGGCGAGGACGTGGCGGCATCGGGCGTCGTTCTGTTTCCCTATGGCAAGAAGCCTCCAGCCGGAGGCTGGCCGGTCATCGTCTGGGCCCACGGCACCACTGGTGTCGCCCGCCGCTGCGCCCCCTCGCTCACCCGAAATATAGGACACGGCCCGTTTCTTTCGATGTACGTGAACCTTGGCTATGCCGTTGTCGCCCCGGATTACACGGGGCTGGGCACAGACTTCCGCAACGCATTCCTCGACAGTCCGTCGAACGCCGCTGACCTCATCGCTGCAGTTCCGGCCGCAAGAGCTGCAGAGCCTTCTCTGGGCGGAAGGTGGATCGCCATTGGCGAAGCGGAAGGCAGCCTGGCGGCCGTAGCCGTTGCCGAAAAGCAGCACGAGACTCGCGATCCCGGCTACCTCGGCAGTATCGCGATCTCCGGCCTGGCCGATCCCCAGGAAATCTACCAGCCTGGCGGCGCAGGCTCTTCCAGCCTGAAGCTGGCGACCTTGGCTTATGGAATCAAGACGGTGTACCCGGAGTTTCAAATCGCCGACATGCTGACAGAGAAAGGGCTCGGCGTCTATCACCGCATCGAGCAGACTTGTTCGAACGCAGGTGCTGCCCCAGACTTTTCGCCGTCGGAGACGTTAAAACCGGGATGGGAGGGCAATCCATTCGTGCGCCGGTACTTTCTCCGGAGCCATCTGGCAGAGACGCCCGCATCTCGCCCCATCCTGGTGATTACCAGTGATGCTGACTCAGCCATTCCGGGAGCGACCACCGCTCAAGCCATTGCACGCATGTGCAAGCAGGGCGACCAGATTCAGTCGCAGCTATATCCTGCCGACGCAGGCAGCCTGATCGGCGACTCCGTGCGCGATCAGATCGCATGGATCGAAGCCCGGTTCTCCGGCCGCCCGTCCACGACGACCTGTCCCTGAGCGGACGCTTGGCTCCGGCTGTCCAGTCCGGGCCCTTAGCGCAGCCTCTATTTCACCGGGTTCCCGTCTGCGTCGATCTTGTGCACCTCGCCCAGGTTCAACTCCCGGATGCCTGCCTCGACCTTGCTCATATCGCCCACGACGACCCACACCAGATGGTCCGGTTGGATGTATTTCTTCGCGGTCTCGTTGGCGACTTCCGGCGTGAGAGCCAGCGCTTTTTGGGTGAACGTGTTGTAGTAGTCCTCCGGCAAGCCGAACTGCAGGATGTTGCCATAGGCTCCGCTGAGTTGCTGCACAGTCTCAAACGTTCCTGGCAGCGCTAGCGTGGAGTCATTCTGCTCGTCCTTGAGTTCTTCCGGTGTGATCGGTTTTGAGCTCACGATGCCGTTGTATTCCTTGACCAACTCCACCATCGATTCTTTGGTCTTGTCGGTCTGTACCGGCGAGATACTGATATAAGGCCGCTGCCCACGGGCAGCGGGCAGTATCGTACGGACGCCGTAAGACCAGTGCTTGTCTTCGCGCAGGTTCATGTTGATGCGCGAGCTGAATTTGCCGCCAAAGATGCTGTTGACCAGTTGCAGCGGGATCGCGTCCGGATCGCTCTGCGGCGGCGCCAGTTGCGCACCGAAAATCACGCTCTGCCCCGATCCGGGACGGTTGATCAGATACACCACGTCTTTTGCCGGTGCTGCCACCTTGGGCACACTCCTCGTCGGAACATCGCCCGGCTTCCACGAAGCCAGAAGTTTTTCCAGCTTTGGCTTGATCTCCGCCAGACTCGTGTCCCCCACCACCAGCAGCGTGGCGTTGTTGGGTTTAAACCAGGTCTGGTGAAACTTCACCAGGTCTTCGCGCGTCATATTCTTGACGCTGGCTTCGGTGCCGGTTCCGGTGAAAGGAACCGCATAAGGATGTCCCTTGCCGTAGATCAGCGTTGGTAAAACGCGCAGCCCCATCGCCTGCGGAGTCACTTTTTCGCGCTGAATGCCGGCAATCCGTTCTTTCTGCAGCCGCAGGAATTCTTTCTGCGGAAATGCCGGATGCAGAATCAGGTCGGCATAAATGTCGAGCGACCGGTCGAGTGTGCTCTTCAGCGTGTTCAGGTTGACCAGCGAGTAGTCAAGGCCCGCGCCGGCGCTGAAGTTTGCGCTGAGAGATTCCAGCTCTTCGCCGATTTTCAGCGAATCGCGAGTGGGTGTGCCCTCTTCCAGCATGCGCTGTTCAAAGCTGGCCGTGCCGGTTGCGTCCGTCGGGTCGGCGGAATATCCGCTTTGCACCATCAGCGTGAAATTCACCACCGGAGCACTATGCCGCTCCGCCAGCACCACCTTGAGACCATTGCTGAGCGTGGTTTTCTGCAAGGCAGGCAGGTTGAGTGACATGGGGCTGCCCGGAGCCGGCTCGCTCGACCGGTCGATTTTCGCGTCGGTCTTGAACGTCGTAGGATAGGGCTGCACTTCGAGAACGTAGTCGCCGTCGCTCAGCCATTCCACCGCGGCTTTTCTTACGGACGCCGGCGTGGCAGCCTTCACCCACTGCAAATAGTCCTTATAGCAATCGGGGTTCCCCCGGAACGCCTGGCAATGCGCCAGCAGATCGCTCTTGCCCCCGAAGCCGCCGATCCGTTCAACGATCCGGGCGTACCTTCCAAGAATCTGCGTCTTGGCCAATTGCAACTCGGCTGCGCTGGGACCGTTCTTCAGGAAGCTTTGCAGTTCTTCGTCGGCCTCCTTTTCCACCTTGCCCAAGTCTCCGCCCGGAGTCGCAGTTAGTGTCAGGCTGAACTGCCCGCCAATCTCGTTGGTGTCATCGTCTGCGGTTGCGCTGGTCGCAATCTGATCTTTGTAGACCAGTCGCTTGTACAGCAGCGACGTCTTGCCCTGACCCAGCACTTCCGCCGCTAAGTCGAGCAGAGGTTCTTCGGTCGAGCCAAACTCCGGTACGTTCCATACCCGATAGAGACGCGCCTGTGGGACGCGGTCCTGAACCCAGCCCCGGTGTGTGCCCGTCCGTTTTGCGATCCACGTCAACTGCTTAGCAATCGGCGGGCCCGCAGGAATCTCTCCGTAATATTTCTCAACTTTCTCGCGTGCCACTTCCGGCGTGATGTCCCCGGCAATCACGACCGTCACGTTATTCGGCCCGTAGTATGTCTTGAACCACTCCTGCACGTCGCTCATGGAAGCAGCGTCCAGATCCTGCATCGAACCAATGACTGTCCACGAATAAGGATGTCCCACCGGATAGGTATTCTCGGTCAGGATCTGTTCGGTCACACCGTAAGGCTGGTTCTCACCCACGCGCTTCTCGTTCTGTACCACGCCGCGCTGCAGGTCGAGCTTCTTCTGATCGAGCACGCCCAGCAGATGCCCCATGCGGTCGCTCTCCGCAAACAGCGCATAGTCCAGCATGGAAGTGGGAACATTTTCGAAATAGTTGGTGCGATCGTTGTTGGTGGTGCCATTCAGGTTAGTGGCCCCAACTTTTTCCATGGCGTTGATGTAGGTGTGATTGAAGTCATCGCTGCCGCTGAACATCAGGTGCTCGAAAAGGTGGGCAAAACCGGTCTTGCCCGGTTTTTCATTCTTCGACCCCACGTGATACCACGTGTTCACCGCAACGATCGGCGCCTTGTGGTCTTCATGCACCAGGACCGTCAGTCCGTTGCTGAGCACAAACTTGGTGTATTTAATATCTGGGATGGGGATGTCAACACCTGTGGCCGCTGCCGGCGCTTTGTGGGCCGGAGCCGGTTGAGACTGGGATACGGCGGAGATCGGGCTGCCGACCATCGACGCCAACGCGAAAACCAAGCTCAGTAGAACCAGTTTATTTCTCAAGATTGCCTCCAGATAGTTCGGATAGCGTTCAGATAAGGGCCGAATCTTCCGCACAACACTCTACACAAGAAGCATGCCCGCCGTCATCCAGACCCCCGGGTTGGATCGAGATTGCCCTTGAATAAAGTCCACTTTGTCATCCGAACAGGGCTGAAAGCCCGGTGAGGAACCTGCTGTTAGCCGAAAACGAAGGCGTACCCGCCCCGGTCGACCCCCACCAACTTTTTCTCGGTAACTCGGTGAAACGGTCGGCCCGATCTCTGCACTATCTATATACGTGGAGGACATCGGCTGGTTAGCGATGAGCCACAGTTCAGGAACCCCGCCCGGCATTGCCGGCTGGGGTTCTCGTAAGTGCCGGAGCCGATCCGGGGGGAAGCGGCTCCGGTGCTTCTGAATTTAGCATGTGCCCATCGGGCGCAAGTCCTCGCCGTTCGTCCTGTGTCCCCAGGAGTTTGCCCTCCCATTGCAGAGCCCTCGGCCCATCCCGCCTGCGCTTCGCCGTCGTAGCCATCTCTCCCTGGTGAAACGCTCCCCGTCACCTGCGTCCGTGCCTTCGCCCGTGCCCGAAAACAGCGCCGCCAGTGCGCCTCCGGTGTTACACTTCCTCACACTGCACACTGCACGAGGCAAGTACTTGCAGTTCCAGCCATTTGACGAATCCTATTTGAGCCGCTTGCGGGCTGCGGACTTCCGCACGCAGGAGCATTTTTCCGCCTATTTCGGCGCGCTCATCAAAATCAAGCTGGGCTCCCGCCTTAATTCGCCCGAAGCCATCGAAGATATCCGCCAGGAAACCTTTGCCCGTTTTTTCGTCGCCCTGCGCGATGGAAAGATTCTCCAGCCCGAGCGCCTCGGACCCTACGTCAACTCCATTTGCAATAACGTCCTGCTGGAGCACTACCGGTCGTCGGCTCGCAGCACTCCTCTGGACGAGGAGGAAGCCAAGAATTTTCCCGCCTTGAACGTTGATCTGCTGGGCGCGTTAGCGGCATCGGAAGAGGAACAAAAAGTACGCGAGATTCTGGACAAGCTTCCCGAACGCGACCGCCGGCTGCTGCGCGAAGTCTTCCTCGAAGAGCGCGACAAGGACGAGGTTTGCCGCAATTTCGGCGTCGATCGAGAGTACTTGCGCGTGCTCTTGCACCGCGCCAAGCAGGCCTTCAAGTCGACCTATCTAAAGCACTGCGGCAAAAATCCCCCGGACCTCGCCTCCGCCTGAGAGCGCAGAAACTGCGAGCGAAGGAATGACGAGCGGCGAAACTGCTGCGACTGATATAAGCTCGTATTCAGACTTCAGCACCCGCACATGCACATTCTCCACGTGGTCGGAGCCCGTCCTAACTTCATGAAGGCTGCACCCGTGTTGCATGCCTTGCACACTCGGCCCGGAATGCGTCAGACTCTCGTACATACCGGCCAGCATTACGACAAAAATCTGTCGGATGTTTTCTTTTCCCAGCTGGAAATCCCGCAGCCGGACGTCAACCTCGGCGTTGGCTCCGGCACGCATGCCCGCCAGACGGCAGACATCATGAATGGTTTTGAGCCGGTGCTGATCGAGCGCAAGCCTGACCTGGTGCTGGTTTACGGGGACGTGAACTCCACGGTCGCCGCCACTCTGGTCTGCGCCAAGTTGCTCGTGCCCGTGGCGCACGTCGAGGCCGGACTCCGCTCCTTCGACCGCACCATGCCGGAGGAAGTGAATCGCATCGTGACCGACCGTTTGGCCGATCTGCTTTTCACTCCTTCCGAAGACGGCGACGAAAACCTCTTGCGCGAAGGCGTTTCCCCGGAAAAGATTCACCGCGTCGGCAACGTCATGATCGATTCGCTGGTGCGCCTGCTTCCGGCTGCAACCAGATCTTCCACAAACGGACTTCCAGAACGTTTCGCGCTGGTGACCCTCCATCGCCCCTCGAACGTCGATGATGCTGAAACCTTGAAGAGCATTCTGCAATCGCTGCTCGCTGCCAGCGACCAGTTGGATATCGTTTTTCCAGTGCATCCGCGCACCCGAACCCGCATCGCCCAGTTCGGCCTCACGATCGACAAACTGCATTTGCTCGATCCCGTTCCTTACATCGAATTTCTCGCCCTCCAAAGGCGTGCCACCGCCGTCATCACTGACTCCGGCGGCATTCAGGAAGAAACGACTTACCTGCAAGTGCCTTGCCTCACGCTGCGCAGCAATACTGAACGGCCGATCACGGTCACCATGGGAACGAATACTCTGGTTGGCCAGGACAGCCGCAAACTCGCCGTAGAACTCTCGGCGATTCTCGATGGCAAAGCCAAGCGGGGATCAATCCCTCCGCTATGGGATGGTCATGCCGGCGAGCGCATCGCCGACGTGCTGCAGAAGCTTTGATTCAGCATTGAGAAGTTTTGATAAGGGAAGACGCCGCGCCGCGACTTACTCGCTGGTGTAGTTGATCTCCATCCGCCGCACTTGAACGCTCGATGCGTACAGCGCGATCAGCGCGACGATCAGAATCCCCAGCACCGCGACCGGCGCAGACACAGGGTCGGAGTTCGATATCAGCAACGCGAACAGCGCCGGCGTTCCCGGCGGAGTCGGAATGTCCACCGGACACAACGATTTGAGGTAATAGATGACGCTGAACTGCTTCAGCATTCCCGGCAGGAACGGGTTGATCCCTTCCCAGATCAAAATTGCCGCCGCCGGCAGAATCGGATTCCGGAACAGCATTCCCGCCACCAGAAAGAATGCTCCGTAGCCCACGCAGGCCATGACGGTCACTCCCACGTACGCCGCGGCATACTGCAGGCCATGATTGTGGTAGAGGTAAACGTCGCGCACGCTGGGTGGCAGGGGCCACAGAAAAGCGACCGTCTGCAGTATTTCGCTGGTCACAAAAATCGTGCACGTCGCCAGCAAACCAGCCAGAAATTTCCCCGCCATCAGCACTTCGCGCCGTATCGGCGCAAGAAAATAAAAATGAAGACTCTTGTCCAGGATTTCGCCCCGGAACAGATTCATGAAAATTCCCAGGCATCCGAAAAAGACCGCCAGCCGCAGAAAGAAAAACTGGAACACGCCAGCAAACAGTACGGAGTTCTGTCCTGGGCTGTAACCCTCGCGAATATTGGTGTTCTCAACCTTCCCGCCCGCCAGCTCCACATACAGATCGTTCTGCCCATCGGAGTAGTGATAATTCTCATGCGCGATGACGGTCGCATTCCCGTCTGCCGCCCGATTCTCCGTCCAATGAGAATTCACCGGAGGCTTGCCCAGGATGGCAACCACTTCCTCGCGCGTCATGCCCGGCTTCACCGCCTGCAGATCCTGGTACGTGAGCGGCTTCTCGCTCCGCCGCGCCAGTTGCTCGCTACCGTTCCGCCATCCGGTCGACACCAAGGCGTGGCCGACGAAGAGAAAAACCGGCAATGCGGCCAGCACATAAATCCAAAGTCCTCGCTTGGCCAGAAAAGTCTTCCTCATCTCCAGGCGCGTCACCGCTCGGATCTGCGCCCACCAGATTCTCGCCGTGCTTCCAGTCATCTCCGTCGTCGCTGTCGTGATCATCGGACGACCTCTTCATTGCCGATCAAATACTCATACACCGAAAGCACGTCGTCATCTGCAGGCGCGATCGATTCAATGTCGATCCCATCCAGCGCCATCCTGTTCAGCGCCAGATAAAACCCGTCCGCATCCCGCGTTTTCAGCAGCAGACCGTGCCCGTCTTTGTGGATCGATACTTCGATCGTGCGCTCGTCCTGCAACATTTTCGCCGCCACTTCCCGCGGTCGCGTACAGCGAACCAATATCTGCGTGGGATGTTCCTGAATCTCGCTGCGCACGTTCTGGATCTGTCCCTCCGCCACCACATACCCGTTGCTCAGCAGGATCACCTGATCGGAAATCACATCCACCTCGTGCAGGATGTGGCTCGAAATAATCACATAACAGCCTTGTTCCGCGACCGTGCGAAACAGTGCAATCATTTCCGAGCGGGCCAGTGGGTCGAGACCGTTCAACGGTTCATCCAGCACCAGCACCTTCGGATCGTGCGCCAGCGCCTGCGCCAGCCGGATTCGCTGTCGCATCCCTTTGCTGTACGCTGCAACGTTGCGCTTCGCGGCATCCACCAGGTTCACCCGCTCAATTGCCCGCCACGCCAGTTGCTCGGCGCTCTGCGCACCCCTGCCCGACAGCAGCAGATAGGAATACAAAAACTGAAATCCCGTTAGCGCCTTGGGAAACGCATCGAATTGAGTGCTGTAACCCACAACCTTGAACAAATGTTCGGGATCGTTCGTCGCATAGCCCAGCACCTGCACGCGCCCGCGCGTCGGCTTCACCAGCCCGGTCATCAAATTCATCAGCGTGGTCTTGCCTGAGCCGTTCGGGCCTACCAGGCTGGTAATGCCCGGCGGAATCGATAGATTCACCCGGTTTACGCCCAGAATTTCGCCGTAGAACTTCGACACGTCCTCGAAGAGGATGCGGTCATTTAGAGGGCCGCTCACTTGATCACCTCATACGCGCGCACCTTGCGCATAAGCAACCCGAGGCAAATGCCGCAGTAACCAAGCAAGGCAATCCACGCTTCCGCAACCGGAATCGCATGCTCGGAATCCACCCGGAACAGTGCATTCCAAACGATTCCCATCAGGTAAGCCACGTCAAAGAAATGCCCTGACTCCGTTCGCATGACCGCGTTGATGGCCTGCGCGAAGCCGGCGCCGAAAAACAGCACCGCCAGCAGCAAAGCTCCGGCCACAATTCTCCATTTCACCCACGCCGAGAGCGCCATCGCCAGCAACGACAAAATCGCGATCCAGATCAGCGAAGAAGCCAGAATGCTGCCCGCAATCCAAAGATTAGCCCACGTCCAACTCGCCCCTGCCAGACTGGCCTGCATGATGAAGAGAATGATTCCCGGCACCCAGGTGATCTGTGAAAGCAGGATCGCCAGCACAGCCGATTTTCCCAGCACATACTCCGCCCGCGAAAACGGCCGGCAGAAGTACAGCGGCAGCGCCCCATTCGCGAGATCAGGAGAAATCAGCCCTGGCCCGGCGAATGCGGTTAAGAGAAATGCAAACACTCCCTGCACGCTGATGAGATGGAAGAAGAACTTGTTGTCGATCGAGAGAATCTGGCTGGGCAGTCCCAGTTGCTGCAGGAAACTCGCGCTATGCGCCAGGTAAATCATAGTCACGCATATCAGCGGGTAGAAAAAGCAAATTACAAACAAAGCGGTCATGAACTTCGAGCGAAACAGGTTTCGCCGGGAGTAGCGGAAAAGCACAAAGCATCGCGACCATGCCGCGGTCAGCGGTCCCGTATACGCTTTGTAGTTACGCCGGTAAACTGCCATGCCTGCTCCTCCGCCCTGGCGACGAGCCCATGCCAGCTCTCAACCTTTCAACTCTCAGCTTTCCATGGCCTTCAAGAAAATATCTTCCAGCGTGTCCCGCCGGAAATTCATCCGCCGGATGCGAACCTGCTGTTCCGCGGCGATGCGGAAGATGTCGCGGGTTTCAATGCCCTCCGCCAGAATCATCTTCATGCGGTTCGCCGTCACCGCGCATTCACAGCCCAGCTTCTCAATGGCCGCCGTGAAGTCGCCGTTCGCGCCATAAGTCTCGAGTTCCAAAAAGCGCTTGTTGGCGCGCCGCTCTTCGTCCAGATTCGAGTAGTGCGCGATTCGTCCTTGCTTCAGAATCAGAACCTCGTCGCACGTGTCCTCGACGTCGCGCAGCAGATGCGAGCACAGCACCACCCGCATCTCCCGGCCGTCACGAATGTCGCGGATCATCCGGACCATGCGCTGCCGCGCGGAAGGATCGAGTCCATTCGTCGGCTCGTCGAGGATTAACAATTTCGGCCCGTGAACAATCGCCTGCGCCAGTTTCGCCAGTTGTTTCATGCCCAGCGAATACGTCCCCAGTTGTCGGTACCGCGCTTCCGCCAGCCCGACATAGAACAAGGCCTCATGCGCCCGTTCCAGCGCCATCCCGGCAGGCAAACCGGAAAGCTCTCCCATCATTTGCACGAACGAAACTGCGCTCATCTTTGAGATGAACGCGTCATTCTCCGGCATGTAACCAACCAGGCCGCGGATTTTTCTGATTTCTGTTCCGACGTCGTAGCCAAACACTCGCGCCGAACCGCCAGAGGACTTGTAGAAACCGAGCAGGGTATTGATCAGGGTCGATTTGCCGGCGCCGTTTGGACCGAGCAATCCAATCGATCGCCCGCGCAACGAAGCCGTAAGACCGGAAAGAATCTCACGGTCGCCAAAGCGAACCGTAAGACCCTGCATTTCAACCAGCGGCGACAG